>ENA-OQBJ01000113-OQBJ01000113.1-human-gut-metagenome-genome-assembly--contig:-NODE-113-length-41439-cov-12.651675_pt1 | contig 41439 bp, 40 predicted proteins | sample MGYA00242743_ERZ504545 | MGnify/ENA primary metagenome ERZ504545 (study PRJEB26092, sample SAMD00036252) | human gut metagenome | host: Homo sapiens | study: EMG produced TPA metagenomics assembly of... | reverse complement strand
TAATAATCAATAAGTTATAAAGATAAAGAAAGAGAGAGCGGAAGAATGGTACCCCCTTTATTTATAACTGAGACTCTGAGACTGAGACTCTCTGCTCATCCCGAACAAAAAAGCAGAAGTCTGCCAGCATCCCTGCCAGCAGACTCCTTTTCCATAAACCGAACCTAAATTTTACACTTTCTTTTTCTAGGAAATGCAATTACAATGTAAACCTAAATATAACCTATTACCTTGATGAAACTTCTAATACGCTTTTCTCTATTATAACGCTTTGCAAATGAATACCTTCTTAAGACTATTCAGCAACAGCCTGCTGCTCTACAGGAGTTTCCTGCTTGGCAGAATTCTCAACGCTAGCTTGAGACTGATAGCTGTGCCTTCTACTGTTGAATCGGCTGGAGCTACTGTATCAACTGGAGCTACTTCAGAATTACCCATCATTTTGCTAGAAGCAAAAACATTACTTACTGAAACCATTACCATAGCTGCGATAGCTGCAAAAACGAACTTCTTCATAATCTTATCTTTTAAACTGTTATTACTAATATTGTTATTTACTTTCGTTGTGGATTCATTATCGAACCCGCTATTCATTATCACAAGATGCGTGCCAGAAAATGAGCAAGGCAACTACTTCTCCTGATTATCAGCCACTTATCATTTTCGTATCAAAAACAGAGAGTGGGGAAAAGGGGGAATGAGTGGGGAAAAAATCCACAAAAAAATGGGGATTCCGTTCCTGATAACTTCCATTTTCCCCAAGAAACAGTTTTGTTTCACCCCGAATTCTGGATTTCTTTATTGCTTCAGATTCATTCCCAGACATACAAGAGAGCATGGTTACCCCAAAAGAAAGCACAAAAGTCAGAAAAATGAAACAGATATAGCCCTCAAAAACGCTCCTTTTTTGGAAGATACATTCCTTTTTCAAGTTATACGGAAGATTGATGATTGCGTTAACCGCTTGATAATAAGCCTTTTAGAAGAAAGCAGATTAGAAAATCTTCCAGATTCCAAATCTTCCAATTGTTTTTTCTGCATATCCCTCCTACCTCTATTTATATATATAATTAATTAATAATCAATAAGTTATACAACACAAAGAAGTAAAGAAGAAGGACAAACTAAAGATGCATACCCACTCAAAATTAATTGGAACAACTGGAACAACTGGAACGCAGCTCCAGGAAAATCCCCTTTTCTCTAGAAGGTAAGCCCAATCCATTTGCTTTTCACCTTAGGAACAGAAAATCATAGGAAAAACATTAATTTTCCTTAAACAAGCCGTTTTCCTGGATTATTTCGAAGTATAGTTAGAAATATTTTCGTATTTTTGCAAAGTATACTTTAAAATATTTCTGTATAGACTAGCAAATTATTAGAAATATCATCATAGACTGTAGATAAATGCAGAGGATAACGCATAAGAGAATCAGAATTTCCTGGCTGCTGCTATTGGTTTACTTGCCGATGCTACTTGCCGTTACGTTTCACCATCATGGTGAAGCGCAGGGAACTCATGCTGATTTCTATTGCGCCGATTGTGCCCATCATGTTCATCACGACGGCCATCTGACAGCCCTGCAGAATACCATGCACGACTGTGTGCTTTGCCAATTGCAAAGCACTCCTTATCTGGCTCCATCCCTCGTGGTTTGGGTTGCCATCGCCGTGCTCCATCTCTCCCCTCGCCGTGCCTTCTGCTCTCCTTGCTTGTGCAGGGCGAAGGGGGTAAAATCTACCCGTGCTCCACCTTATTATCAGTTTTTATAAATAATTGAAAAATAACATAATAAGGTAATTAATAACATAATGAGAACAATATTGAAAGCAATATTGCTGATGAGCCTATGCTCGTCGGCAACAGCCCCAGCTATGGCTATAAACAGAACAAATCATGATAAGAAGGACGCAAACATTTATGAAGAAGAGGCAAACGATTCTACCAGACACCAGCCGCTGACGGAATCGGGCGTGAAACTGAGCGAAGTGGTGGTAACAGGCTTGACGGGCAGCCAGAAACTGAAGCAATCGCCGGCACCAATCTTCTTTGTTTCTGCCCGCCAGCTCGAAATGCAACCTTCTACCAACATCATCGACGCCATCGCCCACCAGCCAGGCGTTTCGCAGATTACCACGGGAAGCGGAATTTCAAAGCCCGTGATCCGTGGCCTGGGCTATAACCGCGTGGTAGTGGTAAACGATGGAATCAGACAGGAAGGACAGCAATGGGGCGATGAACACGGAATAGAAATCGACCCCGCTTCGGTTCATTCCGTAGAGATTCTGAAAGGTCCGGCAAGTCTCATGTATGGATCGGATGCGATGGCAGGCGTCCTCATCTTCCACTCCGCTCCTACCCTTGCCAAGGGCGACATGAGAGCAAATTTCTCAACGGGTTATCAAACCAACAACGGACTTATTGATTATTCGCTCAACTTTGCCGGCAACCAGGGCGGATTTGTATGGAACACCCGCTACAGCGAAAAGATGGCGCATGCTACAAGAATAAATACGATGGTTACGTCTTCGGTTCTTCACTCAGAGAGCAGGCATTCTCGCAGCTTCTAGGCTGGAACTACCGCCAGGGGCATTCGCATCTCACACTCGATTATTATCATCTCACTCCAGGCATCGTAGAGGGAGAAAGAGATGAGAAAACGGGCGAACTGGAAATTCCGGAAGGCTACGATGCCAAGAGTTACGGCAAGCCGATGCCTTATCAGCAGATTCACCATTACAAGGCGGTGCTCGACAATTTCTGGTTCCTGGGCGACGGCAATCTGAAACTCCTCTTGGGTTATCAGCAGAACCGCCGTCAGGAGTTTGAGGAGGAAAAGAATCCGAAGGAAAGCGGACTCGACTTCATGCTCCATACCGTGAATTATGACCTGCATTATCTCTCGCCAGAAATGAATGGATGGAAGTTCTCTACGGGCATCAACGGCATGTGGCAGCAGTCGATCAATAAAGGTTCTGAATTTCTGATTCCAGCCTATCATCTCTTCGATTATGGTGTATTTGCCACGGTGAGCAAGGAGATAGGCAAACTGAACCTGAGCGGCGGCATCAGATACGATCATCGCCATCTGCACAGCGAGGCTTTGAGAGAAGAGGATGATGCTGAATCGAATGATTCTTTCCGCTTCCAGGCCTTTAAGCGCAGCTTTGAAGGAGTAACCGGAAGCATCGGATTGGCTTATGAAATCCTGCCCGATTTCAATCTGAAGCTGAACCTGGCAAGAGGATTCCGTGCTCCAAACATCAGCGAATTATCATCGAATGGTGTGCACGAGGGAACCCAGCGATATGAATTGGGAAATACCAGTCTGAAGCCGGAAAACAGCTGGCAATTCGACCTTGGTCTGGATTATTCTTCGCCTATCATTTCGGCAGAGCTCTCGCTGTTTGCCAATCGCATCAACCATTACATCTATAGCGAGAAGTTGGCAGATGAGAACAATCAGCCTGTCCTCATCGACGACACGCCAGCCTATCAGTTTACTTCGGGCGACGCCCGCATTCTGGGTGGTGAGGCGAGCATCGACATCCACCCTGTGGAGCATCTGCATATCGGCAACACCTTCTCGTATGTCAACTCGGTTCAGTTGCATCAGCCATCCGAATCAAAGTATCTGCCATTCACCCCAGCCCCTCGCTGGGTTTCGGATGTAAGGTATGAGTTTGTCTGCGACGGCAAGACTTTCGACCATCTCTTCGTAAAGCTACAGATGGATTGCAATCTTCGCCAGAACCATTATTTCGCAGCCAACGATACGGAGACCGCTACGCCATCGTACATCTTATTGAATATGTATGCCGGTACCGACGTGAAGCTCCATGGCAAGCGCCTTCTTTCGCTCTATCTTTCGGGCGAGAACCTTACCAACCGTGCTTACCAGAACCACCTGAGCCGTTTGAAGTATCTTGACGTAAACCAGGTTACAGGCAGAAGAGGCGTTTACAATATGGGCCGCAACTTCAGCATAAAGATAGTGGTTCCGATAGAGCTGTAACTCCCCTTTTAGGATAAGTAATTCCTCATCAGGAATCAGAATTTTGAATAAACAAGTGCCGATAAAGATGCCAAAAGCTGCCGGAAAAGCGACTTTTGGCGCCATTATCGGCATTTTTTCGTCTAATTATTAGACAAACATTACTACTTTTCTATGATATTTCGTAACTTTGCACCATGATTAAGAAACAAGGAACGATATTGATTGTTGATGACAACCGCAACATTCTTACTACGGTGAGGATGCTGCTGGAACCCATATTCGATGGCATCATCACCATCGCCAACCCTAACTCCATCCCAGCCAAACTGAGAGAGGAGCATCCCGACGTGGTGCTGCTCGACATGAACTTCTCCAGCGGAATCAATTCGGGAAACGAGGGATTGTACTGGCTCAGGGAAATCAAGAGCCTCAGCCCGAAAACCGAAGTGGTACTCTTTACCGCCTATGCCGACATCCAACTTGCCGTAACAGGCATCAAGGAAGGTGCCGCCGACTTCATCGTGAAGCCTTTTGAAAACGAGAAGATGATCGTACGCTGGTAGAGGCTAGGGATAAGAACAGGGCTGTGGATAACGTTATCAACAGGAATGGTGGAAAACCTGGTGGAAAAGATGCGCAAAGCGCTATGTATTGGGGAGATAGCGAAGTTATGAACAATTTGAGAAGTATTGTGGAAAAGGTTGCTGCAACCGATGCAAACATCCTCATTACGGGCGAAAACGGAACAGGTAAAGAGGTGTTAGCCAACGAGATACATCGTTTATCCACAAGATGTGGAAAGAAAATGCTGCCTGTGGATATGGGAGCCATTACGGAAACCCTTTTCGAGAGCGAACTCTTCGGTCATGTAAAGGGTGCTTTTACCGATGCCAAGGTGGATAAACCGGGCAAATTTGAGCTTGCCGACGGCAGTACCATATTCCTGGATGAGATAGGAAACTTATCCTACAGTCTTCAGGCAAAACTCCTTACCGCCCTGCAACGCAGAAGTATCGTAAGAGTGGGCGGAAGTACGCAGATTCCCATCAACGTACGACTGGTTTGCGCCACCAACCGCAACCTGCAGCAGATGGTAAATGATGGCGAATTCAGAGAGGATCTGCTCTATCGCATCAATACCATCCATCTGGAATTGCCTGCCCTGAGACAGAGAAAATCAGACATCGTTCCGCTGGCAGAAAGATTCCTCCATCAATATGGCGATTTATATAATAAGTTGAATCTCCGTTTTTCGGAAGAGGCTGAGAAAAAACTTACCAGTTTGCCATGGTACGGAAACATCCGTGAACTCCAGCACGCCATCGAGAAAGCCGTGATTCTGTCTGATGGCGGAATGATTTCTGCCGAAGATATTGACGGCGGAAACCAGCAGAAAAGAGAGAAGCCCCTGGAAGAGGTTCAGACGCTCGACGAGATGGAAAGCCGAATGATAGAGAAAACCATCAGGGAATGTGAAGGAAATCTGTCGGTGGTAGCCGCAAGACTGGGCATTTCCCGCCAGACGCTTTATAATAAGATTAAGCGATATGGGTTATAAACTAATTATAATTATCGTGCTTTTGCTCGTGGCTGTAGTGGGTTACATTCGCCTCTACCGCCACTATCGCCGGAACATCAAGAAGGTAACCTTCCTTTTTGATGCGATAGATAATGGGGATTTCTCCTTCAGTTTTCCTACGGAGAAGAGGTTTAAGGAGGATAAAATTCTACACCAGTCCCTCAACCGCATCAAGCTTTTCCTGCAACATACGAGAGAGGAGCAGATGGATCGGGAGAAATATTACGAGCAGATTCTGAATGCGGTGGATACGGGCATCCTGGTGGTGGATGGCCACGACAACATCCTGCAACATAATCAGGCAGCCCTCCGGTTGCTTGATACGGATGTGCTTACCCACATGAACCAGGTAAAAGAGAAACTGAAGGATGAACACCTGGCAAAGCATGAGACGCAAGCCATGCTGAAAGACAAGCACGTGCGCATCATCGCCCTGAGCGACGTGAGCCACGAGCTGAGCAATCAGGAAGTGGATTCATGGATCAAACTGATTCGTGTGCTGACCCATGAAATCATGAATACCATCACGCCGGTTACTTCGCTGAGCGAAACTCTGCTTACCCGGGTTACAGAGGATAAAGACCTGAAGCAAGGCTTGGAAACCATCCACAAAACAGGAACAGAACTGTTGCTTTCGTCAACAACTATCGCCGTTTTACCCATGTTCCCCAGCCTCAGCCTGCTCTTTTCTATGTGGAACCATTCCTGGAAAGGATGGCGTTGCTCTGCAACCACGAAGTAGAGATAGAAGTTTCTCCCAAGGATTTGCTGGTTTACGCCGACGAGAGCCTCCTCTCTCACGTAGTAACGAATCTTCTGAAGAATGCCGTAGAAGCTTTCAGGGAAAAGGAAAGAGAAGACAAGCAGGAATGCCGCTCCGCGGATTTGCAATCCGCGGCAAGCAAGAAGGCATTTATCCGTCTCCAAGCCTACGCCAACGTCCAGGAATCCATCATCATCGACGTGAGCAACAACGCCGGTCTCATCCCCGAAGATGTAGCCTCCCACATTTTCATCCCGTTCTTCACCACGAAGCCGGAAGGAAGCGGAATCGGTCTCTCCCTCTCCCGCCAGATCATGCGAGTAAGCGGCGGCAGCCTCTCGCTCCATCAGGACAAGGCACAGAGAATCACCACCTTCCGCATCATCATCCCATAACATAAGCACATTTTTTGAAAGAAAAGTTTGGTGTTTATCCATAAAAATCGTATCTTTGTCCCCACAAATACAGAAGATTATGGCATTCGAAAAGGAAATCAAGGAATACGAGGATTTGAGACGCAAATATCAAACCCTTATCATCAATAAAATGGATAGAGAAGAGTACATCAAATATAATGAAGTACTCTTCTCTACCCATTCGTGCGCCATTGAAGGCAACTCATTCTCCGTAGATGATACCCGGGAACTGAAGGAGAAAGGATTAGGGATGATTCCTGTCGGAAAGACTCTTTTCGAGGCTTTCGAAATGCTTGACCACTTCGAAGCCTTCGAGTACATGATGCAAAACACGCAGCATCCACTCGACGAGAATCTTCTGAAAGAAATCAACAGGCGGGTTACCAGCCATACGCTTTCCTATCGTTCTCCAGAAGCTATTCCGGGCGAATACACCACCACGGACATGGCTGCAGGCGACACGGTATTTGGCGACCACGAAGAACTCATCGCCAGAATTCCCAAACTGTTGGAATCTACCGAAAAAGCCATCGTTTCAGCAGCCGTTCATCCCATGATTCTTGCCGCCCGCTTCCATGGCTTCTACGAATATCTCCATCCGTTCCGTGATGGGAATGGAAGAACAGGACGACTCATCAGCAACTACATTCTCTTAAGATTGAATCATCCTCTCCTCATCATCCCATCCGAAGCCCGACAGGAATACATTTCTGCCCTCCGTATGATTCGTACGGAAGCAACCGACGAGCACCTCATCCGTTTCTTCTTCAAGATGGCAATACAGAGAATGGAAGAAGAGCTGAAGCAGAAAGAGACCAACACCAAGCGATTTATGACGTTCCTCTTCTAATGAAGCATAGCGTCATACGCTCAGAAGTGACAGAAGCACTAAAGCTGATTGCCCTCCGCCTCCACAATCTGTCCATCAAACAGGCGATGGTGCGATGGGCTATCTTGGCATCATGCTCATTATGCGTTACCATGACGATGGTGGTGCCCTCGTGGTTCAGCTCAGTAAGCAGATGCATCACCTCGGCACCATTCTTGGAATCGAGGTTACCCGTAGGCTCATCGGCAAGGATGAGCTTGGGACCAAAGACCACGGCACGGGCGATGGCTACTCGCTGCTGCTGACCACCAGAAAGCTGGTGAGGGAAGTGCTTGGCACGATGCTGATGGCCATTCGCTTCATAATCGCCTGCACCTTTGCCTTACGCTCCGCCTTCGGAATGTTGAGGTAAGTAAGAGGAAGCTCGATGTTCTCCTCTACATTCAATTCATCTATCAGGTTGAAGCTCTGGAACACAAAACCGATTTCTCCCTTTCTCACATCCGTACGCTCCTTTTCCTTCAGGTTTGCCACCTCGTGATTACCCAGGAAATATTTTCCCGAAGTTGGGTTGTCGAGCAAACCGAGAATGTTGAGCAAGGTGGATTTGCCACAACCTGATGGTCCCATAATGCGACAAACTCGCCGTCTTCTACTGTGAAAGATACGTTATTTAAAGCAATCGTCTCCACATCTTCTGTGCGGAATGACTTGCAAAGATTCTCTACTTTTATCATTTCTTCTAATGTTTAATGTTTAATTTGGGCATACGCCCTTAAATCTGTGTCATCTGTGAAAATCTGTGGGAGACTTATTCATCCTTGAGATACTTCACAGGATTACTATTCGCCACCTTGTAGCAGTTGATGATGACGGAAAGCCCGATGATGACGAGCAAGATGATGGTAACGCCGATAAACAGCAGAGGCGTCATCGTAATCTTCTCGCTAAACGACATCAGCCATTGTCTGGCTATCAGCCAAGCCCCCAAGTCGCCCACGATGATGCAAGGCAAAGCTATCTTCATAATGTCCTTCAGGAAGATGCGAAGAATATTCTGCACCTTCGCCCCGTTCACCTTCCTTATCGCTATCTCCTTACGGCGGCGGTTCACCTCATCGCTCGTATAACCCACCAATCCGAAGAGGGCGATAATCATCGTTACGATGCCGGCTAGCAGGATTCCGTTGCGGAAATTGAGCTGGGAAGCATACTGTGCCTTGAACTCGGATTCATAATCACAAACGGTCACTTCATTATTCGGATACAGCGACTGCACCTCGTTCTTTAAGTCAGAGAGACTCTTTTCCGTCAAGTCATTAAACTTGACGAGCATACACCGATTAGCCCGACCATAGAAATAGACAAAAGGAGTAGCTTTCGTATCAGCATTCGACGTGCTAATCGTTCCATACCTCACATTCTTGACCACGCCACAAATCGTCATCGTTTCATCCTCATCACAATGAGAAGATACCCAAACCCTCTTACCTACGGCTCCATCTTTCCAATGTCCAAGTTTTACGAGCTTGTTAGCCAAGTTCTCGTCAATGATAATTTGTCGAGAACTATCATTACGCTCTGTGAAGAAAGATCCTTCTACAAACTCAACGTCCATCATCTTGAAGTAATTGTCATCCACTCCACCTGCATCATGAATGAATTGGATAGTACGCTTGTCGCCAGGCAAAGAAAGATTATTACCATTAAAGCTATAACTTTGCAAAGGAACACTATAGCAAGATGCCACCATATTGACATCAGCATTCGCTTAATTTCCGATAGACATTGCGCTCGTTGGTCTTTCTCTAGTCCTTCTACAAAAACGAATGCCATCTTATCATACTTGTAACCAGGATTCAAGTTTACCATCATATTATATTGATTATTGACCACAAAGAGCAAGCTGAACAATAGCCCCGAAATGATAAACTGAACACCCAGCAAGATGAGCTTCCATTTCTTACGGTTCTCACTATACCCCCTGAAAGCAATCGCTACAGGTATCTTGCAGTAAAGCCAACCAGGCATCCATCCACCCACTAAAAGCACTAAGAGACAAATTGCTACCAATATCCAGCAACCTCGATTGAGCACCAAGACACTAACTGGGGCTGAAAGGAAATTCTCTACCGTTCCCTTGCTGAGAAATACTAAAATAGCTGCAAGAACAATCGACAAGCCAACATGTACCAATGCCTCGGAGAAAACAATGGCATGGATGTTCTTGGGGTCCGCTCCATAACATTTACGCACAGCCATCTCACGAGAACGCGTTACGAGATTACCCACGATGATGAGCAGGTAATTCATCACGGAAGTGAAAAGCAATACAAAAGCGATGATACCCATGATCCATCCCATCTTCTTGATGTAAGGGCTTTGCGTGTACATTTCGCTGAGAACGGTAAAGTCGTAATCTAATGAAATACCCGCTTTCTTCCATTCTTTCAACGGGAAGTGGTCTTGCTTCATCTTGTTGATATATGGATGAAGTTCACTTGGCTTATGCTCTTTTGACAATCGGATAAAAGACTGATAACAATCATTTCCAATCCATTGCTGCCTTCCATCATAACCAAACATATCCCCGATACTACCCAATGACACCAACACTTGAAGAGAATGCCAAGAGGATCCCCATGGGAAACTCTCAAATACACCTCCGATAGTAAAGGTATGTCCAGGATAACTTGCCATCGTGAAATGCTTACCCACGACATTGCCGCCCATCTTCGCCGCTGTCTCTGAGTCTATCATGCAATAGAATGGACGAGAAAGGACTTCTTTTGCCTTGCCAATCGTTACCTTTTGGGGAAAGACATCAAAAAAACAGCTATCCGCCAATGCTATTTTACAAGAGATTGCATTTTGGTCTTCCATATTACATTGGAAATCTCCAATAAAAACAAGTCGTGTAGCAGCCTCCACAAATGGAGCATACTGTTTGATGCCCGGAGCTGTAGCTCCTGAGGTTTGGGCGAAATTGAAAGACTTATTGCCATCGTCTCCCGGCATCGTTCCCACTTCTGAAATCTGATACGTCCTTTCCCATCCTGGGAAATACGTATCGTAAGTCTGCTCGAAATAAATCTCGGCAATAATTACCGAACTGATTGCCAATCCGAGCGCCAGACACAAGATCTTCACGAAATTGTGCTGACCTCTTCGAGGCAGATTCTTGAATGCGTTAATAATATGATTCATATCAATATCCTGTTTCAAGGGCGTTAGCCCAATTTATCACTAATCACTACTAGTTAATCATTACTAACTAATCACTACTAATTAAAAACTAATACATCATTGTCCTTATAGCTTCATAGCCGCTAACGATAACCTGCTCACCTGGCTCCAAGCTTCAATCACCTCATAATACTGAGGATTCTGGCGACCGATGGTGATCTTTCGGCGATAAGCCTTCTTGCCACTCTTGTCTAATACGAAGATCCATTGACCGCCCGTTACACTATAAAACGTGCCTTTAGGGATAATTATTGCCTGCTTCGACTGACCGAGCTGCAAATCTACATAATAAGTCTGACCGGTTCGGATGTTGCCAGGGCGAACGCCCTTGAAGATGAAGTCGATGCGGAACCTGCCGTCTCTTACCTCGGGATAAACCTTGCGAACCTGCAGGAGATAATGCTTGCCGTTCTGGTCGAAAGTGGCAGTAAGCCCCGGTTTTACCCGGTCGATGTAATGCTCATCCACCTGCGCCTGCACCTTGAAATCGCTGAGGTCGTTGATGACTCCTATCTTCTGTCCGGCAGAAATGCTCTGTCCCAGTTCCACATCGAGCAAGCCGATTTCGCCCGAAATGGTGCTGCGGATATTCAGTTTCTCCTTGCGCTGGCGAACCAGCTGCACATTCTTCTGCATGGCTTCCAGATTATCGCCCATCTGATCCATCTGCGAACGGCGGAGCTGTGCATCCTTCTTCAATCGCTTGCTAATGAGCGCATGCTTCTTGACGGCAAGGTCGTAATCTTCCTTTGCCTTGAGATACTCCTCGCGCGAATTGAGTTCTTCCTTGTGCAACGCCGCCTGATGCTGATAGGAACGGCGCTTGGTAATAACATCCTGCGAAAGCGACAGTTCCTCGTTGCTATTGTTCAGGCGGTCCTGCTCCATCGAAATCTGGGTGTTGCGAAGCATGTCCTGCTTTTCGGCAAGTTCGCTCTCGGCATTCAAAATCTCCAGATCGAGATTCGAATTGCTCAGTTTCACGATCACATCGCCCTTGTTTACGTGGGCACCTTCATCCACCACTTTCTCCAGAACAATACCGCCTTCCTCTGAACTGATCTGCACCACGGAGATAGGAACCACCTGTCCATCCACCGAAACATAATCGTTGAACTGCGCCTTCTCCACGGTTCCGATGCTCAATCCCTTCCTATCCACCTTCAGGGTGGAAGAGAAATTGCTCAATCCCAACCAAATGAGGACTGTGATCAAAACCGCTCCTCCGCCAATCCATGCCCAATACTTGCGAGGCACGAGATATTTTTTCTTTTCTATCTTTATATCCATAATTTATCTTATTAAATTTTCTCCCTGATAATAACCTACTAACCTCTGTTTGATGATGAGCAACATCTGCATCTGGAGTTCCTTGATTCTGCTTTCCAGAAGCGTCTGGGCTGCGGTATGAAGATCGAAGGTGGAAAGCATTCCTTCTTCAAACTTCCGGCTCGACATGTGATAGGCGAGCGAATCTGAGGCCACCTTCTTCTGCATCTGATGCAACTCCTTGGCGTAACCCTCTGCATCCATTACCGCCTGGGCTATCTGGTCGTGAAGCTTGCGACGGGTTTCCTCCAGGTTCACCTGTGCCAGTTGCCAGTCGTTGCGTGCCTTCTTCACGCTGTGCCATCGGTCGCTATTATAAATAGGTATGGAAAGGGTCAATGCGAGGTATTCGCCCTGGTTGTTGTGAAACTGCGAGGCAAACCCATCGTATTGCCCTTTCTGAGAGAGATTCTTATAATAGTTGGTAGAAATGCCACCACCGAGAGAGAGTGATGGCAGCAATCTGCCTTTTGCTATCTTGTAATCATACCGTGCCCGCTCCACTTCGTATTCTGCCGACTTCAAATCGGGAGAAATATGCAGGAAGCCCTGGTAAACGGTTTCGTAGTTTACGCCAGAAGCAGAAACCTCTTTATTTCCTGACTTCTGTTCCAATTTCAGCTCTTCATCCACCGGAAAATTCATCGCGGATTTCAAGGCGAGCAGACTCTGTTTTGCCACATTCTCCTGATGTGTAAGATTGTATTCATCTTCCGCCACCTGCGATTCCATCTGCACCACATCCGGGCGCCTTTCTCGCCCAGTTCATACAGGCGCTTCATCTTAGCCAGCATCCGCTTGCTTTCGTTCAGTTTCTCGCTTGCTATCTGAATGCTTGCCTCAGCATAGGCAGCATCCACATATTTCTGCATCACGTCGATGGCTCGGTCGTCCTGAATCTTCTGCATCGCCGTGGCTGAATAATCCCGACTCAACTTAGCCTGCTTCAAGGCGTTGATGGTGGCGAAACCATCGAAGACATTCAGTTCGGCATAAAGCTGATAGTAGTTGTTGAATGTCGTTACATTATTATAAGTATTGGTTTCCGGGTCGATGTTTCGTCCCCAGGCATACTGTCCCTGTACGCCTCCCGTTACGGTAGGCAGAAATCCAGCCACAGCATGCTGGTAATCCTGCTTGCGCTGGCGGGCATTCACCACCTCCCGCTTCACCTCCGTAGCGTGCTCCACGGCGTATTTCATACAGTCGTCAAGGCTCCAGCTCTGTGCCGAGGCGCCAGCCGTCCAGACCAGCCATCCTATTAATATTCCTGTTCTTTTCATAATCTTCTTCATTTTGGCATGATAAGGACAAGAGCCGTGCCAAAACAGCATTTCTCCTGATAATCAATCCCTTAGATAAAAAGCCTCATTAAACAAACTGTCCAACAATTAGACACCGGCGTCTAATTGTTGGACAGAAACCTCATTATTTATCGGCTTTCGTAAGTACTTGCATCAGTCTTCGAAGCTATTTGTGTTAAAACAGGAATCTAATAATCCTCCATATAACCCTTGGTAAACATATCGTAGGACAGAGCTTCCAGTTCTGAGAGCGTCATCTGCTCTACCGAATGCTCTATCTTACGTATCAGTTCGTCTCGCTTGAAATCGTCGTCATCGCTCAGACGCGATGTAAATCTGTTACTCATTTTTTTGAATGTTAAGTGTTGAATGTTAAATGTTGAATTGGGCATACGCCACTAAATCTGTGTCATCTGTGAATTGAAAATCGCTGGTCGAAGGGAAAAGCAAATCTATGAGAAGATTACATCCGCTCGTAGGTGTTGATAACATTTCCATCATACGCCTCGTGGCTCATTAACCTGACGTTATGAGGAAGCATAGGCGCTGGCGTTCCAGAAGTTACGGAGTTTTCCACAGATGTGGATAACAACGTTTCTGCCCTGATTTCATCCCAAAGTCCAGCATCGAGGAATGCCTGATGGGTGATGGCGCCTCCCTCTACTATCAGCGACTGCACCTTATTATTATATAAGTACTGCATGATTTGCTGCAACACTTCCGTCTTGCCCCGTGAGAAATCCAGACCTTCGAAACAAGGATGATGGCGGTCGATGACCAGGCGCATCGGGTCCTTGCCGCTCCAATCTCTAACGTTGAGCTGACTGTGGTCGCGCTCATCGGTTACGCGGCCTATGAGGATGGCATCGTTCTCAGCACGCAACTTGTGGGAGAGCATCTTGGTGAAAGGCGAGGAAATAGCCATACCCCTACCCCCGTTGTCAAGAAAGCCATTCGCAGTCTGCGCCCATTTCAGGATGATGTAAGGACGCTGATGGGTGTTGAAGGTGATGAAGCGCTTGTTGAGTTCGAGACATTCCGCCTCCAGAACGCCTACTGTTACTTCGATGCCTGCCTCGCGAATCTTGCGGATACCGCGGCCCTGAACCTTGGCAAAGGGATCTACGCAGCCACAGACGCATCGCTTTACTCCTTTTCTTACTATCAAATCGGCGCAAGGCGGCGTCTTGCCATAATGAGAGCAGGGTTCGAGACTCACATAGATGGTAGCTTGGCTTAACAGATGCTCATCCTCGGGCTTAACAGATGCAAAGGCGTTGACTTCAGCATGCCCTTCTCCGCATCTTACATGATAGCCTTCGCCGATGATTCTACCATCCCCACTCACGATAACGGCTCCCACCATCGGATTGGGTTTGGCATTCTCTCTTCCGTTTTTCGCCAGCTGCAGACAGCGGCGCATAAACATTTCGTCTATTTCCTTTTGCGACAACGGTTCGCCCGTCTTCACATTCTGAAAAGAAACATTATTTTGTTCCATATCTAAAACTTTTCTTCGTTTTTTACTTACTTTACGATAAAATGTCGTACCTTTGCTCTCAAATCATAATATACGATTTAGAGATGAAAACGTATCAACAACTTTGGCAATCCATTACCCCTCTATATGAGGCGGGCGAAGCACAGGCTATCGTCCGCACCGTGCTCGATGTGAAGTACGGAATGACGCTGACCGACATAATCTGCGGCAAAGTTAATGAATTATCTGCAGATGAAGAAAGAAAACTGGAAGAAATTATCAGAAGATTGCAAAAAGGCGAACCTGTACAGTATGTTCTGGGCGAAGCTGACTTTGCAGGAAGAACCTTCCATGTAGAGCCGGGCGTGCTGATTCCGAGACCCGAAACGGCGGAACTCTGCGAGTGGATAAAAAAAGATGCGACTGAAAACAAAGGGATTACGGAAGGAGAGAAGGAAGAAAATACCATCCGCATCCTGGACATCTGTACGGGTTCGGGCTGCATCGCCATTACGCTGGGACTGGACATCGGCGGCTCGGAGGTTACGGGTTGGGATATTTCGGAAAATGCCTTGAAGATAGCACAGGGAAATATTGCGCTTCTGGATGCCGGTAACGTAAAAATAGAATATCAAGATGCCCTGAAATTGGCGGAAACATCGGATGCCGGAAGATGGAACATCATCGTGAGCAATCCCCCGTATATCTGCGAAAAGGAGAAAGCGGATATGGAGAAGAATGTGTTGGAACACGAACCCGGAATCGCCCTCTTCGTGCCCGATGAAGAGCCTCTGAAGTTCTACAGAGCCATCGCCGAATATGCCTCTTCTGCCCTCAAATCCGGAGGTGCATTATACTTCGAAATCAATCCTATCTACGAAAAAGAAACAAGGGAAATGCTGGAAAGATTGGGTTTTAAAGCTATTGATACAAAGGAAGATGCCTTCGGAAAGCAGAGAATGATGCGAGCCGGCAAATCATAAAGTTCAATGTTCAAATCTCAAAGTTCAAAGTAAAATTATCATGTTCAAATCTCAAAGTTCAAAGTATAAAAAGCCGATGACCGAGCAACAGGCGCTCCTGAAGCTTACCACCCTCTGCACCCAAGCCGAACATTGCTCGCAAGAGATGATCGACAAGATGAAGAAGTGGGAACTGCCCGAAGATGCCATCGCCAGAAACATGGAATTCCTGACCGAGAAGAAATTCATCGACGACGAACGTTTCGCACGCTTCTTTATCAACGACAAGATAAAATACAACAAGTGGGGACGCCGGAAGGTGGAACAGGCGCTGTGGATGAAACATATTCCGAAGGACATCTCCGACCCTATCTTCGAAGAGATTGAAGACGACCTGTATATGGAAACCCTCCTGCCCCTGATGAAAAACAAATATAAAACCATCAAGGCAAAGAACGACTATGAACGCTCGATGAAACTCATCCGCTTTGCCCTGGGAAGAGGATACAGCATGGAGGTTATCCACAAATGCATCGACCGGATGAAGGAAGAAGATCTGGGAGACATCGATTTCGAAGAGGAATTCTAAAGCAAAGCATCAAGTTCAATATCCAAACCTCAAAATTAAGAGTAAAGCCATGCGTACCAGCCTGTTAAGAGACATATTAGATTTATTCTTCCCCCGAACCTGCGCCATCTGCGGAAATGTGCTCGCTGGCGGGGAGGAGATGATATGCATAAAATGTCTGTTCCGCATGCCGAGAACCGATACCTGGAAACAGCCCTACGACAACGAGATGGCAAAACTCTTCTGGCACCTGATTCCCATCGAACGCTGCTGCGCTCTCTTCCATCACATCAGCCATGCTACATCGGCTAGAGCCGTCTACCAACTGAAATACATGCATCATCCTGAAATAGGAATCTATCTGGGCAGAATGCTGGCAAAGAAGGGTTAGGCATTCAGTTCTTCGACGGAATAGACGCCATCATCCCCATCCCGCTCACCCGAAAACGAGAAAAAGAACGCGGCTATAACCAGAGTCTTCTCATCGCCAAAGGTATCCAGCAACTCACCCATCTGACCATCATCAAGGATGCCGTAAGAAGGAAAAAGTTTAGCGAAAGCCAAACCCACAAGAACCGGCAGGAAAGACAAGAAAACGTGAGCCAGGTTTTTGAAGCCGCAGCAACCTATCATGACGGGCAGGGCGAGCACCCCATCACGCAACTTGAGGGCAAACATATCCTCATCATCGACGACGTATGCACCACCGGAGCCACCATCATCTCCTGTGCGGAAACCCTGATAAAAGCAGCCGGAAAGATGAAGATAAGCGTGCTGACTGTAGGTTTCGCACACGACTAAAGGCCCTTTTTGCCGAGAGTTAAAACATTTTAACCCTAAATATAGCCGCCGTGTGCAAAAATCATTGTACCTTTGCAAAATAATTAATAATAATTTAATCCTTTAAAGATTATGGACAAACTGAAGAAAGAATTCGCATCTAAGTTATTGAAAGTAAAGGCAATCAAGTTGCAGCCTAATGATCCATTCACATGGGCTTCTGGCTGGAAGTCACCATTCTATTGCGATAACCGCAAGACTCTCTCATTCCCAGAACTCCGCAATTATGTAAAGCTTGAGCTCGTTCACGCTATCCTGGAGCAGTTCCCTGAGGCTGATGCTGTAGCCGGAGTAGCTACTGGTGCCATCGCGCAGGGTGCTTTGGTTGCTGACGAACTGAACATGCCTTTCGTATACGTTCGTTCTAAACCAAAGGATCACGGTATGCAGAACCTCATCGAAGGTCAGCTCGACCCTAAGGCTAAGGTTGTGGTAGTAGAAGACTTGATTTCTACCGGCGGCAGCTCTCTCAAAGCAGTAGAGGCTCTCCGCAAGAACGGCAACGAGATTGTGGGCATGGTAGCTAGCTATACCTATGGTTTCCCTATCGCCGAGAAGGCTTTTGCTGATGCTAACGTAAAGCTGGTTACTTTGACCGACTATGAGCACGTAGTGGCAGAGGCTCTGGAGACTGGCTATATCAAACAGGAAGACGTAGAGCTGCTCCACGAGTGGCGCAAGGACCCAGCTAACTGGAAGAAGTAATCAAGCTGACCCATCAATAATGAGTACAAGTACATTCGAAAGTAATATCAAACAGATTCCTCACAAACAGGAATCTGTTTACCGTACATTGAGCGATCTGAACAACCTGCAGATGCTCAAAGACCGATTCGAGCAGGTGAAAGACCAGATTCCTGAAGACAAGAGAAAGGAAATGGAAAAGCTGAAGGACCTCAAGTTTGATAGCGACAGCATCTCTATCACAGCACCTATGGTGGGTGAAATCAAGATGCGCATCATCGACCGCGAGGAGCCTAAAACCATCAAGTTTGAAACAGAAAACAGCCCTGTTCCTTTCAACTTCTGGATTCAGCTGCTCCCTACAGGCGAGTTCTCATGCAAAATGAAACTCACCATCAAGGCAGAACTTAACATGTTTATCAAGGGTATGGTGAAGAAGCCATTGCAGGAAGGCATCGAAAAAATTGCTGATGCGCTTGCGATGATTCCTTACCAGGATTAATAAATAAAGAAATTATGGCACATAAACTTTGGGAAAAGAACTTCGAAGTAAACAAGGAAATTGAAAGATTCACCGTAGGAAGAGACCGCGAACTCGACCTCTATCTCGCCAAGTATGACGTGCTGGGCAGTATGGCACACATCACCATGCTCGAAAGCATCGGACTCCTGGAGAAAGATGAACTCACCCAGCTCCTTGCCGAACTGAAAAACATCTACGCCATCGCCGACAAGGGCGAATTCGTAATAGAAGACGGCGTGGAAGACGTTCATTCCCAGGTAGAACTGATGCTCACCCAGAAACTGGGCGACATGGGCAAGAAGATTCATTCGGGTAGATCACGCAACGACCAGGTTCTCGTAGACCTCAAACTCTTCACCCGTCATGAATTGAAGGAGATTGTGGACGCCGTGAAGATTCTCTTCGACGAGCTGATTCAGAAGAGCAACCAGTATAAGGACGTGCTGATGCCGGGCTACACCCATCTGCAGGTGGCTATGCCTTCATCATTCGGTCTCTGGTTTGGCGCTTATGCTGAAGGACTTGCCGATGACATGCTCTTCCTTCAGGCTGCTTACCGCATGACCAACCGCAACCCATTGGGTAGCGCTGCCGGCTATGGAAGTTCATTCCCATTGAACCGCACCATGACCACCGAACTTCTCGGTTTCGACAGCATGGACTATAATGTAGTTTATGCACAAATGGGCAGAGGAAAGATGGAGCGCAACGTGGCTTTCGCCATGGCTACCGTGGCAGGAACTTTGGCAAAGATGGCTTTCGACGCCTGTATGTTCAACTGTCAGAACTTCGGTTTCGTGAAATTGCCTAAGGAGTGCACCACCGGTTCGAGCATCATGCCACACAAGAAGAATCCAGACGTATTCGAGTTGATTCGCGCCAAGAGCAACAAGCTCCAGAGCCTTCCACAGCAGGTAATGCTCATCATGAACAACCTGCCAGTAGGCTATTTCCGCGATCTCCAGATTATCAAGGAAGTGTTCCTCCCTGCCTTCGACGAGTTGAAAGACTGTCTGCAGATGGCTGCCTACATCATCAACAAGATGGAGGTGAACGAGCATATTCTTGACGATCCTCGCTACGACCCTATGTTCTCTGTAGAAGAAGTGAACCAGCTTGCAGCCAACGGAATGCCATTCCGCGATGCTTACAAGAAGGTAGGACTGGAAATCGAGGCTGGCGAATTCAAGCCAAACAAGGATATTCATCATACTCACGAAGGCAGCATCGGCAATCTCTGCAACGACAAGATTCAGGCGCTGTTGGAGCAGACCCTCTCTGAGTTCCACTTCGAGCGCATGGAGAATGCCGAGAAGAATCTTCTGAAATAAAGACAGAAAGGTTTCTGCATGAAGAATAGCATATATAATAAGGTATATATATATAATAAGGTGAAGAGCATGGCTGGAATAGCTATGCTCTTACTTTGTTCGTGCGATGCAGAAAACAGCATCAGCACCAAATATCCCTGCCAGTTCTATTTCAAGTCACAATACCATCCGGGCACAAGTCTGGAAACAGCCCTCAACGGAACGGGCGTCTACACGATGGTTAGCGCCAAAAAGGTGAAAGGAGCCTGGAATATCTATTCTACATTAAACGATGGGAAAAACCAGACGGAAACCATCATCCTCTCTACAGCCAAGGAGAATTATGCCAACTATACCTATTTGGGAGCGGGCAACGACCCTAAAGATGCCAGGAAGAATGGCTTCATCATGGGACTTACAAACTTCAGCGGACCTGTAGCCTGGGACCGCCAATGCCCCAACTGTCTGGAACAATATGGCGGCACCAACTATCCGCTGGAATGGACCGGCAACCGCCAATCGGTAATTTGCGACAAATGCAAACGCATCTACAGCCTGGAAAACGGAACCATCACAAGCGGCGGAAAGAGCAAAAGCGACAAGCCGCTGATGCAATATCGGGTAACCTACGGCGGCCAAGGAACCGATATATACGTGGGAAACTAAGCAGAAATGGAGGGCAAACGAAAAAAAATGGCGCTTTCTTATCTTAAAAAATGTAAATCGTTTGGAGATTTAAAGAAATAGCATTACCTTTGCACCCACATAACGCGGAAATAGCTCAGTTGGTAGAGCACAACCTTGCCAAGGTTGGGGTCGCGGGTCCGAGTCCCGTTTTCCGCTCAACTCTTAACGTTTACCATGCCGCAATGGTGGAATTGGTAGACACGAGGGACTTAAAATCTTGGCCAGTAATGGCTGTGCGGGTTCGAGTCCCGCTCGCGGCACCTTAAAGTTTTTCCTTATGAAAAATTTGCTTACATCCTCATTTTATTCATTACGCTGGTCTTAACATCATGTGGTGTTAGCAGTGGGCATTTCAAGTTTGAAGGCAAATTTCTCAATATGAATCAAGGCGAGTTTTATGTATACAGTCCTGACGGGGGCTTCGAAGGCGTTGACACCATCAAGGTAGAAGGCGGCCGTTTCACTTTCGAAACCGAATGTAAGGAAGATTTTACCATTATGCTTGTTTTCCCTAATTTCTCTGAGCAGCCTATCTTCGCAAAATCGGGCAAATCAGTAGAGATCAAGGCAGATGCTTCGCACCTTAAGGAAATGGAGGTAAGCGGAACCGAGGATAACGAACTGATGACAAAATTCCGCCAGAACATCCTGAAAGATACGCCACCTGAGGCTAAAAAGCATGCTGAAGACTTCGTCAGAGAACATCCGAATTCTGTGTGCAGCATCTATCTGATCAGAAAATACTTCATCACTTCTACACAACCTGATTACCGCAAGGCGCTCTCACTCATCAATATCGTAGAGAAGGAACAGCCTAAAAACGGACAGTTGGCTAAGATGAAGCAGTTGGCAGAAACCATGAAGAATGTAGGCACCGGTGCAACCCTGCCTTCATTTACAGCATACGATATCAACGGAAAACTCGTTTCTAGTACAGAAATGAGCAGCGCTCCGGTTGCCGTAATCTACACCTGGGCTACCTATAACTATGACAGCCAGGACATGCAGCGCGAACTGAAGAGCCGGCAGAAAAAATCGAACGGCAAGCTTAAGCTGATGGCTTTCTGTCTGGATGCCAGCAAGAGCGAATGCAAGAACAACATCAAGCGCGACTCTATCGCATGCCCTATCATCTGCAACGGCGAAATGCTGGAAGACAAGACCTTGAAGAAGTTGGGATTGGAAAACCTTCCTGACAACATCATACTTCAAAATGGTAAAATCATCGCCCGAGGCATGAAAAAGCAAGAGCTTTACAATAAGCTCGACCAACTGCTAAAATAAATACTTTCGAGCTAGTCAAGAACCCATAAAAAGCACGCCTATATGTTAGTAAAGACATATTGTGCAGCAGTTAACGGACTAGAAGTAACTACTGTAACCGTAGAAGTAAGCCTCAACAGAGGCGTCATGTACCACCTCACAGGCTTAGGCGACGAGGCGGTCAAAGAGAGCCGTAACCGAATTTCAGCAGCTCTCCAGTATAGCGGCTTCAAATTTCCGATAGCCGACATCACTATCAATCTGGCTCCAGCTGACCTCAGGAAAGAGGGCAGCAGTTTCGACTTGCCGCTTGCAATCGGACTTCTAGGCGCCAACAACAACATTCCCGAAGATCATCTGAAAGAGTACATGATGGTAGGCGAGCTGAGCCTTGACGGTACGCTCCAGCCTATCAAAGGTGCCCTACCGATAGCCATCAGAGCAAGAGCAGAGCACTTTAAGGGACTGATTGTGCCGGAACAGAACGCTCGGGAAGCGGCTGTCGTAAACAACCTTGAGGTTTACGGCATGAAAACGCTTTTCGAAGTCATACAATTCATGAGCGACAGAAGCAATCCTTCTCCTACAATCGTTGACACCCGCAAGGAATTTTACGAAAACCAGACACATTGTGAATACGATTATGCCGACGTCCGCGGTCAAGAGGACGTGAAAAGAGCGCTCGAAGTGGCTGCGGCTGGCGGACACAACCTGATTATGGTAGGTCCTCCAGGTTCCGGAAAGTCGATGATGGCAAAACGTTTGCCGTCCATTCTTCCTCCCCTCACGCTATCTGAGAGTCTGGAAACAACACAGATTCACTCCATTGCAGGCAAACTGGGCAAGAATGTATCACTCATTTCCCAACGCCCGTTCCGGTCTCCTCACCATACCATCTCTCAAGTGGCTCTGGTAGGCGGAGGAACTTCACCACAACCGGGAGAAATATCGCTCGCCCATAATGGCGTTCTGTTCTGCGATGAACTTCCGGAGTTCAATAAAACCACTCTGGAAGTACTCCGCCAGCCATTGGAAGACCGCCACATCAACATCAGCAGAGCGAAATATTCTACAGATTACCCATGTTCATTCATGTTTGTGGCAAGTATGAACCCTTGTCCATGCGGATATTATGGTGATCCGACACATCGCTGTGTCTGCACGCCAGGCCAGATTCAAAGATACATGAACAAGATTTCGGGTCCGTTACTCGACCGCATCGACATCCAATGCGAAATCAGTCCCGTTCCTTTCCAGGACATATCGAAGGCAGCACCAGGTGAGCCAAGTGCCAAGATCAGAGAAAGAGTCATCAAGGCAAGAGAAGTTCAAGCCGAAAGATTCAAAGATTATAAAGGCATCCATTGCAACGCCAGATGACCGAAAGAATGATTCATCAGTTTGCCGAACCCGACGAACAAGGTATAGAACTGCTCCGAATGGCAATGGAGAAACTTTCTTTGTCAGCCAGAGCCTATAACAGAATACTGAAAGTGGCACGAACCATTGCTGATTTGGCAGGAAGTGAACAGATTAAGCCTGACCATATAGCAGAAGCCGTGGGATACAGAACCCTCGACAGAGGCGATTGGCAGAAAGAGGACATTTATAATCATAAAGAAGATATATGCAAAAGGATAAAAATCCGTTTTTTCCTATCATTCGCTCTAAAAAGTTGGATTTATAAAGGGAAAAAGGGAGAAAAATAGAAGAATAGCCATTTTAAAATAGTTACAAACCTATTTTAGAATGGCTATTTTCTTTTGTCATTACGAAAATATTACCCCATAAAGACAAAAGTACCACAAAAACAGACAAAAGCGAATAGCAAAATCGTCTAAGACGGGGGAATTCCTATTCTCTAAGATGTAATATTTGCTTATAATTAGCTTTTAAATTTACAAAAATCACCAATTCTAATAAAAATTATCCCATATCGGATAAAAATGCATTACCTTTGCAACCGTAAAAAGAACGCTAGCACAACGCTAGTTTAATTATTAACAACAAAACCATTAAGATTATGGATTGCATTTTTTAAATTACAGACGCAGTAAAGAAGATTGGTTTCGTAATTCTTCTTGCAGAGTTAGCCGTTATCGCCTATATGAACGTAATGTAAGAAATCTCTCTATAGATAAAAATATATAAGGAGGAAGTTTTCTACATACTAAGGTAATTAGATTGTAAAAGGTCAACAACATAAGTTGTCAGAACGAATAAGTTCTTAGAAAAAGTAAATGATAATAATTAGGTACAGTCCTATCAGGGAGGAGTCTGATGGCAATGTACAAGATGGGAGGCTCTTGCAGAGATGCGAAGGGCCTTTTTTTTTGTATCCTACCCTACGCTATCCTTACTATAAAAACACTAAAGAACCCAGCTTTTTACACCTTATTATATATACAAGTAAGAAAAAGCGACGATAATTCTTTCTTATCTCCAACATTTTTGTAATTTTGCAGCCAAATAACAAAAATATATTAGCTAATATGGAACAAAAGAACTTTAAACGTACTACCGTGACTGCGGCTTTGCCTTATGCCAACGGTGGTGTGCACATCGGTCACCTGGCAGGTGTATACGTGCCAGCCGATATCTATGTTCGCTATCTCCGCCTCAAGAAGCAGGATGTTGTCTTCATCGGCGGTAGCGATGAGCATGGTGTACCTGTTACTATCCGTGCCAAGAAAGAGGGAATTACCGTACAGGAGGTGGTTGATCGCTATCATAACCTCATCAAGAAGAGTTTCGAGGACTTCGGTATCTCTTTTGATATTTACAGCCGTACCACTTCGCCTACTCACAATAAGTTTGCTTCAGACTTCTTCCGCACACTCTATGACAAGGGCGTATTGGAAGAAAAGGTAGAGGAGCAGTTCTGCGACGAGGTAACAGGTGAATTCCTTACCGACCGTAATATCGTAGGTACTTGCCCTCGCTGTGGTGCAGAGGGTGCTTATGGCGACCAATGCGAGAAATGTGGTGCTACCCTCTCTCCTGAGGAGCTCATCAACCCTACCAACAAGAACAACCCTGGTCATGGTCTCGTAAAGAAGCCTACCAAGAACTGGTATCTTCCATTGAACAAGTATCAGGATTGGTTGAAGAAGTGGATTCTGGAAGGCCACAAAGAGTGGCGTACCAATGTTTACGGCCAATGCAAGAGCTGGTTGGATATGGATCTTCAGCCACGTGCGATGACACGCGACTTGGATTGGGGTATTCCTGTTCCAGTAGAGGGTGCAGATGGAAAGGTGCTCTACGTTTGGTTCGATGCACCTATCGGTTACATCTCAAATACCAAGGAGCTTTGCGATGCTCATCCAGAAAAGTGGGGAACATGGCAGAAGTGGTGGCAGGATCCTGAAACCCGTCTTGTTCACTTCATCGGTAAGGACAATATCGTGTTCCACTGCATCATCTTCCCTACTATGCTGAAGGCTCACGGCGACTATATCTTGCCAGACAACGTACCAGCCAACGAGTTCCTGAACCTGGAGGATGATAAGATTTCAACATCCCGCAACTGGGCTGTATGGTTGCACGAGTATCTCGTAGATTTGCCAGGCAAGCAGGATGTATTGCGCTATGTATTGACAGCCAATGCGCCTGAGACCAAGGACAACAACTTTACCTGGAAGGATTTCCAGGAGCGCAACAACTCTGAGTTGGTTGCCGTTTACGGTAACTTCGTAAACCGTGCCCTCCAACTCACCAAGAAGTATTGGGGCGGCGTAGTTCCTGCCTGTGGTGAATTGCAGGAGGTAGATGAGAAGGCTATCGCTGAGTTTAAGGACGTGAAGGAGAAGGTAGAGCAGTATCTCAACGTATTCAAGTTCCGTGAGGCTCAGAAAGAGGCTATGAACCTGGCTCGTATCGGTAACAGATACATCACAGAGTGTGAGCCTTGGAAGGTTTGGAAGACCGATCCTAAGCGTGTGGAGACCATCCTGAACATCTCCCTCCAGCTGGTTGCCAACCTCGCTATCGCCTTCGAGCCATTCTTGCCATTCTCTTCTGAGAAACTCCGCAAGATGATCAATATGCCTAACTTCGAGTGGACTCAGCTCGGCAGCACAGATTTGCTCAAGGCTGGTACCCAGCTCGGTGAGCCAGAATTGCTCTTCGAGAAGATTGAGGATGAGGTTATCGAAAGACAGCTCCAGAAGCTCGCTGACACCAAGAAGGCCAACGAGGAGGCTTCTTATCAGGCTGCTCCTATCAAGCCAGAGGTTAGCTTCGATGATTTCGAGAAACTCGATATCCGCGTAGGTCACATTCTGAACTGCGAGAAGGTAAAGAAGTCTAAGAAGCTCCTGAAGTTCACCATCGACGATGGTTCTGGCGTAGAGCGCACCATCTGCTCAGGTATCGCAGCCTACTACGAGCCAGAGCAGCTGATCGGCAAGGACGTATTGTTCGTAGCAACTTTGCTCCTCGCAAGATGATGGGCATCGAGAGTCAGGGTATGATTCTGAGTGCTGTCAACTTCGACGGCTCATTGAACGTAACTTCTCTCCTTGGCAAGGTTAAGCCAGGAAGCCAGGTAGGATAAAGAATCATAGAATCATCTGATTATCAGATAAGGTAAAAGCCTCAAATCCTTTGCGGATTTGAGGCTTTTCTTATTTCTATCCAAATATTCTTTTATAATGTAAAACGATAACCCACGGTAAAGGTCAGAGCCTTATTCTTACAGTTATCCCAATCGCCCTTGCTAGCCTTCGTCAGGCTCACGTTGTAACGGGCATCCAGAATCACGTTCATATATTCATAGCTCAAGCCCAGAGGAATGGCTACATCCACCTTCTTGGCAGGCCAAGTAGCTTCGGTCTCGTGCATATCCTTGTATGTAATAGACCCGTTCTTGTCCTTCTGAAGGTCGGTTTCCTCTCTTTTCACCTTACCATCGCCACAAAGGAATCCCACCTGAACGCCTGCATTCACCGACAAGCCCTCTACAAGATAGGCTTTCAGCATGAGCGGTACCTGGATATAATCGAGGGTCACATGATGATTCTTAATACCTGTATATTCCCCTTTTTCAGCATTCTCAGTCAACTCACAGTCAGGGAAGCGCATACCCTGTCGGGCATAATAAGCACCCAGCGTAATACCCAGGCTCTTACCTATGCGATATTCCACATCTGCGCCGCCCATGAATCCAGCCTGATACTTAGACTCTAGCGAGGTTCCATCCAAAGTTTCCAGAGTCAACCCGCTCCAGTTAGCCAGAGTTACACCGATACGGGGAATTACAGAGAATCTGCCTACCGGACTCTCCACTTCTTGTGCCTTTGCTCCCACAACAGCAAGCAGCAGCACCATCATTATAACTATTTTCTTTTTCATTTCCACAACAGTTTGTATATCATAATAACAAGAAACAAGGGATAATATTGCATCCAACTGTCATTTTTCTCCATGAAAGACCTGTTCTCGTAAAGTGTTAACAAATACAACTCATAGTTTTCTTCCCTCCAACTCACCGTTTTCTGGAACATAAGTCATAGTTTGCACCATGACAAAGCTGTGTTTATGCCCCAAAAATATAACACGGACAAATTGAATTTGTCCGGTTGTTTGTCCGGCATCTTCATAATCTTCTCATAATCAATGAATTATAACATACCAGACAAATTTATCCGGACAAATTCAATTTGTCCGTGTTTTTTTCTTGGAAAGAGGCGAGCTTTACAGCCAGCATTCTTACCCCAGTATTCGTCAAAAGTGTGATTTATCCTTCTGCTATCTTCCATTCACCAATGGTTCGCTTCTGGCTGTCGTAGTTGATTCCTACTGGGTATTTTCTTATCTCTTCCATAGCCATATTTCTTTAGACGGTGCGAAGTTACGAATAAAATATCAGATACGCAAATAAAAAGACAAAAAAAAGAGAGGCGAGCTTCACAGCCAGCCTCTCCCGAGAGATTTATAGAAAATGCCACTCATGGCATTCCTATATCGTTGATTAAAAATATTATCTTATTAAAATATTCCATCACAGCGATTACTCACCGTAACCCGTATTCTGCTTGATGTTAGGGTTGGCGTTGATCTCTGCCTGCGGAATGGCAGCAATAGCCTTGAAGTAATCACGGTTGAAAGACTGAGCTTCCTTGCTCAATGTCTTGTGCCAACCCTTATCAGCTTCACTTGTATAACGGGTGATAGTCTCGTTATTACGCAAAGCATCAAAGTAACGCTGTCCCTCGCCAATCAACTCCTTACGACGCTCAATCAAGATACGCTCAAGTGTGATGTTATCCACTGTAGCCAAAGAAGCCTCTGTTGTGGTACGGTTCTTTACCAAATCATTCAGATACTCTACAGCCTTAGTCTTGTCATTATTTCTAAATGCACACTCTGCAGCTGTCAAGTAAACCTCAGAAAGACGGATAATTGGAACGATAGTAACATTACGAAGATTACCACCTTGACCACGAAGTTTGTTAAGGAAGACTTTATTGGTTCCATAAACAGCAACTTCTTTTTCTGCTTTTGCTGGCAAGAACATATCGTTACGAACATCTTTTGGGTCTGAAGTAAGCATGTCAACAAACTTCTTAGTAGCAACCATTTCCTTGTAGCCATCACGCTGCTGAAGGTTACCGATACCATTCAAGTCATTGTTGTCTGTAGAACCTGCCACATTGAGACGGAACAAGAACTCACTCTCATTAGGAGTTGAAGCATCCCATGCTTTGAAGTATTGGTCACGAGTCCACAACGCTGCGCCAGAATTCTTGATAATATCCTCAGCAACAGACAAGGCGTTAGCATAATCACCCATATTCAAATAAACACGAGAAAGGATTGCCTTTGCTCCCCAAACGCTTACATAACCTGGTTCTGTCTCTGTAGCAAGAGCATTAGAGCTGATAGCCTCAGTCAAATCCTTCACTACTTGGGTGTAAACCTCAGCAACAGTGCTACGAGCAGGTTTTGCATTAGACTCCAGCACTCCTGTTACCAATGGTACACCAAGAGATGCACCCTGATCCTCTGTATATGGCTTACCATAGATACGAACAAGGTCAAAATGAGCAAGGGCACGGAGTACCTTTGCCTCTGCCGCATACTGGTCAATAGTAGCCTTAGCCTCTGCTGCATCGCTCAAAGCACCACCTTCTGCAGCAGCGATGATACGATTAGCACGGCCAATAACAATATATGGTAATTTCCAAGCTACGTTACTGGAAGAAGTACTTGAGCTAAACTCAGATGCTGTCTGATAGGTCATGTCATAGTAGAAACTTGCACGGTTAGAACCACCAATATTATTATACTGATAATCATCACCTGCATGAACATCACCATAAACGAAGAATTGCTGACCATAGTAATCTACCAAGTTGCTGTTTCCCTTCAAAGCCGCGTACATACCCGTTCTCGCAGCAGCCAAGTCTGAACTGCTGGTCAAGGCTGCATCGGCATCTGTACCATCAGAAGGAGCTACGTCCAACCAATCATTGACGCAAGATGACAGGCTGGCTGCCAAAATAGCGCAGCCCATTACCTTATATATTGATTTTAATACTTTCATTGTATTTCGTTCTTTTATAAATTAGAAACTAAGTTCGATACCAAATGTATAAGTTCTCAAAGCTGGCATTTCAAATGTACACAAGCCATCCACTGGTGTCTCTGGATCAACAAAAAGATCCTTAGACTTCCAGGTCAACAAGTTGTTGGCAGAGAAATATACACGAGCCTTGCTCAAGCCAAGGTTGCTGATCCACTCCTTTGGTGCTGAGAAACCTAAGGTAAGGTTCTTCAAGCGAAGATAATCGTTAGGCATCAACCAACGAGAAGACAACACACCCTTACCATAACTAGCCTGGAACTTAGGCAACTTAGCATTATCGCCTGGCTTCTGCCACATATCCTCCAACTTATAGTAAGAAGGGATTGCTCCATAGAGGCGTATGTACCACCATTATCGTGCAACCAAGTAGCATAATCGTAAGAGTCACCGCCCAACTTATAGGTCAAAGTAAAGTTGAAGTCGATAAACTTCCACTTGATGAAGTTAGACAAACCGCCCTCAAGTGTTGGCTCATGATGACCAACAATAGTCTTGTTTGCCTCAGCTACATTAGTAGTGGTCTTGCGAGCATTCTCAGTTCCATCATTGATGTAATAGCTCTCCAAACCTGTCTCAGGGTCAACACCTGCATACTCATACATATAGTAAGAATAGTAAGGCTTACCTACCTGATGAATCATGGCACCGCTGATAATCTTGTCATCATCACCAGTCAACTCTGTTACCTTGTTGGAGTTATGACCAAAGTTCAGAGAAGTAGTCCAAAGGAAGTCCTTCTTCTGAATGTTGGTAGAAGAAATGGTCACCTCAATACCTTGGTTACGCATAGAACCTACATTCTGAGCCATGGTAGCGAACAGAGAAGATTCATCATAGTAACCTGGAATCATAGAGATAGGACGGTTCATAATCAAATTGGATGTATTACGAACGTAGTAATCCAATGTTACAGAGATACGGTTGAGGAATGTCAAGTCAAGACCAAAGTTCCAAGCCTTGTTCTGCTCCCACTTCAAGTCCTTGTTGGCTACACCAATGATACCCATACCATTGCTACCATTGTAGTACTCACCATACTTATAAAGGTTCATGTAACTATACAAGCCAGATGGAAGAGTTCCGTTCACACCATAAGATACACGAATCTTACCATCGCTCAATATATCCTTGATAGAATCCATGAACTTTTCTGCACCAAAGCGCCAAGCACCAGATACAGACCAGAACGAACCCCAACGATTCTCACGTGCCATACGAGAACTACCATCACGACGATAGCTTACACCAGCATAATACAAATCGTTATAGTTGTAGTTGACACGACCCAAGAAAGAAGTCATCTTTGAGTCATACTTGTAACTCTGCATAGAGGTATCGCCAGAGTTAGCGAACTCATACAAGTTGCCAGGGAAGTCTGTACCGGAAGCGTATGAGTTGTTGTTATGCCATGCCTCTGTCTCGAAACCAAGCAAAGCATCCACATTGTGGGCTCCAAAAGACTTATTGTATGTCAACTGTGTCTGAGTGTTCATGGTTGTCCACTCATTGTAAGTACGCTGCATCACACCATTTGAGCCAGAACCATTACCACAGTATTTGTCCCAAAGCACATCCTCGGTAGAGTTGATGTAGTCGTAAGCTACCTTCTCACGCAACTTCAAGTTGTCCCAAATGTTCCATTCGAGAGCCAAGGTGCTGTAAGAACGTGTCGTATTGGTTCTATCAGACATGTGCTGGTTCTCATAAATAGGGTTATAACCATTGTTATAAGCACCATCTGTCTTTGTCAGCAAATTACCATTCTTGTCATAGATAGCATTAGAAGGGCCGAGGAACCATACTGCACTTGAGATGGCCCCAGCAAAAGCAGCGCCACCATCCATAGCAGAGTTCTGATGCATAGATGAAATCATTGAGCTAGCATCCAACTTGAACTTACCAAAACGATGGGAAACGTTTACATTACCTGTCATACGTTCCAAGCCTGAACGGTCAACAATACCATTCTGCTTTGCATATGACAAAGATGCATAGAACTTGGTCTTATCATTACCACCAGTTACACTTGCCTGATAGTTCTGGTTAGAACCATTTTTGAAGAGAGCGTCACGCCAATTAGCCCAGCCATTCTCTGGTTTTGCTGCATAATCATCAATATTAGCATCAGCAAATGCTGCAGCCGAAGCATCGGTTGTACCATCAATATTGTCGTAAGCATAGTTCTTCAAGCCTTGATAAATCAAGGCACGACGAGAATCACCATCCAACGTTGACGATAGTTGATAGCCATGTTAGAGAATCCCCAGTCGCTACGGAAATCAACCTGGGTCTTACCTGCACTACCACTCTTGGTTGTAATGACAAGCACACCATTGGCTGCACGAGAACCATACAAAGAGGCTGCGGCAGCATCCTTGATAACAGTGATAGATTCGATATCGTTGCTGTTCAATGTAGAAAGTGCATTGGTACCAGAACCATTGTAACCACTACTAGTCTGAGCATCATTGAAACCACTCAAGTTACCAGAGTTCACAGGAGTACCATCAATCACAATCAATGGATCGTTACCTGCATTGATAGAACCCATACCACGAATACGGATATAGTTCATTGCACCTGGCTGGCCAGAGAAAGAAGAAATAGAAACTCCTGGGATATTACCAGAAAGCTTATCTTCAACAGAAAGTGAAGGAACATCACTCAACTTAGCTGTTGACATGGAAGCAGCAGCACCTGTAAATGAGGATTTCTTGAAGTTACCATAACCTGTAACAATCACCTCATCCAAGGATTTGTTATCAGAAGTCAAAACAATCTTCATGTTAGAACTTGCTTTGACAGTTTGTGGATTCATACCTATATAGGTAATCTCCAACTTGGAGCCGGCTGGAACATTCAAACTGAAGTTTCCATCGACATCCGTAACAGTACCCGTATTAGTACCAGCTACCTTGATTGATGCGCCAATAACAGGCTCACCATCCTCTGAAGCTACTACCTTACCGGTAACAGATGTTTGGGCAAAGGCTACTCCACAACTGAGAATTGCCCCCCCACAAATAAAGCGATTCTTTTAAACATAATCTCTCTCTTTATTAGATAATAATTTATAAATTTATAATAATCGGCTGCAAAATTAGATTTTTTTTCGGATATTTGCAAATATTTTGAAAGAAAAATTTAATAACGCACATAAAAAAGTCTGTTTTTAACACTTCTACCTTGTCATATTGCAACAAAAAGGATATTTTTGTAGCAATAAGGCTATAATTTGTAAGAATAGAAATAAGAAGGTTCTTAAGTTATCTATACAGCATCTGCCGGGTAAGACGTATTGCTTAAATACGTAGAACAAATAGATTAAGTAGTCACAGTTCTACGGTTCATCGGTTCTAACAATTAGTTCCGTTCGGTTGCCGGCAGTTGCCAACAAGGTTGCTGACATATGTCAATAACTCTGCTGGCATATGGCAGGAACCTTATTGGCATATGTCAGGAACCTTGTTGGCATATGTCAGGAACCCTACAAATCTAATTCCTCAGACCAACAGATACGTTATCTATAAGCATAAGATATATCTGTTTCAGGCTTATTATCTGCAAAGAATAAATAGAATATCATACTGACTGCAGGGAGCGAAATACTTGACATACCACAAAAAAGAAAACGTTTACGGCACTTTTTAGTTAAAAAATTTGGGTATATTGCACATTTTTCGTAATTTTGCGCACGATTTCAACGACTAGAACAAAACAAAGTGGTTTTACACCTTATTATATATAGAGAATGATATATGTAGGGGATTGTCGTTAGTATAAACAAAAGTATTAAGATAACAATGACTCACAATTTGTTAAAAGGCAAGCGTGGCATCATCTTCGGTGCACTCAATGAGGAATCAATCGCTTGGAAAGTAGCTGTAAAGGCTGCTGAAGAGGGTGCTACTATCGCACTTAGTAATACAGCTATGGCTTTGCGTATGGGTACGCTGGATAAGCTCGCTGAACAGATCAACGCTCCTATCATCGCAGCTGATGCGACTAGCGTAGAAGACTTGGAAAAGGTATTCACAGAGGCTCAGGAGAAACTCGGTGGCAAAATCGACTTCGTGCTCCACTCTGTAGCTATGAGCCCTAACGTTCGCAAGCATCGTACATACGATGACCTCGACTACAACTTCCTGAACAAGACATTGGACATCTCTGCTATCTCTTTCCACAAGATGTTGCAGGTAGCCAAGAAGTTGGATGCTATCAACGAGTGGGGTTCTGTAGTAGCTCTCACATACGTAGCTTCTCAGCGTACATTCTTCGGTTACAACGATATGGCTGATGCCAAGAGCATGCTCGAAAGTATCGCCCGCAGCTTCGGTTACATCTATGGTCGTGAGAAGCACGTGCGTATCAACACCATCTCTCAGAGCCCTACAGCTACAACAGCAGGTAAGGGTATCAAGGATATCGAGAACATGATGGACTTCGCCGACAAGATGTCTCCACTCGGAAACGCCGTAGCTGAGGATTGCGCTAACTACTGCGTGATGATGTTCTCTGACTTCACCCGCAAGGTAACCATGCAGAACCTCTTCCACGATGGTGGTTTCTCATCAATGGGTATGAGCCTCCGTGCTATGAACCAGTATGCTAAGGATATGACTCCTTATGAGGATGAGAACGGTAATGTTATCTACGGATAATCAGGAAGAAGAGAAAAAATCTCACTAAATATACAGACAGGTATGTTCAGTAAAAATCTGAGCATACCTGTTTTTTTATTCATATCCACCTCTATCTTAAACTTGGCAACAAGCGGAAGATGATCGCTGTATCCACCCAAATATCGGGGACCGAGATAGGTGCGGAAAGGTTTCTTTCCGCCATATTTCTCATCATCTTCTAAGAGGAATGGCAAATCTCCTATCTGACAACTCATCTTAAGCTGGGAAAGCGAAGGACTGAAGAGAATCTGGTCAAGACTTCGCCAATCTCCATGCCAGCGATAAGTAGCCTTGGCACCATGAGAGCCTTTGACGCCAACAGATATATTAATAAGGTGATGCTGATAAAGATAACGAAGAGCCGGAGAATCGGAATAATCGTTGAAATCGCCGGCTACGATAATCCTTGCACTATCATTGAGCGCATAGATAGAATCTACAGCAGAAACCAGCTGGCTGGCTACCTGCAGGCGGTAGGGACGCGAAACCTGTTTGCCGCCACGCCGGCTAGGCGCATGCAATACAAAGACATGGAGCGTATCATCATTTATAATCCGCCCCGAAGCGTAGAGAATATCTCTCGTAGGGCGAGTATCAGGCAGCGGCTTGATGCGGATGGACCGGAACTGTATAAGCGCAAAAGAAGATGGCTGATAAAGCAAAGCCACATCTATGCCTCGTTCATCAGGCGAATCGGTCATCACATAATCATAATTTACACCGCGAAGAGCTGAACGCCGGGTTAAATCAAACAGCACACTATCGTTCTCCACTTCGCAAAGCGCCACAAAATCGGGAACATGCCAGGACTTCTCCGAGGGTCTTGAAGGATTATCTGGGGAGGCGGTACCAACAAGCGACAAATCTTCATAACCCAAAGCCACTATAGTCTTGGAAAGATTTGCCAGCTTGCGCCAATAGCGATAAGGCGTCCACTTGTAACTGCTCTGTGGCAGGAATTCATAGTCATTCTTCAGCGAATCATGCTTCGTATCGAAGAGGTTTTCGCAGTTCAACTCCACAAAAGTGAGGAAACTTGATAAGACGAGAGTGAAAAACATAACATTTTATTTTGTATTGTCAACGATTTGATGTATCTTTGCAGTCGGTTTACAATGGTCCTATAGTTTAACGGATAGAACGGAGGTTTCCTAAACCTTTGATCCGAGTTCGATTCTCGGTGGGACCACGTACTTTCCTTATCATTCCAGAGATGATAAAACAATAAAGGTCGCTCCTGACAATCAGGAAGCGACCTTTATTATTTTTATATTCTTTCCAGTATCTTTCTCTATCCGACATACATCGGACAGAGAAAGAATGAAGAGTTTCTGATTACTTAACTTCTGCAACCTCCTCAGCTGGCTCTTCCTTAATCTTACGACCAAGAACGATGTAAGCCATAGGAGATGCAATGAAGATAGATGACAATGTACCGAATACAACACCCAGGATCATTGCGAATGAGAAGCTGCGGATGCTGTCACCACCGAGGATGCAGATACAGAGCAACACGAGCAATGTAGATGTAGACGTATTGATGGTACGAGCCAATGTCTCATTGATAGATGCATTGAAGAGCTGCTGACGGTCGCCCTTAGGATGCAACTTCAAGTTCTCACGGATACGGTCGAATACAACCACCTTATCGTTGATAGAGTAACCTACCACGGTCAGGATAGCACCGATGAAGGTCTGGTCAATCTCCAATGAGAATGGAACGAGACCCCACAGGAGTGAGTAGAAACCGATTACTGTCAAGGCATCAAATGCCAAAGCTACTGTAGAACCTACAGAGAAGGCCACGTTGCGGAAACGTATCAGGATGTAGAGGAAGATAGCAATCAATGCGAAGAGCACACTATAGATAGCACCCATAGTGATATCCTTAGCCACAGAAGGACCTACCTTTGTACTACTGATAATAGAACCACCCTGACGAACATCTGGGTTCTTGAATGCCTCAACACTCTTCTGAGAAACCAGGTTAGCCTTCTTCAAGGCGTTGTAAAGGATAGTCTCTGCCTCATCGTCAACAGTTGGACTGTTGCTCTCAATCATATAGTTGGTAGATACACGGATGGTCTTGCCATCTGTACCGATAGCGATAGCGCCAGTAGTTGCCTTGGTGCCGTCTGCATTGACGAATGCATCGCCAAGAACAGTACGAATCTGCTCAGGCTCTACAGGATTCTCGAACTGTACCACATAGTTACGACCACCAGTGAAGTCGATACTCTTACTCAAGCCACGAACAAAGAAGCTACCGATGAATACCACAGCTGCTACGATGGCAATGGTGAAGGTAGTCTTGTACATAGACATGAACTTATACTTCTTGCCCTGCATCAGGTTGTGAGAAACAGGAGTATCAAACTTGCAGTGCATCCACTTATCGTGGTTCAACTTATAATCGTAAACCAGACGAGTCAGGAACACAGCAGTGAAGAATGAAACTACGATACCGATGATCCATGTAGTAGCGAAACCACGGATAGGACCTGTACCGGTAATCAACAGGATAACACCAGTAATCAAAGATGTCAAGTTAGAGTCGAAGATAGCAGAGAAAGCGTTGCCATAACCGGCAGCTACAGCCTGCTTCATACCCTTGCCAGAGCGAAGCTCCTCCTTGATACGCTCATAGATAAGCACATTGGCATCCACGGCAGTACCCAGAGACAAGACCATACCGGCAAGACCAGGTAACGTCAGAGCCGCCTGGAAGGACGTCAGAATACCCAGCGTGAAGAATACGTTGACGAGCAAAGCCAGGTTAGCCATCATACCAGGAATGACATTGTACATCATCACCATGTAAACCATCAGGAGTACGAAAGCTACAACGAATGATACAATACCCATCTGGATAGACTGTGCACCGAGTGTAGGACCTACAACCTCCTCCTGAACGATACGTGCAGGAGCTGGCATACGACCAGACTTCAATGTGTTAGCCAAGTCCTTGGTATCCTCGATAGTGAAGTTACCGGAAATCTGAGAGCTACCACCATCAATCTCGCCGTTTACACGAGGAGCAGAGTAAACTACGCCATCCAGAACGATAGCAATAGCCTTACCTACGTTAGCCTTGGTCATCTGAGCCCACTTACGTGCGCCCTCAGTATTCATCTTCATGCTAACAACAGGTGAACCCATCTGGTCGAACTCGTCCTTAGCATCGGTAATTACATCACCCTCCAAAGGAGCACGACCTGTAGTGGTAGTAACCTTCAACGCATGAAGCTCATAGATGTTCTTAACCTTCAGATTATCTGCTGGCTTAGCACTCCAAAGCAAGCGCAAGTCAGATGGCAATACACGCTTAGCAACTTCAGAATAGATAATCTTGTTGATAGCAGCAGTATCGCGAACGCTAGCATAACCAACAGTGCTCAAACCACCACCGAGCTGCAAACGAGCCAACAATGGGTGAGCCTTGATAGCAGCAGCATTCTGAGCATCCTCGCCTACCTTGCTTGCAGCATCGTCCTTCTTCTTGATAGAGAACTTAGCCTCAGCCTTCTTAGGCTCAGCCTTAGCAACTTCTTTCTTTGCAACAGTTGTATCAGCAGCAACAGAGTCTTTCTCCTCCTGACCATTATCACCATTTGCGATACGAGTATCAAGCTGCTGGAGATAAGGAGCGATTTCCTCTGAGTTGTATGTCTCCCAGAACTCAAGGTTTGCACTACCCTGGAGCATCTTACGCATACGCTCTGGCTGGCTGATACCTGGCATTTCTACCATGATACGGCCCTGCTGGCCTTCCAACTTCTGGATGTTAGGCTGTACAACACCAAACTTATCTATACGGGTGCGGACAACATTGAAAGAGTTGTCAATAGCATCCTGTACAGAAGCGCGGATAGCCTTCTCTACCTCTGCGTCGCTGCTCTGAGGAGAAACCAAGCCCTGCAACTGCTGGGTAGCGAACACTTCTGCGAGTTTATGACCTGGTGCGCTCTTATGATAAGCGTTAATGAAAAGTGACACGAAGTCACCACCGTTAGCTTCTTCCTGAGCTCTAGCTTCCTTCATGGCATTGGTAAAACCAGCGTCGGTCTTATGATCGGCAAGGTTTTCAAGTACATCAGGTACAGAAATCTCAAGAATTACATTCATACCGCCCTTAAGATCAAGTCCAAGACCAATCTGAGTCTCCAAGCAGTTCTGGTAAGAATAAACCCCTAAGTACTTAACAGAATCCTTATAATCCTGCTGAGCAATAGGATCTTTAATCTTTGCAGCCTCGCTGTCATAGTAACGTGTGGCAAACGAGAATGACAAATAGAAGATACTTGCGAGTGTCAGTAAGACGGCTACACAAATTACAATTCCTTTGTTTTGCATTTCTATTTATTGTTATTAATTATTTATTTCTTTTCAATTGCTTTTAGGGATTCTTTCAAAAACCTCCATAAAGTTGTGCAAAAATAAGCATTTTTTTTCTTATATAAGAATTATTTGCTCTATTTTTGCTTTTTAGGGCGCATTTTTAGCTTACAAATGATTGGATAGTGGTCTGAAACGGCGATTTTATCATCAACTTTACATTCATAAGGCTCCCAATCGTCTGAGCACATGATATTGTCAATGCGAACAAAAAAGCCTCCACGATGATAGCTGATACCCGGTCCGTTACCACTTGCAATGTAGCAATCCGTCAAATTTTTAGCTATCGTACGATGAGCATAAGAGATAGGACCATCATTAAAGTCACCGCACAAAATAATACTCTGTTCTTTATGCTGCTGAATGTATTTTGCTACAGCTCAGCCTCCGGAGCCCGTTTCTTTGTTGCCTCGGCAAGTTTTACAACGAGCAGTTTGGACGTTTCTTCTGCAGTATCAACCTGCAATTTTCCGATAACCAGATTCTTGAACTGGCGTCTGTCCTCTAAACTTAAGCCGGTAGTTTCCAAATGATTATTGATGAGAAGGACCTCTCTATCTTTCACTTTCAGACGATACGCTACACTCATATTTCCTTTCGATTCATAAGGAATTCGCTCTTTTGAAAGAATAGGGTATTTACTGAGCAACATAAGACAATTTCCGCCATTCACGTGCATCGTTGTATCCTGATAAGCATACATAGGCTTGAGCATACTATCTATCTGTTCAATATTCCGGGAAGTAGGACATGCTTCCTGCAGACAAACTATGTCAGCATCCTGCTCCTGCAGATAAGCAATACAGATATTAGTTCCTTCGGCATCCTCTGTCTGTGCACCAAAATTCCAGGTATTATATGATAGAACTTTGATACAACCTTTTGGAGTTTCGCCAGAAAAGTTGATTGGCATATACTTGCGGACAGGAACAAAACAGATCAAGAAGCCTAAGAACGGAATAATGGCATACTTAGACCGGAAGAGCAACCAGAAAAGCAAAAAGCCTAAGTTAACTATAAGAAAAACCGGGAAAAGTAAACCAAGATTAGCCAATGCGGCGAACTTTTCTGGCTGAAAGAAGTCAGAAAAGCCCACCAGCAACATGATGATGATAGTTGCCACATTAGCACCAGCTATCATCTTATATGTAAATTCCTTAAATCCTTTAAACATGCTTTTTACTTATTACTCTGATCAAAGAGCATCTGCTTTTCACTAGGAGTCAAGCTATCATAACCGCTCTTTCTTATTTTATCTAAAATTCGATCTATCTCTTCCTGTGACACAACCTTTTCGTTGGTCTTACATTCAGCATCCTGCTCATAAGTCTGATTATAAGATTCATTCTTGGTATAAGTAAAATGCGTTCTACCTGCCCGACGCTTTCCACCGAACATACCTTTCAACTTATCAAAAGCGTCTGCAGAATTTGAATGATAGTAACCATTACCAATCTGCTTACGCCAATAACGGATCAGGAAGAATCCAAAGACCATACCTCCCAAATGGGCAATATGCGCCACACCGTCATCAGAGAGAGAGAATGTTGAAACCAATTCTATGACAGCATAGCCTATCACGAAGAATTTAGCTTTAATAGGAAATGGCAACGGGAAAATGAAGAGACGCTCGTTTGGATAAATCATACCAAAGGCAAGCAATATAGCATAAATAGCTCCTGAAGCACCCACGGTAGTCCATAGGTTCAGATATTGCTCCATTGTTATTCTGGCTCCATTAACACTAACATAATCATAAGCTGCCATATCCTTTGCCACATAGGTAATATACTGTGCAGCTTCCTGGAACAAACCTGCTCCCACTCCACACGCTATGTAATAAAAAAGGAATTTCTTTGGTCCCCAAACTCTTTCAACCACACAGCCAAACATCCATAAGGCAAACATATTAAAGAGAATATGCTGGAAACCACCATGCATAAACATGTAGGTAACTAACTGATAAATATGGAAATCGGATGCCAGGAAGAAATGAAGCCCAAACATATCTGTCAGGCCAGAACCGCCACCCATACTCTTGTCCATCAGCATGCATGCCAGGAATGCTACTACATTCACTATCAGCAAATTCTTTGTTACAATTGGAATATTGCGCATAACTTTATTTCTATAAACAGTTTAATAATCTGACTAATATTTGTATTTTGGCGACAAAATTACGAAAAATATCCGTGAAAACACCAAAAAATAGACTTATTACACTTAAATTTCAATAATTTCATTACTTTTCTGCTTTTTTTATTTGAACTTTCACAAGAAAAAGCTATATTTGTAAACGAATTCAACTAAGAAACAACAATATTATTCATTTAATAAAGAAAAATTATGAACAAGACAGAATTGATTGACAAGATTGCAGCAGGTGCTGAGATTACAAAGGCACAGGCTAAGGCCGCTCTTGAAGCTACAACAAACGCATTGAAGGAAGCCCTCATTGCAGGTGACAAGATCCAGTTGGTAGGTTTCGGTACATTCAGCATTAACGAGCGTCCTGCTCGTGAGGGTATCAATCCAGCTACTAAGGAGAAGATCCAGATTGCAGCTAAAAAGGTTGCTAAGTTCAAGGCTGGTGCTGAGCTTGCAGATGCAATCAACAAATAATTGTAAAGATTATTTTAATTACAAATATAGGCAGTCCTTTATGGCTGCCCTATATTTTTTTATTCTATTCAAGTTTATTCAAATTTAAATCTTCATGTTTGATCCTTTATTTTGGCTGCTTTCCGATATATGCCAAGATACCACCATCTACATAGAGAATGTGACCATTCACTGCATTAGAAGCATCTGAAGCCAAGAAAACAGCAGGACCAGCCAACTCTTCTGGTTCCAACCAGCGACCAGCAGGAGTCTTTGCACAAATGAAGCTGTCGAATGGATGACGGCTACCATCTGCCTGACGCTCACGGAGAGGTGCTGTCTGAGGAGTTGCGATGTAACCAGGGCCCAAGCCATTGCACTGGATGTTG
>ENA-OQBJ01000112-OQBJ01000112.1-human-gut-metagenome-genome-assembly--contig:-NODE-112-length-41781-cov-2.331853_pt1 | contig 41781 bp, 55 predicted proteins | sample MGYA00242743_ERZ504545 | MGnify/ENA primary metagenome ERZ504545 (study PRJEB26092, sample SAMD00036252) | human gut metagenome | host: Homo sapiens | study: EMG produced TPA metagenomics assembly of... | reverse complement strand
AACGGCAGATGTATATATATATGAAGGAACAGCGGATAAAATATTTTTAACATATTGATGGTCTTTTCTGTTGTACTTGGAGTCGCGGCGTGTATTGGAATTGTTGTATCTGGAATGTATGAGAATGTAAAAATATATACAATGCCTTATGAAAGAGGTAAATATAATCAGCAGAGGAAATTTGCAGGGGAATGTAACTGTTCAGGGAACAGATGAAATTGCACAGTTAGCCAGTGGACTGGAACATATGAGACAAACATTGGTGAAAAAAGAGCAGATAGAGTATGACCTGAAGAGTGCACAGGAGAAGCTGGTGTTAGGAATGTCACATGATCTGCGTACTCCTCTGACTGGTTTGATGGCATATCTTGAGATTCTAAAAAAGCAGCAAAAAGAAGGTGCGGTTACTCAGGAATATATAAATAAAGCCTTTGATCGTGTACTTCAGATCAGAGATTTGTCGGAGCAGATGTTTGAATATTTTTTTGTAAATTCACGACACCATATAGAACTGGAACCTGCAGAAGATATTATGTGTGCTTTTGGTGATTATCTTTCTGAACTGTGTGCTTTACTGGAATATGAAGGATTTAAAGTAAATACAGATCGGTTGGAGTGGAGACAGATATCTGTATGTATAAATACAGATTTTATCGGCAGAATTATGAATAATATTATTTCTAATATTGAAAAATATGGAAAACATGAAAATGAGGTATGTATACAGCTTTGTTATGGGAATGAAGAAGTAGGAATCAGTATTCAAAATAGTATTACCAGGTTTGATTCTGAGCATCAAAAAACAGGGATTGGGTTGCAGAATATTTCTATTATGATGGAGCAGATGGATGGGCGAATGGAAGTTAACGCAGACGATTTAACTTATTGTATAGTTTGTATTTTCCAGAGAAAAAAGAGTATCATAAAATTTCAAAAGTATAGAGAAATCTGTTGGCATAGACGCTGCTCAGGCAGACAATCATAAACAAGGTATCCGCAGAGTAGAAAATTATTTACACGCCATAGGCATTGGAAAAAACCTATGGCGCTTTTTATGTCCATTTCTGAAGGAATACCGGAAATAAAACTGGCAAAAGTAAAAATGAAGATGGAGTTTCAGAGGGAAAGTGAAGGAGTACTACTCTGAGTGAAATCTACATAACATGATCCACTTGAAAAATCACCTGTTCTTTTTAAAATTTTGTGCATGTTTTGTATTATATCTTTTATGTAAATTCAGTATAAACAGAGTTATTATAATGACGTAAAATCCAAAAAAATCAGAGAAAATTGTTGAGGTACATAGCATGAAATCTAAGTACATGGCAGTAATACCGTTTTTGTTTGCTTTTGGGATATTACTGATATCAGGATGTTCAGTTACAACACAGAAAAGTACATCTTCACAGGAAAATATGCCAGAGATAATCATTGGAAGTGACGATTTTTCCACCTTTTAATTATTCCGATGAAAATGGGGAACCGGCAGGGATTGATGTTGACATTGCAAATGAAGCTCTGGGGCGCCTTGGTTATAAGCCGGTATTTACAAAGATTGTATGGGATGATAAAGATAAAGACCTGGAAAATAAGGAGATAGACTGTTTATGGGGGTGCTTTTCCATGGATGGCCGGGAGAATGATTATAAGTGGGCAGGTCCATATATGGTGAGCCGGCAGGTCGTTGCAGTCAATGAAAACAGTAATATAAAGAAGCTTAGTGATCTGTCGGGAAAAGTAATCGCAGTACAGGCTTCCACAAAGCCTGAGGATATCTTTCTTAACAGGATGAATCCTGCTATTCCATTGGTAAAAGATGTGTATAGCTTAGAAAACCGAAAACTGCTTTTTACCTCTCTTGGAAAAGGTTATGTTGATGCCATAGCAGCTCATGAAACCTCCGTACAATAGTATATAAAAGATTACGGGGCAAAGATAAGAATCCTGGACGAAGCTATCCTGACTACAGGAATTGGAGTAGCTTTTCCTGAAAACACGGATAGTGAACTTCCGGAAAAACTCACAGAAATCTTTAAAGAAATGAGAAAGATGGAAGTGAAGAGAAAATTCTAAAAAAATATCTTCCCGAAACCAGTGGATATCTGGAGGTGGACAAAATTGAAAATAACTAAACTGTCCAGACGGCAGACTCAAATCATCATTATTACTACAGGACTGCTTCTTGTTTCTGATAACTATAGTTTATTCTGTAAAAACCGATATAAAGCAGTTGCCAGGCAAATGGACGAGACTCTGAAATATGTGAAAGAACAATGTTATATTTATAACAGATATAATGAAGCATCCCAAACAAAAGGTTTAATACGTGCAATTGAAAATGCTCAGCAGGTTAATCGTAATCTGACGTATACAAAGGATGAAGTTACGAAGGATAAGCTGAAAACATATGCAGAGGAGCAGAAACTTACCGGAATTATTATACTTGATGTAAACGGAAAGGTAAAATGTGAATACAGTACAGACAATCTTAATTCCCGGGCTTTACAGAATGAGATTCAAAAGAAAACAGTACTTGATGTAGTTGCTTATCCCCGAAAAACATATGCTGCAAGTATCGTTCTTGAGGATGGATCACAGGTGGATCTGGCTGCATATGGACGTTCTGACGAAAAAGGCATAATTATTACTTTTTATCATACAACGGCTGAGTATGCCAGAAACTATAATCTTACGATCCAGAGCCTTTTTAGTGGCTATGATACATATTCCAGCGGAATGATTGTTGTAACAGATGGAAAAAATGTGGTTGCTTCAACGACGAAAATCTGATTGGACTGAGCTCTGAAGGTATTAATATTATCCAACAGGTAAAACAGAAACCAGCTAACAAACTGGTCCGTGTTTCAGACAGAAAATGTAGATATATTGGCAGAATGACTAAGGGGCGTGATTATTATGTTTATATGTTTATAGATGAGCAAATGGCGTTTGCTTCTGTTTTTAAAAACCTGTTGGTCGTGTTACTGTTGTATATCTTTGTGGTTGCTTCCGTATTTGCCTTCCGCAGGAGATCAAATGCGCAATTGTTGAAGATTCAGATGATGCAGGAAGAAGCCTATAAGCAGAAACTTTTGCAAGAAGCTCAGAGGGCTGACATGGCAAATAATGCAAAAACAGAATTTCTGCAGCGAATGAGTCATGATATCCGAACTCCTATTAACGGAATCCGTGGCATGATCGAGGTAGCTGATTATTATAAAGATGATTTAAAAAAGCAAGATGAGTGCCGCAGGAAAATATGGGATGCTTCAGGATACCTGTTGGAGCTTATTAATGAAGTGCTTGATATGAGCAAACTGGAATCAGAGGAAATTGTGTTGGAAAATAAGGATTTTGATATTAACAGGCTACTGCATGAAATAAGAGAAGTTATAGAAAAGCAGGTGTATGAACGCGGAATCAGCTTATCTGAAAAAGAATACAATCTGGAATATAGATATTTGAATGGGAGTCCGGTTCATTTAAAAAGAATCCTTATGAATATCATAAGTAATGCTGTCAAGTATAATAAAGAAAAAGGAGAGATACTGCTCAGCTATTATGAAACACAGGCGGATGACAGACATATACTGTTTGAGTTTCACTGCAAGGATACCGGAGTTGGGATGAGTAAAGAATTTCAGAATCATATTTTCGAACCATTTACTCAGGAAACAGGCGGTGCAAGATCTGTTTATGGAGGAACAGGACTTGGTATGCCAATTACAAAAAAACTGGTAGAGAAAATGGGCGGTACAATTAAGTTTAAAAGTGAGAAAAATGTAGGAACCACATTCATGGTACAGCTTCCATTCCTTATTTCTGCTGATATGAAGCAGTCAGAAAGGCAGGAAGACGATGTATCAATTGAAGGTATGAGAATCCTTTTGGCCGAAGATAATGAATTGAACATGGAAATTGCGGAATTCCTTCTGACAAATGCAGGAGCAGAAATTATAAAGGCTTCAAACGGTAAAGAAGCTGTTGAAGCATTTGAAAAATCAGGTGTTGGTGAGATCAATGTAATTCTGATGGATATTATGATGCCAGTTATGGATGGCCTGGAAGCTACCAGAGAAATACGCACAATGAACAGAAGTGATGCATCTGCTGTTGTGATTATAGCCATGACAGCAAATGCCTTTGCAGAAGACAAGAGTAAAGCGTTGAAAGCCGGAATGGACGAATATCTTACCAAACCACTGGAGTCAGAAAAACTGATTCATGCATTAAGCGATATAAATACAATTAACAGTAACATTCTTAATAACCTGATTCAGCCATAGAAACAGGACGTGGTACTGAATAATGATATGCCCCTCTGCCGATACTTGTTACTGATGCATTTTGTTATATATTCCCTTATTTTGTACATGGACTCTTTTATATAAAAGGTGTATAGTGAATAAAAATTATATGATAAGGTTTGTTAAATTTCAGGACAGACCAGAAATATTGATCAATAAAAGAAAAAACCAGATTCATATCATCTGTCGGGAAATATCTCATTATTACCGCGCACTTAATTATGCCATACATCATATGGAAGAGGATGAATTTCAATATCAAGAGCATGTCTGTTTTGAAAGAAACGGTCTTATGCTGGATTGTTCCAGAAATGCTGTATTTACAGTTGAAAAGGTGAAATTCCTGATCAGGACACTGGCAAAACTTGGAATGAATGTACTTATGCCTTATACAGAAGATACCTATGAAGTGGCCGGGAATGGATAAGATTCGGGATTCTGCGGACATTCTCCAGCCTGAAAAAGAGGAAACTTATCAGTTTATTGAAAAGCTGCTCAGCTCAGTAAAAGAGAGTTTTTCTACTAACAGGGTACATCTTGGAATGGATGAGGCTGTCATGCTGGGACTTGGAAATTATCTAAAAGAAAATGGATATAAAAAGGGTCACTGATAATCAGGGAACATTGTAACAGGGTCGTAGATATTTGCAGAAAATTAGAATTAAAGCCTATGATATGGAGTGACATGTACATTACAGCAAATTCTACAGGCGGATACTATGATCTGCCCGAAAATACGGACTGCTCCAAATGGGAAAAACCGAAAAAAGATTTAGGATTAGTATATTGGGACTATTATCATGATGATACCAGAACCTATGAAAAAATGCTGGATATCCATGCGCAGCTTTCGGATAACGTTATTTTTGCAGGAGGTTCTTGGATTTGGAACGGAATTTCCCCCAATTATTCTAAGACCTATGCGTGTACCAAAGCAGCTCTTTCTACTTGTAAAAAATACAATATAAAAGAGGTTCTCTGTACAGCATGGATGGATAATGGTGCAGAAACCCCGATGGATGCTTTGCTTCCGGGACTTGTACTTTTTGCATTACCTTGATTTTCACAGAGACTATGACGAAACAATCCTTAAGCAGGAGTTCAGGAACTGCACAGGCGGAGAATTTGATGATTTTATGGCACTTGACAATTTTGATTCTTTATTCTTAAATTCGAAAGAGAATAAAGAGGCTCAAAATCCTTCAAAATATCTGTTATACCAGGATCCAATGTTAGGCATTTTTGATTATCATGTGAAAGAATCAGGTGTCAATACAAAATCTTACTACCAAAACATACAGAAATATATGAAGGAATGTGCAAAAAAAGCAGGAAAATATCAGCTTTTATTTTCATTTTATGAAAAACTGGCGGCGGTATTAGCTGATAAAGCGATTTGGGTATGTGTATAAAATCAGCATATGACAGATCGGACAGAGCAGCGTTAAAAGATATCAGTCAGAATGTTATTCCTGAAATCATCTGCAATCTGACAGATATGAAATCATCAAGAGAAAAAATCTGGATGAACGATGCAAAGCCATTTGGTTATGAGATCCTGGATATAAAAATCGGTGGCGTGATTACAAGACTTAAAAGTACAGGATACCGGATTGACAATTATCTGAATGGAAATGTGCTTCGTCTGGAAGAGCTGGAAGAGGAAAGACTTCCCTATTTTACCAAAGGAATGGACAAGCGGGAGAACTTATGGAATCGCATCATCAGTGGATGTGATTTGAATGATACGATCTGATAAAGGTAAATGAAAGGAATCACGCTACGTATGAAAATTCTGGTGTTCTTAATAATTTTTGTATTTGCATTGTCTCTCTTTCGAATGATTCTGGAATGGAGTAAAAATAATAATAAATGTTCTCACCAGCGTTATAAACGATTAGAAAATAACGATTTATACAGGAAATCAAAACTATTCTCACAGAATGGTCTTGGTTTCCTTTTTTGCTGTTACAAATCAGTTACAACTGCAATACAGAATTTAATGTATAATTAACCTGTGAAAAGATATTTATAAAAACATGTGAGGTAATAATTATGAAGGCAAGAATTCTTGTGATAGAAGACGAAATGTCAATCAATGACCTGCTATGTATGAATCTGGAGATTGCAGGGTATGAAACAGTAGGATATCTGGATGGAAATGAGGCATATGAAGCAATTATTCAAGATCATGCGTTTCAGTGTGCACTTGTAGATATCATGCTTCCCGGAAGAGACGGCTATAGCCTGTTACCGAAATTGAAGCAATATGAAATTCCCGTAATATTTCTTACTGCAAAGGGGAGAATATCGCGAGCAAGATAAAGGGATTAAAAGACGGTGCGGAAGATTATATTGTAAAACCATTTGAAATGCTGGAAGTGATGGTTCGTCTTGAAAAAGTACTGGAACGTAATGGCACTGTACAAGAACAGATTCAAATTGGTGATGTCATCATTGATACTGCTAGTCGTACTGTTACAAAAATGGGCATGGAAATCTATTTAAAGCCAATGGAATATAACTGTCTCATGGTGTTCGCCAAAAACCCGAATAAAGCACTGACCAGGAATCAGATTCTGCAGGAACTGTGGAATGAAGAGTTCTGCGGAGAAACAAGAACTGTGGATGCACATGTGGTCGTATCAGGAAAAAACTTGGCTGGCAGGATAAGATTAAAACAATTCCCAGAATCGGTTACAGACTTGAGGTGGATTTATGAAACTCTTAATAAAGATCTTTTTTCAGACTACATGTATTATTCTGTTGGCATCGTCAGGGATCTTTCTCTATACCACTTATTGTTGGAAAAATCAGAGTATACAGAATATCAACAGTTATGAAAGCAGTATATTCAGAACAAATATCTTACAGTTTGAAAATAAAACAAGCCTTTCTGACAATCAGAAACAGAATGCCGACAACGAAATGCGCCCCCAAATAGTTACTTATGCTTTTCGGCAGGTTTTTCATGACAGCGCGGTTTTATATCTTGATGGAAAAATGACCTATAATGGAACTGTTTATGAATTCGATGTAAAAAAGTTAAGAGAATTATGTGCAAGTAAGGCAAACATGGTGGATCATGGCAGCAACAGTGATGGTCATGGCCCTATGATCAGTCAGATAAATGGAAGGACACTTTTGTTATTTTACTATGGCAATGTAAATATGGGATATCAGATTGTTACTTATAAAGATATAACAGATGTAATAGAAAAAAGTCATCTGCTGTTTTTTCAGACGGGTGGATTTACTTTATCTTTTGATCGTGGTGATGGGAATTATCCTTTATTTGAGCCTTCGAAAAATCACAGCACCGCTTACAGGCCTAAGAGAAGCTACGCTTCTTGTTTCTGAAGGTATTTATGATTTTAAAGTACCGTCAGAGGGAAATACAGAACTTGCGCAGATAGGTGCAACCTTTAATTTTATGACAGGTAAAATAAAAGAACAAATTGAAAGTCTTTCTAACATAAACCGGACACAAAAACAGCTTATTGGAAGTCTGGCTCATGAGCTGAAGACCCCAATGACTGCAATCATAGGCTATGCAGATACATTGCTTACTGTGCGCCTAACCCCAGAAAGGCAGGAGAAGGCTCTGATTTATATTGAAAATGAATGTCGCAGGCTGTCAAGACTTTCTATGAAAATGCTGGAATTAACCGGACTCTACGAAGCTTCGGAAGACTCATTCAATCCAGCTGAAATACAGGTGGATAACTTCCTGAAAGAAGTAAAAGAACTTATTGATTGCAGGCTTCAAGAAAAAAAACATCTCTCTTGATGTATTTTGTGAACCAAAAGAATTGGTAAAGAAGTTTGATCAGGACTTAATGATAAGTGTAGTGACAAATCTAATTGATAATGCAGTCAAAGCTTCCAGGAAAGAATCTAAAATTGTGCTTGAGGCAACCCCAGACCATCTGATGGTTCAGGATTTTGGAAAGGGAATACCGAAAGAGGATCTGGAAATGGTGACGGAACCATTTTATATGGTAGACAAATCTCGTTCCAGGGCAAAAGGAAGTGTAGGGCTCGGTCTTTCTTTATGTCAGAAAATTATAGAACTGCACGATTTCCAACTGAAGATTGAAAGCAATCCGGGAAAAGGAACTACCGTCTCTGTTTTCTGGTAATCACACTAACGTTTACATATCAGTTACAAATCGCGAAAGATTTGGTGTAATGCTCGATGATATACTTATAACAATCTTAGAAAGGAGATATTACCAGAAATGAGAAAAAACATAAAAAAGTTTGCAGGAATAGTGCTTTGTATTGGAATGTTTACAGGATGCGCACAGACCCCGGATTCTTCTTTGGTAAAGCCGAAGGGGAGCAAGGCTGTAGATGCTTATACGGAAGCGGATGATGTTAGCGGTTCTAAAGGAGAAGCATCTGAAAGCAAGAACGATGACGGTTCAGAGTCAAAGACAACCATCAGGAATCTCATTGATGCTCCTCAAAATTATAAAAGCCATGTGGAAGATGACAGTGCCAAGCTCGTGGTAAATACAGATGCGAGCGTAGAAATTCCGGAAGTGGAAAAGATATCTGCTATTTCTGTCACTGCGGCAGAAGTTACCCAGGAGCTTCTCGACCGTATTACAAACGCATTCTTCTCAGAGGCAAAACTTTATACCCTGGATAGTTATTATGTGAAGACAAAGGATGAAATTAAAAAAACTCTGGATGAACTAAAAGAAGACGTTGCTAACGGAAACCTGGATCCGTATAACTATGGAACAGACGATGATGGGAATTATGTCTATGATATCTATGAAGATATTGAGACATGGGAACAGGAATACGAAACTGCTCCGGAAAAGAAAACCCTGACAGAGGCAAAACCTGTTGCCGGAAATTATTTCAGTTGTATTGCACAAATGCCAGACGATTCACAATACTACTATATGATATCTTCCGATGGCTCCGATACCTTGTCAGTCAAGATCAAGAAAGCAGCAAACAAGGGCGGGGAAAAAATACCGGAGGATGCAATGTGGTGTGATTACGGATATTCTGAAGAGGAAGAAAAACCCACAGAAGAATCTATCGGGCTGTCCCTGGATGAAGCAAAAAAACTTGTAAAGGAAAAAGTTGAAAAAATGGGCATCACAGATTTACAGTTTTCTAACTGGAATTACGCGGTGTGCAAAAGTTTTGAAGGCGATAATAGTTCAGGTAATTTTGGAAATGGATATAGAATTGATTATGCACGTACCATAAATGGTGTGCCGGTAACTCAGACAATTGCAGACGGTGGGGCATTGGAAGATATGGACAGCACGATGGAAACATGGTCTTATGAAAGTCTCTGTTTCTATGTCGATAAAGATGGCATAGAAAGCATGACTTATTCAAATCCCTACACAATTGGTAACATAAAGACAGAGAATTTAAATCTTCTTTCATTCAGCGAGATTATGAAAATTTATGAAAAAATGATGGTGGTAACAAACGCTGATAATATGCAATATGAAAATTCCAGAGTCTATAATATTGATCGGATCGTTCTTGCTATGCCAGAATATATGAGCCGTCTACTGACGCACACACAGGTATTTTTGATCCCCGTCTGGGATTTTTTCGGCAGCATGACTTCAGAAAGTGAATATAACGGAGAAACAGAATCAAATACCAGTAAAGATCCAAATGAAAGTTTCCTCACCATTAATGCCGTGGATGGCAGTATCATAGACCGGAATCTGGGTTACTGACATGAGACAGGTATTTGGAATTGTAAGGTACAATTTCTTCGGATTTTTACGCAATCCCAAAGTTATTTTTATATTTCTGTTAGAATTTGTACTTAGTTTCCTGCTTACAGGCAGAATCATGGTTGTAATGGAGACCTACGATACACCGGTACAGGCCATTGAACCATTTATCTGGACATTTGGGGATGGGATAGCAGTACTGTCCAGTTCGCTGCTCTTGCTTCTTATGTTTTCTGACCTGCCGAAGATGACACCTATTACTCCATACCAGCTGACCCGGACAACCAAGAGGAAATGGCTTTTAGGTCAATTCATTTATGTTATTCTTGTAACTGTTTTATATACGGTTTTGATGCTGCTGTTTACGGCCGTGCTGTGTATGAAAAAGAGTTATCCAGGTAACCTGTGGAGCGAAACTGCGGCCATGCTTGGTTATTCAGAATTAGGAAAAAACCTGCAGGTCCCTTCTACAGTAAGGGTCATGGAAGGTATCTCACCCTATGGCTGTATGCTGCAGGTTTTCTTCCTTCTGTTTTGTTATTCGCTGACCTTAAGCTTTGTAATCCTTGTAGGGAATCTCTATAAAGGGAAGACTAAGGGGATGATTTTTGGCCTTCTTTACAGTGTCTTTGGTTTTTTATTGGACCCGAAAGTACTGGCTGCAATTTTACATAAAGAAAAATACGAAATGTATCAGGTAAATGTATTAATCTGCTGGATCAGTCCTCTGAACCAGGCAGTATACGGAAAACATAACTTGGGTTATGACCCATTGCTCCCGAAAATCTCGCATTCCTATATGTTTTTTCTGGGTATTTTAGTTCTTCTTGCAGTTTTTGCAATTAACCGGATGAAAAAATATACCTTTGAATTTCTTGGAGAAAAGACATGATCGGAAGGGGGAAAACCTATGTGGGGTGAAACAAAACGTATGTTTTTTAATAAGAATTTTCTGGCAGCATGGCTGATAGCCTGCATTTCCATAGCCATTGGACAGACTTATCCCAGCTTAAAAAAAGCACTGACATGTGGTACTTTTATCAGTATACTGGAAGGTTCCTTAAAAAGCCAGGCAGTATCTTTTGCCCTTCCGGTAGCAGCCGTATTGCCATGGAGTGATTCCATTCTGCAAGAATATAAAAGTGGATTTTTAAAGGAGATACTTCCCAGAACGACTCGCAGACAGTATATCGAAGGTAAAGTCTTTTCCATTATGGTATCTGGTTTTATGGTCTGGACGTTATCTATACTAACGGTACTTTTTATCAATTTTATTGTGTTCTATCCGCTGGAGATAAAGGGTGCTATTCAGAGAGAAGCACTTCTGGACTTACTCATGAAGGCATTTCGGACAGGACTTATCGGAAGTATCATAAGTACTTTCGGTGGAAGCTGCGGGATTTTATGGGATTCTGCTTACATGGCATATGGAATCCCTTTTGTAAGCTTTTATTTCGGAATTATCCTTCATGACCGCTATTTTAAGAATCAGATATGGTTTTATCCAGTAGAATGGATACTGGCTGATGAAAATTGGGGACCGGACAAAATAGGAGTTTGGCTATTTCTACTGTTGTTTTTATTAGTAATGCTGGGAATTCTGGGAGGTGTTTTATATGGAAGATTGGAAGAAATCTGAAGGGACATTTAATCTGGCCTGTGATCTGGAAAGAGCAAGTGGAATGATGCAGAACACCTGCGTAAAAATAGAACACGTGACCAAACGTTTCGGTGAAGACATGGTGTTACAGGAAGTAAATCTTTCCCTGAAAACAGGGAACGTCTATGGGATTGTTGGAAATAACGGTTCCGGAAAGACCGTCCTTATGAAATGCATCTGTGGGTTTCTCCCTGTAACTACGGGCACTATTTTTGTATTTGGAAAAAAATAGGCCATGATGTGGATTTTCCTGAAAGTCTTGGAGTTATTATCGAGACTCCCGGTTTTCTTACACAATATACGGGCTTTAAAAATCTGGAGATCCTGGCAGACATGAATGGCCGGATTTCGAAGGCCGATATCCGCATAGTCTTAAAAAGGGTAGGATTGAATCCGGACATGAAGAAACCAGTCGGAAAATATTCCCTTGGAATGCGTCAACGCCTTGGTATTGCACAGGCCATTATGGAAGATCCTCTGTTTTTGATTCTGGATGAGCCGTTTAATGGACTGGATAAACATGGCGTGGAAGAAATAAGAGAACTGCTGCTGGATTTAAAGGCAGCAGGAAAAACCATTTTGCTGGCAAGCCATAATGAAGAGGACATCAGAATCTTATGTGACCACGTATATGAAATGGATGGAGGAATCTTAAGAGAAAGGACTGCCTGATAATGAGAAATTTATTTGTAAAAACGGCATTAGTATTGTGTACGACAATAATATTTCTTCCAGCTACCGTTTTTGCCACAGAGCCTCAAAACACGGAGATTACATCTGCTGAAGAAGGATTTACGGACTCAGATCCGTCCGTATCTTATGAGAATGACAACTCGTTAACCCTTGATGAAAAAGAGGATGATTCTACGAGTACCGAACCTCCGGCAGAGGATGAAAAGACTCCTGATAAAGCTGATACCGATAAAGAAAATCCGGATCCGGATATTTTTACATCAGGAGATGACTTTGGTGATGGTTCTAAATCGAATCCTTTTCATGTTGTAATAGACAGTGATAATCCGGAGGACGGTGACGCCCCGCAGATAACAGATCCGGTTATAGACAACGGAGGGTATTCGGGCGGTGGGGGAGGAGGTAATTCAACATCAGACTCATCAAGTGAAAAAATATTACATAAACCGCAGGTATTATTAGAAGACAGCAATCTTTCGGGTGGACGATTGGAGGCTGGTTCTACAACAGAAATGTCGCTAACATTTCGAAATAAAAGCTGCAGTCAAAATGTATTTGGTTTAAAAATTTCTCTTTCTACAGAGAACAAAGGAATCGAATTTGAGAAAAACTCTTTTTATGTACAAGTCCTGGCTCCTGGTGAAGCAATTACTTTGGAACAGATGATTACTATAACAGAAAACTGTGATCCTGGCCAGGCTGTCATTACTTTTTCTCTGGATTATGAAGATTCGAAAGCAACGGCAACTACAGGTACAGAATTACTGTCTTTTCAGATCATCCAACCGGTTCGTGTTAAGCTGGAAGCTTCAGATATTCCATCTGTTTTATACACTATGGATACAGTAGAGATCCCGGTAAAAGCAATGAATCTCGGAAGAGACAAAATATACAATGCAAGTGTCAGCTTAAAGGCTGATGAATTAAGCTCAAACGATACTGCATTCTTAGGGACCATAGAGGCCGGAGATTTATCCCAAGGAAGTCTTCGCATATATGTAAAAGGAAAAACAGGAAAATGTGCAGGTCAATTAATTCTTACGTATGAGGATGCAGATGGCAAATCATATGAGGAAGAAATAAAATTTGATTCTGAAATCAAAGAAACCCAGATAAAATCTTTAAAGGTTGAAGATGACCAGGAGAAAACCAATAACTGGTGGTATTCCATAGCTGCAGTTGTTGCAGTACTGCTTATTTCCATAATCCTGATTCTGGTCAGAAAGCTTCATAAGAAAAATATCCTTCTTGAAGAAGCGAGAAAGGCGGCTTCTCATTGAAAAGAAAAAAAATAGACAGCTTTACCTTATTTGTCATACTTCTGCTGGCATTGATACTTACATTATTAGGAATGCTGCTGGCAGGCATGAAAGAAGAAAAACGGCAATTTACTGTGCTGCTCCCACTTGGAGATCTGGCTTATGATGAAGATTTTTTGCAGAAAGCGAAGAAGATAAAAGGTATAAAAGAAATCTGGCCAGTCATAGAAGTCCCGGTTGTCATCAAAATTGAAGATTATACGGAAACAACGACTTTTTCAGGAATTGATATGAATGCGTTTGGAAAAATCCAACTCAGAATGAACTGGGGAAGATGCCGTTGTTATTGCTGGGAAATGGTTCTACGGGATATGAAAGACTATAATAATCATGCCATTTCAAAAAAACAACAAGGAAAAATTTTTAATGAGATGGGTGAAAACCTGAATATTTTTTTATTCCCTGGATGAAAAAGAGAAGGATACTTCCAAAGCCACGGATGATCTTACCACTTTATCCGGCAATTCCGCAAGAGGACCGCAAACCTCATATATGCCTGTAAAGCCACTGTAGTAACAGAAGGCAACGAAATCTACATACCCATTTCCCAGGCACAGGATCTCTGCAGAGAAATAGGAGAGCCTTCTGAAATCAGTAAAGTATATCTAAAAATAAATGGAAAAAATAACCTGGAGAACGCAAAGAAAATACTTTCAGGAATTTAGCATAATATATAGCAAGAATTCTCCTTCCTATGCAATGAACAGAGATTTCGCTTTTAAGCTATAAATGAGCAAGTTCGTGATTTTGCATAAAAAAGACACCTTAAATCGTTTGTGTTGTACAATGAAAGTAAACAAACATTGCAACATTTACGAAAGAAGGTGTCCATCGCAAATACTATACGTCATTCTACATTCACACCAGTTTAAGAAATTAAATTTATGCAAATCTTTTTTGAACAGAGTGATCGGTCATCTCATGAGTATCCTGATCAGTATCTTTATCTCAGGTTACCATGGAAAGACTACCGACTTTGCATAAAACAGTTCCTGCCATAGAACTACCATCGCACATTTCCTCAATTCCGGGAAATGGGATGATACCATAGCTTCAAAGACAAAGCCTTCGTCACAGGCTCTGCATCCAATTGAAGATGCGTATTTCCTTTGTGACTGCTGGTATGTTTCTGAAAAAATGATCAACACATTTGTACAGAAGGGGTTCCATACCATTGGAGCTTTAAAAACAAACCGCCTGCTGTACCCGTCAGGAATGAAAAAGAAGCTCAGCGAACTTGCTGTTGGATTATCGGTAACAGAGAAGGTATTTGACCTTGTGACAGTCAAAAAACGAAAGTATTATGTGTACCGGTATGAAGGAAACCTGAATGGCATTGAAAATGCGGTTGTTCTTTTAAGTTATCCTGAAAAGGCATTTGGAAATCCCAAAGCACCTGAAGGACTTGCAAAATTCAGGAGGAAATAAATAATGAACTCATGCACAGGTAAAGTAGTAGACTGGATCCTGAATGTTAGTAAAGGAGAAATTGACTATGGTAAAAAAAGTTTTGCTGTGTTTTATGTTAGGAGTCGCAACCATAAGTTCCGGATGCGGTAAACAGGTATCTTCTGAAAAAAGCAATGTTGTGGATATGCTGGAAAGTGATGATTCTGAGGTCAAAGACACCTTCCCTGATACATATAATGCAGAATCAGAATCTGGTAAAGTTAAATTTAACTGTACATTGGAATTACCGGAAAATATGAATACCAGAACAATCCAAAAAACTACCGTAGAAGGTGTACATAGCTATGACAAAGATAAAGCGTATTCCCTGCTCGCTGAAGGAAAAGAGATATCTAATAAAGAACAATATGATGGAGATAATGGCGAAATTATCAGTTATACATTTTCTGATGGAGCAAGTCTCTATTTAGACTACAACATTACATGGACGAGTGCTACATCTTCTCTTTATGCATATCTTGGAGTTCAGCAGTCGGACTATATAGATTTGTTTTCAAGTGATTCCGTTTCTCTTGATAAAGACAAATACATTTCAGAAATAAAAAAAGATATGAATGAACTCGGATATGACACAGAAAATCTCTCTTTCCAGGCGATTCCGTTAAGTGTAGATGCAATGAAAAAACTAAGGGATCAGGAATTAAATAATGGTTTATTAGAAAAAGGAAAAACGAACGAACCAACGTCAGAAGATGAAGCTTATTTTATCTATGCCTATCAGGAAAATACCGGGATTCCAGTATTCCATGAATTGATGAGCGTAGCAAAGCAAATGTCAGATGATTCTCCAGATAATGCACCTGTACAGGCCATTTATTCTGCTCGTGGACTGGAGAGTTTAACGATAGATTATATCTACAACTTTAAAAATGAACAGAATACGGTAACTCTGAAACCTTTTGATGAGATTGCATCAGTAGTAGAGGAAAAATATGACAACATATTAAACGATGTAAATTATGAGGTTACACGAGCAAAATTATATGAACGTGTTTACACTGGTGAAGATCAGAAGTATGCAGAAGAACCGATATGGTATTTTGAAGTGATGGAAAATGGCAGCAACAAAACAGTAATGCTGGTCAATGCAGAAACAGGCAAAGAAATTAATTTGCATCATAAAGGAGAGTTGGTATGGATGGTTCAACAATTCCCTACTATGTAGTGGAAGAAAGAAAAAAAACTGAACAGGTGTATAGAAGAAGCACCGAATGATTATGAAAAGGAAATATACCGGGCAATCCGCAATATGCCGGTTCCATATGAAAAATTAAATGAAATCTTAGAGAACAGCAGAGATATTATCACATCCAAACAAAACAGAAAAGCGAAAAACAGAAAATTCTTTGCCACTGGGATACCAATTATTTTTATGATTCTGGTGGTCGCTATATATACTCTTCTGAATAAACAAGGGGATGATTGAATGGAAAAGGAAAGATACCTAAAAACAGATTTCAGGCGATTGCTAAAAAATATCCTCTGTATCTGGCGATAGCCGGTGTAGCAGTCTCTTTCATTTTTTCTCTGGAAAATTATGCTTTTGAAAAAGGCATGGTAAATTTTAATGTTATGGACACTTATATATATGCGGTTGAAATGTCCGGGAAGACAGTTTTATTTAAGACGATCTGTGGCTTTCTGTCCTGTGATGAAGGAACGGTTTCTGTAAATGGAAAAGTAATGGGAAAAGATAAGGACATGCTTACAGAAGCAGGTATCATTATCGAAGATCCTGGGTTCTTACGAAACTGGAGTGCTTACCATAACCTTGAATTTCTGTACACGATACGAAATAGACCAGATAAATCATATCTGCATTCAGTGTTAAACACAGTTGGACTTGATTCGAAATTGAAACGCCCGGTTGGAAAATTCTCGCTTGGTATGCGGCAGAGGCTGGCACTTGCCCAGGCTATTATGGAAGATCCACCAATCCTGATCTTGGATGAGGCAATGAATGGCCTTGATAAAAATGGTGTAGCAGAAATCCGGGAGCTTTTGCTGAAGATGAAGAATGAAAATAGGCTGATTATACTGGCAAGTCATAATCGGGAGGATATAGAGATTCTATGTGATGAAGTATATGAGATGGAAGATGGAATACTTCGGAAAATAAGTCAAAGAGTAAGAAAAAATATTTCGTATACGATAATGTATGTTCCATACTTTATCTATAAGAGAGAACAGAAATAAAGTACAATACAGCAGACAAATGCAACCAGTTCTCATTTTGCCAGAGTGTTTTGGCAGAAAAAGGCTGGATGAGTAATGCCACATAACAATCGCCTCGACTACGAATCTGAAAAATAGCAAGATTACATGTCCCCTATAGTTTTACCTCATACTTCAAGATACAGAAGATAGGTATTTTTAAATTCGGAATATTTTTATCGTATGTATGATCACCTTTCTTACCTGAGCTTCAATGGCAATAATATGGGAATATGGAACAGTATATATTCCATCATGAGTTTCTATCGGAATCTTTTGAGTCATAGTGTTGTAATAAGCTAATGCGTCCTGAAAATTTCTGAGGAAGCGTTTTTTATCCAAAGGCTTTGAAAGATAGCGGAATACGTGAAAATGCATTGCTTCATCCAGATACTCAGAATAAAAAGCGCAAATTGAGATATGATAGTGAACTCATGCACAGGTAAAGTAATAGACTGGATGGTTAACTGTAATGTGATCGGCTCTTGCCTGTTACTGTTCCTGTGCACTTTTATATGTACAAGGCTTAAATATAGCTGGTTGCTGCTTTTGATTGCAGCTATTGGAATAATAAGTTTGATACGGTTCAGCCGATCGATACACTAAAAAAAGAACCGTGTATTCCGGGAGGGGACCATTGGTGGATATGTGGTGGCCGGAATTGATGAGGTGGAACTGTTCAGCAGCACAAAAAAATCCTGTCCGGACTGCCTTACCCGGAAAAACCGTGCAGGTGAAATGGAATATTTCCACCGGAGTGTGGTCTGCATGACTGTTGGAAAAGCAACCGCATGTGATCCTGGGGCAGGAAATGCTGAAGTCGAGGGACGGAGCGGAAAAGGATGAAGGGGAACTGACCGGAGGAAAACGCCTGATATTTTTTATAAAAATGCACAAGCCAAAAAACTAAGTTACTGTTCAAGGGTTAGCTGGACTTGAGAAAACCGATGGTGTAGACTGATAACAGTCAAAGCCATCGGTTTTCTTTATCCAAATATTCTGGACACTCTGTCATATATATTGGCCGGATCTTCAAGGCGCATCAAAACAAGCATGCTCATGCATTGGCAGAGATAAGCGATGTTTTCGAAACTTCTGAATGTCACGGCCTGCGCCTGTTTCCGCTTATAATTCTTTAGAAGCCTTTCGGCTTCATTATTCGTGGCAGGTACCCGGATATCATGCAGGAACAACAGATGGTTGTGCATGTTCTCGCGGGCAAAGTACAGGGCTTTTCCGTCCGGTGTTGCACAGACATATACCTGGCAGCTCTTTCCGTTTTCCCTGGCATTTGTACAATCTGTATGCATAACAGGGGAAAGCAGCATATCTGCATAGGCAGACCTGCGTTCAGGCTCAGTTTTTAAAGCAAACTCCGGTTTAGTCTGCTTATCATGCCTTTGGAAATATTCAGTTTTCCACCCGTCAGGTCGGACAGAAATGCCCTGCTCTTATCAATGGATGTACAGCAGTCATTGTTCAGAAGGAACAGAAATGCCCGTATGCTGCCATCATAATTCACATCATCGATAACTCCGTCTGGAAATGCTGCATGTGCACGTTCTCCCGTATGACTGTTATAATAAACATCTGCATGATATTCCGTTACATTCAGGACCATACGGATACTTACCATCTGCTTTACGATGGTCCTGGCAGTCTTTTTAAAAGCACAGTCTTCGAGCACTTCTTCAGGTGGAGGAAGAAGAATAACTGGCTGTGTAGGCTCCTGTCTTTTCCGGCAGTGCCCTTTGTGGCCGGGCTGCCCGCCTGGTCTTCTGCCTGTTTTTTCCCTGTTGTTTGTGATCTTTTTACGTCGTACTGCTTTTGAAGAAGGAATAGAAGAGTTTTCATAATCACGGTTGATCTGTGCCCGTAGTTTCAGATTCTTTCCCTGTTCTTCTTCCAGTCTGGATGCCGCTTCATAAAACTGATGTCTGAAAACGGCTGCTTTATCCAGTGCATCCTCTCTTTGCTTTTCTGCATTCAGTGCACGGATCTCCATTTTTCGGAGTTCCTGCGCGGACCTTTTTTGTGCCTTTTCAAACTCCCGGAGCATATCCTCCAGTACCTGAAACCAGTAATTGCGCACACGGATCGTTTCTTTGTGCGCATCTGCAAGTTCTTTTTTCAGCTTCTCAATCTTATGTTCATAAACGTTGTACTCTTTCTGATGAAGTTCTTCTAACTGGATATATCTTTCACCAGATTCCAGTTCTTTGTTTCTGCGTTGTGCAGCTTTCAGCCGACACATGAGAGTGATATGATCATAAGTATCAGGCATACGTTTTCCTCCGGTACAGTCCTGCTAAACACTGCCGACGATATCTGTGATCTTTGAGATATGATCCTCGAGATATTCGATCAGCTCTTTCTGTTTCTGGATGAATTCCTCCTGGATCTCGATCTGCCTGAGATAGCCGTCAAGAAGTTCATCACGTTTTTTTTAGTTCCTGTATAAAATCAATCTCCATAAAAACAACCTCTCTTTCTTGAAAAAAGTATAGCAGAAATGCAGGAAAAAAGCGAATTTCCGGAAATGACCCATTGGGCAATCTGACTGTGGATAAATCTCCATTATAAGATTGGAAATGAGTAGATATAAGGCCTCTGTCTGAAAGAATGGATAGGATTCGGTGTATAACTTTTGTGAAAAAGAACAGCAGAAAAAACTATAAATACAGTTTTTTCTGCTGAAGATAATTATCCACAAAATAGAGAAAATAATTTCGTCACTTTTTACAATGACTTATACATACCTTTGAACAGTAACAAACTAAAAGCGAAATCTCTGATGAGAATAGAAACAGCTATACAGAAATAGACTGATATGATATAATAAAATCGTTCCTACATTTGTAGAAAGAGGGAGAATGAGAGCGTGAAAAAAACATATCAGAGACTTCCAGAATCAGAACTGGATATTATGCTTGTTCTTTGGAATAATACACCTCTGATGAACAGAATGGAAATTGTAGCAGCAGGTGAAGGTGATGAAGAATCCAGAGTCCTTTACAATAACGGAGACGGAACCTGGATCGATGAGAACGGAAATCTTCATGAAGAGTAAATGAAAAGAAACGTTTTCCGTAAGCAAATAAGGGAATGGAAAACATTTCTTTTTTTATAAAATGTTATATGAGATATAAAAGCTATTTTGAAATATAAGTATTTGATAAGAAAGACATTTTTATTTTACAACAAACAGACATTTTTATGATAAAATATCGGTAAAAATAATTTTGGACTGTAACAAAAGTCGTTGCAGTGTCTAAACTACATCAAATGGATACGGAGGAAGAAATGTGCGGGATTTGTGGATTTACAGGTTACAGACAGGATCAGAAGACAGTAATTGAAAGGATGATGAAAGCCATTGAACATAGAGGCCCGGATAGTGAAGGCTCTTTTTGCAGGGAGAAGATTACGCTGGGCTTTCGAAGACTTAGTATTATTGATTTAGAAGATGGGCAGCAGCTATGGAAAGTGCGGACGGAAACCTGCATATTGTTTTTAATGGGGAAATCTATGATTATAAGGAACTGCGGGCAGAACTTGAGGCTTCCGGCATTTCTTTCTGTACCCATTCTGACACGGAAGTTCTGGTAAATACCATTCAACAGTATGGGGAGAAGGCACTGGATAAGCTCAGGGGAATGTTTGGGTTTGCAGTATGGAATGAAAAAGAGCAGACTTTGATGCTTGCAAGGGATTTCTTTGGAATTAAGCCTGTGTACTATGCCGAAATAGATGGACACTTTGTATTTGCTTCTGAAATTAAGAGTATTCTTGCATTTCCAGGCTATGAAAGAAAAGTAAATCAGAAGGCCCTGGAGCAGTATTTGTCATTTCAATATGCCCCTCTGGAAGAGACCTTTTTTAAGGGAATCTATAAACTTATGCCCGGACATATGCTCTTATATAAAAACGGAAACTATGAAATAAAGACTTATTTCAAAACAAAGCTTACACCTGGCAAGTGGAACCGTACGACGAATATGGATCAGCTGCGGAGCCAGCTTGCAGAGATTTTAAAGGATTCGGTGAAGCACCACATGTTAAGCGATGTGGAAGTCGGCGCGTTTTTATCCGGGGGAGTGGACTCCGGGTATCTGGCTTCTGCCTCCGGCGCAGATCAGGCATTCACAGTGGGATTTGATGAGGGAGACCGATATAGTGAAGTCAACAAAGCTGCCAAAGTGGCAGAAAAAACAGGCTTGAAACACCATGTGAAAATCATATCCAAGCAGGAATTCTGGGACGCCCTTCCAGATGTGATGTATCATATGGATGAACCACTTGGGGATGCCTCTGCAGTTGCACTTTATTTTCTTTCCAAGGAGGCTGCCGGACATGTTAAGGTAGTCCTTTCCGGGGAAGGCGCAGATGAACTTTTCGGTGGATACAATATTTACAGAGAGCCTGAAGCATTAAAGAAAGTTGCCTGGATTCCGTTCGTGCTCAGACGCGCTGTCAGAAAACTGGCTGCAAAGCTGCCAGACGTGAAAGGACGGGATTTCCTTATCCGCGCAGGAATGAAAGTAGAAGAACGCTTCATCGGAAATGCATATATTTACTGTGAAAAAGAGAAAGCACAGATTTTGAAAAATAAAGTAACAGGACCTTCCACGCAGGAATATTTAAGTCAATTTTATGAAGAGCTTGAGTCAGAAAACAGAGGCTCACTTCAAGACATGGAAAAAATGCAGTCTGTAGATCTGAACTACTGGCTTCCTGGCGATATTTTGCAGAAAGCAGATAAAATGAGCATGGCACATTCCCTGGAAGTCAGGGTACCATTTCTGGATAAAGAGGTTTTTAACTTTGCAGCAAAGCTTCCGAAAGAAGCCAAGATTGCAGCAGGTACAACCAAATATATTTTCCGTAAAGCTGTTTCAGAATTTCTTCCACAGGAAACCAATGAACGGAAGAAACTTGGTTTTCCCATTCCAATCCGTGTGTGGCTGCGGCAGAATGACTGGTATCAGATGGTAACAGATTTATTTACCTCGAAAGAAGCAGAAGAATTTTTCCATACAGAGAAACTGCTCCAGCTTCTGAACGACCATAAAGATAAAAAAGCAGATAACAGCCGTAAAATCTGGACAGTTTTAACATTCCTTATCTGGTACGATAGATTTTTTACTACATGTTCGAAGTGAGAGTTGGTTATGAAACGGTAATAATACCTAAATGGATATTCACAAAGAAAAAATAGAAGATAGGTATTAAGCTTTCGTATAGGAAGCTGCATGTCAATCCATGGTTTATGAAGAGCAGACTTCATCATAACTATTTGAATAATTTATCGAAAGAAGGAAAAAATGAAATTATACCACTACCGTTCAATAAACAGTGCATTATTAGAAATTGAAAATGGCACTTTTCATTTTGCATCGAAAGAAGAGTTAAATGATCCGTTGGAAGGGTTTGTACGTGTTTTCTGGCAGGGAGATAAGATGGCCTGGGAGGGATTGTTCAGACATTATATATATAGCGTAGCGCGTGCACTGGAACTCTATATTCTGAAAGCCGATGATGAAACGTTATATCATGGTACTTTGGTTGCAGATGTTCATTGCTATAAAAATAACTTTTTTGAGAAAATTTTATTGAAATTAGGAGAAGAGTTCATAACGGATACAGATGTACAAAATCTGGCAGGAGTTTATGGTGACAATTGTTTGAAAGTATCAGAAAAGGAACTTCAATATATTCTTTTTTATATTCATAATAATGCACTAATTAAGTGTCTGGAAGAATTTAAGAAAAATAAATTTGTACCTGCAGAGGAAGCTGAGAAACAGATTAAACTTCTTAATTTTTCACTTTCTGTAGAAAAATTAGTAGATGCAATAAAGAAAGTCTTTTCTAATGAAAAAATGCGTGTCCAGACAATTGAATCTATGGAAGAAATATTCGAGGAAATGAAGGAATTCTCCTATATAATGAAAGGTGCAGAAAACGACATATTTCTTCATGGTAAAGGCTCTGAAGAACAAATATATAATAATGATGGCAATTCAGTAGTTCAACAGCATAGAAAGTGGTTAATTGTTATGGCTGATTTTCCAAAAGTGTTTGTGGCTCAGTTGAGGGATATGATATACCCCAAAAGCTATGTTGTTTGTTTTTCTAAAAAAATGATAATTCTGCTATGTGGGGAAACTATGCAGATTGTCATAAGGGTGTATGTCTGATTTATGATACAGGTGACGAGGCAAAACTTAAGGTAGGAGGGCGACATATTCCTCTTGATGTAAGAGCAATTTCTTATGGTGGAGAGTCCATTGAATGTAATTTTTCCAGACATTAGGACGATTGACTATGGTTCAAATAAGAGAATGGTTACTTGGAGTAGACGGCGTCAGTTCCTGTTATGAAGCATTTTCTGATGTAGAGGAATGGAGAAAACGTTACTGGAAGATCTATGATGCGAAAACCTATCGCAAGACAAAAAACTGGGAACATGAAAAGGAATTTAGGGTAGCTGTGTCAAATACATTTGGTGAATTTGATGTTCCTCAAAAGCAGAATATGTCATTTGATTGGAACCTTTTGAAAGGTGTTATCTTTGGAATCAGAACCAGTGAATATGATAAAAAACAGATTCTGGATAAGCTGATAAAGCATAAGGACGAATTATCAGATTTTACTTTTTATCAAGCTGAATATAGTGCTGAAGAGCAGAAAATTAAGATTCGAAAAAAGAAATTTTGGAGACTGATAAATTATAAAGGAAAAAGTCGATGGCACAGAAAAAGTTTAAGGTAATTTGATATGGAAAGTATGTAACGCTCTGGCTTTATGGCTGGGGCGTTATTTTGCTGGAAAAAAGCAGATTCTGAGGATATAATATAATCATGTTGATTTTGATTCAAGATGAAAAGAATTGCTTTTAATTTTATATGAAGGGAAGGGCAGTGAAATGTATTATGAGAAAGAAACAGCTGAGAAGCCAGAAAAATGGCCAGCGAATGCGCGTGAACAGATTTTAGATACATTATGTGAATGTGTGGAAAAGTTTGAGAAAAATCCTTCTTATAAGACAAGAGAAGTATATTTTTCTTTGATATAAAGGCATCCAGCATATAGTAATGCAATTTGTGCATTATGATTTTCATCACTTATTTTGCAATATGAATCAATTAATTCTGTGAGGTAAGAAAATGCCTTATTATTTTTATAAAGTTTTAAATATTCATTTATCGTTTTGATTTTATACTTTTGCAATTCATCTAAGGTCACTTTACATATAATATGATTGCAAGCACTTCGCGAATCATTTGCAACAGTAAGTTCTTTATAAACTAATCTTTTCATCCAACAATATTTTTCTGGTAATTGACTGGCTTTTATATTGAAAAATATAGGAAACACATACATTTTATGCTGTTTATATCTCTGATAAATCAAATCAATTTCCTCATTTGCACATTCGGATGCAATTGTATTAGCACTTAAAATAATAATTGAATAATTACAGGCCTTTACTCCTTCGTCAAAATTTTTATTATCTCGTTCATCGCCTAATAACATTTTATGCCGATCATACCAGACTGGTAATCCATAATTAGTTAGATGAAATAAAATGGATTCTACTATTGAGTGTCGGTCTTTGCTCGAAAAACAGAAAAAAAGCATAGTATTCATCTTCTCCTGAAATAGATTTTAATATGAATCAATGATAATTGAGAATTATCCATTATCTATCAAAATAAACATATCTATCATAAACCCTGTTTGTTTACATGAGAAAAATTCGAATAATGTTAAAAATATTAACAAAATAAGAATAAGAATTGATTCTTGAGATATAACAAGATATACTGAGTACAGGTGAATGGAGCTGAAAGGAGATGTGATAGAGATGAAATACGTTGTTCGGCTTTTGGGAATAGAAATCAACAACATAAAAAACGTGATACATGGTGAAATTGAAATGCCCCAAAATAAAAAGGGAAGCATTTTAGGAATCTATGGAGCTAATGGATCTGGAAAAACAGTAGTTGTAGACTGTATGGTATTGCTGAAATATCTTCTTTCCGGACGTCAGATCCCGGCGAATTTTTATTACTATATAAATGAAGCAAGTGTACCTCCACTGTAAAGTATCGCTTTGAACTAAAAATCGAAGAAAAATGCTATCTGGTAGAATATGAAATTGAACTGCAGAAAAACGGTAAAAAGAGCTTCTGCATCAGCAAAGAAAAATTCAGCCAGAGAGAAATGTCCGAAGGAAAACGGATCACACCTGTTTTTGATTACCAAAAAGGCAGGAAAGAGCTTTTTCGTCCGGTGAAATTGTATGAGCGTTTTTCTAAGGATATCCAGAATGTTATTGCACTTGGAGTCGCAGAGCAGGCAACACAGAACTATAATGAGGAAAAGGGTGTTCCGGAGGTAAGTTCCTTTTTATTTTCAAGAAAAGCACAGGAAGTCTTTGAAAAAGCTGAAGGTGAGGCTGCATTGCTTTCTCTACTGAGTCAGTGTTTTCAGAAATATGGAATTTATGATCTTGCTGTTGTTGAAAACGCGCAATACGGTTATTTATCCTTAAATCTGGAAAATATGCCCGTTAATATTGACTGGCCGGATACGATACCAAAAAAAGGCGAAAGCATCTTCTTACGCTTCACAGATATAAATGTGGTGCCAAAAGAAGTTTTTCCTTATGTAGCAAATACGATCAAGCAGATCAATATTGTAATAAAATCATTAATACCTGAGATCAATATAGAAATTTATAATGCGTTTGATAAGCTATTGAAGGAAGGAAAAGACGGAGTGCAGTTTGAAATCATTGCCATGCGTGGAGAGAACCGGATTCCGCTTTTGTATGAATCCGCAGGAATAAAGAAGCTGATTTCTATTTGCAGTAATTTAGTTGCCTGCTATAACAGAGAGTCTTATTGCCTTGTGGTAGACGAGCTGGATTCTGGTATTTATGAGTATTTGCTGGGAGAATGCTAGAAGTTATGCAGGATAAAGCTAAAGGACAATTGATCTTTACATCACATAACTTACGCCCATTGGAAATCCTTGAAAACGATGCTCTGCTTTATACGACTGTGAATCCTGAGAATTGCTATATAAAATCTACTTATATCAAAAATACGCAAAATACCCGGTTATCTTATTTGCGGACAATCAAGCTTGGCGGGCAAAAAGAAAAGCTCTACAATGAAACAAATATATATGAGATGGAGCTTGCTATGAGGCGGGCAGGAAGGATACGTGCTAATGACTAAAAAAGTTATTCTGTTTCTTGTAGAAGGGCCGACGGATGAAGATGCACTGGCTGTTATATTTACGAAACTGGTAAACGATCATGAACGAAATATTTTGATGCACATATAGAGGCAAAAAATAAGGATCGGCTGATCCGTAGAAATCTAAGCAAGAGAAAGATTGTATATTCTTTGTATAACCGGAAAACTGTGGCAGGATTTCCCTACGAGATCTACTATTTTTCCAGAAATATGGAACATGTGCTGCATGACCGGGCAGAAAATCTGACTGATGATGAAAAGGAAGATCTGGCATTTGACATCGCAGACCAATATACAGATCAGCTGGAAAAATTCCTGGAATATTTACATGACGATGGTTTTTATGTATGTGGTACTTATAAAGATACCTGGGAATTTATCATGGATGGAAATAATTCACTGAATCGTTATTGCAGTTATTGCAATGTGGCTGTCTTTTTTGAACAGCTGGAAATTGGGTAAAACTGGTAAAAAAAATCCGTTGACTTTTACCGTATTCTTCCATTGTAAAATTTTTTGCTGATCCGAAAAACGGAACTTTGGGAAACAAATAAACCACCTGCTATGCGGGTGGTTGTAGTTATCCTGCTTTTCGGAGCATTTATGGGAACATGGATGAAAGACAAAACTTTTGCTTTCCTAGATGGGAAGTTTGCGAAAAACGAGCCCCATGATTTTATTTAAATGCTTGCAGAAATTTAATGGAAAATTTCTAAGAAATATAACATTTTAATTTTCAGGTCTTTCTGGATGGACAGGAACAATAATGGTCTATCCGGGAAGGCCTTTTTTTACTGCAGGAATGTTGTAAAACGGAACTTTTGATGGAAATACGATTGCAGAAAAATAAAAAAATGTTAGTTCTGGCTATCATGTCCAGTATGCCGAAAATCATTTGGAGAAGGCGAAGGACGTGTTTATGAAAGTGATGAATATCCTCTAGATTTATATAGCCCAGTGGAAGGAAAAATAGAAATTAAACTGAGTTGATAAAAAAATATAAAAAAAAATTGACAATTATATTCTACAGTTGTAGAATATAATTAACTTCTACAGATGTAGAAAATAAAACTCTAGGAGAATCCACGATGAAGACAAAATTTATGACACTTATGACGGTAGCAACACTTGGGATTTTTTCAGCTGCAACGGTTATGGCAGCAGGAAATAACGATTTCTATACACAGCCGCCGGCTGGATCTGAATGGGAAAAAGCAGATACTGAAGGTACCTATGCAAGCTATACGAACGGAAATGATTATGTAAATATCTATAAATATTCGCTGGAGGATGTCAAAACAGGGATTGCCAAATGCAATGACACATACGATGCCTGCTATCAGACAATTTATTCAGAGGGAAATAGCCTGTATATGGCAGTGGGATATGCAAAAGATGCAGATGACATCAGTGACGTCAGAAAATTTGTAGAATATATTTCTTATCCCGGAAATCCTTCGCTTACCAGACAGGAGAATGAAAACCAGACCGATGATTCTTCTGATGATTCTGATAAGGCAACTACAGATACTGCCAGTCAGAAGTCAGGAGGAGATTCAGATATCCTTACTACCTCACCAATGACATTAGTTGACAGTGATGGAAATACCATTGAGATTAATTACATTCTTCACAAAGATTATTCTTGTGAATATCGTGGAGATGATGGAATGAACTATACCGATAATGGGGATGAAACTTATACCGACGAAAATGGAAATACCTACTCAGCTCTGAATGATGACACTCATCATCTGGGATATACGTTGGAACAGCATGACCTTCAGGATGCAAACGGTAATACTGTGACGGTTACGGAAACTACAAATGGTGATTATTATTTCCAGGACGAAAATGGTACAGGATTTACGGACAACGGAGACGGGACATGGAGTGATGAAAATGGCAGCAGTTATACAGAAATAGACTGATAGTGGTCAGTAGCTGCAGGAATGGCAAGGGCATTTGCAAATTGTGCAAAAGCCCTTGCCATTTCCGTGAACCGTGGTAAAATAGAATTATTCCTACATTTGTAGAAAATATGTAACAGGAGGTATGAAAAAGTGAAAAAAACTTACCAGAGACTTCCGGAATCAGAGTTGGATATTATGCTCGTTCTTTGGAATAATACTCCGCCAATGACCAGACCGGAGATTGAAAAAGTGATCAATACGAAGAAAAAGCTTGCATCAACAACAATTTTGTCATTGCTGACAGATTGGAGAACAAAAATTTCGTGGAAGTGACGAAACAGGGAAAAATGAATCTGTATACACCCTTGGTTTCGCAGTCAGATTATCAGGCACATGAAAGCCAGAGTGTTCTTGAGAAACTTTATGGGAATTCACTAAAAAAAGTTTGTAACTTCACTTTATCATGGAAAGAAGATCAGCTCGGAAGAAGTCCAGGATCTCAGTGAATTTCTTAAGAACCTGGAGGACAGGGAGGAATAGCAAATTATGGAGGTTCTTGTTCTGCACATTCTGAAACTGAATATTATTGCAGCAATAGTAATTTTACTGGTAAAAGTGCTTGCGACTCTGTTTAAAGGACGTGTATCAGCGAGATGGAAGTACTTTATCTGGCTGTTGATTACGATAAGCCTTTGTGTTCCGGTGCGCCTTCCGGCGAATCTGGCACTGGTGGATTTCAAAGTACTTAGAAGCAGTCAACAGAATACGCAAAACCCGAAGATAACGGATTACGCAGTCAGACCAGAGGAAAGTCAGAAGATAACAGAAACCGTATCATCTGCGAGCAATGACATGAAAAATCTGACAGAAATCCCGGAACAAAAGAGAACTGTCAGGTACGAATCAGATAAATGGCTGGGAATTGTGGCTGTGATTTTTGTTGCTGTCTGGCTGAGCGTAGCGGTACTTAAACTGACAGGAGAATTGCTGGCATATTATTTTTCTATAAGGAATCTGGAACGGATGAGTCTACAGGTAAGTGATACGGTGAGTATTCAGATGTACCGTGCAGCGTGTCAAAAGAAGCACGTACGCAGAATACCGGAGCTCAGGCAAAACGCAGGTCTTACCACACCGCTTCTTGCAGGACTTTTACATACAAAATTGTATCTACCAGCAACCGGGTATTCAGCAGAAGAAAGAAAACTTATCTTTTACCATGAACTTACACATTATTGCCATCGGGATCTCTGGTATAAGATGCTCCTTCGAATCTGTGCATCGATATACTGGTTCAATCCCTTTCTTCTTATCATGCTGAAAGAAGCGGATAAGGATATTGAAAATCTGTGTGATACAGCGGTTGTTCGCAGAGTTAATAAAAAGGAACATAAATTATATCGACAGCTGCTTCTCAGGACAGTGGCCATGGAAAATCAGATTCCATATGTGACAGCAAGTCTTAATGACAGCGAAATGGTGTTTAAAGATCGGATTCTGTATATGGTGAACATTCGGAAACTCCGCAAAGGAATTCTTCCGGGAATTCTTGTGACGCTGCTGCTTGCAGGCGGTAATCTGGTATTTAATGTCTCTGCCGGGACAGATACAGTTTCAGTAGAGACGGAGAAGTCTGGTATTGAAAAAAATGCAGATCCAGAGAAAAATAATGTACCGGATTATGCACCGTTTTCTGAAATGGTAACTATGCAGAAAGCTGCTGAAACACAGGACGAAGGAGGAGTGACAGAGAATACAGATACAGAGGATTCTGTAGACGAAGAGGAAAAAGCGGATGCGGAAACAAATGATGAACCTGCCATGGAAAACAGCGGACAGGTAAGTGAAACGACCGATGATGGAATTACCTCTGACAACAACGGGTCTGTTTCATCTTATGAAAATCTGCCAGCAGGCGTACCATATACCAGTGGATTCACTACTACTTCCGGTGTAGCATCAATTGTAGCACCGGGTGGAGGAGATGAAGAATCCAGAGTTCTTTACGATAACGGAGATGGGACCTATTCTGATTATTATGGGAGCCGATACAGTTATCAGGGAGATGGAAACTGGGCAGATGCTAATGGCAATTCATATCGTACCTGGAATGACGAAGATTATTATTCCGGAAACCAACTGGAACAGCATGAACTCCAGGGCAGTAACGGTACCGTTACTGTAAAAGAAACAACAAACGGAGATTATTACTATTGTGACGCAGATGGGGTCGGATACACAGACAATGGTGATGGCACCTGGACGGATGAGAATGGGAACATCTATACAGAATAAACAAAGAAGCAGGACAATGGGGATGCTACCCAATGCCCTGCTCCTTTGTTTATTCAAAATGAAGTTTCTTAAATCTTTGAAGCCGCAAAATGCTGCAAGCTCTTTCTTTGATTTTGATGTTGTGCAAAAAGCCAAAATCTGTTTGGATACCGTTGATGATTCCGGCTCCTGTCTGTCAGCTAGATTTTCCAATGGGATAAATTTACTGGATTTACGCACAAGGCTGTAACATTCGTTGATTAAGATACGGATTAACCAGGTCCGGGCATAGTTATCGTTTTTTAATGTACCGACGTTGGAAAAAGCCTTCACAATTGTATATGGGTAAGAAGTAAGACAGGTGTATAATGTCAACAGAGGGGAAAGATTTATTTCCTCTATTATTAAAAAAATAAAGTTTATTTGGGGATATTTTGAAAAACTGTACGTCTAATCTATGTAAATGAAAATTGCCGGCCGGCTAAAGAAGGTGGTGTTAAAGTGACCAAAGAAGAATTAGGGACGTTGATTCTCAATTCAGAGAGACAATTGTATTCTACTGCCAAAACAATTTTAATTAACGATCAAGATTGTGCGGATGCTATTCAGGAAACGATTGTTAAGGCATTTTCAAAGATTGGAACTTTGAGAAATGACAAATATGCCAAGACTTGGTTGATTCGTATATTGATCAATGAGTGTTATATCTTTTGAGAAAGTCGAGTAAACTTGTTTCTTTGGAAGGGATGAGTGAAATGACAGAAATTGAGACAGATCAGAGAACTGACTATAGCGACTTGTACAGAGCCGTAAATTCTTTGAAAGAAGAATTACGAATGCCAGTTATTCTGTACTATATTGAGGATTTCAACATAAAAGAGATTGCGCAGATTCTTGAGATAACCGAGGGAGCAGTTCAAAAAAGACTTGCCAGAGCACGGGGAAAGCTTAAGCGTAATTTACAGGAAAGTGAGGAGTTGACAGTATGAGGTTAGAAGATATGAAAAAAGATATTCCTGAAACTCCGGAGTTCATCCACACGATGATCCAAAGCGAAGTGAAAAAACAGCTACAGGACACGAAGGTGGTTAATATTCAGACAAGGAGAGTGAAAAAATGGACAGGTGCCAGAGTGGCTGCAGCAATAGCCGTATGTGTATTGGCTACATCGACCATAGTCTATGCAGGTACCAAATTATATCATATGTTTTTAGAAAAACAAGGAGCCTACAGTATCGTAACGGGAATTAAGGCGGATGGCAGCACAGGGAAAATTAATCTTCCTGAAAGAATTCATGATATAGATATCTCAGCAGGATATATTCCAGAAGGAATGGAATGGATTGATGAATTTCATCTGGAATATCCTGAGCATGATCGAACCGGAGGATTCAGCTTTGCATCTGTGCTTTTAGACGAGGATGATTTGAGCAAAGTAATGCAAGATAAGAATGTTGTTGACTGTGAGGAACGAACTTTTGGCAATTATGAAGGTGTATATCTTAAATATAATGACCTGGCAGAGGATGGATCTTTTAATCAAAGGATTTACCTTCTTCGCCCAGATGTATATCGTGTAATTACTGTTTATATCGGTGATGATATTTCAAAAGAGGATGCCATTAAAGTGGTAGAAAACCTTGTAATCACTGAAAATGATACAATGATTGAAACCGCTGGTTTGTATACGTGGAGCGAAATGGTATCCCCTGAAGAATCATCGGGAGAAGCAGTGATGACTTCTATTGCAGATAATAAATTGCTAATGCATCAGATTGGTGAAGTGTTTGATATATCAGCATCTGGTGAAGACAGAGATGGCAACTATATTGAAAATGATAAAATTTCAGTTTGTGTTGATGCTGTTCAGGTGGAGGACAATCTGCAGCTGCTTGGTCAGAATAATGTGCCGGAAGAATGGACTGATGCAGTTGGAACTGATGGAAATTTAGTAAATAATACGCTGTCTTATATTAAGTCCGGTAATGGCATTGATTCAGTGGATGAGATTGTAAAAACAGAAAGTGTGAAACAAAAGCTCGTCTATGCGACAGTTACTTATACCAATAAGTCAGATGAAGAAATTAACCATATGCTTTATATTGGTACATTGCTGTTGATGGACCATGAAGATGGATCATATCAAATTTACGATCCGACAGAACAGTCCGGAGATGACTACGATCGTGTTATATGGGATGGTGTTGCACGTACAGCTGAAATGACATACAACAGTATATCAGAGGATTATGGAAATGGAGGAAACTATATTTCTTCATTAAAACCTGGTGAGAGTATACAGGTGAATATGGCATGGATCGTAAATGAGAATGACTTGAATAATATGTATCTGAATCTTAACGGTGATGGAGCTGCATATGAGTTTTCAGATTCAATGTTAAAAACAGGATTGGTGGACATATATCAGTAATGAAAATCTTATTATAGAGAAGAGGCTGTCCGTAGTGGGCAGCTTCTTTTAGATGCAGCGTTCGGTACGGATTGCTTAAAAACATCATTCCAGATGCTATACTCTATCATTAACCTGCCAAACATCAATCTGGGACAGTTGCAGATAATTCTTGCCGCAGCAGGCTTGCTCTCCGTATTAGCAACGGTTAGCTGTACGCTATTCCTGTCTGCGAAGTTTAAAGATACCCTGACGGTTTTACTGATCTCTATTGTGGTTCTTTTCATGCCGCTTTTTGCTTATGTGGCGATGGGAGCAACATGGTTCTCCACCATACTTCCATCTGCCGGAATTGGTATGCAGAACAATTTCCTTTATCAGCTGGCGAATTTCAACTATCTGCATATCGGTGGAATGAGCTTCTGGACACCGTATGGATTTCGGCAGGAATTGAATAACTGTGCGTCGCATTCTCGTTACTTAGTGATGAGTTAGGGCTTGAATGAAAAAGTAAATTCTACATTCTAATATACCTTGATTTTATGCGGGATTTAATTCTATTTTCGGAGATATACAACTTGATTTTTTTAGTATATAATGCTTTTATACGGCATAAACAGCATAGTTTTTTGCATGATAAAAGGACATCTGGAAATAGTGTGCAGGACTAAATTCCACATGTCTGTTGGAAAGACTAAATTCTATGCAATGAAACTTGCCTGTGCCTGTATTGTTATTATTATTTTATTAATGCTGGTATCAATGTGACTTCATCGGCTGGTATCTCTGCTAATCCTAATGCTTTATGAAGTCTGTTATCCAGCAGGAGACGGGATACTTCATATGGACTGTGTCCATTGAGGCTGTCCCGTTTTTCGCTATTGATAGGATTTAATAACAGCAGCGTTGTTTTGTCTGTCATTTTTTCAAAGCTTGTTCCTTTTGGCAGGACATACCTTATATATTCATGATTCTTTTCAAGAGCACCTTTTTGATCAGAACGGTTGGGATCACAATAATAAATGCGTGTGCGTACTTCATCATTTTTGCTATATTCCAGACTCTGCCGGTCCTGAAATTCATGCCCGTTGTCTGTAAGTATTACTTCGAAAAGTTTCTGAAACAGTTCAATTCCAAGTAACTCTGTTAAATGATCAAAAATCCTAGTTACTTCTTTCTGGGTCTGTTCTTCTAAAAGAAACATAAGCATAAGGCTACAGTTTCGAAAGAACATAGTCAGAAAGCAGGGACTGGTACCTTTTGCTCCTTCAACAGTATCCATTTCGACTACATAAACAGATTTGTTCGCTGCGATATATTCCAGGAATTCTTTATAGCTCCGGCCTTTTCGAAAACTTCTGTCTTTAAGGCTGGTAGTGGTTTTTCTTTTTCTCTGCTTGTATACCACTTTACGGCGCAGATCTATGTTTCTTGCTTGAAAAACGCCACGGTCTATATAAGAGTATATGGTTCTTCTGGAACAGGCGATCTCATCAGCATGAGATGCGTAGATGTGGGCAATGGACTGTCCTTTTTTGAGAAGCGGTGACAACAGGTTGTCCAGTTTCTGTATACTTTCCGGTGTCTGGTTTATCCCTTCTCTGCTGGTAGTCCTAAGGGTTTCATAGGAGTCCTGGGCGTATTTTGAAGAATAGATCTTTTTGTCCATCATGCAATTCGTTCTCTTGCTGCATCCATTGCACACATAAGGAGGTTTATTTAATTTTTCACATTCTCTTGGTTTATAAAATTTACAGACATCGCTGCATCTGAATTTTCTGCAGAGGACACATTTGCGCCGGCATTCATTATCACCGCACATATGCATGACATTGCATATATTTGTCCGCGGCTTTGAACTATCATAATTGTTTGCACAGGGAATAGGGGCAAATGCATCTGCGCTTCTTTCCCTGATAATGGAATGACGTCTGATTTCTTTGGATATGGTACTTGGATCCTTGCTTAATTCTATTGCAATACTTCTAAATGAATCACCGTTATTTAAATGCTGTTCGATTATAATACGTGCAGATAAGTCAAGATGTTTTTGGTTGCCTTTTGGTCTTCCTGTATTCATTTTATCCTCCTTCTGCACAGGCAGGGGATCATCTGCAGTAGTATTTTATAAAAAGAAGAAGGAAAAATCCATGCAGAAGTAATTTCTACAGGTATAGAATTTACTCTTGCAAGGTAGAATTTAAAAATTCATTTAACTGTGATGAGTTAGGCGCACTTTTTTAAAAAACGAGCAGAACAAATGTTTGCAAACACTTCTTGCATATGATATAATATAAACATGGAGAAAAATATGTTTAATATCAATAATAATGAACTTTCATATGGTAGAGGATATGTGTATTCCCTACAGTACCATCTGGTATGGTGCACAAAATATCGGAAAAAGGTTTTAAAAGATGGTATTGATGCAGAATGCAAAGAAATGCTCTGTGATCTTGCAGAAGAATATAAATTTCAGATTCTGGCAATGGAGGTTATGCCGGATCATATCCATCTGCTTGTAGATTGCAGACCACAGTTTTATATCTCTGATATGATCAAGATCATGAAGGGGAACATTGCCGGCAGATGTTTCTTGCGCATCCAGAACTGAAGAAAGAGCTTTGGGGAGGGCATCTGTGGAATCCATCTTATTGTGCAGTAACGGTGAGTGACAGGAGCAGGGAACAGGTATGTTCTTATATCGAGGGGCAAAAAGAAAAACAGTAACCTGAAAGAATCCGTTTTTTATATTTGTAAGAAAGAGGAAAAAAGATGAGGACAGTATCCAGTTATGGTGTAGAATTGCGAAAACAAAATATCCCGATCCGCCAGACACTGGATATTTATCGTTCTGCGGTCAGTTGTCTGATTGAGATCTATGCCCAGATATGGGATGAACTGGCAGTGATCACAGAACCTAAAAACGTTTCAACACGGCAGAACATCTGGTACATACCACCAAAAAGAACCAGGCAAGGTTTGATTTTGACCTGCGTTTTCCAAAGATGCCTTCTTATCTCAGAAGGGCAGCTATCCAGCATGCCCTGGGAAGTGTATCCTCATATAAGACAAGGATGGAACTGTGGAAAAAAACGGATCAGAAAGGCGGCAGGCCGAAGCTGGTGTGTGATAATCATGCCATGCCGGTATTCTACCGAGATGTGATGTATCGTGAGGATACAGAAGAAAAAGATGGAGCGTGCCTGAAACTTTATGATGGTCATGACTGGAAATGGTTCCGGGTCAGCCTCAGCCATACAGATATGGAATATCTAAGAAAGAACTGGGCAGGAAAAAAGCTGCAGCACCCGTGCTGGAAAAAAGGCATCGTAAATACTTCCTGCGCTTTTCTTATACGGAAGAAGTGCCGCTTACAAAGACACCTGTAAAAGAACAGATCATCTGCAGTGTGGATTTAGGACTCAATACGGATGCAGTCTGTACCATTATGCGGGCAGATGGAACTGTCCTGGGAAGAAAGTTTATTGATTTTCCCAGTGAAAAAGACCGGATGTACGTGTGCTGGGACGAATAAGCAGGTTCCAGAGGAAACATGGTTCTGCACAGGTGAAAAGCAGATGGGCCTACGCGAAGCGTCTTAACACAGAACTTGGAAGAAAGATTGCAGGTGCAGTCACAGGATATGCAGAAGAAAACCATGTGGATGTGATTGTGTTTGAGTATCTGGAAATAAAAGGAAAGATATCCGGAAGAAAGAAACAGAAGCTGCATCTGTGGAGAAAAAGAGATATCCAGAAAAGATGTGAACATCAGGCGCATCGCAGAGGGATGCGGATTTCCAGAATCTGTGCATGGAATACCAGCAGGCTTGCCTATGATGGGTCAGGAACAGTTGTCCGCGATCCGGGCAATCACAGTTTATGTACATTCCAGAATGGAAAAAGATATAACTGTGATCTTTCAGCGTCCTATAATATTGGAGCAAGATATTTTATACGGGAACTTTTAAAACCCATTCCGGTAACGGAAAGGTCTTTGCTGGAGGCAAAAGTCCCTTCAGTAAAGCGTAGGATCTCATGTGTATATGCGGACTTAAGAGAACTATTTTTAGAAATGGAACTCTTAAGAGCAGCATAAACACAGGCAGATATACAGCGGACTACCTGTGGTGTGGGAACCTGCCATATCTGGCATGGAAAAAAGCGCATGACTGCGCATATCCTAAGTTACAGGCGTATCCGCCGATATTTAGCCTTGTCGCTTAAAGCGGCTGAGGAGCATGTGACTTTAGTCATGTGAGATCCACAAGAAGCAAGGAATCTATACCCATATGCAGTCTGAAGCACATGTACCTTGGTTTCGCGTTGTATTTGAGATGACAGATGGAAGTTTGATGGAATTTCAAATGCAACAGGGAGATTTTCGTGAATTGGAAAAAGGCGATCGAGGTATGCTGACTTATCAGGGAAATCGGTATATATGTTACCAAAAATATAAATTTAAAAGTGAAGCACAGGAGGAAGAAAAATGTTAAGTGAAAGCATTGCAAAACTGGTACAGTATGGAATTACAACAGGTCTGACACCGGAATGTGAAAGAAACTACACAACAAATCTTCTGCTGGACGTTTTTCATGAGGATGACTATGAGAAACCGGACAACATTGAGGAATCTGTTAATCTTGAAGCAACATTGGGTGAATTGCTGGATGAAGCCGTAAAAAGAGGACTGATCGAAGACAGTATTGTATACCGGGATTTATTTGATACCAGATTAATGAACTGTCTGATGCCGCGTCCAGGCCAGGTGCAAAAAGAATTCTGGGATAAATATAAAGAAAGCCCAAAGGAAGCAACCGATTATTTTTATAAACTGAGTCAGGACAGCAATTATATCGCAGATATCGCGTAGAGAAGGATCAAAAGTGGAAGGTAGACAGTCCATACGGTGAGATTGATATTACCATCAATTTGTCCAAACCGGAAAAAGATCCAAAAGCAATTGCCGCGGCAAGGAATGTAAAATCCGGAAGCTATCCGAAATGTCTTCTTTGCCCGGAAAATGAAGGATATGCGGGACGTGTTAATCATCCGGCAAGGCAGAATCACAGGATTATTCCGATCACAATCAATGATACTCCTTGGGGATTCCAGTATTCTCCGTATGTATATTACAATGAGCATTGTATTGTATTTAATTGCCAGCATACTCCAATGAAAATCGAGAGAAATGCATTCATTAAACTGTTTGATTTTGTAAAACTGTTTCCGCATTATTTCCTTGGATCTAATGCAGATCTGCCGATCGTAGCGGATCGATCTTAAGCCATGATCATTTCCAGGGTGGACATTATACATTTGCAATGGCAAAAGCACCAATTGAGCAGCACGTGGTACTTTCGGGATTTGAAGATGTAGAGGCTGGAATTGTAAAATGGCCGTTATCTGTACTTCGTATTCGTCATAAAGATTCTAACCGTTTGGTAGATCTGGCAACACATGTGCTGGAAGTATGGAGAGGTTATACTGACGAAGCAGCATTTATTTATGCTGAAACCAATGGAGAGCCTCATAATACAATTACACCAATTGCACGTAAAGTAGGGGATATCTACGAATTGGATCTGACATTAAGAAACAACATTACAACAGAAGAACATCCGCTGGGCGTGTATCATCCGCATGCAGAATATCATCATATTAAGAAAGAAAATATCGGTCTGATCGAAGTTATGGGACTTGCAGTTCTTCCAGCCAGATTAAAAGGTGAGATGGAACTTCTGGAAGAGTATATTCTCGAAGGCAAAGATATTTCTTCAAATGAACAGATTGAGAAACATGCAGAGTGGGTTAAGAAGTTCCTTCCGAAATATCCGGAAATCACAAAAGAAAACATCCATGGCATTCTTCAGAAAGAGATTGGAATCGTATTTACCCATGTTCTGGAAGACGCAGGAGTATACAAATGTACGACCGAGGGAAGAGAAGCATTTATGCGTTTTCTTGAAACATTATAAAAACTGAAATAAAAGGATTTTTGGGAAAATGGGAGGTAAGTGAAACCTCCCATTTTTTTAGGGCAGCTACTCTTAAGAAGCATGGATCGGGCAGTTGCATTATACGAAAGTATGGAATTGCGGGGATTCCATGGGGAGTTTTATTATGCAGAGAAAGTATATAACAAACTTGTATCCTGGGGATATGTGATTTTCTGGGTATCAGTATTTATTTTGATGAGAACATGCTCAGTCACAGTGCTGCTGGGAAGAATGTTTGTATAGAAAGTGTTAGACGAAAAATGATAAAATTTGAAAATGTAGTATTTGGATATGGAGAAGAGAAAAATGCCTTGAATTATGTGTCTTTCCATATCAGTGAAGGAGAACAGGTGGGTCTGATCGGAGCCAATGGTGCAGGGAAGTCTACGCTAATGAAGGCAATGCTGGGACTGATCCTGCAAAGGGAAAGATCACTGTTGATGAAATAGAAGTAAATCAGGAAATTCAAGTAGAATCTGGCAATGCCTGAGGTATGTGTTTCAGGATTCTGATAATCAGATGTTTATGCCGACGGTTTATGAAGATATGATATTTGGACCATTAAATTATGGTAAGAGCAGAAAAGAAGCAGATCAGCTTGCCAGGGAGGCCTTGGAAGAACTGGACCTTATACATTTGAAAGACCGCCAGAATTATAAGATGTCAGGTGGCGAAAAGAGAATGGCTGCCATAGCCACCATCCTTGCAATGAACCCAAAGGTAATGCTGATGGATGAACCATCAACAGCATTAGACCCAAAGAACCGGAGACGGCTGATACGGATCCTGCAGAAGCTTCCGACAACAAAGATCATTGCAACCCATGATCTGGAGTCTAAGATGACTGCTGCCGATGCTGATATCTATATCTGTTTTGTCAGAATCAAAAAACAGGTTGCTGAATAGGCATAATCTATATTATAATATATTTATAGCTAAGCTCACTTGGAGGTGATAACATGCCATTATTGAAAGAAGAAGCTTATACTATAGATGATATATATGCTTTACCAGATGGAGAAAGAGCAGAACTGATTGATGGTCGTATGTATATGATGGCACCACCAAGCCGAAAGCATCAGCGTATCTCAACAAGACTTGTCAGTATTATTGATCGTTATATTGAAGAACATAAAGGAAAATGCGAGGTCTATGCTGCACCATTTGCTGTTTACTTGGATGAAAGAAGTAATACCTATGTAGAGCCAGATATTTCTGTAATTTGTGATCCAGATAAGCTTGATGATAGAGGATGTAAGGGCGCACCTGATTGGATTATTGAGATTGTGTCACCTGCAAGTAAGAAAATGGACTACCTGTTGAAGCTTCTGAAATATCGTTTCGCAGGTGTTAAGGAATATTGGATTGTTGATCCTGAGAAGAATCGTGTTATAGTATATAATTTTACCGGTGATGAAAGTGTTAATGATTATACCTTACAGGATTTTGTTAAAGTGGGAATCTATGAAGATTTTGTGATTGATTTCGGAAGTATGGAATTATGAGTGATAATATGACAAAACGTGCAAAAGAATATATGAATGCAGATTTCGTATACGAGGATTATAAAAATCTGGCAGAAGCACAGAAAATAGCAGACGTAGAAGATGTGACAGCAATTTCGGAACGATTAATTAAACAGAATATGGAAGCATATAAGGAGCTTGCTAAATGATAATTTTGAATAAAGAACATAGGGAGATTTATTCAAGAGAAGTTACCAGAGAAATACCAAACAGTGAGACTATATCTGCAATTAATGAAGTACAACAGATGAAACAGAATCCTTCTCTAGGAAAATCGTATACAGATATAGACAAAATGATGATAGATTTGACAATATAAAAAGCTTTATTTTCATCGAAGGGAGCATATAGAATGGATTGGAATTTAAAGATTACAGATATGGCAGGTGCTACACCAGAACATTCATCAGTTATTGTCAATTTTGTGGCTGCGGTCAGATATCAGTTAAAAAACAGCACTTGTTATGTTTATTCCGATAATGTACAGTACCGTTTTAAAGATGCTGAGGGAAATAATAAGATAGTCATTCCTGATGCCTCTATAAACTGTCGTACTAAATCCAGGAGAGGGAATACATTTACAGATGCCCCACGCTTTGTTATGGAAGTTTTATCTCCATCAACCGAAAAATATGATCGTACAGAAAAGATGGAATTATATGCGCAACAGGAGATAGAGGAATATTGGATTGTTGATTGGCGTACAAAAACAATAGAGATTTATGAACTGGACTATGATGAGAATGATATTCCCAAATATTATCTCTGGAAAACTATTAGCGAAGAAAACAAGGATGAATTAAGATTGGTTCATTTTCCCAATATTAAGATAACCTTTGAAGATCTGTTTGATGAGATTGACTACTAAGATATAGTATGGAATTGTAGGAGGTGAGTGAATACGCCATTACTTGAAGAGGAATATAGAAAGAAGAGAAGATCAATGGTGTGATTTATGATATGTCACCGTCACCAAATTATCAGCATGGGATTGTA
>ENA-OQBJ01000110-OQBJ01000110.1-human-gut-metagenome-genome-assembly--contig:-NODE-110-length-42270-cov-3.386897_pt1 | contig 42270 bp, 57 predicted proteins | sample MGYA00242743_ERZ504545 | MGnify/ENA primary metagenome ERZ504545 (study PRJEB26092, sample SAMD00036252) | human gut metagenome | host: Homo sapiens | study: EMG produced TPA metagenomics assembly of... | reverse complement strand
CTTTCCAAAAAGATTCGACTTCATCCCCAACAGATTGTATATACTTGCGCTTGCATGTCATCTGGTGATAATGTCTTATCAAAGTCATAACATATTGCAACAACTGGTTTACTTCCTTTGTTTTTCTAATAATTCTTTACTTCATAATGCTATAATAAAATGAGACACAATTACTAATTAATTATGCCTCATTTATGATTTATCTATTCAGTAATTTCTTACTTTACGACTTTGAATTACTTATTATTTGACTTCCTCGAAGTCAGCATCCTGAATATCTTCTTTATTATTAGAAGAACCCTGATTAGCCTGTTGTCCTGCACCTGCACCCGGACCGGCCTGAGCGCCACCTTGTGCACCACTCTGAGCATACATTTCAGCGCTGGCAGCCTGGAATGCTGTATTCAGTTCAGCATGGCAGTATCAATAGCAGACAAATCCTGTGCTTTATGAGCATCTTTCAGTTTCTGAAGAGCAGCTTCAATCGGAGCTTTCTTATCAGCCGGCAACTTGTCGCCTAATTCCTTCAACTGATTTTCAGTAGAGAAAATCATGGAGTCAGCTTGATTCAATTTGTCAATCTTTTCACGTTCCTTCTTGTCTGCTTCTGCATTAGCTTCAGCTTCGGCTTTCATCTTTTCGATTTCTTCCTTGCTCAAACCAGAGGAGCTTCGATACGGATAGCTTGTTCCTTGCCGGTAGCTTTATCCTTGGCAGATACTTTCAAGATACCGTTGGCATCGATATCGAATGTCACCTCAATCTGAGGAACACCACGACGAGCCGGAGCAATACCAGTCAAATTGAACTGACCGATTGACTTGTTTTGTGCAGCCATCGGACGTTCACCTTGAAGTACGTGGATAGTCACTTCAGTCTGGTTATCGGCAGCTGTAGAGAAGGTCTCACTCTTGCGGGCCGGGATAGTAGTGTTTGCATCAATCAACTTGGTCATTACACCACCCATTGTTTCGATACCCATTGACAACGGAGTAACATCCAGCAATACCACACCTTTGATTTCATCTGTCAAAACAGCACCCTGAACGGCAGCACCTACAGCAACCACTTCGTCAGGATTAACACCCTTGGAAGGAGTCTTACCGAAGAATTTTTCTACCAATTCCTGAACAGCCGGAATACGTGAAGAACCACCAACAAGGATTACCTCATCGATATCAGAGTTGCTCAAGCCTGCATCGCTCATAGCCTTCTTGCAAGGTCCAAGACAAGCCTGAATCAAATTGTGAGCTAAAGCTTCAAATTTAGCACGTGTCAAAGTCTTAACCAAGTGCTTAGGCATACCGTCTACGGGCATGATGTATGGCAGGTTGATTTCTGTTGAAGTAGAAGAAGACAATTCAATTTTTGCCTTTTCAGCAGCTTCCTTCAAACGTTGCATAGCCATCGGGTCAGTAATCAGGTCAGCACCTTCGTCATTCTTGAATTCCTGAACCAACCAGTCGATGATAACCTGGTCGAAGTCATCACCACCCAGGTGAGTATCACCGTTAGTTGACAATACTTCGAATACACCGCCACCGAATTCCAGGATAGAGATATCGAATGTACCACCACCAAGGTCGAATACGGCTACCTTCATATCTTTGTTAGCCTTATCTACACCGTAAGCCAATGCAGCTGCAGTCGGTTCGTTCACGATACGTTTTACATCCAGACCAGCAATCTGACCAGCTTCCTTCGTAGCCTGACGCTGAGAGTCAGAGAAGTATGCCGGAACGGTGATGACAGCTTCTGTTACTTCCTGTCCCAAATAATCTTCAGCAGTTTTCTTCATCTTCTGCAGAATCATTGCAGAGATTTCCTGCGGAGTGTACAGACGTCCGTCGATGTCTACACGCGGAGTGTTGTTGTCACCCTTTACTACTGAATAAGGTACACGAGAAATTTCTTTCTGAACCTGATCGTAAGTTTCACCCATGAAACGTTTGATAGAATATACTGTACGTTTCGGGTTTGTGATAGCCTGACGTTTAGCAGGGTCACCTACCTTACGTTCGCCGCCGTCTACGAACCTACTACTGAAGGAGTGGTACGTTTACCTTCGCTGTTGGCAATTACCACCGGTTCGTTACCTTCAAATACTGCAACACATGAGTTTGTTGTTCCTAAGTCAATACCAATAATCTTTCCCATAATTGTATCTATTTTTATTATTTTCTAATTTGGTTTATTCTGTAACGCCGAAACGTTACGCCCTTTAAAAGACAAATGCCATGCCAGAACAAAAAAAAGCCCGTGCCAGCATTTTTTTCTGACACGGACTGCCATTTTGGCTGTTTTATGTGACATTCTTGTCTCACACATTCAGGTGAGGCTGACAAAATCAGAGGAACTCACCCCAGAAAGGAGCTGACAAAAGTGGTTCTGTCAGGAAAGGAACCTGAAAGAACAATACAATTCCTATAGCCAGAGCAATCATCCACAACAATACCAGCACTACTTTCGTAGAAGTGCCCATGGGCTTCCAGCTACCGAACGACTGCATGACGGCCTGAATCAGTCCGGCTACCGGGATACCGACAATCAGCAGACCGCATACGGTGAGCCCGACAATCATTCCCGGCATGGTGCACACACCACCCCAGTCTACCCAAGGCAATATATTATAGAAGAAGGCAGGCAGACTGACGATGACTCCCGTGGCGGCCATCAGCAAGGCAAACAAGACGATGAGTCCTACCAGCAGGAAAGGAGCGCAGCATATCAGCAACAGCACCAGGCAAAGTTTCAGCAGGAAACCGACCACGGCTACCACCCATTGCCAAACTTATGTAAGGCGGAGCGGGGCTGTCTCTGAATGCACATACTCGTTTACCTTTTCAAAACCGTCGGTTACCGTCCGGCCGATGTTCTCCACATTGATGGGTTCTCCGCGCATCTGCAACTTTTCCGTAGCCGTATGTGCCAGCGGAATGATAATCCATGCCAACAGATAAGCCAGAATCAAACCATGAATAAAAAATCCAGCCAGAATAAAGACGATGCGGGTCCAGGTCACATCCCAGCCGAAATAGGCTGCAATGCCCGATACCACTCCACCCAGAATACGGTCGTCCGGATTACGGAACAAGCGGCGGCGGGTTTCCGTCGATTCACTATCGAAAGTCTTGCTGTTCGATGCAGACGGGTTACCTTCTTCTTCACCATTCAGTTCCTCCGGCTTTCCCATACGGGCAATTACCTCTTCCACCTCTTTAATAGTAATTACCTGTAATCCGCCACGCAATGCCTCATCAAACAGTTCGGCAATACGGGATTCTATGTCGCGCACAATCTCTTCCGCTCCTTCATCCTTACGGAAATGATAGCGGAGGTTGTTCAAATAATTATCCAGCAGGATATAGGCATCTTCATCTATATGATATACGGTGCCACCTAAATTTACAGTCAGTGTCTTTTTCATGTCATGTGATTTTTAAATGTTTTGTCTTAAATGATTCACCGTGTCGGAAAGTCCGTCCCAGGCACTTTCCAGTTCTTTCAGAAATTCCTCCCCTTCCGGAGTCAGTCCATAATACTTGCGGGGTGGTCCTTGCGTGGACTCCACCCACTCGTACGACAGGAGTCCGTCGTTCTTCAGGCGGGTCAGCAACGGGTAAAGCGTGCCTTCCACCACAATCAGCCGGGCCTCTTTCAGCTTCTGGATAATATCGGAAGAATAAGCAGACTCCCGGTGCAACAGCAACAGAATGCAATACTCCAGCATCCCCTTGCGCATCTGCGATTTTACATTGTCTACATTCATTTCATCTCATTTATCTTGTATGACACAAATATAGGTTTTATATTGATACTATGTATTGCAAGGTATTATAATTTCAAAACTTTTAACAAGTTTATGTTTCGATAAAACCCATACATACAAAAGATAAACTACTTTTGCAGAAAACACATTATAAAAAGGAAATGCCTATGTTTACGATTAAAAAAGCTACTCTTGCAGACATTGAAGTCATCCGGACGCTGGCGGCACAGACCTTTCCGGCTACCTACCAGCACATTCTGACTCCGGAACAGATTGATTACATGATAGACTGGATGTATTCCAGCGAGAGCCTGAGAAACCAGATGGAGAAAGAGCATCACATTTACTACATCGCTTACGAAGAATGTGAGCCTGCGGGCTATGTGTCCATCCAGCAGGAGGATACGGATTTGTTCCACTTGCAGAAGATTTACGTACTCCCCTACTTCCAGAAATACAAACTCGGACGGCAACTGTTCCAGCAGGCCATAAAGGGCATCAAGGAACTTCATCCGGAACCTTGCCGCATGGAACTGAATGTGAACCAGCAGAATCCGGCACTTGGATTCTATGAACACATGGGCATGAAGAAGGTGCGCGAAGGGGACTTCCCCATCGGCAACGGATATTACATGAACGATTACATCATGGGCATGGACATCTAAGGCTCCCCGCCGCCGTTCATCTCTTTGCTTTGCAGACGGGGATTCCTTTTACAGCTTGCAAAACAAAGAAATGAAAAACGGCACGGACATGTCGACCAGCAACCCATGGAAGATGGCAAGGGGCACCATTTCCTTTCCAGACACACGGATAATGGAGGGAAGGGCTACATCGACCGAGGTTACTCCGGCCACCGAAATAGGAGCCAGTTTCCCGAAGTATTTGCAGATGAAAGGAGCTCCCACCAGTGCCACCAGCTCGCGGATGACATTCGTCAGAAGTGCAATCGTGGCCAGTTCCGTAGCCAACTGTGCACCAAGGTCAGGGGTTTTAAGTTCCATAATCAGGATGGACGAAAGCGAATAATACCCCAGTCCACTGCCCACGGCCAGACAGTCGAACACACTCCAGCGAGTCAGCAGCACACTGACCAATGCCGAAAACAGCAGGTTCCTCCGATGGTGGCCAGCGGTATCAGCAGCATCTTGGGACGGAAACCACGAAGCAGTTCCTTGAAATCCTCTCCCCCGCCAATGCTGACGCCTACCTGAAACATCAGAGCATACAGAATATACATGGACAAGTGGTGTGTATCTCCCAACTCCCATCCGGAAAAGTTCCACACGTAGCCTAGCACACAGCCTACAAAGAACATGGACAATACCAGCAAACTTCCTTTCATTTTTCACCTCCTTCCTTAAAGAACAACAGATATACCACGCGTGCCAGCAACACACTACCCGTAATGCCGGCCACACTGAGCAGCAATGCCTGTCCGCCGAAAGAACCTAAGTTTCCTACAATCAACGGATTGTAACCCACAGAAAGTCCTAACACGAACAACATCAGACAGATGGTACACGAGATAGTCAGATTCACTTTTCTCAAAAAAGCACACATACGAAGGCTATATCCTGCCAGAATACCTGCCAGGACAATCAATAAAATAATCCACATAACAAAATTGAGAATAAAAGTTTATAAGAAAGATTTCACACCACGTCAGGAAGACGCAACTTCCCGTGCCTTACAAACTTTCATGAAGAAATCCGCTGAACCAATGCGCACGGGCATGACATCTCCGGTAAAGCGCCGTACTGACCTTTATCCGAACTACCTTATGTTGCCTGCACATGTTCATACGCTGTATACTATATTCTAATCTGTGTAAGTTCTAACCCTAGTCTGTTTTTGTGAAAACGTAGAATATGTTTTTACGTTTCCCTGCCCTGAAACCAATGTTTCACTTTGCAGAGCCGTACGTTTCCCGGTCGAACCCTACGTTTCTCACGTGAGAAACCTACAAAAGTTCCTGAAAAAGCCACGTCTTCTTCAGGACGTTTTTTACTTTATCGGCTTCCCAATTGCGCTGCAAAGATAACTCAAATTAAATCAATATGCAATTAATATGCAAAATTTATCACAAAGGGCCATCGGAAATACTTCCCGACAGCCCTTCACATCAAGAAAAAGTTGTTTTAACGACGCCCCGTGACTTGCAGATATTCTCTTTTTTCAGTTCATAATCCGTATAGCTCTCCACGTACTTGTCGCAACTCTGCTGATACAAAGTCTGTGCATCAAGCAAATCGCTCATCGTGCAGGTGCCTGCCTTGTAATAATCGGTATTCAGGCGGAGATTCTCGGTAGACTGCTCAATGGACAGACGGGCAATCTTCATCTGCTCGTATACCTCGTTCACCCCGTTCCAGGCATTCTTCATGCGAATAACCAGCAATTCTCCCTGGTCGGCCAGTTGGTTTTCCGTGTTCTTCACCTGAAGCTTTTCTTTCTTTATGGCATGGCTTCCTCCCCACCATCCGGTCAGGGGAACGGTCACCGTAGCAAATCCCACCCAGAAACGCTGGTCTTCCGGCAAGAAGTTATGGTATACATAGCCTCCGCCAATGACCACCGTAGGCAGGTTCTTTCCTACCGCCATCTTGTATTGCAAGCGGCTGGCCTTCACATTCTGCTGTAGCAAAGCATATTCACTGGTGAGTCCCAATGCCGATTCCGGATCGCAGTAAAGGCTGTCGGGGCGTGCAGGCAGCTGAGTATCTACCGCAAAAGCCACGTCAAGGGTATCGGATGAAAGTCCGGTGTACTGTGCCAGCATATTCTGGGATACCGACAAGGCATTTTCCACCTGCAAACGAGTACTCTTTGTTTCATTCTGCCGCAACTGTACCTGAAGCAGGTCATTCCGCGTCACGATTCCAGCCTGTACCGAAGCTTCCACATCACTCAGGATGCGTGCCAGTTGGGCTTCGACCTTGGACAAGGTTTTCAGCTTTTCTTTCAGTATCACTACCCGCCAGAAATATTGTTCCGTAGTGAGGCATACTTCATTGTCGGACAAGTTCCGTTGCAGGCGTTTCACTTCCACTCCCACCTTGGCCAGCTGGTTTCCATTCACAATCTGTCCGCCGGTGAACAACGGCAGGGAGGCACCGACTCCCCCTGCTATTCCGTTCTTCAGCATGGACATGTTCATGTCCGGTCCCAAACTCATCTGCATCAATCCTTTATCAGCCATGAAACCGGTTCCAGCCGCACTCACGCTCGGGAAATAATTGGTAAAAGCCTTTTTCTTGTCCTGCTTGGCCATTTCCAGTTCATTGGTTGCATTCTTCATTCGCACATTGTTTGTCAAGACAGCCTGAATGCATTCATCCAGCGTGTAGGCTTTCTGTCCGAAAGCCCCATTCATGCACGCCCCACCTATCAATAGAAAAGCTATTATTCTGTTTCGATTCGTTTTCATAATGATTCTTCTTTTGATTGATTCCTAATCACCTCATCAGGCTTTCTCCAATGCTTCCAGCTGGGCACGCCTACGGCTGCTTCCCCTGAAAATCACCAGGTAAGCTACCGGAAGCACCGTCAAGAGGAAAAGCATGGTAATCAGCGTACCGTAACAAATCACCGTACCCATCGGCATCCAGAGTCCGCTCTTGCCCAATATCATCGGGATGACTCCCATAGAGGCAGCGGCCGAAGTCAAGAAGATGGGTCGCATACGTCGGCGGGCAGAATGATAAATGGCATCACGCACACAGAGTTTCTCCGTAGCCCGAAGTTCCTCGGCATAGTCAATCATGATAATGCCGTTACGCACGATAATTCCCATCAGGCTGATGATACCCAGTGTACAAGTCATACCGAAACCCACTCCTTGTATCAGTACACCCACTGCCGTACCGAACACACAGCGTCATGCTGGCAAAAATCAGCAGAGCAATGCTAATACGCTTGAATGGTATAGATACCGTTCCGGCGTACCAGCTGTCCGTCTTTTATGGAAGGTACCACTTCTGCCACCTGCCGCAAGGGAACCTGCGTACCGCCCAATACCGGAATCAGTTCGTTTTCCAGATCGGAGAAACCGGCACAATCGGCTCTCTCGCTTTTCAATGTCACGGGGATATCATAATCGCCTTCCCACACACTGGCCACCTTTATACCATCGCCATAGCGCATGGCCAGCGTAGTTTCCAGTTGCACATTCTGTATGCCCAGACGAGAAGCCTCATCTTCTTTCAGCACCACTTTGGCCGAAGTCTGCGGCTCACTGAAGTTGGTCTGTGCCAGCCGTATTTCCGGCATCTGACGCAACATGCTCAGGTATTTCCCGGCCACGGTTTTCAGTGAATCCAGATTCTCTCCGCTCAGACGGAGTTCTATCGGATAGACCGCCTGACTGAAACTGAAAAGCATCGGTATAACGCGGAGCATATTCATCCAACAGTTCCACAGTTTCCTTGTTCCTTTCGTGTTTACAATCAACTGGGCGTAGTTCGTTCCTCCTAATTGCGGAGCGTATGCCGTATGGAAACGAGGGGAAGAACAACCGATAAATGAAGTGACGGAAGTCACCCGCGGGTCTTTACGGAACACATGCTCCATGGTATCGGCTGCCCAGGCCGTCTTTTCTACAGCCGAGCCCGTAGGCAGATAGATTTCTACGGCAAACTGGTTACGGTCGGCCACCGGCATCAGCTTTTGCGGCAGTTTCCCCATCAGGAAGATACCCACCAGCACGGAAGCGATTCCTCCCAGCAGAGTAACATACGGATGGGCAAAGCACTTGTCAAGCAACTTATTATAATAGGTCTGCAGGAGTTCCATGAATGAGAATCCTTTTTTATGCGAAGGTATCGGCTTACGGATGAACCAGAACTGCATGAACGGTACCAGCAGCATGGCTACCAGCAAGGAGATGCCCAAAATCAGCGTAATGGACCAGGGGAAACTCAGCAGGAAGTCGTGTATCATGCCGGGAATCACAATCAGGAAGGGGAAGAATGTGATACTGATGGCCAGTGTAGCCGAGAATATGGATTTGAAGAAATGCGTGGCACTGAAGATAGACGCATGCCAGCGCGACATTCCTTCGCCGATTTTCTCCAGATAACTGTCGATGATGACAATGGAGTTGTCCACAATCATTCCCAGCGTCACAATCAAGGCAGCCAGTGTGACGGTGTTCAACTCAATGCCAAAGGCATAGAAAAGCCCCAGTGAGATAAAGATAGTAATCGGAATGGTGGAAATACTGACATTCACCTCATACGACCGTGACAGCGGATTGGCTTGTACACCTTTTTCCGTCACTAGGCCTTCCGCCTTTGTTCCATTCAGAACCGGTGCCTCTATCACGCTTTCTGTCCTCTTGCCACGCGCGCGATTTCCGTCTCCGGCACGGAAATCCGTACCTTCAGCCGATCGTCGGATACCAGTTTCAGCACCTGTACACCAGGCACCACGTTCTGTCCGACCTACAGACTCTTCTCGGCAATGACTCCGGAAAACGGAGCATACAGCTGACAGTCGGTCAGATTCTTCCTTGCCACTGCCTCCATAGACTGAGCCTGCTGCAACTTGCTCTGTACTTCCACCCACTTCATCTCGGCCAGACTTCCTTTTTCATGCAATTCCTTCATACGTTGGTAGGCATCTTCCGCCTGCTTCAAAGCAGCCTTTGCTGCCTGATACCTATTCTGCATCGAAACCTCATCCAGTGTAGCCAGCGATTGTCCCTGCCGCACCCGGCTTCCTAAATCGACCTTTACCGGTTCTGCCTGCTGCGGTGCCTGCTCTTTATTTCCACACCCTGACATCACAACCAGAAACAAACAAACGGCCATCAGATAATTCTTTTTCATAAATTCTAAAATGTTTAGTATGTCTGCAATTTGTGAGCGCAAAGAAAAAGGCATTACATGAAATATCTGGCATACATACTACCTTGGAAGTGTTCTATTTTTCTATCCGGCCTTACTATCTTCCCTATAGCATACTCATCAGGAAAAATAGGACACTAAGAATTGAAAAACATTCTGTTCATTTGCAATCGAATAGATTAATCAAAGCTATGGAGAAAGAAATAGAACTCATCAGAATGTCCAGCACCGAAATCATGGAAAAGGTAGCTGCCTATAAAGACGAACAGATTATCATCTTGAACCAGGTAAATAAAGTAAATGAAACCGAACAGTATTCCTCCATACGGGCTGACTTTTTCCTGGCTATCTTATGTCTGAGAGGAAAAGCGTCCTTATCTCTCAACAACAATTCTTATGAAATCGGTCGGAATGATTTGATGATTTGTCACCCACAAACGCTGCTAAAACACGGTATGATAGGTGATGATTTTGAATGCTGCGGATTTTGTCTCTCACCAGAATATGCCAAACGTATTTTTGTGATGTCCACATCCGCAAACAACTGGTACTCACGCCTGTATCTGGAACAGCATCCTATCATTTCCCTGAACGATGAAGAAAGCCAGCTTTTCTGCCAGTACTATAATCTGCTGAATTCCAAACTGACAGGTACCCCTCACCGCCACCAGAAGGAGCTGATCAATGCCCTCCTGCAAGCCTTCATCTACGAGTTTCAGGATGCCATGGAAAAATACATCCAGCTGAAGCCCATTGCATTCAATTCATCCAACAATCTGTTCAATGCCTTCATGGAGCTGCTGATATCTTCTTACCCCAAGGAACGGTCGGTAAGCTACTATGCCAACCGGTTGTTTGTCACCTCCAAATACCTGTCGGCTGTATGTAAGGAAAATTCCGGTGAAACAGCTTCCGACTCATCACCTGTTATGTCATGAAGGATATAGTGTGCCTGCTGAAATCTCCCGATAAGAGCATCAAGGAAATTGCCAATGAACTCAATTTTGCCACTTTGTCATTTTTGGGCAAATACGTAAAAAGAAATTTAGGACTTTCCCCGAAAGAATACAGAGAGAAATTATCTCAACAAGAAAGAAATGTGCAATAACTTTCTTCATATATAAAAAAGATGTCCGCCCATCTCACAAAGATGACAGGCGGACATTTCTATTTTTCTACTATCCGGAAATTATTGATGCTGTTCACGCAGCAAATCGTTCACGGTCTTTACCGGATTGAAAGTGCTCAAAGGAACTTCCACGAACACGGTATTCCAGTCGCTCATTGAACCGTTCCACAAGCCCGGCAACTCGAGTGCCTTCAGGTCTTTTCCATTCTTAGACTTGTAAGAAATAAAGCCGGTAGCCTTGTCCACATGTTTCAGCAAGTCGAACTTATTACCCTTGTAGTCGCGAACGGCACATACCAAATCCACCGGATTGAAGTGTGTACCCTTTTCGAACATGGCTTTCTTTTCCGGGTCGTTCATGTCAATCTGCGAGCTTTCCAGAATCTGCAAGGAAATGGTTCCATCCGGATTATAGGCCAGGAACGGACCACCACCCGGTTCGCCCACATTCTTCACCATACCGCAAACGCGCATCGGACGATTCAGTTTCTTGCGCAGATAGATAACCAAATCAGCATCTTCCAGCTCTTTCAAGTCCGTTCTGCGGCAACGCAACTTCTGCTGTACGAAGCGGATAATGGTTTCCAGCTGTTCGTGGCTGTAATGTCCGCCATCCAGCAGTTCCAGGTATTCAAATGCCTGCTTCTGCAGCGTAACCAATACACCAGCCAGCAATTTCTTGTAAGTCACAGTATCAGCCTTCAAACGGTCGGGCACCACATTATCAATGTTCTTGATAAATACGATATCGGCATCCAGGTCGTTCAGGTTCTCCATCAAGGCACCGTGACCACCCGGACGGAACAACAATTTACCGTCCTTGTCGCGGAACGGTTTGTTTTCCATGTCGGCAGCCACTGTATCCGTACTCGGTTTCTGTTCAGAGAAACTGATGTGATAAGTCGTACCATACTTAGCTCATATTCGGCACTTGGCAGCCACCAGTTTCTCGAACAATGCACGATGCTCAGTAGAGACAGTGAAGTGTACATTCACTTCCCCACTCTTTCCGGCCGCATACAACGCACCTTCTACCAGATGCTCTTCCAGCGGTGTACGTACGCCATCTGCATAACGATGGAACTTGAGCAGGCCTTTAGGCAGCGCTCCATAGTTCAGTCCGGCAGACTCCAGCAAGTTAGAAACCACCGCCTTGTAGTTATGTTCAGACAACAGGGCATTGATGTTCTTTCCTGTATTATCCAAACAAGCCGCATTCAAGTCATTGTAGAATGCAAAATCATGAATGTGGTCGAAGAATTTCTTCTCAAAGTCTGTAGTAGGTTTGTCATATTCAGCTCCCAAGAATTCGAACATATTCTTGAACATACGGCTGGCAGCTCCCGAAGCCGGAACAAACTTGACGATTTTCTTATCACCTGCCTTGTATGCATCCCATGCGGCAAGATACTGTTCGCATTCTTTCTCATCGGCTTTCATAATACCTCCGTTTTCTACGGAAGCAGCTGCTGAAAGCTTCAAGAATGGAAACCCCTTTTCAAAACAAGCCAACTGTTCGGCAATCTTTCTTCCGAAATGCCCTTCTTGGCCAACAATTCTTTGTCCTCGTGTGTTAACATATTAACTCTTTATTTAGGTAATGAATTTTCTTCCTGTTTTTAGAATGACGTTCAAAAATATAAAAAATACGGGAAGAGTGCATCATATCAACAGAAAAAAAAGTAACTTTACCCACAAACAGCAAAACGAGGAATTATGGAGAACAACGACTTTTTTTACACAAGAGGAACACAAACAACTGATTCTACTCTACAAACGACTGCTGCGGTTGTCGAAAGATACATTACAAAAGGATGACTGCCACAAGCTGAAAACCCATCTGGTCAAGGCGATGGCAGAAGGTACCATTCCGCGAAATGTATTCCAGATGAATCCCATTATCAAGGATATGCAGACGGCTGTCATCGTGGCCGAAGAAATCGGTATGCGCCGCGCCTCGATTCTAGGATCATGCTCCATGAATCCGTGAAATACAATCTTTGCAGTCTGGAATCGGTCAAGGAAGAATATGGAGAAGACGTGGCCGGCATCATACGGGGACTCGTCAAAATCAACGAACTGTATTCCAAAAGCCCCATCATTGAATCGGAAAACTTCCGCAATCTGCTCCTGTCGTTTGCCGAAGACATGCGGGTCATCCTGATTATCATTGCCGACCGCGTGAACCTGATGCGGCAAATCAAGGACAGCCCCAACGAAGAAGCACGCCTGGAGGTGTCCAACGAAGCTGCCTATCTGTATGCACCGCTGGCCCACAAGCTGGGATTGTATAAACTGAAATCAGAACTGGAGGACTTGTCACTGAAATACACGCAGCACGACGTGTACTATCATATCAAAGAGAAACTGAATGCCACCAAGCAGGCCCGCGACCGCTACATCGAGGCTTTTATCGAACCGATACGCAAAAAGCTGGAAGATGCCGGACTGAAGTTCCACATGAAGGGACGTACCAAGTCCATCCACTCCATCTACCAGAAGATGAAGAAACAGGGATGTCCTTTCGAAGGCGTGTACGACCTGTTTGCCATCCGCATCATTCTTGATTCTCCGCTTGAAAAGGAGAAACAGGAGTGCTGGCAGGCTTATTCCATCGTGACGGATATGTATCTGCCCAACCCCAAGCGTTTGCGCGACTGGCTGTCCGTGCCGAAAAGTAACGGATATGAGTCACTGCACATCACCGTGATGGGACCGGAAGGGAAATGGGTGGAAGTACAGATTCGTACGGAACGCATGGACGAAATTGCCGAAAAAGGTCTGGCAGCCCACTGGAGGTATAAAGGTATAAAGGGAGAAAGCGGTTTGGATGAATGGCTGAACTCCATTCGTGAGACGCTGGAAAACTCCGACAGCGACATGGAGGCCATGGACCAGTTCAAGCTGGATTTATATAAGGACGAGGTATTCGTATTTACTCCCAAAGGCGATTTGTACAAACTGCCGCAAGGGGCTACCGTGCTCGACTTTGCCTTTTCTATCCACTCCAACCTGGGATGCCGGTGTACGGTACCCGCGTCAACGGGAAAAATGTACAGCTCCGCCAGAAACTGAACAGTGGCGACCAGGTGGAAATCATGACTTCGAACACGCAGACACCAAAGCGTGACTGGCTGACTTTTGTCACCACGTCGAAGGCACGCAACAAGATACGTCAGGCCCTGAAGGAGATTGCAGCCCGTCAGACACAGTTTGCCAAGGAAACGCTGGAGCGTAAATTCAAGAACCGGAAGCTGGAATATGATGAGGCCATCCTGATGCGTCTGATTCGGAAACTGGGCTTCAAGACCGTGACTGACTTCTATCAGAGTATTGCCAACGAATCGATGGACGTGAACGACATCATCGACAAGTACCTTGACATGCAGAAACGGGAAACCGAACAGCGCGAAGAAATCAGCTACCGTAGTGCGGAAGGCTTCAACATGCAGCAGCCCACCGACGCGAAGGACTACAAGGATGACGTGCTGGTCATCGACCGGAACCTGAAAGGACTCGACTTTACGCTGGCCAGATGCTGTAACCCGATTTACGGCGACGAAGTGTTCGGATTCGTCAGCATCAACGGCGGTATCAAAATTCACCGTTGCGACTGCCCGAATGCCAAGGAGATGCGTTCCCGCTTCCCCTACCGCATCGTGAAAGCCCGCTGGGCCGGAAAGAGCCAGGGCAAACAGTATCCGATTACTCTCCGTATTATCGGCCATGACGACATCGGCATCGTGACGAACATCACGTCCATTATAAATAAGGAGAACAACATCCTGTTGCGCTCCATCAGCATCGACTCGCACGACGGACTGTTTTCGGGCATGCTGACGGTGACCGTAGACGACAATGCCAAGCTTGAATCGCTGATAAAGAAGATTAAAACGGTGAAAGGTGTAAAGCAGGTAAACCGATAACAACACTTCAAGTTTGTTAATTAAACTGCACAAAAGTAACAGTTTCACGCAAAAGTAGTATCTTTGCGGAGTTGTCAGAAGTAAGGATTAAAATCAAAGAAAATGAAGAAAATTTTATTTACAACCTTATTATGTGTCATGAATGTATTGTTTGTCATTGCTCAGGGAACGGCAGAAATTACATTCGAAAAGACCTCATACAACTTTGGCTCTTTCTCTGAAAGCAGTCCGAAAGTAACTTGCAAATTCAAATTCAAGAATACAGGCGACGGCCCGCTGGTAATTCATCAGGCTATTGCTTCTTGCGGATGCACCATACCTCAATATCCGAAAGAACCCATCAAACCGGGAGAAAGCGGTGAAGTGACAGTCACTTACAACGGTGCCGGCAAATTCCCGGGACATTTCCGCAAGACCATCACCCTTCGCACCAACTCCAAGAACGAAATCACTCGTCTGGTAGTAGAAGGTGACATGACCCCGGCATCGGCCGACATCAATCAGTAACGATTCATCATTTTTCATACTTGACAGGAGGAACATTTCAGCGATGTCTCTCCTGTTTTTTTTATGCCCGAAAAAGTACATGGAAAAACGACTTTGTGTTTCATTTCAAACGCAAGTACATTTTACTTAAAACGCAAGTGCATTTGATTCCAAACGTAAAGGCGTTTTCTTTCAAACGCAAGTGCGTTTTCCGATGGCACAAAAATGAGCCCACTTTTGAATGAATATAAAGGATTTTTACTACTTTTGGACACCCTTAAGAATATTAATCAAATCAAAATGTAATATTATTCATGAAAGAGACACAAGAAAAACCGACGGGACTGCCCGAAAACGCATTCCGTCCGCTCAAACCGGGAGAGAAATACGAACCCTCATGTCTCCCGGAAAAACGTATCCTGAAGTTAACTTCTGGTCTGTGACATGGGGACTCGTCATGGCCGTTATTTTCTCGGCTGCCGCTGCCTATCTAGGGTTGAAAGTGGGCCAGGTGTTCGAAGCTGCCATCCCTATTGCTATTATCGCTGTGGGTATTTCCAGCGCCACCAAACGCAAAGGTGCACTGGGTGAAAACGTCATGATTCAGTCCATTGGTGCCTGCTCAGGCGTTATCGTGCGGGTGCCATCTTTACCCTGCCGGCCCTCTACATCCTGCAGGAAAAATATCCGGAAATGACGGTCAACTTCATGCAGATGTTCATCAGCTCCCTGCTGGGTGGTGTGCTGGGCATCCTGTTCCTGATTCCCTTCCGTAAATATTTCGTAAAAGACAAGCACGGCGAATATCCTTTCCCGGAAGCTACGGCCAGCACCCAGGTGCTCGTGTCGGGTGAAAAGGGAGGCGACCAGGCCAAACCGCTGCTCATGGCCGGATTGGTGGGTGGTCTTTATGACTTCATCGTGGGAACGTTCGGCTGGTGGAACGAGAACTTCACAAGCCGCATCTGCGGATGGGGCGAGACCATTGCCGACAAGTTCAAACTGGTATTCAAGATTAACACGGGAGCTGCCGTACTGGGACTCGGCTACATCGTCGGACTGAAATATGCGGCCATCATCTGTGCCGGCTCACTGGCCGTATGGTGGATTATCGTACCGGGCATTTCCTTGTTCTGGGGCGACCAGGTGTTGAATGCCTGGAATCCGGACATCACGACAGCCGTCGAGACATGTCACCCGAACTTATTTTCAAGGAATATGCCAAGAGCATCGGTATCGGAGGTATTGCCATGGCCGGCATCATCGGTATCGTGCGTTCATGGGGCATCATCAAGAGTGCAGTCAGCCTGGCTGCCAGTGAAATGAAGGGCAAAAAGACCGAAGAAAATGTGGAACGTACTCAGAAGGATTTGTCCATGAAAATCATCGCCTTCGGTTCGCTGTTCACCCTGCTGCTCGTGGTACTCTTCTTCTATTTCGATGTAATGCAAGGCAACATCCTGCATACCGTGGTAGCCATTCTGCTGGTAGCAGGAATCTCCTTCCTGTTTACCACCGTAGCAGCCAATGCCATCGCCATTGTAGGAACGAACCCGGTATCAGGCATGACGCTGATGACCTTGATTCTGGCTTCTGTCATCATGGTGGCAGTAGGACTGAAAGGTGCCACGGGTATGGTAGCTTCACTGGTAATGGGTGGCGTGGTCTGCACCGCATTGTCCATGGCCGGCGGTTTCATTACCGACCTGAAAATCGGTTACTGGCTGGGGAGCACACCCAAGAAGCAGGAAAGCTGGAAATTCCTCGGCACACTGGTTTCCGCAGCTACTGTAGGCGGCGTGATTATGGTGCTGAATGATTCTTACGGATTCACCAGCGGACAACTGGCTGCTCCGCAGGCCAACGCCATGGCGGCTGTCATTGACCCGCTGATGAACGGTGTAGGTGCTCCATGGCTGCTCTACGGCATCGGTGCAGCACTGGCATTGGTACTGACGTTCTGCAAGGTACCTGCCCTGGCCTTCGCACTGGGTATGTTCATTCCATTGGAACTGAACCTCCCGTTGCTGGTGGGTGGAGCCATCAACTGGTACGTGACTTCACGCAGCAAGGACGAAGCTGTCAACAACGCACGCGGTGAGAAAGGTACGCTGCTGGCATCCGGATTCATTGCCGGAGGTGCCTGATGGGTGTAGTGAGTGCATCATGCGCTACTGCGACATCAATCTTATCCACGAAGAATGGCTGGCTAACCCGATGAGCGAACTGGTGTCACTGGTAGCTTATCTGCTGCTGATTACTTTCCTGGTAAAAGCCAGCATGAAACTGAAAAAATAACCTCTAATATATCACACACATGAAAACACTGCTACTAATGGGGTTGCTGCTTATGTCGGGCACGCTCTTCGCACAACAGCCGATTGAAATGAAGGTATGGCCCAACGGTGCCCCTAATGCCAACGGCATCACAGAAGAAAAAAATGGAGATACCGATTCTCCAAGTTATACAAAAGAAGCCATTCTCTACGTCTATCCGGCTAAAAAAGGGAACGGAATGGCCATCGTAGCCTGTCCGGGAGGAGGATACTCACATCTGGCCATGGCCCACGAAGGGAAAAGCATGGCCGACTGGTTCAACAGCCAGGGCATTACGTATGCTGTGCTCCGCTACCGCATGCCCAACGGACACAATGAAGTGCCTCTGAGCGATTCACAGCAGGCTCTGCGCATCATGCGCCAGCACGCTCAGGAATGGAATGTAAAAAAACTGGGCATCATGGGTTCTTCAGCCGGAGGACATCTGGCCAGCACCACCGCCACTCATTTCACCGATGCGGAAACTCGCCCGGATTTCCAGATTCTTTTCTACCCGGTCATCACCATGGACCCTGCTTACACCCACATGGGTTCTCACGACAACCTGCTGGGAAAGAATCCCTCGAAGGAACTGGAACAGAAATATTCCAATGAATTGCAGGTCACTCCGCAAACACCCCCTGCCTTCATTCTGCACAGCAGCGATGACACGGTAGTACCGGTGGCCAACAGCGTGAACTACTACACAGCCCTCGTCAAGAACAAAGTTCCTGCCAGCCTGCACACTTACCCGGTGGGAGGACACGGCTGGGGATACCGCGACAGCTTCCCCTACAAACGCCAATGGACGGGCGAACTGGAGAAATGGCTGCGCAAAATCAACAAATAATTTGCGCAACTCTTTGTAGAACAAAAGAAAAGTTGTACCTTTGCACCCGCTAATACGGGTTATTAGCATAATTCAAATCATTTACATTAAAAAACTAAATTAAAAAATGGCAACTAAAATCAGATTGCAAAGAAACGGACGCAAAGGATATGCGTTCTATTCAATTGTTATTGCAGATGCAAGAGCACCACGTGATGGTAGATTTACTGAAAAAATTGGTACTTACAATCCGAACACCAATCCTGCCACAGTAGATTTGAATTTTGAACGTGCATTACACTGGGTAATGGTAGGTGCACAGCCTACTGACACAGTACGCAACATCTTGTCTCGCGAAGGTGTTTACATGAAGAAACACTTGCTGGGCGGTGTAGTTAAAGGCGCATTCGATGAAGCACAGGCTGAAGCTAAATTCAACGCTTGGAAAGAAAACAAACAGTCAGGTTTGGCTGCTTTGAAGGCTAAGGAAGAAGAAGCTAAGAAAGCTGAAGCTAAAGCACGTCTGGAAGCTGAAAAGAAAGTAAACGAAGAAATCGCTAAGAAGGTAGCTGAAAAGAAAGCTGCTGAAGCTGCTGCTAAGGCTGAAGCTGAAGCTGCTGCAAACGCAGAAGAAGCTCCTGCTGCTGAAGAAGCTCCTGCTGAAGCTTAATTCTTCTTTCAGAAAAGACAAACAAAAGACTGTCCTTGCAAAAGGATAGTCTTTTTTGTGCAGAAATGTCGTATCTTTGCATCTCACCTAACTAATACCTGCCTTTTATGCATACCAAATACACCAATGGAGAAATATGGAAAGTGGCCTACCCTATCCTGATCAGTCTGATTATGGAACAGCTTATCGGTATGACCGATACGGCTTTCATGGGACGTGTGGGCGAAGTGGAACTGGGAGCCTCGGCCATTGCCGGAGTATATTACCTGGCTATCTTCATGTTAGGATTCGGCTTCAGCATCGGCTCGCAGATATTGATTGCCCGTCGCAACGGAGAAGGTAACTTCAGGATGATTGGTTCCATCTTTTATCAGGGGATTTACTTTCTGTTAGGCATGGCACTGGTCATGTTTACCCTGTCCCGGCTGTTCTCTCCCTGGATATTGTCGCACGTGGTGGCATCCCCGCGCATCTGTGAGGCGGCGGTGAGCTACATCAACTGGCGCGTATTTGGATTTTTCTTCTCATTCGTAGCCATCATGTTCCGTGCGTTCTTTGTAGGTACCACACAAACTAAAACGCTCACGCTCAATTCCATCGTCATGGTGACGTCGAATGTGGTATTCAATTATATACTGGTATTCGGAAAGCTGGGATTTCCGGCATTAGGTATTGCCGGAGCAGCCATCGGTTCTTCACTGGCAGAACTGGTGTCCATGCTCTTTTTCATTATCTACACCACGCGGAAAGTAGACTGCGCCAAATACGGACTGAACCAACTGGTAAGTTTCCGATGGACGGAACTGAAACGCATCATGGGTGTATCACTGTGGACCATGATACAGAATGCGGTCTCCATCAGTACCTGGTTCTTGTTCTTTATCTTTATTGAGCATTTGGGCGAACGCTCACTGGCCATCACCAACATTGTACGTAACGTATCAAGTATCCCGTTCATGACCATCACGGCCTTTGCCTCCACCTGCAGCTCCCTGGTCAGCAACCTGATTGGCAGCGGAGAAGCCCGCTACGTCATGCCCACCATCCGGCAGCACGTGCGGCTCTGCACCTGCATTGTCTGGCCCGTTATTCTGCTGATAGCCTGTCTGCCTACATATGTGCTTCGCATCTATACCGACATGCCCGACTTGGTAGAAGCTGCCGTCCCTACCTCTGGGTACTCTGCTCCAGCTATCTCCTCCAATGCGCCGGATTCATTTTCTTCCAGTCCGTATCCGGTACAGGTGACACCCGCTCTGCCTTCCTGCTGGAGATAGTAGCCCTGACCTGCTACCTGATTTTTATTGTCACGGTCATCCTTCTTTTGAAAATGGATGTAGCCGTATGCTGGTTCGCTGAACACGTGTATGCCGGAGCCATCGGCCTGCTGAGCTATCTCTATCTGAAAAAGGGAAGCTGGCAAAGGAAACAAATTTAAGGATATAAAAAGGCTACTCAATAAATGGTATAAAATCAGCCAACTAATTCACACACAAATCATTGCGAATTAGTTGGCTTTTTGTATCTCTAGATATTCCCCTGCAAAGAAGGTTTGGCCACCCAAACAGGGGAAAGTCCGACTTCGAATTCAGTTAATGCTTTCACGACAGGACAAGAGATTGTTAATCAACGATATAATAAATGCACTATATTTCATAAGCTGTCTTTCATTACCTTTTCTTCCGAAATCTGATTGTCTACAGGAAGTTCTCCCACCTCTTTCTCCTGAGGAAGTTTCAACGTATAAAGGGCAGCATTCAGTTTACGGATCTGGTCACGTTTCAGTTTTCCCGGATTATAGACGAAACCTTCTACTACGACAATCCGACCGTTCGTACGGTCTACACGAACATGTGAAACGAAAGGACCTCCCATAGCATCGTTCTCCATTTCCCACAAACCGCGTACTTCATATGCATAATCACCCTGCACCGCAATGTTACGAGCTTCTACAAAAATGGAATCGGCAGTCACCATATACATACCTTCTTTTGCTCCCGGAATGTGGGCTTTCATCACAGTCAAACAAGCTTTGTACCTTGGCAGACAAGACATCATTATGCTTCTTCTCCAACAATTTTACTTCCCGGTTCATTTCTGCACGGGTAAAGAAATCAATAATCACCTGTCCATTCTTGGATACATATTCGGCAAACTCTTCCTGATTCGGCGATTGGATAGTCATAATCATCTGTGGAGAAGAATACGCGTCACGGGTATACTTGAATTTAGTCTGAGTATAGATGTCCTGAATATCCGCAATAATGATGTTGCGGAACAGACGGGTACTACGGTCAAAATACTCCGGACGAATTCTCGAAATCCGGAAAGAACGTTCCGGTTGGGGCAATCCCGGTACATCGGTATCAAGTACATGGAAAAGCGCACTATCCGGACTGTTCCAACATTTGTCATCAGCGACCACCAATACCTCATAAGGCCTCCCACTAGATACCGGAGTAACAATACTTTTACCATCCTTCTGACAAGAAGCAAACACCGATACAACGAATATAAGACTTAAATAAAAGACAAAAACGTTTCATAAATTCTAAAACTAAGTTTTCAAATACAGACTAATTACACGGATCAATTCTAAAAACCATTCATGAGATTCAGTTTAAGCATATATCCTTCACGTAATGCCTGCTTGATATCATATACTACTCCTTCAGAAGCATCTGAAGGTACCTTCAATGACACTGCAAGGTTTTCAGCCTTATTTTCCTTACACCACTGCTTGATTTTCGAAGAAAGTTCATCCAGTGAAAAATCCTCCAACTCACCTACTATCACATTATCTTTCAAAAAACGGACTTCATATCCCGGCAACGGAACACTCTTATCGGCCACACCTGCCGGTACATCCGCATATGCTTTCGGAGAAGCATAATAGAAACGGGAAATCAGACATTCATTCACCAGTTTCTGAGGATAAGTTTTCGAAAGCTCCCGTCTGACCTCATCATACGCTTCTACCAATTTCTGCTTGGCGGCAGTAATAGCTCCCATCTTCGCATTACGGTCTGCAACAATACGGACAACAATAGGAAACATTTCCTCTTTCTGTTCAGAATACAATTTGACGAAAGAGTCTTTCAATTGCTTCCTGGCCTCGTCCGTCATGGCTTCATAATCAACAAACTTCTTCTTTGAAATAGGCTTTTCAGGCCCGAAAAGAAACTGGTTCCGCTGGTTACAATACAATTCCAGCACATACGCCTTTTCCGACGATATATGATCCAGCATCAAGTTGTCTGCATTCCGCTGCTGTGATGTGTCCCTCACCATTAATCCGGATTTTTCTTTTCCTTGATTCTTCGTTTGAAGAGCTGCACCATAATCCGCTACCGTTTCTTTCACTTCCGGCCTCGCAAAGGCATACACGACCCCTGTAGCCAAAGGTACGGCTAACAAGACACGTAGCCGGACCCACTTACTGGTTCTTCTTTTCGACATCATAGATATACGTTTTTTAAGTGAACTGTGAGTAAAACCGCAAGCCATAGAGTAGAGCCTTGAGCCCACTGCTTTCCTCACCAATAATAATTGATATGTTTTTACATCGATGCCTTGATTCAACACACCTTCATCGGCCTGATACTCATGAACACCATTAAGTTCATACCTCAGTTTCCACACCAACGGATTCCACCAATGAAAGATTAGAATAAACTGTATCAACAGATTGTCATAACAATGCCCATACCGGCAATGCATCTCCTCATGCAGACAGACCGGAGAATATTCTTCATACTCCTGACTGTTCATGACGATATACGTTCCCCAGCTAAAAGGACGGACAGGAATATCGTACAACACCCATCGAAATCCATTACATTCTTTATATTCCTGCCGACTTATCCAACGGAACAGACGGATATAGCCTACAACCCATTGCAAAAGGATGAAAGCACAGCCCGACAGATAAACTACCATTGACAACACAAGCCAACCCCAATAATTGGCTTCCTTCTGAGTAATTTCCACCATACCGGAAGCAGAAGCAGATACTACATCAACAGGCTGTTTCCATTCCTCCATAAGTATAAAAGGAGACTGCACTAAGGGTTCATGCTCTAATTCCAGAGAAACAAAAGGCAATAACAGACAAGTCAGCATTCCGCCCACCAGCACCCATCGGTTCAAAGAAAAGCGAGTGGTCGAAGCACAAAGCAACTTATAGAATCCATAAAGCAATGTCAGGCAGAAAGAGCTTTTCAGTAGATAGGTTAAAAAGGCTACCATAGGTTCAAGATTTACGATTATTCTTCCCCTGCTCTATCTGAGCTATCAGCAGCTTCAGTTCATCCAGATTCATTTTCTCATCTTCAATAAACTGAGAAACCACCTTGGTATAAGAATTGTCAAAATACTGAGAAACAATCTCTCCGATAGCCGAACCCTTGTATTCATTTCCTGTTATTTTTGCTTCATAACGGTAGGTGTTTCCAAACGCCCGATAACTGACAAAGCCTTTTTCTACCAACAGCTTCACCAGAGTAGCTACTGTATTGTAATGGGGTTTCGGTTCTGAATAGAATGCCAACATTTCACGAATAAATAAAGGACCATGAGTCCATAAAATATTCATTATTTCTTCTTCTTTTGGTGTCAGTTTCTTCATAAACAGCTCATTTAAGATTAATACTACACGAAGATATGAAAATTATCAGACAAACAACTAAAAGTTTTAGTAGAACTACTAATATTAATAGTAATTAATAATAAAGACAAAATATCCAAACGATTTATTGAAAACACAAGCAGATTTTGACAGACATGCCAAAACTAAAATGGAACATTCAGTAAATATCCCAATTTAAGAACATAAAAAAGGCAGGAGAGCAATTCACTTTCCTGCCTTTTTCTATGTTCACATTTTATGTCTTCCTTAGAACTCGCTGGTGAAATGGAACTTGATGTGCTTGAAGTCCATCTGTGCCATCTGAAGCACATAACCGCTATCGGCCAGGAACACATCGCGTCCGTCACGGTCTTTCGCCATATACTGATACTTACGTTTCTTGAAAGCTTCCAGTTCAGCCGGATCATCGCTTTCAATCCAGCAGGCTTTATATAGACTCAACGGTTCCCAACGGCACTTGGCATTGTATTCGTTTTCCAGACGGTACTGAATAACCTCAAACTGCAACTGACCTACCGTACCGATAATCTTGCGTCCGTTGAACTGGTTGACAAACAGCTGTGCCACACCTTCGTCCATCAGCTGATCGATACCCTTATTCAACTGCTTGGTCTTCATCGGATCGGCATTCTCGATGTACTTGAACATTTCCGGAGAGAAGCTCGGCAACCCCTTGAAGTGCAACAGTTCACCTTCGGTCAGCGTATCGCCAATCTTGAACGTACCATTGTCCGGCAAACCGATAATATCGCCAGCCCAAGCCTCATCCACTGTAGTCTTGCGCTGTGCCATGAACTGCGTGGGTGAAGAGAAACGCATCGTCTTGTTATGACGCACATGCAGGTACGGCGTATTACGGGTGAACTTACCGGAACATACCTTACAGAAGCTACACACGAACGGTGGTTCGGGTCGATGTTGGCCGTAATCTTGAACACGAAACCGGTAACTTAGGTTCCTCAGGCTGCACCTCGCGTTCTTCTGCCTGTACCGGACGCGGACTTGGCGCAATTTCCACAAAACAGTCGAGCAATTCCTGCACACCGAAGTTGTTCAAAGCCGAACCAAAGAACACCGGAGCCAGTTCTCCTTTCAGGTAATCGTCTACGTTGAATTCCGGATATACCCCGTCAATCAGTTCCAGTTCACTGCGCAACTTTTCAGCCAGCGGTGTACCGATATGGTTGTCCAAATCCTCTGTATGGATGTCCACCTCCACTTTCTCCGTCACCACCTGCTTAGAAGGCTGGAAAAGGTTCAGTTTCTGCTCGTAAATGTTGTACACACCCTTGAAACGCGGACCACTCTCAATCGGCCACGTCAGCGGACGCACGTTGATAACCAGTTCTTCCTCCAGTTCATCCAGCAAATCGAACGGGTCCTTAGCCTCACGGTCCATCTTGTTGACGAAGATAATCACCGGCGTGTTACGCATACGGCAGACTTCCATCAGCTTACGGGTCTGTGTTTCCACACCCTTCGCTCCGTCCACCACGATGATTACACTGTCCACTGCCGTCAAGGTACGATATGTATCTTCAGCAAAATCCTGGTGACCCGGTGTATCGAGGATATTGATCTTATAGTCATGGTAGTCAAACTCCATCACGGAGGTAGTAACCGAGATACCACGCTGCTTTTCGATGTCCATCCAGTCGGACGTGGCAGTTTTCTTTATCTTGTTTGATTTCACGGCTCCGGCCACCTGAATCTGTCCACCGAAAAGCAACAGCTTTTCCGTCAACGAGGTTTTACCGGCATCCGGATGCGCGATAATCGCAAATGTTCGTCTTCTTGCTATTTCCTGATTTGCCATATTTATTGTTTTAATTTTTCAATACATTCTGCCAGACTGTCCATCCAGTAAGGCACTTCCACGCCGTAGGTTTTCTTCAGCTTGGTCTTGTCGAGCACGGAATAGTGCGGACGACAAGCTTTCGTAGGATAATCCTCTGTGTGAAGCGGAGACACATGACAAGTAGTGATACCTGCCAGACGATGGATAGCTTTGGTAAAATCATACCAGGAGCACACGCCTTCGTTGCTGAAATGATAAATACCCGGCACGATACCTTTCTCCAGTGCCACAAAAATGGCCTGAGCCAAATCGCGTGCATAAGTCGGCGTACCAATCTGGTCGAAGATAACTCCCAGCGTTTCTTTCTCCTGCCCCAAGCGAATCATGGTCTTCACGAAATTGTTGCCAAACGTAGAATACAGCCATGCCGTACGAATCACCATCGTATTGGGACACTGCTTCAGCGCTTCCTGCTCACCAGCCAGTTTGGTAGAGCCATATACGGAATTCGGACACGGTGTATCTTCTTCCTTATAAGGGATATGGGCTGTACCGTCGAACACATAGTCCGTAGACACCTGCACCAGGCAGCCGTTACGGCTTCGTGCCGCCTTGGCCAGATAGCCCGGAGCCACATGATTCAGTTTGTCGCAGAGTTCCACGTTGTCCTCCGCCTTGTCGACTGCCGTATAAGCTGCACAGTTCACAATCACATCAATCTGATGAGCCGATACAAATTCCATTACCGCCTGTTCATCGCAGATATCCAACTCTGCCACATCGGTAAAGAAATACTCAAAATTCCGGTGCTCTTCTGCCAGCAGACGCATTTCATTGCCCAACTGTCCGTTGCTCCCGTCACTAATATCTTTTTCATGTTCTGTGATGTTTTAATCCAGTTCCAAATCGCCTTCCTTATTCTTAATATAATATCCGGCCAGCATCGCCAGCAAGTCACTGATGGCCTTCAGCGCCTTCATGGTTTCTTCGCTGATTTCCTTCTTCTGCAATTTCAGCATCAGTACCCCATACATGGCATCAAAGCAAGTCTCCAGTTCAGGCACGTCCTTGTCGCCACCCTTGGCACGCAGTTCCACAATAAAAGGAAGCACCTTGTAATACGCCGCACTGTAATAAGGGAATTTAGGCGAACGCAACAAACGCAGGTGTAAGTCAGTCAGCCAGACGATGATGTTCTTGTTAATCTGCACATGACCCTTTTCCAGCACCCCTTCCTGCTGCATCATGTTAATCAAGTCCTCATACCAGCGGGCCAGTTCCTTCTTCTGCTCGTCGGTAGCCGGATAAGGCTCGATGATATTCTTACGGATGCGCTCCATATCGCAGCCATTGGCACGAATCAAGTCCTCCACCTGCCACATATACAGCAGGTATTCGGCGATATTCTTTTTTTTTAAGTTGTTGAGAAATATACATATCCTATCAAGAAAAAGATTTGCCGGCAATGGCCAGGACGATTCCCACCACCGCCGCTATCATGACCACGACACCAATGATGCGGTTGAGCACCCAGATGCCGCGCAAATTAAATCGTGAACGTACTTTATTGACAAAATAAGTAATGCTGAACCACCAGCCCAATGCTCCCAAAATAATGGCCAGATAACCCACTAACTGGAAACCGATGGGACTGCCCGGCATGACAAATGAGAAACGGGCAAACAGACCGATGAACAGGAAAATAATCAAGGGATTGGACAGGGTGACAAAAAAGGCCGTAACGAAGTTGTGCAGGTAAGTTCCCCGCGTACCCGAAGACGGGCGAAGCGACTTCACCGGATTACTGCGGAAGGTATAGATACCAAAAGCCAGCAACATGATGCTGCCCACTACCTGAAGAAAAATATGATGCTTCAGGATGAGTTCGTCCATGAAACTCATTCCGTATCCCGTAATCAACGCATAGCAAATATCACTTAATGCCGCCCCGACTCCCGTCACGAAACCAAACCAGCGCCCTTTGTTCAACGTACGCTGAATACAGAGCACACCGACCGGTCCCAAAGGAGCAGACACGACAATGCCGATAATCAATCCCTTCAGCAACAAATCAAGTATAGTAACCTGTTCAATCCAATTCATAATGCAAAGATGCTACTTTTTTACGAAAGTACCTACATTTTTATACGATTATCATTAAGAGTATATCTGAAAAACGACAAATTCAGAAGCCCTAAAGGAATAACAGGAAGACATTAACTTGCATTTTTTACGTCTCCCGGCACAAAACCATATGTCTCCCCTACGGGAAACTTACAGCTCCGGCTGGAGAAACGTAAAGTTCACGTAAGGGAGACATACAACCAACAAGTCCGTTTTTCCCTCAATGAAGGGAGACTTTCGGTTTTCTATCACACAAAGAGTACGGCCAGAATACCCAGTCCGACTGCTACAATGGTAGAAATCAGTCCCGGCATCATGAAAGAATGGTTCAGTACGTATTTTCCGATGCGGGTGGTACCCGTGGTATCAAAATTGATGGCCGCCACCACCGTTGGATAATTCGGGATGAAAAAATACCCGTTGACCGCCGGAAAGAGGGCAATCAGCATATAGGGCGAAATGCCCAGTGCCATGCCCAAAGGAAGCAAGGCACGGATGGTTGCCGCCTGACTGAACAGCAGGATAGACATGACAAAAAGCGCAATACCGAAAAGCCACGGCATATCAGTTACCAAACCGAATATATTTTCTTTGATGACGGCAATGTTACCGGAGATAAAGGTATCGCCCATCCACGCAATACCGAAAATGGCCACTACCGCTGCATACCCGCATTGAAGACTGAACTTTTAGCAGCCTTCATCCCACTGGTGCCAGTCAGCAGCAGAATCAGTGCGGCTACCGACAGCATGAGCACTTCAATGATGTGTGCCATCTGCATCACCACTACGCCTCTGAGGTTTGAAACGACGGGCGAAGACTATCTATGGAACCAAATAGCACAATACCCACCGTGGCACCTAAAAACAGCAGTACGGAGGTCAGCGCCTTGCCAGGATTAGCCACCTCAGCCGTACAATAATTGGCACCCGACAGTTCGCCCGACTTCAAGCGTGCCTGATATACAGGGTCATCCTTCAGTTCCTTACCTACCCGCATGGAATAAATCGCACCGGCCAGTACACCCACCAAGGTGCAGGGAATGGAAATCTTCAAAATATCAAACAAAGTAATGTCATATCCGGCCAGCATACTCAACAGAGCCACCGTAGCCGCAGAAATAGGGCCGGCAGTAATAGCCTGCTGGGAAGCAATGACAGCAATCCCCATCGGACGTTCCGGACGGATACCCGTTTCACGAGCCACTTCGGCAATAACCGGAAGTACGGAATAGGCACATGCCCCGTTCCGGCAAAGAAGGTAAAGAGGTAAGTCACCAGCGGACTCAACAGCGTGATGCGCTGAGGATGGCGACGCAAGATTTTCTCCGCCCATTTCACCATCAAATCCAACCCTCCGGCAGCCTGCATGCAACCGGCAGCTGCAATCACTGCCACAATCATCAGCATCACATCAATAGGAGGAGTGGTGGGTTCAAGACCAAAGATAAAGGTAAGTACGGCCAGCCCCAAGCTCCAAAGACTCCCAGACCGATGCCGCCTACACGCGCTCCGACAATAATTGCCAGTAACACAAACAGTAATTGTAACCACATAAATAGAAAGAGTTTTTAGATTTAAGGTGCAAAGATAGGCATATTCTGTGATAACTTTTATTTTTCTTCGTAATTCCGAGGATTTTCTCTACCTTTGTACCACTTTTAAAGCGCATTGAATATTCATTATAACATACAAGTGCTATGATTCTATTTTTCAGAACACCCACAAACAGTGTGATTGCCACGGAATGCAATCAGGAACTGAATGCTGAAGACGTCAAGAAACTATGCTGGCTGTACAGCGATGCCACTGTGGAAAACGAAGACAACCTGAAAGGATGGTTCATCGGCCCACGCCGTGAAATGATTACTCCATGGAGTACAAATGCGGTTGAAATCACCCAGAACATGGGTCTCAACGGTATCCGTCGTATCGAGGAATACTTCCCGGTGAAAGATGAAAATGCCGACCACGACCCGATGTTGCAACGTATGTATCACGGACTGGATCAGGAAATTTTCACGGTAGACATCAAACCGCAGCCTATCATATACATCGAAAACCTGGAAGAATACAACGAAAAGGAAGGTTTGGCGCTGTCACGCGAAGAAATGGACTACCTGATGAAGGTGGAAAAGGATCTGGGCCGCAAACTGACTGACTCGGAAGTATTCGGTTTCGCACAGATTAACTCTGAACACTGCCGCCACAAAATTTTCGGTGGTACGTTCATCATCGACGGACAGGAAATGGAGTCTTCTCTGTTCCAGATGATCAAGAAAACTACACAGGAAAATCCTAACAAGATTATCTCGGCTTACAAAGACAACGTAGCTTTTGCCGAAGGTCCGGTGGTAGAACAATTCGCTCCGGCCGATCACTCTACTTCTGATTACTTCATTATTAAAGATATTAAGACCGTCATCTCACTGAAAGCGGAAACACACAACTTCCCGACTACCGTAGAACCGTTCAACGGTGCGTCTACTGGTACAGGTGGTGAAATCCGCGACCGTATGGGTGGTGGTAAAGGTTCATGGCCGATTGCCGGAACTGCCGTATACATGACTTCTTATCCGCGTACAGACGAAGGACGCGACTGGGAAAACATTCTGCCAGTGCGCAAATGGTTGTACCAGACTCCGGAACAGATTCTGATCAAGGCATCAAACGGTGCTTCTGACTTTGGTAACAAGTTCGGACAGCCGCTGATTTGTGGTTCTGTTCTGACTTTCGAACACGAAGAAAACAACGAAAAATATGCTTACGACAAGGTTATCATGCTGGCAGGTGGTGTGGGCTACGGCACACAGCGCGACTGCTTAAAGGGTAGCCCCGAAGCAGGAAACAAGGTCGTAGTCATGGGTGGTGACAACTACCGCATCGGTCTGGGTGGTGGTTCCGTTTCTTCTGTAGAAACAGGACGTTACTCTTCAGGCATCGAGCTGAACGCTATCCAGCGTGCCAATGCAGAAATGCAGAAACGTGCTTACAACGTGGTACGTGCATTGTGCGAAGAAGACGAAAACCCGATTGTATCTATCCACGACCACGGTTCTGCCGGACACGTAAACTGTCTGTCTGAGCTGGTGGAAGACTGCGGTGGTCTGATCCACATGGACAAGTTGCCTATCGGTGACGAAACACTTTCTGCCAAGGAAATCATCGCCAACGAATCACAGGAACGTATGGGCTTGCTGATTGACGAAAAAGCCATCGAACATGTACACAAGATTGCAGAACGCGAACGTGCACCGATGTACGTGGTAGGTGAAACTACCGGCGACCATCGTTTTGCCTTCGAACAGGCTGATGGCGTACGTCCGTTCGACCTGGCCGTAGACCAGATGTTCGGCTCTTCTCCGAAAACTTATATGGTGGACAAGACTGTAGAACGTCATTATGAAAACGTTTCTTACGATGTCACCAAACTGAATGAATATTTGCGCCGCATGCTGCAGCTGGAAGCTGTAGCCTGCAAGGACTGGTTAACCAACAAGGTAGACCGCTCCGTAACAGGTAAGATTGCCCGCCAGCAGTGTCAGGGTGAATTGCAGTTGCCGTTGAGCGACTGTGGTGTGGTTGCCCTCGACTACCGTGGCGAAAAAGGTATCGCTACTGCACTGGGACATGCTCCGCAGGCTGCCTTGGCTAATCCGGAAGCAGGTTCTGTACTGGCTGTATCAGAAGCACTGACCAACCTGGTATGGGCTCCGCTGGCAGAAGGAATGGACAGCATTTCATTGTCAGCCAACTGGATGTGGCCTTGCCGTGCACAGGAAGGTGAAGACGCCCGTCTGTACAAAGCAGTGAAAGCATTGTCAGACTTCTGCTGCGAACTGCAAATCAACGTGCCGACCGGTAAGGACTCTCTGTCAATGACACAGAAATATCCGAACGGTGAAAAGATTATCAGCCCGGGAACCGTTATCGTTTCTGCCGGTGGTGAAGTATCCGATATCAAGAAAGTGGTTTCTCCGGTAATGGTCAACAAACCGAAATCTACCTTCTATCATATTGACTTCAGCTTCGACCAGCTTCGTCTGGGTGGTTCTGCTTTCGCACAGTCACTCAACAAGGTGGGCGATGACGTACCAACCGTACAGAATCCGGAATACTTCCGCGATGCATTCTTGGCTGTTCAGGAACTGGTGAACAAAGGCTTGATTCTGGCCGGACACGATATTTCTGCCGGTGGTTTGATTACTACCCTGCTGGAAATGTGCTTTGCCAATACAGAAGGTGGTATGGAAATCAACCTCGACAAGATTAAGTGCGACGACATCGTGAAGATTCTGTTCGCCGAAAATCCGGGTGTAGTTATCCAGGTAGCCGACAAACACAAGGCAGAAGTCAAGAAGATTCTGGAAGATGCAGGTGTAGGTTACGTGAAGATTGGTGTGCCGACTGAAGAACGTCACATCCTGGCAACTCTGCACGATGCAACTTACCAGTTCGGTATCGACTACTTGCGTGATGTATGGTATTCTACTTCTTACCTGCTCGACCGCAAGCAGAGCATGAACGGCTGTGCCAAGAAACGTTTCGAAAACTACAAGCAGCAACCGCTGGAATTTGTATTCGACAAGTCATTCACCGGCAAGCTGTCGCAGTTCGGTCTCGATCCGAACCGTCGTACACCGAGCGGCATCAAAGCAGCCATCATCCGTGAAAAGGGAACTAACGGTGAACGTGAAATGGCTTACATGCTGTATCTGGCAGGCTTCGACGTGAAAGACGTAACAATGACCGACCTGATTAGCGGACGTGAAACGCTGGAAGACATCAACATGGTAGTTTACTGCGGTGGATTCTCTAACTCCGACGTACTGGGTTCTGCCAAAGGATGGGCCGGAAGCTTCCTGTTCAACCCGAAAGCAAAAGCTGCCCTCGACAATTTCTACGCTCGTGAAGACACATTGTCACTAGGTGTCTGCAACGGCTGCCAGCTGATGGTGGAACTGGGACTGATTACTCCGGAAGACAAGAAGAAAGGCAAGATGCTGCATAACGACTCACATAAGTTTGAATCTAACTTCCTGGGTGTAACCGTACCGATGAACCGCAGCGTGATGTTCGGCTCACTGAGCGGCTCTAAACTGGGTATCTGGGTAGCTCACGGAGAAGGTAAGTTCTCATTGCCTTATCCGGAAGACCACTACAACGTAGTACTGAAGTATTCATACGATGAATATCCAGGCAACCCGAACGGTTCAGACTACAGCGTAGCCGGTATCGCCAGCCAGGACGGCCGTCATCTGGCCATGATGCCTCACCTGGAACGTGCTTGCTTCCCATGGGAAAACGCATACTATCCGCTTGACCGCAAAGAAGAAGACCAGATCACTCCGTGGATGGAAGCCTTCGTAAATGCCCGCAAGTGGGTGGAAGCCAACCGTAAGAAATAATCCAAGAAAATGATACTTTAACACAAGGAGTCGCCTTTTAAAGCGACTCCTTTGTTTTTGTCAAAAAAGAATGGTTTTATGTTGGATTTTGTAAATATAAACCGTACTTTTGCTTGCGTAGCTAAAAGAACATTCAAAAAACTTATAAAATAAGATAACCATGAAAGAAATAGACTGGTCGAATCTGTCTTTCGGATACATGCGGACAGATTACAATGTACGTTGCTATTATCGCGACGGAAAATGGGGAGAACTCGAACTCTGTTCAGAAGAAACATTGAACATTCACATGGCTGCCACTTGTCTGCACTACGGACAGGAAGCTTTCGAAGGACTGAAAGCCTATCGCGGAAAAGACGGTAAAATCCGTATCTTCCGTCCCGAAGCTAATGCAGAACGTCTGCAAAGCACTTGCCGAGGTATCCTGATGCCGGAGCTTCCGACTGAAAAATTCTGCGAAGCTGTGAAGAAAGTAGTAAAGGCCAACGAACGGTTCATTCCTCCATACGAAAGCGGTGCTTCTCTTTACATCCGTCCGCTGCTGATTGGTACAGGTGCACAAGTAGGTGTACATCCTGCCAGCGAATACATGTTTGTGGTATTCGTCACTCCGGTAGGTCCGTACTTCAAGGTGGATTTGCCACTAACCCATACGTAATTATCCGCCAGTACGACCGTGCAGCACCACTCGGAACCGGTACATTTAAAGTAGGTGGTAACTACGCTGCCAGCCTCCGCGCCAACAAAATGGCACACGATGCAGGATACGCCAGCGAATTCTATCTGGATGCAAAAGAAAAGAAATACATCGACGAATGTGGTGCAGCCAACTTCTTTGGTATCAAGAACAATACCTATGTCACTCCGCTGTCAACCTCTATCCTGCCCTCTATCACCAACCGCAGCTTGATGCAGCTGGCTGAAGACATGGGAATGAAAGTAGAACGTCGTCCGATTCCGGAAGAAGAACTGACTACCTTCGAAGAAGCAGGAGCTTGCGGTACAGCAGCCGTAATCAGTCCTATCGGCCGCATTGACGACCTGGAGAACCAGAAGTCATACGTCATTGCAAAAGATGGCAAACCAGGCCTATCAGCGAAAAACTATATCAACAAGCTGCGTGGCATCCAGTACGGTGACGAAGCTGATCCATACGGATGGGTAACTGTATTAGACTAATAATTATCCTTTTTACCATAAAAAAGTCCGAAGCAAAACACGTTTCGGACTTTTTTATAATATACAACTTCCGACATAGACTATCTCTTCTCAAACGAACGGAAAAAGCGCAATAGCTCTCCATTCGCCCGATTATCGATTTCCGTCTCTCGCATCTCTTCAAACAAATTTAGGGTAGCAGGGCATTCCCCACAAATATCAATACCTATGACCTGCTCTTGCCGAAATACAACGGCCAACAACTGTTCCAGCTCTGATAAAGTCAGTGAGCCTTGATCCCAGTTGGTTATCGCAGAAGAAGGGTCCAGCACATCCTTGTCGATAGAAATATAGACAGGTTCATTCACATGCTCAGAGGCAAACGCTTTCCAACCTGCTTCCTGATCCAAAGAAGATTCACTATAAAAATGGATACGATCGCCATATTCCTTTGGAACTTCCTGCAACAAACGGTCTGAAGCACCGGCTATAATTACCTTCTTACAATTCGCATTCGTATCAAGCACATCTTTTACCCAACTTCCACACGACAGGATATGCTCAAATAAAGGAGGCTGCATGTCAGGATGGTGGTCAAACACCAGCAAAGCAAATGGAGTAGCCAGCTTATCAGTCCAAAATTTCGTGACATAATGATAATTTCCTGAATCTATAAAATGAATTCCCTGCGGAGAATAATCCGCTATCATACGCTGTAAAGCAGAAGCTCCTTCTTCGTCACAATAGCATTCTGTTCCATTCAAATGCTGGCAGTCCAGCCACACAAACTGACGATTCCGAGCAAAGGCTCATAATTGTACACGCCTGTAAAATTCATCACAACCACCGGCTTCGAATTCCGGCTAAATACTGCTTGAGATTGATGATTCATATACTTTCCTCCCACTCTTCAAAATACGCCTTAAAAACGAAGAAAAGAGACTGACACCGGAAACTCTTTCCCATTGTCTATAGGCCATAAACAGAAAAAAGCTGTAACCGAATAGTTACAGCTTTTTATCTCGGCACGGGAAGAGAGGCTCGAACTCCCGACACTCGGTTTTGGAGACCGATGCTCTACCAACTGAGCTATTCCCGTGTTTGCGGTTGCAAAAGTAGTACAAATTTTGGAAACTGCAAGGGATTTCGAAAATATTTTTCCTGAATCCCTCTACAATAAAGATAAGTCATTGAACATCTGACGATAATACGCCGCCTTTTTTTCAAGTTTTAAAGGGTAAGCCCGGCTGGAAGACGGCATCCGATAGAGGGTCAGTTCATGATCTCTGAAATGAAACGCACTTCCCCCTCCTACTGGAGGCTCTTTTGCTTCCATCTGTTCGCAAAACACATCCGTCGCCTTCTGACCGGTAGTCACCACCGCCCGACAGGAAGGAAGCTGCTGAAGAAGCAGACCGATATCCGTGGGCGAAACGACCTCTAAAAACTTGTCGGATGCATTATCCTGCAACCTGCGCACGCACGAAGCCGTATCGTACAGAGCAATCCCTTTTTCACGCAAAAAAGCAATGATACGCTCTTTATCAAATATCTTTTCAGGACTGAGAAAGTAATCCTTGTCATCAAAGAAAATGAAGCCGAAAATACGCCACATATCATTCTGCAGGTTGGGATAAAAGAAATCCATACTCCAGCGTTTCTTCTGCGGAGGAAAACTACCCAGCATCAGCAAGACTGCATTCTCCGGAAGAAAGGGCTCCAGCGGATGATGCTCCACTCCTGAAAGCAAATGCTCGTCCAACGTCATGCTTTTGGTTTAGGTTCCTTCTTAGCCAGCAATACGATGTTATAGACATATTCTGTCATCCAGCTTTCAGAATAGCCCAGCGCATGCTGATACTGACGAATGTTTCCGCAAGTCTTACGTACGCCATCATCCTTCCAGTCTACTTTTGTCAGGATGTCGTGTACGGCTTTTTCCGTCATGTTACGAAGCATCTTCTTAAACACACCCGGCATACGGAACTTCCATTGCATCAGGTTGCCGATAACCATCATCAAATCCTGGCTGAATCCCTGGAACATGAAAAGATAATTCTTTATATCGTTCACATTGCGGCAATTGCGCTTGATAGAGCCGTCGATTTCCTTGAAAAAAGTTTCAGGCAGACCATAAATATCCATCAGCATCTTGCGGCAGCGTGTACGCTCTGCGATACCAAGTTTATTATTCTGCGTAGGAACCTTCAATGTACGCTTAAATACAGCCAAATCCGGCAGAAAGTTAATGTTACTGATACCCAACTGAGCCGCCATTACTGCCTGATAATACACACGAATCAACGTCATGAAATCTTCCATTCCACCCACACGTACCGTTTCATCAGCACCTTCTGCTGTTTTCTTGCCTAATAGTTTTGAAAATATACTCATACTTGTACTTTTTATTGTTTTTTGATTTGCAAAGATACGAAAATAGTTACCAACATTCTAAATCCTGCTCAATATCTTTCATCTGCTCTTTGTGAAAGACTGGACTTTTGATGCCTTTCCGCTTCTGTGCCAAGTAATCATCGAGCAAGCGAAAAGCATATTTGCCAAGCAAGAATATTGCAATCAGGTTGCAAATGGACATTAAAGCCATAGTAACATCAGCCAAGTTCCATACCAGATTCAGACTTGCCAATGAGCCAAACAAAACCATCCCCCCAACCAACATACGGTATAAAACTACCGGCCACTGACGAGAAGTGAAAAAGCGGATATTAGCTTCTCCGTAATAATAGTTTCCTAAAATGCTGCTGTAAGCGAAAAAAAGAGTAGCAATGGCTACGTAGATGCCTCCGATATTACCAACCTCACTGGTCAGCGCTGCTTGGGTCAGCTGGATACCATCCAGACCACTACCAACATAATCCTCACCGAACAAAATGATAAAAGCTGTACAGGAACAAATAAGCAGAGTGTCTGTAAATACTCCCAGTGCCTGAATAAATCCTTGTTTAGCGGGATGGGTTACATGAGCCGTTGCCGCAGCATTGGGGGCAGATCCCATACCAGCCTCATTGCTGAAAAGTCCCCGTTTAATCCCTTGCATCAGAGCCGTTCCTATTCCGCCACCAACGGCTGATGCCAGCCAAAAGCATTCCCGACAATTTGTTCAACAACTGCTGGAATACGGTCAATGTTAGCCAATACAACAAACAAAGCCAATGCAATATAACCGACAGCATGACAGGAACAATGACACTACTGATGGCAGCAATACGATGTACACCTCCAAAAATGATGACAAGGGTTAATACCGAAATGACAATTCCTGAGTTCAAAGGCTCTATAGAAAAAGCACTTTGCAAGGCAGCGCTCATGGTATTACTCTGCACCGAATTGAATGCAAGACCAAACGTGACCGTAATCAGTACAGCAAAAAGTACTCCCATCCAACGTTTCTTCAATCCACGCTCCATGTAATAGGCAGGGCCTCCGACATAGGAATGTTTTCCTTTGACTTTAAAAAGTTGGGCTAACGTAGATTCCACAAAGGCACTGCTGGAACCCAGCAGCGCAATAATCCACATCCAGAAAATCGCTCCTGGTCCACCTACGTAAGGGCCGTTGCCACACCAGCCAGATTGCCGGTTCCAACACGGCTTGCCAGCGAAATGGCAAAAGCCTGAAAAGAAGAGATATGTTTCTCGTGTCCGTTTATCTTAGCAGTCGAATCACCCAGTAACCGGATCATCTCACCCAACATACGGAACTGTACGAAACGAGTCTTAACACTGAACCAGATGGCGCATCCCAGCAACATGATTACCAGGACATAAGTCCACAAGACATAGTTGGCTTCATTTATGATATTCGTGAATAGATCCATGAAATTTATTAATCAGATTTGAGTTTAAAATAAAATGTATGCTCTCTGAATACCGGTTCCACCAGGTCAAAACGAATAAAATCTGCCAGCAAACCAATTACCAGCTTCCGCGGAAGCCCTGAAAGCCTGACACACTTATTCAACGTCAATTCGCCGTGCTGCCCCACCAGGTTTAATATAGACTGTTCTTTCTCTGTATAAGTCACTACCACTTCTTTTTTATTGTGAAACCACACGTTCAAGTGGACCGGAGTGGCCAAGATTGTTTCATCTTTAATGCGCAAGTAAGCCTTGGGCCGATTGTCTTCATCGAGGGCATAGACCGGCTTCTCCTTGCTTTCGGGAACATAAACCTCCAGCACATCTTTGCCTTCCACCTTATATAATCGGTTATCAAGCTGTAGGGCAGGCTTACAATACATTGTAGCTGCAGCTTCTATCATGTAAAGCTCCTCTTCCGAACGTATTCCTGCTATTTTTCCGTTATCTTTTACTCCTATAAGCAATCTTCCCCCTCCGGTATTGGCAAAAGCGACAAACTCTTCGCTATTTTCCGGGCATCGGAAATGGCAAACTTGAAATCCTGATGCACATGTTCACCTTCAGTAATGAGTTGTTGTATATAATCCGCGTCTGTAGTCTGTTTCATTACCGGAACAACTCAATCACAATGTTTATGCGTCATGATGTCGAGCACCAACTTGTCGGTCTCGTTCATGCCTTCAGAACCGATTTTCGTCAGATTACGGATACTGAAATCCACATTGTCTTCAATGATACCTTCTACTGAAGTCACACACTTTCCTTCCATGGCCAGGATAGCAGAGAACACAGCGGTAGATACCCCACTGGTCAGTTTCAAAGCACAGCTTGGCTTGGCTCCGTCGCAAATCATACCTGTCAGATTAGCAATCATGTTCTGCACGGCATAAGCTACCTGCTTATACTCCCCTCCCATCAGGTAAGTAATTCCGCAACTGCTTCCTGTAGCCGCCACGACACAACCGCACAAAGCCGACAGACGTCCCAGATTCTGCTTGATGTAAATAGCTGTCAGATGACTAAGCACCAAGGCACGAATCAGTTCTTCTTCCGTCTTGTGATTCTCTTCCGCAAAAACTACGACCGGAAGCGTAGCAGCAATTCCCTGGTTTCCACTACCGGAATTACTCATCACCGGAATCATGGCTCCTGCCATACGGGCATCACATGCAGCAGATGTGTATGAAAGGATATGTGTGAATGTATTGCTTCCCATGATACTCTGCTCACTGCGGCTGCTCTGCAAGGTTTTTCCCAGTTCATGCCCGTAATTTCCTTTAAACGAACGTTCTGCCGCCTGTAAGTTCAGGCGTTTAGCTCCAGGATAAAGCGAATCTCATCCAGCGGAGTTGTAGTAGCAAAGTCGTACACCTTGCTCAGATTCAAGTCCACTTCTTCTGTATCCGCTTCAGCTCCCGTCTTGGTTCTATGATCGAACAAAACCTGACCGTTCCGCTCTGCATACACAAGTTCGTATGTCCTCCGCTGATGATAGCCTTAGCCTCATCTCCACCGGCCGAACAAACCACCTCGATATACAGTTTCTCTTCGATACCTTCCTTCAGTTCTATCTTAATGCCTTGACCGGTTATCATCTGTTTTCCTTCTTCCACACTCTCGGGAGTGATGTCTTTCAGGACTTCCAGTCCATATTCCGACTTACCCTTCAAGGCCCCCAGTGCAATGGCAATGGGCAAACCAATCATGCCTGTACCAGGAATACCAACTCCCATGGCATTTTTCAAGATGTTAGCACTCAGACGTGCGGTAATCGTTTCCGGACACTTCCCCAATACTTCCGTAGCCTTAGCCACGCAAAGAGCACAGCCACCGGTTCCGTACAACCGATGGCAGGGACCACCTCCCGCTGAATGAGTGCGATGATACGCTCTCTTTCTGCTTGTGCAATCATACTGATTATTTTTTATAGTTCTTCAATCCTGTTTGCAGGAATTCCACATATTTCTGAATATCCTCATCGTACGAATAAGACTTGTTCAACGGCATTCCCTCATTGTCGAGCAATACATAGAAAGGCTGTGCATTGGCTCCGAACTTGGAGCGCTGCAAGTAACTCCACTTATCGCCCACCGTACGCAGTGTACGTTCCGTACCATTTTCCATCACCTTCACCGGTTCTGGCAATTTGGTTTTTTCATCCACATACAGCGTAATCAGCACGTAGTCTTCGTTCAACAGCTTGCTTACCGTAGGATCTGTCCACACAGCCAGTTCCATCTTACGGCAGTTCACACAACCATAGCCTGTGAAGTCAATCATCACCGGTTTTCCCTGCTGACGGCATATTCCATTCCGGCATCAAAGTCATTGAACTTCGCATGCACTTCATTCTTATATAAATTGAAATCCTGTGTCTGCATAGGAGGAGCAAAAGCGCTCACTGCCTTCAACGGGGCACCCCACAAGCCCGGTACCATATATACGGCAAATGCCAGAGAAGCAAGTGCCATAAAGAAACGGGGCACACTTACCTTAGTATCGTCATCATCGTGCGGGAACTTGATTTTTCCCAGCAGATACATACCCAGCAACGCAAAAATCACAATCCACAATGCCAAGAAGGTTTCACGATCCAGCAGACGCCAGCCGTAAGCCAAATCGGCTACAGAAAGGAACTTCAAAGCGAATGCTAGTTCCAAGAATCCCAGTGTCACTTTAATGACATTCATCCAGCCTCCCGATTTCGGCATGGACTTCAGCCATGACGGGAAGAGTGCAAACAGGGTGAACGGCAAAGCCAACGCAATGGCAAATCCCAGCATTCCGATGGCCGGTGCCACGATACTTCAGAAGTAGATACTTCCACCAGCAAGAAACCGATAATCGGACCGGTGCAAGAGAAAGAAACCAATGATAACGTGAAAGCCATCAGGAAAATACTCAACAATCCGGTAGTCTGTTCTGCCTTGCTGTCTACCGCATTGCTCCACTTCGACGGAAGGGTAATTTCAAATGCCCCAAAGAAAGAAGCGGCAAAAACCACCAGCATCAGGAAGAACAAGATATTAAATACCGCACTCGTAGACAAGTCATTCAAGGCACTGGCACCGAAAATCAACGTAATGGCCAAACCTAAAGTAACATAAATCACTACGATAGAGGCGCCATACGTCCAGGCATCCCGAATACCTTTCCGTTTATCCTTGGTACGTTTCAGGAAGAAACTTACCGTCATCGGAATAATCGGCCATACACAAGGAGTAAACAAAGCCAGCAGTCCACCTACAAATCCGGCAAAAAAGATATAAATCCATGAATGAGACTCATTGTTCACGTTTTCACCAAATGAACTTAACTCCTTAATAACCGGTTTCCAGTAGTCGCAGCTTCACCCGCAGCCGTATCTTCACCAATGCGAAGCGGAACCAAATCCACCGATGCCGTATCTGCTAACATCAGGTCCTCTGTCGTTGCGACCGCTTCTTCGCTGTTTGCTTTCCAGCAGCTTCCCCTTTGAAAGAAAACTCTACATTAGTAGGAGGCAAACAATTTTTCGTCATTACAAGCACCATATTGCAGATAACCGCTCACTTCATATTTTCCACCTTTCAACTTGATTTTCTGCACAAAGGTAGCCGTGCCTTCAAAGAAACGAACCTGCATACCGAATATCGGGTCCATCTTGTCAATTTCCTTACCGGCAGATTTCAGTTTTCCAACCACCTCTGCCCCTTCAATCTTATCCGTATTGAAAGTAGCCGAAATAGGGCCTCCTTCAGGCAGGTCGGTAGAATATACATGCCATCCCTTTTCCATTTTTCCGGTAAATACAATTTCCACCTCATCAGCAGAAACCGATTTCCATTCAGTCTTAAACTTTACCGGTTCCTGTATCTGAGCCAGTACCGGCAAGCATAAAATGGCCATGAAAAGCCAGCTAAGTAGAATCTTCTTACTCATAAATATACCTTAGATGATGTAATAAAACTATTTATCTTATAAAAAGCCGTGCAAAGATAACGATTTTTCCGTAGGGAATGTTATGACAAACTGTTATTCGGCATTGTTTTTTACTTTAAATATGCAAATATTCAGTACAGCGCTTTATTCGGGAATAAGACGGAAAGACCAAGAGAAAAGAGAAAAAATATTCAGAAATATTTGCAAAGTAAAAAATAATCCCTACCTTTGCACCGCCTTTGAAAAACAAGGCAGCTCTCACGAAGAGCTTTGGAGAGGTGGCAGAGTGGTCGATTGCGGCGGTCTTGAAAACCGTTGTACCGCGAGGTACCCGGGGTTCGAATCCCTGTCTCTCCGCTG
>ENA-OQBJ01000109-OQBJ01000109.1-human-gut-metagenome-genome-assembly--contig:-NODE-109-length-42374-cov-9.858215_pt1 | contig 42374 bp, 37 predicted proteins | sample MGYA00242743_ERZ504545 | MGnify/ENA primary metagenome ERZ504545 (study PRJEB26092, sample SAMD00036252) | human gut metagenome | host: Homo sapiens | study: EMG produced TPA metagenomics assembly of... | reverse complement strand
GAAAAAAAGAAAATATCAATAATTTATTAACTAATAATTTTTAAAAAAGTAAAATTATGGCAACTACAAAACAAGCAGCCCCAGCTAAGAAGTCTGAGGGCTTTCAGGGAGTTAGAGGCGCATTCTGGATCATCGTGGTATGTGCTATCATCGCATTCACATTGTTCTTCACATGGTTCGGTAATGACATGCACTTCCAGGATCCAGGTGTACAGGATCACCCAGCAGACATTTGGGGTACTATCTACAAAGGTGGTGTAATCGTACCAGTTATCCACACATTGTTGCTCACAGTGTTGGCTATGACAATCGAGCGTTGGATGGCTCTTAAGACCGCTACAGGTACAGGTGCTCTTCCTAAGTTCGTTGCAAACATCAAGGCAGCTTTGGACGCAAATGATTTCGCTAAGGCTGAGCAGCTCTGCAACAAGCAGCGCGGTACAGTAGCTAACGTTGTTATGGCTTCTTTGAACGCTTACAAGTCTATGGAGTCTGGTGCTAACGCATCTTTGAAGAAGGCTCAGAAGGTAGCTAAGATTCAGCAAGCTCACGAGGAGGCAACTCAGTTGGAGATGCCAACTTTGACAATGAACTTGCCAATCATCGCTACAATCGTAACACTTGGTACTTTGACAGGTCTTCTCGGTACTGTAACCGGTATGATCAAGTCATTCCAGGCCATGGGTGAAGGTGGTGGCGCTGACTCAGCAGCACTTTCTGTAGGTATTTCTGAGGCGTTGATCAACACCGCATTCGGTATCTTGACATCATGGTGTGCCGTTGTATCTTACAACACATTCACCAACAAGGTAGATAAGTTGACATACGCACTCGACGAGGTAGGTTACTCAATTGCTCAGACATACGAAGCTAACCACGCAGAAGAGGCTTAATTTTTGCTAACCCTTTAAAATTTTATCGCTATGGGTAAAGTAAAAATTAAGAAGAGTGACATCTGGATCGACATGACGCCTATGTCAGACGTTATGACCCTGCTGCTTACCTTCTTCATGCTCACCTCTACTTTCGTAAAGAATGAGCCAGTTAAGGTAAATACACCAGGTTCTGTGTCTGAGATTAAAGTGCCAGAGAACGGTGTCTTGACCATCTTGGTTAGTCCTGAAAAGGACAAGGCTGGTAATCCTACCGGCGAGGGCCAAGTATTTATGAGTATTGATAATACTGATCAGTTGGGAGCTACACTGAGCACAATGACAGGTACATTCGGCGTGTCATTGAACCCAAAACAGATTGAGACATTCAAGAGCGAAGGTATGTTCGGCGTACCTATGAGCGACTTGAGTACTTATCTGACAATGAACGCTTCTAAGCGTCCACAGTATCTCCAGACTAAAGGTATTCCTCTCGACAGTATTAAGGGCGGTATGAGCGAGTTCCAGCAGTGGGTTGACGCAGCACGTAACGTAAACGAAGACATCAAGATTGCCCTGAAGGCAGATGCTTCTACACCTTACAAGACCGTTAAGAGAGTGATGAACGAACTCCAGGATATGGACGAGAGTCATTACTATATGATTACACAGTTAAAACAACAGGGGGACGAATAAATGGCAAAGAAAGAAAGCAAACAAAAGAAAATGAATGTCCGCGTAGACTTTACGCCTATGGTGGATATGCTCATGCTGCTTATCACGTTCTTCATGCTGTGTACATCTTTGAGCAAACCTCAGACTATGGAGCTGACTATGCCAAGTAATGATGAGAATACTCAAGAAGATCAGAAGAACGAAGCTAAGGCTTCTGAAACTGTGACACTCTACATAACAGCAGACAACAAGATTTATTATGGTGCTGGTATTCCTAAGTACGATGATCCAACATGGATTAAGGAGACTACATGGGGAAGCCAGGGCATCCGTAAGGCCTTGAGAGAGCATGCTACAGAAAACGGCACACGCCCTGTAGAAAGAATCGCACTTGCTGTCAAGGAGTTGAACATGGACCGTCAGAAGAATCCTAAGCAGTATCCTGATAGCATCTATCAGAAGAAGTTGAGCGATTTGAAGGCTGGTAACTTGAAGGACGGAAAGATTCCAACTCTTACTATCGTCATCAAGCCTACAGATAATGCTTCATATAAGAATATGGTTGATGCACTCGATGAAATGCAGATTTTGAACATTGGTACGTATGTCATCGATAAGATTAGCGGAGACGATGAGAAGCTTCTCAAGTCTAGAAACGTTAAGATGTAAGATGTGTACTAACAATTAAAACAAGAAAGAAATGGCAAAAATTGATCTTTACGATCCTAAATGGGTCGAAATGGTTTTCGCCGGAAAGAACAAGGAGTATGGTGCATACCAGCTCCGTAAGGGTACTTCTGGCCGAAACATCAAGGCTCTGCTTATCTTGGTCATTGCTGCAGCTCTCGTGGGTGGTTTTTTAGCTTGGAAGGTTATCGAACAGAAACAGGCTGAAGAGCAGCAAGCATATATGGAAGCTATGGAGTTGGCTAAACTCCAGCAGCAGGCTAAGAAGGAAGAAAAGAAGAAGGAGCCAGTGAAGCCTAAGGTTGAAATGAAAAAGGAGATTCCTGTGGCTCGCGAAACTCAGAAGTTTACCGCACCTGTCATTAAGAAGGATGAACTCGTAAAAGAGGAAAACCAGGTTAAGCAGATGGATAAACTGGATGACAAAGTTGCAGTCGGTACTGAAAACAAGGAAGGTGTGAAGGACCGTACAGTTGAAGCTGTAAGAAATGATATTGCAGTGGCAGCTCCACCTCCACCACCAGCACCAAAACCTGAGGTTGCTACTAAGATCTTCGACGTCGTAGAGGAGATGCCTTCATTCCCTGGTGGAAATGGAGCTTTGATGTCTTACCTTGCAAGCAACATCAAGTATCCTGTCGTTGCACAGGAGAATGGTGTACAGGGTCGTGTTATCGTATCATTCGTGGTAGAACGTGATGGTTCTATCTCTGATGTTAGGGTAGCTCGTTCCGTAGACCCTTCACTTGACCGTGAAGCACAGCGTGTCGTTAAGAGCATGCCTAGGTGGAAACCTGGTAAGCAAAACGGTTCTGCTGTACGTGTTAAGTATACTGTACCAGTTGTATTTAGATTGCAGTAATAGAATGAAAAGAACATCTTATATTTTTTTAGGTATAGGATTAACAGTACTATCAATGGCTTTCTTCTCGTCATGTGGCGAGAAGAAAGCCAAAGATGGTAGAACTGATACTCCTACTTCAGGCACAATTGAATTTGTGGCTGACGAGAGTTTGAGTCCTATCATTGACGAAGAAAGAAGTCAGTTTGAGTATGAGTTCCCAAAAGCTAAACTCAAGCCGAAGTATACAGATGAAGTCACCGGACTTCAGATGATTAAAGATTTCAAAACAGCGCTCTTGTTCACTACACGTAATTTGAAAGATAGTGAAATTGCCTACTTGAAGTCTAAAAGCAACGTAATTCCTTCTGTTTTCCCTATCGGTTACGATGGATTGGCATTTATTGTAAACAAGCAAAACAATGATACTTGTATTACGGTAAAAGATATCAAACGTATCCTTACAGGTAAGGCAACAAAATGGAGTGATATTGTGAAAGGTTCTAAGAGAGGCGACATCGAAGTTATTTTCGATAATACCCGCTCAGCAACAACCAATTATGTAGTAGACTCTGTACTGCACGGAGCTAAAATGGGTGCAAAAATCATGGCCGCAAAAACTAGTAAAGAGGTTATCGACTATGTGGATCAGAACCCAGGCTCAATCGGTGTAATTGGATCTAACTGGCTCAACGACCGCGTGATTCAACCAACACTACATTTAAGAAGAATATTCATGTCATGCGAGTATCTATCAAAGATGTGGCAACACCATATAACAGCTGGCAACCATATCAGGCATACTTGCTGGATGGAAGATATCCGTTCGTCAGAACATTATATGCTATTGTAGTTGACCCTCACAAGGCATTGCCTTGGAGCTTCGCAAACTACATTTCAGCCCCAAGAGGTCAGCTCATACTGTTCAAAACCGGATTACTTCCATACAGAGGTGACATCACTATAAAGACCGTTAATGTAAAACGCTAAGAAAGAGACGCATATAAAAAGTAGAATTATGAAAGCAATTAAATATTTAGTAGCGGGTTTGCTCGTCATGGGTTTGGCAGCACCTGCAATGGCACAGGATGTCAACTATAAGGACATGCTGAAACCTATAGAGACTACATTGAAGGCTGGTAACGCTGATCCTAAGGCTTTTGCCAAGGAAATCAAGGATACCAGAAGGAATTCAAAAAGGATCCTAAGGCATTGGTTGCTTTGGGTAACCTTCTTGCAATGAACAAGAACTATGATCAGGCTAACGCAGTTGCTGATGCTGTCATCGCTAAGTTCAAGAACTATGGTGACGCCTACATTCTGAAAGGCGACATCTATGCAATGCAGGACAATGGTGGTGAGGCTGCTACATGGTATGGTCAGTGTATGACAATGGATCCTAAGAATCCTCAGGGATATATCAGCTATTCTAACGTTTACCGTAAAATTGACCCACAGGCTAGTGCGGAAGCTTTGAACAAGCTGAGAGAAATCAACCCTAACTACCCTATCGAGGCAGAAGCTGGTCACAACTTCTTCAGCGCTGGCAACTACGAGAAGGCTTATGAGTATTTCTCAAAGGCTAAGCCAAACACACTTGAAGAGTATACTCAGTACGAATATGCTTTCACTGCTTATATCGTTGGAAAGAAGGAAGAAGTTTGAGCCTTTGCGAAAGTGGTATCCAGAAGTTCCCTAAGGATGCAGCTATGCAGGTTTTGGCTATGCGCGCTGCTGTTGACGTAAAGAACTTTGAATCTGCTCTCAAGCATGCAAACATCGTAATGAACACCGATTCTATCAAGAAGAATGCTAGTATCATTTCTTATTACGGTTTGGCTTTGGCTGGCAACAAACAGTATAATGAGGCTATTGCTCAGTACCAGAAGGCATTGGAGATGAAGGCAGACGATCCTAAGCCATTGCAGTATATCTCTGAGGCTTATAAGGAGTTGGGCGATGAAGACAAAGCTTTGGAGTACAACCAGCAGTACATGGATAAGAATCCAAATGCTGCTCCTACAGACTTCATGAAGCTTGCTGAAATCTATGTTAACAAGGCTAAGAAAGATCCAGCTAAGAAGATTGAGAACATCGACAAGGCCATCGGCGTATACGCTAAGTTATCTGAGAAGTATCCTACATTGAAGACATTTGCAAAGCTTCAGGAGGGAAACACAGCTTTCCAGAATGAGTTGGATGACAAGGCTATTGCTGCTTATACAGAAGTAATCAATGAGCTGGAAGCAAAGCAGTGTGATGAAGATGAGCTCAGCTACCTGAAGACATCTTACCAGTATATGGGCTTCATCTATACCTACGACAAGCAGGATTTCAATACAGCTAAGCCATACTGGGATAAGCTTCTGAAGCTTGATCCACAGAATAAGTTAGCTAACGATGCTTACGAGAAGGCAGGTCTCAAGCCAGGCGAATAAGCATAACATTATTAACTATAACATATTGGGGATTGCATCAGATATTGATACAATCCCCTTTTAGTTATATGATTTATACTATAAGCAAATAAAAGGATATAACGATAAAACAAAATCTTTAAACAATAGAAAAAGAAAAGAGCGATTCCAAAGGAACCGCTCTCAATGTTTTATGTAACTAAAAGTATCTATCCTTATAGATTAAGGAAGACTGATTGCCTCGTTAGGGCAAACATCAGCACAAGTACCACACTCTGTGCAGAGGTCTGGGTTGATTGAATACTTATCGCCCTCAGAGATTGCACCTGATGGACACTCATCAATACATGTACCGCAAGCGATACAATCGTCACCAATTACGTATGCCATAATTATTAATGTTTAAATGTTTATAATGTTTTTGTATAATATGCTTTTAATTTATCTTACTTCATAACATCAGGTATATTACCCAATAATTATGGTGCAAAGATAATAATAATTTCTGAAATACCTACAATTAGGTATAAGAATTTTCAAGAATTAGATTAATTTATACATAATCGAAATAAAACGGAAAGCAATATGAAGAGGAATATTCCGTTATAAATATATGAAACAGAAACTATTGACATTCATCATTAGCCTTGCCATCACAATCCAGGCTGGCGCACAGGAAAGAACGGTAGAAAACCGTCCTTATACGGATTTGCGCCCATTCCACTTCGGTGTATTAGTAGGCACCCACTTCCAGGATATAGAATTCCAGAATGCAGGACTGGTGACTTATCTTGATGCTGACGGCATTGAGCAGCAAAGCTGTATAACAGTAGACCAGGACAGATGGGATACTGGATTTACAGTAGGTGTACTAGGAGAATTCCGCCTGAACACCCACTTCCAGCTACGCATAGCACCAGCCATGTATTTCGGTACCCGACATCTCTCCTTCTACAACATGCTGAAAAAAGATGGAGCCGGTAATCCGATCCAACAGAAACAGGAGATGAAGACGGCTTACATTTCCAGTGCCCTCGATCTGATATTTGCAGCACAGAGATTCAACAATCACCGCCCATACATCATGGCAGGAATCAACCCGATGATGAATCTGAACAGCAAGAACGAAGATTATATCAAACTGAAGAAAACAGATCTGTTTCTGGAGTTGGGATTGGGGTGTGATTTCTATCTGCCTTATTTCAAACTTCGCCCTGAATTGAAATTCATGTATGGAATAACAGATACATACGATAAGAATCACATCAAAAACATAAAAGACAAGAGTACACTCCCATATACACTATCAGCCAAGTCAGCACATAGCAAAATAATAGCACTTACATTCTATTTCGAATAATCGAACAATATCACATAAGAAAAAGAGGCAGACTTCCCACAGCGAGAGTCTGCCTCTTCTAATTTATAAAGAACAGATATCTTTACTCAACAACTTCCCAACCGAAAACACACCCGTTCTTCATACCGGCGTCAGTTCCCTGGAAATCTGCAGAATAAGGGCTTCCATCTATTGGATTTTTACCTACATAACGCTGAGTCTTCAGAGAAAGCAGCATGCAGCGGTTATAAAGCATATCCTGCCATACAAACTCCTCTGCCTTGGAAGAGTCGGAAGTCAGACGAACATCACCAGATAAACCAGCACCAGCAATATAAACATATCGTCCGTCAGCCGTCTTCAAAGCAATCTTTCCCTTACCTCTATCCTCCACAACAAACTTCACCTGATTTCTCATGTCCTTTCGGTTACTAGAACTATGCATCAACCCATGTCCGGTAGCATCCATTAAACTTCCATCAGCGAGATTAGAGAATCTTATGGTCTTGCCTATAGGCAGATTGGCAGTTCTGTCTGCCAACGGCTCCTCCACCTTGAAATCATCAAAATCAGCCACACCGCCATTCAATTCCTTCTTGTTGAAAGCATAAAGTGCCACACGTACACCCTGGAAAGTCTTCAACTGATAAGGTGAAAGCATCTGCTCACCGATATTCTCCCAGTTCTTACCATCCAGAGAATAGGAATATTGCAACTGGCTCTTATCGTAATCACCCCAAAGTCGCAACCATACTACCTTACTTTTAGCCAACGGCTTCCAAACTTCCTTGTTGGTATTCTGATCATAACATCTCAAGTTCAACCCCTTATCCGTCTTGACAACGCCCAATGAAGCGTATGGCGCATTGATGGCACCCAAACCAGCCTCATCACCTACCTTCAAGCGGGATGCATCCAACTTTACAGATGTATAAGAAACAGGTCCGATGGCACGCTGCGTCAATGTATTCTTTGCCCAAAGCAGTTGCTTGGCAGGCATGGAATGCAAACGGAGCCAACCTTTTCGCTCCTTATTCAGCGACCACATCTTGTCATTCGGATTATGATTCCATTGCCAAACCGGTTTAAAAGTTTTACCCGAGAAATCATCACATCTGTCGTATGGAGCCTGTGGTGTCTTTACCATATCATTCGGTTTGAACCAGGTACGAGGAGAGCGCCCCAGGTTCTTCTCCAATCCGAAGTAAGGCCAGCCGTCAACCCAAGTGATAGGGGACAGGCACACCGTTCTTCCCACGGCATTGAAGTCCTGCATCGAAACGCCCCACCATTTTCCGTCAGGAGCCTGCACGATGCCACCCTGATGAATGGTAGCACATCCCAGGTTCAGACCATTAGGCTTGCTGTTTTGAAAACTGAAACCATCTTCCGGCAAAGGCCGACCGATTCCCATGTTACCTACGCTCCATCCAGCAGCATAACCATACGATTCACGCTCGCTAATTACGCAGGTTTCATAAGGTCCCCAGATACTCTTACTTCGGGCACACTGCATACGGCCCATCGGTGAATAATCTGCAGAGAGGATATAGTACATACCATTGATTTTATAAACATGATGTCCCTCACCCATCGCATTGCCTTCCGGAATCACCACCTTGCTGCTGCCCTCTACCGGGCCACTCAAATCAGGCTTTAACTCCGTAACGGTCACGTTGCCATACTTGTGCACGGCATAAATCTTGCCATCCTCATCAAAGAGCACAGAGAGGTCGTAGATATCGCCATTAACTTTATGATGCGTCCAAGGACCCTTGGCACTGTCCGAGATATACACCTGCAATCCATGTCCGTTGATATTAGAGAAGATATAGAACTTTCCGTTGTGATAGCGGATGGCAGGTGCCCAGATACCCTGTCCGTAAGCTTCCTTGCCATTGCGGAGATTGAAATCATCAGAATCATCAAAGCGGTCGAAGCAATAGGAAGAGAACTCCCAATTTACGAGATCCTTGGAATGGAGAACCACCAGTCCCGGCACACTGTGCATCGTGGTACCCGCCAGATAGTAATCCTCCCCTACTCTGATAATATCAGGGTCAGAAAACTCATCATAAAACAAAGGGTTTGTAAAGGTACCATTACCATTATCAGCCGACCATGATTTTCCAACCAACGTCTGCTTTCCAAGCTTTTGTGCTGCTGAAGTTTGGATAGCAGCAGATTTCTTCTGCGCCGAAGCTCCCAGGGAGCCACCTAACAGAGCAATGCAACAAGTTGCAAATAATAATTTCTTCATTCTATCTTTTAGGTCTAAAAATATTTATAAATAAATGTGCCACAAAAGTACGACTTTTAATCCACCTAGAGGTGGAAAAAAAGAGACTTTTATGGCACAAAATATGATTATTCTACTTATTTTATATAATAAGCCTCATTTATCTGATGATATAAGACTTTCCCGGCTCTGTTTCCAAGTCATATTCATACACCATTGGGATATTCGCCTTCACACCATCTTCCACACTTTTCTGCAATCATTGTAGGTTTGATTACAGCAGGGGCATACAAGAAATTCGGACAAAGTCACCTTCTGCCTTCTTCAGATTCTTCGCCTTCAACGGAACGTAGGAACGAAGGCGCAATACCCCACCGACAGTTGAACGAATCTTAGCCTGTACCAGTTTTCCGTTCTTCCAACCCATATCCACCACAAAGCCACCACGAGCACGAAGTCCCGTCACGTTTCCCTCTTTCCAGGCATCAGGCAAGGCAGGCAAGAGATGCACGGCTCCATCATGACTCTGCAGGAGCATCTCTGCGATGCCGGCTGTTACTCCGAAGTTGCCGTCTATCTGGAAAGGTGGATGGGCATCGAAGAGATTCGGATAGGTTCTGCCATCAGGATACTCCTTTGCCTGCGCATCAGATGGCAACAGGCGAAGCATATTGCTGATGATTCTGAAAGCATGATTGCCATCGAGCATGCGTGCCCAGAAGTTCGTCTTCCAACCCAGACTCCAGCCCGTAGCCTGGTCGCCACGGTGCTTCAGAGTGGTGGCTGCGGCATGGAACAGTTCCGGATGAGAGAAAGGAGAAATCTGATTGGATGGATACAATCCATAGAGATGCGAGATATGGCGATGCTCATTCTTCGGATTATCCGCATCCACAAGCCACTCCTGCAACTGTCCGTACTTTCCTATCTGCATGGGTGGAATCTGCGAAATCAACTTCTGCATCTCCTTGCTCTCTGCTTCATCAACGCCCAAAATTCCGGAAGCCTTCACTGCATTGCTCAATGCATCAAAGGCTATCTGATTATCCATCGTGCAACCAGCAGTTACAGCAGTTTTCTTTCCCTTAGGCCCTTGTTCCGGACTTACAGACGGAACAGTTACCTTCACTCGTGACCAGCAAGCTTACCTTGCATATAGTCGAGATAGAACTCCGCTGCCCCTTTTATCACAGGATACCACTGCTTTAGGAAATCTTTATCGCCTGTATAAAGATAATGCTGCCAAAGATGAGTGGTTAGCCAAGCGCCACCATTCGGGAACATGCCCCACTGCGCACCATCTACCGGGCCTGCTATACGCCAGATATCAGTATTATGATGTGCCATCCAGCCACGGCAGCCATACATTTCTCTTGCCGTCTTGGCTCCCGTCTCACTCAAATCCTTAATCAAGGAAAACAAAGGACCAGTGGTATTACCGAGATTAGCAACCTCGGCAGGCCAATAATTCATCTCGGTGTTAATGTTGATGGTATATTTACTATCCCAAGGCGCATTTCTGGTATCATTCCAGACACCCTGTAGGTTAGCCGCCTGTCCTCCTGGCTGAGAAGAGGAAATCAGGAGATAGCGACCATAATTATACATCAGCGCCACCATTGCCATATCCTTGCTGTCAGCAAATTTCTCCAGACGTTGGTTGGTAGGTAGCGAAGCATTGGAATCAGTTGGCAAAATCAGAGAAGAAGTAGCGAACTGCTTCTGGTAAGCCTCCACATGACGTTTCTCCAACTGTGCATAGCTCATCAGTTTCACCTTATTTATATAGTCAGCATTGCGCTGGGCTGCATTGCCCGACACATTGTGATAGTTCACAAAATTAGTGGCAGCACTCACGATGATGGTTGCCTCGGTGCCATCCGTCCTTACATCTGCCACACATTCGGCAGTGAGAGCCGCCTTGATGCCTTCCTGGTCTTGGGCCTTCACCTTCAGCATAACCCCTGAAGGCGTTTTCTGAGTCTGATGTTCAAAAGGCGAATCCAGGGTAACATCGATATTCAGGGCCCCCTTTCTACTCGCCTTGATGTGGCAAACAATGACGCCATCAGCCAGCGAAGCAAAGGTAGTACGGGTATATCTTACGCCATCCATCACGAAAGAAGTCGTGGCAATCGCCCTCTTCAAATCCAAGTCGCGCACAAACTGCTCAGCCTTTCCCAGATTATTCATGGTGATATGCAGATTTGCCATCGGCAGGAAGCGCATGCCATGAGGACCAGGGATGAAGGTCTGGTTGATGAGAGCAGCCGCCTCCTCTTCCCTGCCATTGAAGATGAGTTCCCTCACCTTTGGCAGATTCTCCAGGGATTTCTTGCTATTGTTGTTATGGGGACCGCCACTCCAGAAAGTCTCCTCATTCAACTGGATATTCTCGTCCGTGGTTCCGCCATACACCATACCTCCCAGATGTGAGTTTCCGATAGGCAGAGCTCCAGCCACTGCTGGGCTGGGGCGTTATACCAAAGTAGAGTACTATTATCAGAACTGCTAGCCTTAGCCATCATCTTTACCGGAAGAAGAAACGCCAAAGCCATAGTTCCCACTATGATTCTAGTTCTCACTACTATTCTGTTTTTGATACTCAAAACTATCCACATCCACATATCCGCCAGCAGCCTTTGTGGCATAATTGTAGATGGCAATACGGGTTCCCATAAAGAGGCGGCGATAATCATACAGCATCTTGAAATCCTTGATGGCAGGAATCCAAGTCTTGCCGTCTATACTATATAATAAGGTGGCGAGATCCTGATGAAGACGGAAATCGCAACTCATCTTCAGATAGATGATGCTTGATTTCGTTGCCTTATCCTGCTTCAGATTCAAAGGCTGGCGATACACCTCCTCACGCTTCACACCGGTCACCGCCTTCTCCTTTTCAGTCAAAGCTACACTCTCCTTGGTACCAACCACAAAGAGTTTCTTGCCTTCCTTTACGATAGAAAGCAGGGCTGCATCACCTTGGAAGGCTGACAAGCCAGCCACATCGCCATCCTTCATCTTGCTTACATCCATCTTGATGATTCCCTCGCAGGTTGGTCCTTCGGTACGGGTACTGATGGTATTTGGAGCCAGGAAGATGTTAGGAACAATACGGGATGTCTTCAGACGGAGCCAGCCCTTGCGCTCTGTGAGCGACCAGGCATTATCCACAGGATTGTGGTTCCACTGCCACTGCAGTTCCAGTTTATCCTTCGAGAAATCGTCGCTATACACGAGTCCCTTGCGTCGTAGCCCAGCACAGGCTTCTGCATCTCGCAGGAATATTGCCCTTCTCATCGGTCAGCATAGGCCATCCGTCCTTCCAGGTACATGGCTCCAGCGTGAGCACTCTGCCCACACCACCACGGTCTTGGAATACGATGCCATACCAGTTGCCATCCTTATCATCTACAATCGTACCTTGTCCCACGCCATTGAATCCGGCAAACTCCGTTTCCAGAATCACCTTCTTTTCGTAAGGACCCGTTATCTTATCAGCACGATAACAAACCTCACGACGAGGATGTCCCTGTGGCCACGAAATCATCAGGAGATAATACTTGCCGTTGTGCTTGATCATACGGGAGCCTTCGAGCAAACCCGTTTCATCAGCATCACGCTCAAAGAGTTTACGATGGCTGCCCGGCACCACATCCGTCAGGTCGGTATTCAGCTGCACCATCTCGCCCGTTCCATAAACCACGTATGCTTTATCATCGTCATCGAAGAAGAGAGCGGCATCATGGAAATGCTGCAAACGGCTGTGGATAGTCCATTTGCCCTCGATATCATCGGCTGTACAGATATAAGTCTCTCCACCGGGATTATCATTCGGAGCAAAGAGCGCATAGAACTTGCCACGATGATACTGCAGCGAAGTGGCCCACTGACCACGACCATACACCGTACCCTCCTTCATGTCATACTTAGGCGAATCGGTAAGTTTAGGGAAGATATAGTTCACAGTTTCCCAGTTCACCAAATCCTTCGATTTCATGATAGGCGCACCCGGCATCAGATGCATGGTGGTGCTTACCATATAGAAGCTGTCACCCACACGGATTACATCCACATCAGGCACATCAGCCCAAACCACAGGATTGGCGAAATTCTTCTCAAACTTCCACCAGTCGAAATTGAAGAGTTTGCTTCCCTTCAATCCCTTGAACACGAAGTATATATCATGTTTTCCTGTCACTTTCTTTAGCATTTGTGCCGAGAAAGTCTTCCACTTTTCCCAGCCACCCGTCTTGGTAACATCAAGTTTTGCCACCAGTTCGCCATCTTCCTTATCGAGATGAACCTCCAGCGAACCTCCAAGCGAAGAGCACGCCGCTGAGATGGCAAATACATCTGGACCTTCATCACCAAAATCCACCTCACGTACCTTGATATAATCGCCCTCATGGATTTCAGAGATATAAACACCCGTATCATCGGTCTGCTCCGACTTCACTCCCTTAGAGAAAGCGATGGTTTCAGCCTCCTGACGCTTGTAAGGATTGAGGGTTGCAATAGGAGCCACTCCTTCCTGAGTATGGTGGATAATTGGGAATGTGCCGTCGGCATTATATTTGAATTCTTCCACAGCCACACTGCGTCCGAATCCGCCACCCAGTTTACCCGTATGATAGAAGAAATAAGACTTGCCCTTGAAGTCGCTCACACCGCAATGGTTAGTAAAGGAACCCGTATCTTCCAATGGCATGATTTCGCCATATACTTCCATGGTCCGAAAGGCTTCTTACTCATGGAATAAGCAATGTGCTCAGGCACTCCACCTGCAGCATAAAGCATATAATAGTTCTTGCCACGCTTCATGAACCAAGGTCCCTCTGTGTAGCAATCTTTATATTTTCGGGTAGAATCACGCTTCTCCACGTCAGGCGAGCCGAATCCCTCCTCAGTCATCACGATTCTGCCCACTTCACGTTTTTCATCAACAGCTGCCTTAGCATCTATACCACCCTTGAAGCTGATCATATCTTTATTCAGTTTGGCATAGTAAAGATGTGGATTACCCCAATAGAGATAAGCCTGACCATCCTCGTCCATCCAAACCGTTGGGTCGATATTGTCCCAACTTCCATTATCGAAAAGCGGTTTTCCCAGCGCATCCTTGAACGGACCGGTAGGAGAATCTGCCACAGCTACGCCGATAGCCATTCCGCCCGTCAGTTTAGAGTGCGCACAGATATACCAGTAATACTTACCATTACGTTCAATGGTCTGTGCTGCCCAGGCACGGTCGTCTGCCCAGGAAAAAGAACTGAGATCGAGCGGAGAACCATGGTCTGTCCAGTTCACCATATCCTTGGTGGAATACACACGCCATTCGTTCATCCAGAAGAAGTCAGCCTTATCTTCATCATGACCGGTATATACATAGAGACGGTCTCCAACAACCAGAGGTGCTGGGTCGGTAGTTAACTGTGTTTGCACGATTGGGTTCTGTGCATAGGTAGCACCCTGCATGGCAAGCAGCCATGCGCTTATCAGTAACGGCTTTCTGGGAGCCAAGTTTTTCGTTGTATTCATCATTATGATTGTTTATTCGTTTAACGCTGCAAAATTACGAAAAAACAATCATAATGACTTTATCGAATGTTTCAAAAACTTTATTAAGTTTATCTTACTACACAAACTCTATTGGTGATTGATGCACTTGTCTCATTCTTGAGTAGAATATATGCTAACATATACTTTTCTACAATTAATGCTTCACAAGTCTCACACCATAAATCTGTCCAACTTGCTTGCCCTTATGAGCCACAAACTTCACTCTTATTTCCTTCTTGCCCTTAACAAACTCTGAAGGAATGGCATAATCAACGGTCTTAAACTGTGTGGTGCGCCAGCGATGACTGTTGTTCACGCTGCAAAGCAACTTGTCGTTGACATAAATATCAAACTCACTTGTACGCCATTCATCCTGTCCCCAGAACTTGAGCTGAAGGCTAAGATTAGTCTCTCCCTTGGTCTGCATCAGATAGCTGAAATAATGGCCATCCTTTGCATCACGGAAGAAGATACCATCTGTATTACCCTTGTTCGAATCATCTGTCTCCATACGATGGTCGGTCTCTGGCTGCTGTTCTCCAGGGTTCACCTTATCCACAGTTCTAGCCTCCAAAGCCTGACGGGCTTTTTCCTCATCAGCCAACTTCTGCATATAAGCCTTGTAATCATTCTCGCCTAGTGCCAACCAATACATCATATATCGAGAATCATGAATCTCGAAGAAAGGCTGTAGTTCACCATCGATGGTATTCTCCATGTGGGTGGCAAGTTTAAAGTGCAATGGCTTGCCAGGAACTGGCTTCAGGTTTTTGGCAATGTCGTCGAGATGTTTCGGCAACAGAATAGGAGCCTCGTCAAGAGCCAGTTTCTTTCCACCGGCATACTGTCCGAAACGGCTGTCATCAGCGATGAGCGAACGCATATCCTCTGTTCCCGTCTTCATGCCGAGCAGGATAGGACCATACATGATTGCCACATACTGAGGCACATTGATCATCGGTTTGATGTAAGCGTGCATAGGCATAGAGATCTTTACCTGGTCACCCTTCTTCCATTTGCGCTTCATGCAGACAAATCCATTCTCCTCATAGCTATCGGCATCAAAACCAACACCCTTCACGGTGAAGTTTTCACACCAGGACGGCTTACGGACTTTCAAGATGAAAGTTCCCTTACCCTTGGCTACTTCTACGACAGATGTTTCAGCATACGGGAAAGCGGTCTGCTGACGAATCACCATCTTTCGATCCTTCCAATTCAACTCGGAAGCCACGAAGAGATTCACATAGAGCGCATCATCCTCCGCCTTCACACCCTTATCGTGCGTCCAGACAAACTGTCCATACTTTCCGTGGTCTTCCATACCTGTTCCCACGCAGCACCACATCGCCTCATTAGGAGCAGAATAGTTGCGATAATGGCGAGGACGGGCGGAAGTGAAATAGACATAGCCTCCATGTTGAGGATGCTGGGCAGAGAGGATATGGTTGAACATCGCAGTCTCGTAAAAGTCGCCATACATGCCATTAGGTTTACTCGGTTCAAATCCTCGGTAAGCTTCAGCATATTATAAGTATTGCAAGACTCCGGTCCATCGATGTCGTTGATATAGTCTATACAATTTTCCTTAGTCGGGAAGTGCTCACGCCTGCTGTTACCTCCCAAAGCCAGCGAACGCTGACGTGTCACAATTTCCCAGAAATACTCGCTGGCATTGTGATATTGCACATCATGAGCCAACTCAGCGATGCGCTGATAGCCGATAACCTTCGGAATCTGCGTATTGGCATGCATATTGTCAAGGCAGTCCTTGCCGTTTTCCAGAGGAACGAGCAACATTCTGTGGGAGAAGCGGCGGGCACAATCCAGATATTTCTGCTCACCGGTAATAGCGTATGCATCAGCAAGCACCTCGTTCATGCCTCCATGCTCGTTACCTAGCATTTTCTCCATCTGTTCGTCGTTCAGATCACGCGTAATGTCCACAGCCCAATCACAGAACTTCAGAAACAGATTCTTTGCCTGTTCATTGCCGCAATAGAGCCATGCATCACGAAGACCAGCATACATCTTATGAATGTTATAGAAAGGTGCCCATGTTCCAAAGTAAGGTCCGAAATCGCCCTTACTGAAAGCTGTCCACATCTTGGCACTATTCGGAACACCACCTATATAGTTATGACACCAGGCTTCAGGACGCTGATTGTTAGCATCAAGCACCAGCTGGAGTTCGGATATCATATATTCCATGCGCTTGCGGCATTCCTCATTGCCTGTGGCTGCATTGATGGCAAGAGCCGACAGATAATGTCCGCCCACATGTCCGTCCAGTCCATCCCAGTTGGGATAAGAAGGTTTGCGAGGCTGCAAGCCAGCCTCCTTGCGATAAGGGGCCAGCATGCGGTCGCAATCATATTTCAGGAGCACCTGCACGTTCAAGTCGCGAGCATGCTTCAATGGTCCATCAAGAAGGGTGATGTCGCCCAGCGGGAACTCATCCTTATAAAGTTTATCTTGCGCCACAACACCCAAGGCAGGCGCAATGCTCAGCAGAGCAATCATTAGTTGTTTCTTCATAATTTGATATTATTTTAAATTCTTAATAAAAGTGTATATGCGGACAATTACATTTAGCTTATGGCTTTCAATGAAAAAACACTTCTTTTAATGTTTCTTCTTACTCGCTAAACTTCCACCAATCCAGGAAGAAGAGGTTCTGCTTCTGGATGTCGCCTCCCTTAAAGACGAAGTAGAGATCATGAACACCCTTTACCTTCTTCACCTGGGTAGAGAAGGTTTTGTATTCGTCCTTGGTATTCTTGATATCCACCTTGCCGATGCACTGGCCGTTTACCCCATCAAGACGGATTTCGATGCTGCCGCCAAACATGTGGCAAGAGGCAGAAACCTCAAACTTACCTGCACCCTTCTTGAAGTCAACACCCTTCACGAGGATATACTCATCCTCATCAATATTCGTAACCACTTGATTCCATCTATTCTCCTGCGCCCACTGATTCTTAGGCTGCGTCTTCAATCCATAGCCCCAAGCCATCGTCTCAGCCTCAACCTGGCGATAAGGGTTGAACCATTCTATCTGTTCAAGCTTGCAGTCCTGGAAGTATGGCAACTCCTGGATGGTTCCGTCAGGATTGTAAGTCATTTCGGCCGCAGAAACAGAACGCTGCTCGGCATGACGCCCCGTCTTCAAACGGAAGATATCATAATTCAAGCCGAAGCAATAGCTCTTACCCTTATAGTCGATGATGCCCGGATGATTGCCTCGAGTACGAGGCGTATGGTTCATGATATGTCCCTTATATTCCCACGGTCCGAGCGGATTTTTGCTCATCGCATAACCGATGCCCTCAGGACAGCAGGTAGAAGCATAAGCCAGATAATAATTGCCATTGCGCTTCCAGAACCAAGGACCTTCCTGATAATCCTGAATCTTCGGGAAGTGCATGATGGAATCAGAATAAGAAATCATGTCCTCGTTCAGTTTCACTGCCTTCAACTCCGGGTTGCCCCAATACATGTAAGCCTGATTATCATCATCTACCATACGGTAGGGTCTATGTCGAACCAGTCGCCCTCCCATGCCAGAGGCTTTCCGATAGGATCCTTGAACGGTCCGTATGGACTATCTGCTACCAGCACTCCGATGCCATGACCGTGGATTGGGCAATACATATACCATTTGCCATTGCGCTCGATGACCTGCTCTGCCCAGGCACCATTCTCGCCCTTGAACCACTTGAAGTCTTTCAATGAAGCCACGGCACCGCGGTCTTGCCAGTTTACCATATCTGTTGAGGTGTAGAGCAGCCAGTCTTTCATCAGGAACCCCTCAGCCCCATCCTCATCGTGGGTGGTATAGAGATATACCGTATCGTTGTGCACATAAGGTGCAGGATCGGCAGTGTACTTGGTCTGGATGATTGGCAAGTTGATGTTCTGTGCTGTTGCTGCAGTTCCCATGCCAGCCAAAAGCAGGGATAAAATCATTCTGTATCTAGTCATTTTATGATTTAAATTAATTATTAGTTGATTAAATTGTTATTTATGGATGCAAAGGTAAGCAAAAAAGCAGAATTCTACTTTATCATAATTACCAAATACTTTATTTTATGTAACACTTACATCTGTACCTTTACTGCCTTTCCGACATATTCCACCCTCTTGCTTGCCAGCATTGGCTGATAGCCTGCACTGCTATCAGCATCCAACAAGAAAAAAATGAGGATGTGTCATGTACTTATGACACACCCTCATTTTTAGCAGGAATATTTTGCCCAATCCAATACAATCGTCTTATCTTCATCAATCATAAAGTTCATACCAATCTTTTCCACGGTTTTGTCTCTTAGGGCAAAAGCATCAGCATAATGCTTGTTGTTGATTTGGTCAAGAGCCTCTTGTGCTGACTTATTAAATTTCAGTTCTATCACATAGATGGTATCCTTTGTTTCCATCGTAATGTCTGTTCTTCCACGGAAAGTATGCTGTTCCACCAATATACGGAAATTCGTAAGCAGGGCAAAGATGATATACATTGTCTGCTGATAATGCCCCTCATAATCGGTATTATCGCAATAAGGTACCGTCTCCCAGAACGTTTTCAATAGCTGAAGAGCACCATCCATGTTACCCTTATTGATAAGAGAAGACATCTTGGCCACGGTCGTATTGCACATTGCAGACTTTGCCGCTAAATAATGCGGTAACATACTGCGATACAAACCTATCCTCACTTCTTTGTTAGGCAGAGCCAAGGTATAGAGTTCCGTTTCCGGATCATAATTCTTGATAGTGATATAACCACTCTGATAAAGTAAAGGCATGATAGTAGTCATCGTCTCAGTGGCTGCATCAAAATCATCCTTTGATGCATCCATCTGTTCACCCAGGTCAATCGGTGTAAAGTCATATTTCCGCATCATATTAAGAAGATAAGTAGGAGTGCCTGAGCCAAACCAATAGGAATTCATCTGTCCTTCAGCTAAACAGTTCAACAAGCTATAAGGATTGAAAATATCTGATGATGGCCAGGTAAAGTGATAGCCATCATAATTTTCCTTCAGTTTTGACAAGGCTTGTTCGTGTGTCAATCCCAACCTACCTGCTAACACATCAATATCCTCATCAAACTTATCCAACAATTCCTCCTTGGTAATGCCGCAAATGCCAGCATACTCTTGGTGCATACTCACATTTGTGATATTATTGAGTTCACTGAAGATACTAAGTTGCGAGAACTTGGTGATGCCTGTCAAGAAGACGAAACGCAGCATTCGGTCGCTATCCTTTAGGGGACTATAGAAATTGCGCATCACCTCCCTTAAGACGCCCAAACTAGTATCCTCATGTACCACATCAAGCAAAGGAGCATCGTATTCATCGATGAGCACAACGACCTTCTGCCCAGTCTGTTCATATACCGTTTTTATTAAATTAAGCATACGGACATTCGGGTCGGGAGACTCATTGACGATGCCAAATTTTTCTTCATTTACCTTCAATATGTACAAGAGATAACGCACAAGTTGGTCTTTCTCCATGTGCTTACCACCAGCCAAGCTAAAGTGAAGCACAGGATATTTCGTCCACTCCTTCTCCAGTTTTTCAATAGCAAGTCCCTTAAAGAGTTCCTTCTTTCCCTCGAAGTAACTCTCAAAAGTCGAAACCAAAAGAGATTTGCCAAAACGACGTGGACGACTCAAGAAGAAATACTTTCCACTCGTATGAGTCATACGATAGATGTACTCCGTCTTATCTACATAGAGAAAGTCCTCCTCTCGAATCTCAGAGAAGGTCTGCATGCCTATTGGATATAACTTCGTTGCCATATTATCAACAATTTACTATTTACGTTGGCAAAGATAAGCAAAAATCCCGAAACCGCCAAGCGATTTCGGGATTTATTATGTATTCAACTATGTCCCCAATACCTTGAAGGGGATTTTATCAGTATTCTTACTATCTGTTCAGTTCCTTGATGATTTTCTCCAGATTGTCAAGCTGGCGGGCATCCACTTTCACATCTACCAGATTTCCTTCCTTGTCGAAGAGGCGATAGGATGGGAAGGAGCGAATGTTGAGATAATTCTCGATGGCACTCTGCTGAGCCGCTGGCAAATTGTAGTGGGCGATATTGTCGCCAACCAGATTATTCAGTTTGATGAGATTTTTCCATGACTCTTCAGGACTGTTGTTTGCCATGTAAAGATATACCACATCGTATGGCGCCAGGCGTTCGAACTCTTCCTTCGAATGGGCTAGAGCTCCTTGCAAGGGGCACACCAGGTTCCCCAGACATCCAGCAATACAAGCTTTCCCTTATAAGGCTCCAATATATGGCGAAGAAGCTTCTCACCATCGCTCATATCCTGCGGAGCTGTCTTGATACTGGCAGTAATGTCCCTGTTCTGCAAAGACAGTACTTACGGTGTTCTGCCAATACTTTCTCCCTGAGAACTTCAGAACTGATACAATGTTCTGCCAGGTCAAGCCCATAACTATTGAGTGGCATGGCTAGTCTTTCCAACATCTGAAGAAGGGCTTTGGTGATGATGACATCTTTCTGCTGCTGGCTGCATCCCATGCTATCAGCTATATGCTGGGCATAATATACATCGATGAGAGGAGTCTCATCCTTAAGCATCTTGGCAATATCTTCTCTTCCAATGATAGCCGTAGCGCGCTTGGCAAGGGCTGAGTTGGAAAAAGCATTTTCTATTTCCTTCTGCTCCTTGGCATCTGTCGTCTGATATTGCTTGATAGTCATGCTATCCAGATTCTTAGCCCATTGTTCCACCGTAGCAATTTCTGAATCGGTTATCGCAATATCCCCCTGAGCCTTGTGCTTTCTCAACAGTTCCGGATAATAATTGGTGAACAAGAATCCATAGGTCTTCCCCATGGGTGTACTGTACTTTAACCTTGCTTCCTGGTCGATGAGATCTTTAGTCAGCATATTATAGTCACGAAACTGAGTATAAGGCTGCGGAATCTCCTTCCATATTTTTTCCATTTGGCTTACATATTCCTGAGGGAAAATATGGTCTTTTACACGATATGCTCCCTGTAAGATTGATGATGCATAACTACAGAGAAGATATCGGGCAGCATACTCCTGATAACATTTGGAAATAGATGCCGATTTTTCTATCTGTTTCCGTAAGTTCCCTTCAGCCTCCTTATATCTGGATTCAAGAATCTGCATCATCTCCTGGGCTGAAACCTTATTTTCATACTTACCTGCATAGTCTGCGTTAATCATTGGGATAGGATGCGCCAGCAGTTCATTTTGCAAGCGGCATTTTTTGCCCATGAAGATGGAATGTCCAGACTTGAAGTCATAGAGCAGATAATAGGTCTCACCTGGCTCCAATACCGTGTTGATATAAGTATGTTTCCAGTCCATGAAACCTCGGTAGAGTTGATGAGGGGTACTTTGATCTCAAATCTGCCAAGAGAATCGAGCTTGCTATAATTGCTCACTTCCTTGAATGTGGAAAAAAGATCATAATACGTCACACTATACTCCTGCCCTCTATCCCAAAGTTCCTTAGGCATATTTCTGAGCCATCCCACGACAATAGCCGTATCGGGCTTGTTATGAGTATCCTTCAGACTTGTGGTTTCATCTTTCTGCGGATAATCCGGAAGGTTGGAAGTGGTAATGAGCGAATATTCGGCTTTCTTGCCGTTGATGCTCATCGTGCGCTTGCCATGTTGAGGGTTGTCGATGTTGACAGCCAGGTCGCTCTTGCCATCGGTAAGGATGAAAGAGTACTTGTCGCCCTTCTGATTCTTCTGCTTGTATTGCCAGTAACGGCAGTCGTAGATGGCGAAATCATCATAGAATCCTATCTCCCAATCGCCGGTCGCATCGTTTCGCCAAAGCGAGGAGAAGAGCTGTTTCATACGGGTATCGATGCTCTCGATGCCCAATATCTTGAAGTTCTTTTTGCCGTCACCTTCCAGGAAGTCAAACTTTCGGGTCTTCTTGGGGAGCGGTGCGAAATGGAAGACCACATCCTCCTTGCCAGAGCTAGGCATATAGTGTTCTTCGTCAAGTTTCAGTCCATCACAGCTCTTGACGAGATATTTCTTGCCATCAGCAAGGAGATAGGTTTCCTTCACAAACTTTACCCAATAGTGTGGGCGAAAAGTGATGTGCATGAACACTCGTGTTTCATCATCTGCGAATTCCACACGATAGATGTTAAGCTGAGATTGAAAAGGATCATTAAATATCTGATTCGATTCTGCTATCGGCTGTTCCCAGACAATGGGTTTCTTGCCATTCCCAGCCCAGCAAGTACAGAGACATAGGACTGCGATAAGTACACAAAGGATTCTTTTCATAATTCGATTATTTTATTGGATTGATACTATTGAAAGCAGTATATATTAATTAGTATACCGTTACTTAATATTCAATAGAAACATCCAGTTTCTTCAAATCCTTATCAGCCGAACTGCTGCCGTAATAAACCTCATACTTTCCTGCCTTGGCACGGACGGTATTGGTTGCAGCATCGAAGAGTTCGAAGTTTCTGCTATCCAGCGTGATGACAGCCTCAGCAGTTTTTCCTGCCTTCACCTCCACTCTCTCGAAAGCCTTCAAGCTCTTCAATGGTCCTTCGGTATCGGCAGGATCCTTCACATACACCTGCACCACCTCGGTTCCATCCTTCTTTCCTACATTGCTTACCGGTACCTTCAGCGTAATCTTCTCACCCTTCTTCAGGATAGAGTTGGAAAGTGTAGCATCGCCAATACGGAAAGAAGTGTAGCTCAAGCCGTAACCGAATGGGAAGAGTGCATCGTTCATATAACGATAGGTTCTGCCTTCATGCTGTAATCCTTGAAATCAGGCAACTGCTCTGAATTCTTATAGAACGTAATAGGCAACTTGCCGGCAGGATTGTACTCTCCGAAGAGTACACGAGCCACAGCCTCACCACCTTCCTGACCAGGATACCAGGCCTGGAGAATGGCATCGCAACTCTCTGTCTCTGGAGTCAAGGCGATAGCCGAACCCGAACAGTTGACAAAGACAACCTTTTTGCCCGCCTCCTTCAAAGCCTTCAGGAAATTGCGCTGAACCTTAGGCAATTCGATGTTGGTACGGTCACCACCCTTGAAGCCAGAAATCTCGATAGGCATTTCCTCACCTTCCAACTGTGGAGAGATGCCACCTACGAAGACTACTGTCTCGCAATCCTTCAACTTCTTGAGCGAAGCCTGATAGTCGATAGGATTCTCATGCCCGATATTGAACTTCATGTCCGCATTATAGTTAGGCATCTCGTGATAGCGAATCTCTATCTTATACTCCTTGCCCTTCTCGGCTTGGAACTCGATACGACTCTCGGTAGTGCGCCAGATAGAATGCTCTGCCTTCTTCTCACCATTCAGATAAACCTCGTAGTGACCGCAACCAGCCACGTCGAGCAACACCTTGTCTGTCTGCTTAGGACGGAACACGGTTTCATATTTTGCAGAGAAGCCCACCAGCTTCACATTAGGAGCGAAGGAGTGCTGACCATAGGTCGTTACCTGCACAGGATTCTTCTCCTGGGTGATGACAACAGGCTTGCCTTCCATCTTGCGATTGTTCCAGAAAGTGCCCTTAAAGCCCATCTTGCCATCCATGCTACACTGGTCGAAGTAAGAATTCAAAACTTGGTCGTTCACCAAGTCGCACCCTTTAAAGGTGACGATCTGGTTTTTCTTCAAACGACTCTTGATACCATCCAGGATGGTAATTGTCTGTCGTGGAGTACCATTATAGTTTCCCCACATCATCGGTTCGTTATCCACATTTGGTCCGATGAAAGCAATCTTCTTTACCTTTTTATCGAGAGGTAATACCTCATTATTGTTTTGGAGCAGCGTCATGGTCTGCAGAGCCATATCGAGCGAGAGCTGGCGATGTGCCTTGCTGCAAAGCACAGATACAGGAATCTTCGACCATGATACTATCTTGTTGTCATCCATCTCACCCAAGTCGAAACGACCTTCGAGCAGACGAATCACATGCTTATCAACTTCTTCTTCAGTCAGGGCACCATACTTCACAGCCTCAGGCACTGATTTATATACATAATTAAATCCACATTCTACATCGGTTCCAGCCAATACGCCCTTAGCTGCTGCATTTCTGGCATTGCTCGAAACCTTATGGTTCTCCCAAAAATCAGTAACAGCGCCACAGTCGGAAACTACCAGGTACTTGAATCCCCACTCGTCCCTGAGAATCTGCTGCAAAAGGCGGGTGTTGCCGCAGCATGGTTCATCATCCCAACGCTGATAGGCACACATCACCTCACGCACCTTGGCATCCTGCACCAGCGATTTGAAGGCGGGCATATAAGTTTCCCAAAGGTCGCGCGGTGTAACATCGGTAATATTGTCTGTATGGCGAGCCCATTCCGGTCCGCTATGAATTGCATAGTGCTTGGCACAAGCCCAGAGTTTGCGGTATTTCGTATCTTCAGGTCCCTGCAATCCGCGCACCACGGCACATCCCATCCTACTGGTAAGATAAGGATCCTCACCATAGGTTTCCTGTCCACGTCCCCAGCGAGGATCACGGAAGATATTCACGTTTGGAGTCCAGACAGAGAGGGCATGGAAACGGGTTACATCTCCTCCCTTCTGCTGCAGTTCATTCCATTTGGCACGCATCTCATCAGATGTTGCATCAAAGACTCTATACACCATTCTGTCGTTAAACGAAGCTGCCATTCCGATAGGTTCCGGAAAGACGGTTACATCTCCCATGTTCGCCACACCATGCAGTGCCTCGCTCCACCACTGGAATCTCTTGATTCCCAATCGCGGGATAGCCGGCGAATCATCCAACATCAGAGAAGCTTTCTCTTCCAAAGTGAGACGACCACATAAATCTACCGCTCTCTCATGAGCCGAGAGGGCTGGATTCTGATAAGGAAACTGCTGAGCTGAGGCATTGCCGGAGGACATAGTTACCACAAACATCAAAGCTGCGTATATAACATTCTTGTTCATTGTAATTACTATTAAGCTATTAGTATATTAAATTGTTATTTGTGCTGCAAAGATAAACAAAAAAGCAGAATACTACTTTATTACAAGTATCAAATACTTTATATAATGTAACACTTACAGCTGTATCTTTACAGCCTTTCCGTCATATTCCACACTCTTGCTTGCCTGCATAGGCTGATCGCCCGCACCACTATTGGTATCCACCAGTACGATATGGAATCTGCGATGCTGGAGCATTCCCTTATAGCTGCCCTTGCGTGGAGCGATGCTCAGAGTTCTGTCTGCTTCATTCCAAACAAACTGGATTTCCGAGAATTTACCCTTCTCATAGTTGTAGTTGTCGCCCTCATCCTCATAGAGCGTAAATTTACCATCAGCACCAGGATAGACACGAATCTCCAGTTCATCCCAAGGTTTCTCTGAACTATACTGCACTTCAGGACCGAATGGCAGGATGGTACCTGCTTGATGAATACAGGCATGATGTCGATAGGACAAAGGCGCTGGATATCCTGACCGCCCTCATACTGGGTGTTGCTCCAGAAATCATACCATTTATTACCCTTTGGCAAGTAAACATTCACAGGCGCAGCTGCCTTCCTTACATCAGGATAGATGGTATGGCCCTTCTTCTCCTTATCCTTCCAGGTGTATAAAGGATCGGTTACCGGCTTCACCAGAATGTTGCGGCCGAAGAGATACTCATCGTTCAGACGGGAAGCCTTCTTGTCTGCCGCATAATCCATTACCAGGGCACGCATCATGCTTCCGCTATTCTGTACACAGTCGCCAGCCGTACTGTAGATATAAGGCAAAAGGCGATAGCGCAACTTGATGGCCTTAATCATAGCATCATAAGCCCAGTCACCCTGCTTTCCGAATTCATACAGTTCGCTTACCATCGGCGAAGAACAGTGGTTGCGCATCAATGGCATAAAGGTTCCCCACTGCATCCAGCGGGTCTGCAATTCCTGAATGGCTGGATTCTTTGGATTCTGTTCAAACTCCCAGTAGAAGAAACCACCCAGGTCGGTGTTCCAGAATGGGATACCGCAGAGCGAGAAGTTCAAGCCCGATGGAATCTGATTCTTCATCTCGTCCCAGGAAGCCACCACATCACCGCTCCAGCAGATGGTGCCATAATGCTGAATACCGAGACTGCCGCTTCGGGTCATCTGGAGCGAACGCTTTGTGTTGCCCTTCATCGCTCTCTGGTGCTCGTAGATGCTCTTGTTGTGCAACAATGGGAAGGCGTTCTTCACGCCCAACCATGAACCATCGAAGGTCTGATAGTTCTCATCGCCCGGCTTCTCAAAATGGTCTGGCTCCGTAGAATCAGTCCACCAGGCATCAAAGCCCATCTGGTAGAGATGAGTAAGATACTTCCAGTAGAGGTTGCGAGCCTTCGGATTGAAGACATCGTATGGCATCACGCCACTGTTTCTTGGCCACGTTTCAAAAGGAAGGAGGGCATTCATCTTCTTCAGTTCACGATACTGCTCTGTCCAAGGACCGAAACTTGCCAGATGGAAATCATCAGATGGGCATCGTTCTTATGAACATACTTCACCATCTCTTCCGGACTCTTCAGGCGGGGTTCTCCTTGTGCCTTCATCTGCTTCATATCGGTAGGAAGATACTTGGCATAGGCTGGGTCGCCCACCTTATTTATATAGTATGGGTTCTGGAACTTCATCGCATTCCAGTTGGAGTCGCATCCCCAATACTGCCAGTCCTGCACGATGGCATCAGTAGGAATCTTCAGTTCGCGATACTTGTCCAACACGCCAGCCAGTTCATCACTGGTCTTATAGCGCTCACGGCATTGCCAGAAGCCCATCGCCCATTTCGGGAACATGGTAGCCTGTCCGGTGAGTTCACGGATGCTGGCGATGACTCCATCTTGCGTACCATCCTTATACATGAAATAGTAGTCGGCGCAGGTTCCCACTTCACTGGTAAAGGAAGTGCATGATGCTGGTTGCCATTATTCTTGGATGCTACGATATCATTGAAATAGGTTTTTCCTGCATTGTCCCAGTAAAGACCATAGCCCTTCTCACTGGTGAAATAAGGGATGGCGATATAAGTATTATTGTTCCAGAGTACGATATTCTGTCGACCACGCTGATTCATGTAAACATCGCGCAACTGTCCCAGACCATAGATGGCCTCGTCATCAGCAAGACGGAAGTCCTGCTCTATACGGTACTTGCCCTTGTTGGCTTCATCCTTGCGAGCTTCCAGACGGGTCTTCGTATCAGTAAGCAGCAGCTTTCCATCCTTCGAAAGGAAGCGGATTTCGCCAGTCTGCTGATTCAGTTCAACGGAAATAAAACTAGAATTGATTTTTACAATATCACCGTTTTCCTGTATTTGAACGCCCTTCATCTGCTGAGGTTTCAAGATGACAGAATAGCTTTTCTTCTGAACAGGAGCACCAAGTCCGGCATCAGATTTCAAGATGCGGACGATGGATGGAGAATAGAATTCGATGGTTACATTCTGCTGAGCCACCTGACGGGTGATAGACTTGGCAGCCGCACCTTTCTGGGTGCCTGCCACCTTTACATTCTTGGCGCTGAGTTCACTTGGAACGCCAACGACAGCGATGCCCAAAAGGGCAATGAGAGATAAATTCTTTAGCATACTTCTGTTTATTTTATTAGAGGGTTTATGATTGGAACGCTTCTCGATTGTCAAATCATCATGAATTTATTGTTGTCTGAAATTCCATTTAGAATTATCGCTATTGAAATCGAAAGGAGCCAAGCCTGGGGTACAATCGCCGAGTGAAACCAATGCAAGCTTCTCTTCAGTGCCTGGCACTGCCTTAGGCATGATGCGATAGGTGCCATCGGTGAGCTGTTCGATGCGCCAAAGCTGGGCATCTTCACCCGTAAACTCAGGTTTGGCAATGACATCATGCTGAGCGGTTGCGGTAAGATAGCGAGTAGTGCCTTCTATGCAGATTTTATAATAAGGATTACCCAGATAACCACCCTTTCCGGCAGGCATGATACTCCACTTCTGATGAGGACGGAACATATAATCGTTCATTCTTACCTTCACCTCGCCCTTAGGCCATTCTGCCTCTACCTCCTTCAAAGTCTGAGGTTCGATATTCTTCAAAGGCTTGGTTGGCTTAATCCAAAAAGGTTCGATATCCCGCTGCATTCTCACGAAATCTACGGCAATCTCCAGGGCATAGCCTCTTCGTTCCGATTCTATCTCGTAGGTTCCGGCATGAAATTCATCACCAGCCACAGGCCAGTCGTTCTTCCACAACAAAGGACGGATGGCCAACACGCTTCGTCCTCCCTGTCTGAAATCAGACTCATAGTGGAACGACATCTTTTCTACACCCTCTTCCTCAATATAGCGGCCGAAGTGACCGGGACCCGTCTTCAGATTGTTGGCAGCAATCACCATTTTTCCACCGCCCTGCAACATCTCTCTGCCCACATTATCTACGTATGGACCGGTTATCTTTCGCGAACGTCCCACAACGATATTGTAGGTAGAATTAGGACCATCGCAACAGGTGCCATGGGTGCCGAGAAGATAATACCAGCCGTTGCGGTAAATCAAATCAGTAGCCTCGCAGTCGATGGCGATATTGACGGGTTCGTTGCCTTCCATCCGCTTACCAGTCTTCGGATCAAGTTCTACCAGACGGATAAATCCGAAATAGGTACCATAGCTGAGCCAGAGTCTGCCGGTAGTAGGGTCGAGCAACAAGCCCGCATCAATGGCATCACAGTCTTCATCATCCAATGAAGAAGCTACCACCACCGGTTCAGTATATTTGAAATCAGGCGATTTCGGATCGAGCGTTTTGTTCCACATCGTCAGGACATCACCGCGATGACTGCCACCCAAACCACCACCCGTAGCACTGTAGGCTACAAGATAACGGTCGCCAATCTTCAACACATCAGGAGCCGCTCCTCTTCCGGGACGAACAGCACCACCCTGCCAGGTCCAGCCATCCTCCGACCAGATTCCACCTTCACCCGTTCCAAAGGTATAATACTTTCCATCACACAGGGCAATGGTAGAAGGATCATGAATGAAAGGTTCGCCCACCTGGGCTTCTGCCTCGTAAGCAGAGGAAGACAACAAGGCAACCAAAGCAGCGGCATAAAGTTTCTGCTGAGCAGCAACCGGGCTAAAATATCTGAAAAATATATTGTTCTGTTTCATAACTTTCTTTATTGATTGCACTACTTCACGTGAATAGACAGGTTTCTGACAGACTTGCCCTGTCCGTCGATGAATCGGACACAGAAGTCGCTCATACCAGGTCCATTGATGACTGCACCACGAAGAATATTCCTACCTTTCTTCAAGGTAAGCTTCTTAGAAACTACATCATCGCGAACCATTCTTCGGTCGCCTTCGAGCATCACCGCCTCCTCACCATTGAGCCACCACATGGAAGCACCATTCGAGCCAACAGACAAGCGGACGTCTTTCATCTCCTCAGGACAATCGATAATGGTAACCGCCCAGAACAAGACACCATACTTGGGCTTCTTAAACGAAGTGGCGAAACGGAAGAGCTTCACATTAAACAGTTTACTGTCCAGCGCATGCCATTTCAGTTTTTCCTTGCCCACCTTCACGACGGCTCCATCCTTAGGAACTGTTTCCATCTGTTTAGGGAAATACTGCGTATGGAATATCTCCTTCAGATAAGAATCAGTAAAAACGACATTGCTCTTGACCGGCATAGAGATGGGCTCCAGGAGCAACCATCTCTGAATAAATCCAGCCGCATTAGGCATGACAGGCTGCTTGCCGACTGGTCCGAAATAAGGATTGATGTCTGCAGGTAAATTCCTGTTTTGGGCATCCGCAGAGGAATGTCCAAAAAGGAATACACATAAACAAAACAATCTAACTATTTTATTAAAAAATTTGTACATAGACTATTCATTATTATTGAGGTTCGATAATCTGATAACGGCCACTCAGATGCATGAAGGCGAAGAGACGCAACAGTCCGTCGTAGTAGCCATCGAAGAAGCCTTCTTTGTCTGGTTCATGTTTGGCATTCCAGAAATGACTGACGAATTCCCTGCCCTTCACATGATTGCTGACCAATGAAGCCGCAGCCGAAGTGGCAACAAAACCGATAGAATGGCGGAGTGCCTTAGGAGCCGTACCTGCCGGCAGAATATCTTCTACCATCGTTCCATCTACATTATACTGGTCCAGGAAAGAATCAATGCCCTTACTATACAGGAAGTTCTGCAGCGTATTGGCATATTTCTGCTGCCACTCCTTATCCTTGCAAGCCCAGGAATAATCGAGCGCTATGTTCATTGGAACACGCCATGAATCGTAGCGGAATGCATCACCCAGCAACCGACCCGTCTTCATCAGACTGCCATCATAGTTGCAATAGTCCGGGTTCAAGCCCGTCTTCTCATTGATACACTTATGCAGGAACTCACGCTTTTCTCAGCACACTCCTTCCAGAACTGGGACCGTCCGTCGTTAGCCCATTTCGCCCAAACCTCGTAAAAGGCAGGGAGATGGTAAGAAGGGTCGGTAAACTTCCCGCCCCAATGATCGGGCGTAAAGGTGATGAGCTGATGTTCAAGATTGATGAGCGGAGCTGTGCGGTCCATTCCCGCCTTCTGCATGCTGCAATCCAGAATATGCTGCGCTTCCTTCAGATAGTTGATGCCCGTATCATTTCCCCATCGGTTGGATGCAAAGATGAGCGAAGTTACGAAATAGAGTTCACCATCCGATGCGGCTCCCTGCGCATTTCTCGTTCCATCAGTCTTGCAGCTCCATGCGAAATAGCCCTTATAAGGTCCTTCCTGATGCTGCATGTATTTCTTGCTCCATCGCCAGAGACGGTCGAAGATGTCCTTCTTGTCAAACTGCACGGCAGCCATCATTCCATACGACATGCCTTCGGTTCTCACATCATTGTTCTTTATATCGCTGACATATCCCATGGAATCGCCCACCTCGAAATAAACCTTGTTCTTACCGTAGAACACATCATTGAACACTTCGTTCACCTTCTTGTCAATATCAGCCTGCTTATAGCCCATCTCGGCAAAGAGATTGCGATACTGGTGAGTTTCGAAAGCACCCTTTTCCCAAGGCAACGCATCGAAGCCCAGCCAGTCAACCTCTACGTCGGCACCACTCTGCAAGGATACGTGTAGAGCATGGACGCTAGAGGAGCATGGAGCACCTGGCACGGATGTTCTTCCAGGCTGCCGACTTTGGAATCTTCACTTTAGCAATGATATTACCCTTCTTGCCATCGGCTCTGACTACGAGCACACCGCCCTTTGAAGACTTGGCACAAACGGTGATTTCCGCCACCTTCTCATTACCGAAATCCACCTTATTATATATAAGAGCTGTATTCGATTTAGAGAAGAGAGTCTTCCATCCTTCAAAACAGTTGTTCTTATCCAGATAATCAATACCAATACCTTGCCTTGCAGCGCAGAATAGCGGTCAATCTGAATACGCGAACGAGCGTTCGTCAATCCCACACCTCTTAGCGTAGGTATCACCTTCTGTATCGTTCCGTCAGGATTGAAGTTCAGAGAGTCGATTCGCACCGAGCGGTTCTTGTCAAACTTAGGCGAATAATCATTATGATGATAGAAAAGATACCACTGTTCCTGATATTCTACGATGCTATGATGATTGGTCCAGCACTTCGTAGGCGACTCATCCATGATGATGCCCTTGAACGTGAAAGGTCCCATCGGATGGTCAGCCATGGCATAAGCCAGCGTTTCGGTTCCATCCTTTTCACGTACCCAAGGGAAGGTGAAATAATATTTGCCGTTACGCTCGAAGGCAAATGGTCCTTCCTTGAATCCCTCAGGCAATCCCTCTACCAGTTTGGGTTCCGAGGCAAGTTCCGTCATGTTTGGTTTCAGCTTAGCCATGTGCAATCCTGCTCCAGCCAGTAGATATAAGCCTGTCCGTCCTTATCTATCAGCACACAAGGATCTATGCCGTGCACACCCTCTATGGGTTTCCACATCGGCATAAACGGTCCTTCAGGCTGGTCGGCAACCGCCACACCTATTCCGAATCCCTTCTCCTCCCCTTTCGGAGCAGCAGGGAAATAGAAATAATATTTCCCGTCTTTCTCTACACAGTCAGGAGCCCACATCGTATAACTGCCGTCCTGTACCCAAGGTACTTTATCCTGCGAAACGATGACTCCATGATCCTGCCACTCCGTAAGATTAGTGGAAGAGAAAACGTGATAATCTGCCATGCAGAACCATTCCTTCAGTTTCTCGATAGGACTCGGAATATCATGAGAAGGATAAAGATATACCTTCCCGTTGAATACGCGAGCCGTAGGATCAGCAGAATACTGTCCGCTGATAATCGGGTTCTGAGCCGAAGCTCCTGTCGATAACGCCAGCATCAAGGCACACATCCATGTTTTCATATGTAAATTCCTTTAAAGAAGAAAAAAGGGAGTGCTTTTTTTCAAAACACCCCCTAATTGTCAAACAATCTATAGTTCTTTAAACTAAAAACACTATATTAACAAAACAACTTCATGATTACCAACCAGGATTCTGCTTTAGGTTAGGATTCTTATCCATCACGGTCTGTGGATAAGGGAAGAACTCATGCTTGCCCTTCTTGAAACCTACCTTGAAATTAGTCTCAGGAGTGTTGGTCGTATAGAAACGGCTGTTTGCTTCTGATCCATGCTCCCAAGTTACATTCTGGTCGTCTGCCTTTGGAGTTCTGAAAACCTTATCAAACAAATGTGGCACGACTGTACCAGCCTTAGTCAAACGCTCAATGGCCTTTGTATCATTCCATCGCATGATATCGAACCAACGACAGCCTTCAAGCCAAAGTTCATATGACTTTTCTTTCTTCAACACATCCATATCAACAGTTTCACTGATTGTCTTGGAACCAGCACGTTTCTGAATCATGTTGATATATTTCTTAGCTTCAGCCTGATCGCCTGTCTGAAGACAAGCCTCTGCATAATTGAGCAAAACCTCAGCGTAACGCATGACAAGATAATTATTCAAGCGAATGTTATCACCATATTTCTTGCCTTCAGTATCAGAAGCTCTCATTATTTGCTTGAACGCCAACCAGGTAGAGTTGCCGTAGAGTCCCTGAACAGGGTCATTGATGCCAATCTTGTTACTGGTTTTCTTCTGCTCGTCAGTCATATTATCGATTTCATCCTTGCCGTAAGACATATGATAAACCGCATCATCAATATGCTTTAAAGTAGCCTTCAAGCGATAAGAGTGATCACCATCATTTTTATAGAACTCGTCACCAAACCACTGAGGCACGCCAAGGCCACCCCAGCCATCAACGCCGCCACAATAAACCTTGTTAGGAGAAACAACAAAGTGATCAGCACGCCAATCCCAATAGTTGGTTTCCATCCAGCTAGAACGCTGAATCATACCACCCCAATCGGTCTTACCTGCATTATACTCGAAGTTGACTTCAAATACCTTCTCCTCGTTGGCATCACCCTCGATATGGAAGTTGTCGGCATATTGCTTACCAGGAACAAGATCATATTTGTCCGAGTCTATAACCTTTTTAAGGGCAATTTTAGCCTTGTCATACTGACCGGCGAAAAGGTAAGCCTTTCCGGCAAGAGCATATGCAAAGCCCTTGGTTACCTTCACTGCTCCATCCTTGTCATCCTTACTTTTACGCTCATCCAAATCGTTGGCAGCATTCTCACATTCCTGCGCAATCCACTCTATCAACTGTTTGTGATCCATAGGATGCTCAGGATCCTTATCACAATTAAAAGGCTGTGCAGAAGCATCCAGAACATGAGTTACCAATGGTGGAGTACCCCAGAGATTAGCCAACAGGAAATAATCATAAGCACGAAGCACACGAGCCTCTGCGGCACAACGTTTCTGCACAGCGGTAGTAGCATCGGCAAAGTGATCGAGTACAAGGTTACAGGCATATACAGAGTGATAGAGGCCTGTGTACATAAACTTTGGCACCTCAGCCTCAGCATCATAATAGAACTGATTGAGCATGATACCAAACGTATTATCACCAGAGTTGGCACCTGCTGCCAACACATCGTCTCCACACTCATTGACTATCAGTTTCAATGGAGTATAAATACCTGGGCCACCACCATCGTGGTTACGTCCCATCACATTACACATAAAGCTTTCGTATGCAGCAACGAGGGCCGCCTCTGCATCAGCATCGGTCTTATAGAAGTTCTCGGTATATATTACACCCTTCTGCTCAATGTCAAGCTGATCCTCACAAGATGTAGTGAGCGTCATTGTTCCTGTGGCAGCAAGAGCCAATATTGTTGAAAATAATATTTTCTTCATTGTTTTTGAATATTAAAGGTTAGAATGTTACATTGATACCAAATACCACCTTCTTGGAAGTTGGATAAGTACCATTATCAAAACCACGAGATGCGCCACTATTCATAGAAGCGGTCTCCGGATCAGCACCAGGATACTTGGTGATGGTGAAGAAATCATCCAGTGAGCAATATACACGAAGATTGCTGATACCTGCCACGCTAGAGATAGCCTTTGGCAATGTATAGCCCAACTGAATCTGCTTGATCTTGAAATATGAGCCACTGAACACAGCTGCATCAGAACTGAAGAACTTCCAGTCTGTAGCAACCTTTTTCATATCAGGATATTTAGCATTGGTGCGGTCTGCTCTCCAAGAATCCTTCCAGTAGGTATCAATTCCATTGATCAACGGACGGTCTGCAGAAACCATCAAGTTGTAAATCTTGTTGCCAGCAGAGCCTGTTCCAAATACGGTGAGGTCAAAGCCCTTATATTCTGCATTAAGAGTAATACATAAGTAAACTTAGGAATACCTGAGCCCAAATCCTGCTTATCTTCATCGGTTGGAGCTGAAGTTGTTTCGCCATTCTTATTATAATAGAGAGCGCTACCATCTTCGGCTACACCTGCATACTTGTAACCACGGAAATACCATACCTGATGGCCAGCCTCGAATGTAGGCTTAAGCTGGTTATTGAATCCATCAATACCTATTTCGGTCAAACGGCTTACAAGGTTAGAAACCTCCTTCACCTCATTTTTCAGAGTTGAACCATTTACGGTCACACTATACTTAAAGTCCTTGATGTGATCTCTCCAACCCAACTCGAAATCAAGACCAGAGTTAAGTACCTTACCTGTATTAACAACTCTCTTGTTTACACCAATCTCTGGAATAGGAGCGATTTCAATCAAGAGGTCCTTGGTTGTCTTACGATACCAGTCTAAGCCCAAAGTCAAGCGGTCGTTAAGGAATCGCGCATCAAGTCCAAGGTCAACCTGCTCTGAAGTTTCCCACTTCAAGTCTGGGTTAGCAAGTCCAGAAGGCTTAGAACCTAAAGTCAGCTTACCATCTCCGATAGAAGGATTATACTGATAGAAACTCTGATTAAGAGCTATGGTAGAAGCATAACGATAATCGCTCAAGATATTGACGTTACCATTCTGACCCCAAGAACCACGAAGTTTCAAGAAAGAAATGGCATCACGGCTTATATTGTCCTTGAAGAACTTCTCATTGCTGATAGCCCATCCTGCTGAAACTGATGGGAAATTACCCCAACGTGCCTTCTTTGAAAGTTTTGATGTATCGAAAGCATCACGACGGAAGTTAACCTGCATGAAGTAACGGTTGTCATAGCTGTAAGATACACGACCAAAGTAAGATAACTCTGTAGCATCTGAAGGAGCGTTACCTACATTCTTGGTTGCATTAGCCAACAAGTAGTCGATGTAACGGAAGTTTGGCTCATAAGATGAGAGTATGTTACCTCCTGTAGAACTGATGGAACTATTATCCCAATGATTCTTGGTAAACGACATACCTGCCATGGCACCAATAGTGTGCTTGCCGATTGTTGTCAAATAGTTGGCAAAGTTCTCCCACTGATAGTACAAACCATTATTGGTTTTCGCTTCAATGGTATAGTTTTCACTATGTGCCATAGATGATAACCAATATGGAGTCTCGTAGTTATGATAGTTACTCTGAGTGATACGATAACCTAAGCGAGAAGTAAATGTAAAGCCTTGAATGGCTTGATATTGGCAGCAACGGTACCACGTACATTGATACCAGAAGTCCATGTGTCATGACGATCGCGCTGATAGAGAGGGTTACCAGTAGCATCATCTACATATTTAGAAGTACCATAGTAGTCATTGTTATGGCTTGGATCTCTTGGAACTGGGCCACCGGCTTCTACCTGTGCCTTCATGCCAGGAGCCAAATCCTCCACATTACTGATATAAGCTGGAGTCAAAGGATCGATAGAAACCACAGAGTTCAGCAATGAACCATAACCTCTAGTTACACCTTTGGTCTTGTACTTTTCAAAAGATGTATTAGTAGTCACGTTCAACCACTTATAGATATCATAGTCGGCATTGATCTGACCAGTGAAACGCTTATAAGTATCCTTGCTACCTTTAACGATACCATCATTGTTCAGGATATTCAAGCTGGCGAGGAAACGTCCCTTACCGTTACTTGCCTGCAAGGTGAGACTATGCTGGTGAGCCAGACTGTTCTCAAATACCTCGTCATACCAGTTGGTGTTCTGACCATTATAGTTGTTCTTCTTCAGAAGATCATCGTTCAAGTCGCCCAAATACTTGTGATACTCGATATACTCAGGAGCATCAAAGATATCAGCCTTCTTTCCCAACGACTGGATAGTGAACTTGCTGCTGTAAGAAATCTGAGCCTTACCGCCATTGGCAGCACCCGTCTTGGTAGTAATGATAACGACACCATTACCAGCCTGCGCACCATAGATGGCAGCAGAAGCGGCATCCTTCAATACCTCCATGCTCTCAATCATAGATGGATCCAGGTACTGGATGTTATCCACCTTCAGACCATCGACGATGAGCAACGGACCGATATTACCACTATTGGAAGAATAACCACGGATACGGATATCGGCAGCCTCACCCGGACCACCCGAGTTGATAATCTGCACACCGGCAGCCTTACCCTGGAGGGCAGCACCGGCATCGGTAGCTGACAAACCCTTGATGTCATCGCTCTTGATAGATGCAACTGCACCTGTCAGGTCGCTCTTCTTCTGAACGCCATAACCGATGACAACGACATCATTCAGAACTTTTGAATCATCCTTCAAGGTAATGGAAAGGGTTTTACCAGCCTCAGCTTTCACGGTCTTAGGCTCCATACCCACATAGGTAATTGTCAATGTTGCATCAGGTGCAGCATCAATGCTAAACTTACCATCCAAGTCGGTAACAACACCCAGCTTGCTACCATCTACTTTAACAGTAGCACCAATCACAGGTTCTCCACTTGGATCAGTCACTATACCTTTTACTATGCTCTGAGCCGAAACTCCCAAAGGAAGCAAACAGAGCAGGAATAGCAATACAAACGGCTTTTCAATCATTTTAAAATTCACCATCATAAAAATAGATTAATAGTTATACTTACTTGTCAGTTGCTAAATATTACATTATTATATTCTACATCCTAAATTCTCAAAAAAATCATTAAGGATGCTGAAACACGCCGCAAAAATAGATAAAAACATTAAAACGCATTTTACCTCAAGTAACAAATACTTTATCAAACATAACATCTACCCAAAAAGAGACAAAATGAAACATATTCTGAGACCTGAGAAAAAAGAATCACCTTATTATATAACAAAGGGAAAAGTTATTGATATATGAGACAAAGCACGTATGGAAATCTTTTCATAACTTTGCAAACAGGACAGAAAATGAAAATCAATCTAATAATTAATTAAATATAAACTATGAAGAGATTATCAATCTTAGCATCGATGCTCGCGATGGCGTGCCTACCTATGATGGCACAGAAAACGGGCAGTAAGGTTCAGGAAAAGCCTGATCCAAATTTTCAGATTTATCTCTGCTTCGGACAGTCGAACATGGAAGGAAATGCGGCTATCGAAGACATCGACCGAACGGGCGTGAACCCGAGATTCCAGGCTATGTATGCCGTGGATGATAAAAAGGCGGGATGGAAGAAGGGACAATGGCACACCGCCGTGCCGCCACAGGCAAGACCCTCTACAGGACTGACTCCTGTTGACTATTTCGGAAGAAAGATGGTGGATAACCTGCCAGACAGCATCAAGGTGGGAACCATCACCGTGGCCGTGGGCGGAGCCAGCATCGACCTCTTCGATAAGCGTACCTATAAGGCTTATCTCAAGAAACAACCCGACTGGATGAAGAACTTTGCATCCCAGTACAACGGAAATCCATACGCCCGACTGATAGAACTGGCAAAAATAGCCAAGAAGCAGGGTGTTATCAAGGGCATCCTCCTGCATCAGGGCGAAACCAACAACGGCGATGCCAACTGGCCTAACCGTGTAAAGACTGTTTATAACGACATCTTGAAGGATTTGAATCTGAAGGCAGAAGACGTACCTCTGCTCGTAGGCGAAACCGTACAGAAGGATATGGGCGGAAAATGCTGGGCACATATCGCCATCGTTGATGATATTGCCAAGACCATTCCTACAGCCCACGTCATTTCTTCAAAGGGCTGTCCACAACGTGGCGATGGTCTACACTTCATCGCAGAAAGCTACCGCACCATGGGCAAGCGCTATGCAAACATGATGCTCGCCCTGCAGGGAATCATTCCAGACAGCAACTATCCGCGTGTAGATAAGGACCGCAGAGCTTATGTAAAGCTCCATGCTCCTGAGGCAAAGAAAGTAATCTTCGACATCTGCGGCAAGCAATATGAGATGAAAAAGGATTTGGATGGCGACTGGTACGGCGTGAGCGATCCGCTGGTAGTAGGATTCCACTACTATTTTCTGAATGTAGATGGCGTGCAGGTAGTTGACCCTGCCAGCGAAACCTACTTCGGCTGCTGCCGTGAAGCAGGCGGTCTGGAAGTTCCAGAAGGAGCAGAAGGCAACTACTACCGTCCTCAGCAGGGCGTAGCCCACGGTCAGGTTCGCTCAGTATCTTACTATGCAGCCTCTCAGAAACAGTTCCGCCGCGCCATGGTTTACACCCCTGCCGAATATGAAACCAACACCACCAAGCGCTATCCTGTGCTCTATCTGCAGCATGGCATGGGCGAAGACGAAACGGGCTGGAGCAAGCAGGGAATGATGCAGCACATCATGGACAACCTGATAGCAGAAGGCAAGGCTGAGCCTATGATTGTTGTCATGGAGAGTGGCGATGTAAAGAAGCTTTCGTTGCCCGTCCAGGCAAGAATGTAGATGAAGAGCGCAGCCACTATGGAGCTTCTTTCTATGATGTGATTATCAAGGATCTGATTCCGATGGTTGACAAGACATTCCGCACTTATACCGACCGCGAGCATCGTGCGATGGCAGGATTGTCATGGGGCGGATACCAGACATTCAACACCGTATTGCCTCACATGGACAAGTTTTCTGCCCTTGGAACCTTTAGCGGTGCACTCTTTGGCGTGGATGTAAAGACCTGTTTCAATGGAGTTTTTGCCGATGCAGAGAAATACAACAAGAACATTCATTATATGTTTATGGGCTGCGGTTCGGAAGAGAACTTCGGTACCGAGAAGATGGCACAGCAGTTGAAGGAACTGGGCATCAAGCTCGATGTTTATGTATCACCAGGCACTCATCATGAGTGGCTCACCTGGCGCCGTTGCTTCAAGGAATTTGTTCCTCACCTCTTTAAATGGTAAACAAACTATCAGACACAATAAATCCCAGAACTGCTTGGAAGAGCGATTCTGGGATTTATTTATATACTTCTTACCATTGAATTCCCGCACAGAAATTACGTCACGACGTATCTTTTACTACGTCCGGACGTAACTTTTGCTGCATCGGGACGTAGCAAATCCCTCAAAAACACCGTTATTTTGCAGATTTTATGCCAAAAGTGGTAATAGGTGGCAATAAGGTGACAATAAAAACACCCCTTATTACCACACGTTATCCTCTAATAATCAAAGAGTTAAGTATAAATGTGGCAAATGTGGCATTAAATTAGAAAAAAAATACACATGTAATACTACAGGATACTGATATAGCTCAGTCAGCTAACTCAAGTAGTTCAATCAGCTAACCCAAGTAGTTCAGTAAGCTAACTCAAGTGACTCAATCAGCTGACGCAGATATCTCGACAAGCCGAAGGATACGTCTCCGTTAGCCTACGGAGTCGTATCCGTAACCCAACGGAGTCGTATCCTTAACCCAATGCAGTCGTATTCTTAACCCCACGCAGTCATATTCTTAACCCCACGCAGTCATATTCTTAACCCCACGCACCATATCTGTAGGCAAACGGAAGCACATCATGGCAAACTATCAGACATAATAAATCCCAGAAATCTCTTGCAGATATGAAAATAAAACCGTAACTTTGCGGCATGGATTTTTAATACAGATGATTATGAAACAGGTAGAAGAAAGATACATCAGCTTGCTGACCGACTTCGGTTTCAAGCGAATTTTCGGAACAGCAATGAACAAGGATTTGCTCATTTGCTTCCTCAACAGCTTGTTTAATGGCAAACAGGTTGTGAAGGACGTATCGTATCTGAATCCAGAGCATGTGAGAGATGTCTATACCGACCGCAGAGCCATCTTTGATGTATATTGCGAGGGCGAAAACGGCGAGAAGTTCATCGTAGAAATGCAGAATGCCTACCAGACGTATTTCAAGGATCGCGCCCTCTTCTACTCCACCTTCCCTATCCGAGAACAGGCGCCCAAGGGGAATGAGTGGGATTTCAAGCTCAATCATATCTATACCGTTGCCCTGCTCAACTTCAGCATGAACGAGGATGCATTCGACAAGGAGAAAATCCGCCATCATGTGCAGTTGTGCGACACTGCTACCCACAAAGTATTTTACGACAAGCTCGAATATATCTATGTAGAGATTTCCAAGTTCAACAAATCCCTGGAACAACTGGATACGCTCTACGAGAAGTGGCTCTATGCTCTGAAGAATCTCTATAAGCTTACCCAGCGCCCTAAAGAACTGTGCGACAAGGTCTTCGACCGCCTCTTCGAGGAAGCCGAGATAGCCAAGTTTACTCCGCAGGAAATGAGGGAGTATGAGACCAGCAAGATGGCATATCGTGACATCAAGAATTCCGTAGACACCGCTAAGCGTGAAGGCAAACAAGAAGGTCTTGCGGAGGGTATAGAAATAGGCAGGGAAAAGGGCATGAAGGAAGGTATGGAAAAAGGTATGGAGAAAGGTAGAGCAGAAGGCAAGCATGAGGCCAACACAGAAACAGCACAACGATTGCTGGCAATGGGACTTTCTGCCGAACAGGTTTCCAAAGCTACCCAGCTACCTTTGGAAATCATTAAGAATCTGAGCAATACATAAAAAATATAATAGCGGAGATATTGATGACAAATATCACCATAATAAATCCCAGAACTGCTTGGAAGAGCGATTCTGGGATTTTTTATACCATTTGTTTAATATTTATATTATATAGATTCTACATCATCGTACACATTATTATATATAGTACGATGCGAGCATTGTAAAACGTCTCATCTATTACTTGGAGAGTGTAAACTAAACTGTGTCAAGCTACAATAAAAGTAGTTTAACACAGTTTTTATATTATGGACAACTTAGAAATTGATTACAAGAAAGCAGCTCAGCAGTTGCGTAGTGGTGAAGCCTTATTT
>ENA-OQBJ01000108-OQBJ01000108.1-human-gut-metagenome-genome-assembly--contig:-NODE-108-length-42472-cov-13.811170_pt1 | contig 42472 bp, 35 predicted proteins | sample MGYA00242743_ERZ504545 | MGnify/ENA primary metagenome ERZ504545 (study PRJEB26092, sample SAMD00036252) | human gut metagenome | host: Homo sapiens | study: EMG produced TPA metagenomics assembly of... | reverse complement strand
GATGTCGGCTCGTCACATCCTGGGGCTGGAGAAGGTCCCAAGGGTTGGGCTGTTCGCCCATTAAAGTGGCACGCGAGCTGGGTTCAGAACGTCGTGAGACAGTTCGGTCTCTATCTATCGTGGGCGTGGGAGTTTTGAGTGGTGCCGTCACTAGTACGAGAGGACCGTGATGGACAGACCTCCGGTTTACCAGTTGTGCCGCCAGGCGCACCGCTGGGTATCTGAGTCTGGATTGGATAAGCGCTGAAAGCATCTAAGTGCGAAGCCAGCCGCAAGATGAGAACTCCATTGAGGGTCGTCAGAGACGATGACGTTGATAGGATGCAGGTGTAAAGACAGCGATGTCAAAGCCGAGCATTACTAATTGCCCGAACACTTTCTTTATGAAAGTTCATAGTTTCAACTGTATTTTCAGTTCATTATCTTGTTTTGCTTGTGTGCAAATACGTCATACCCCATTATCAGGTGGTTATTGCGGTGAGGTCCCACCTCTTCCCATTCCGAACAGAGAAGTTAAGCTCACTTGCGCCGATGGTACTGCAATGCAATGCGGGAGAGTAGGTAGCCGCCTCCTTTTATCAAGAGCCTCAGATTTCGAAAGATTTCTGAGGCTTTTTTGTTTTTCCCACAGTTCTGCTTTCTTATCGCCCAGCTTTTTCCCACAGCTCCTCACAGCTCCTTTTTCCTTTTTTACCTTTATATTGATTTATATCAAACCTAAGTGTTATTAAGTGTTTAATTACGTAAAAATGCGCTGATAATCAGCCGATTACTTGCATAATTCGATTTTTTTTTGTATCTTTGCAAACGATAAGAATAAGGATACCAGTATCTTGTGCTTTTTGTTGTGTGAGAAGGTATCCATTAAGGTATCTAACGGGACTGAGGTGAGCAGCCTTTCTTTTTCTCACAAGTTGCCACCGCGAAATCTCTGATGTTGTATTTCAGCTTTTCAGGTTCCATAAAACAATTAATATGAAGAGAATAACAATGGTATTAGTTAGCATGTTAATGCTGACATTAGAAATTCATGCAGCGTCGGCTGCAACATCAGGAAATGTATCCTCTACTAGCGAGATGGACTGGACTCCAGTGATGGACGCTATCATTCAGGTAGAGAGTAAGGGTGATCCGAAAGCTAAGAGCGGTAACTCTGTAGGTGTGATGCAGATCACTCCAATTTTAGTAGCAGAATGTAATGATATTCTGAAGCGCAAGAAATCGAAGAAGCGCTACACTTTGGCTGATAGATATAATGTAGCTAAATCTAAAGAAATGTTTCTATTGATTCAGAGTGTCTACAATCCTCTTAATAGTATCGAGCGCGCAATCCGTTCATGGAATGGCGGTTATCATTACAGTAAGAAGCGTACTCAGAGATATTTCGAGAAGGTAATGAAACTTTTGAAAAAGTAATTCTTTTTCCATAAGGCCCGATTGTTCTGAAAAGAGCAATCGGGCTTGTTTTTTACTCGTTTTCGCCTCTTTTATGTACGTTTTGTTGCTATTCTGTTTAATAACTGTTAAATATATGCAGATTTCTGACAAAATGTTTGGCGGGGTCGGAAAAAAGTCGTACCTTTGCACTCGCAATTCAGAAATGAGTTGATTATATCGCGGTGTGGAGCAGTTGGTAGCTCGCCAGGCTCATAACCTGGAGGTCGCATGTTCGAGTCCTGCCGCCGCAACAATGATCGGGTAAGAAGTTGGTCAACAACATCTTATCCGATTTTTTTTGTGCCCTAATTTATTAATTTAACATTAAATATTTGTTTAATTCGAATTAAAGTGCTACTTTTGCACAATAATATTTTTATGTGCAATTAATAAAAAAGGAAGGGCTTCAATATGTCAGTATCCAAAACAAGACAAAAACTGGTAGATGTCGCACGACAACTCTTTGCCAAGAATGGTATAGCAAATACTACGATGAATGATATTGCTGTAGCTTCTGGTAAGGGAAGACGTACGCTTTATACTTATTTCAGTAGGAAGGAGGATGTCTATTACGCTGTGATAGAATCAGAGTTGGAGCGTCTTTCGGACAAGTTGGACGAGGTTGCTAATTGCAAGATGCGTCCACAGGATAAAATCATCGAGCTTATCTATACTCACCTCAGTATGATCAAGGAAACGGTTGTAAGAAACGGTAACCTCCGTGCTGAGTTCTTCCGAAACATCTGGATGGTTGAGAAGGCGAGAAAAAACTTCGATGAAGACGAAATAGAGATTCTCAGAAGAATTTATGCCGAAGGAAGAGAAGATGGTGAGTTTGATATTGATAACATCGATTTGGTGGCCGATATTACTCACTATTGTATCAAAGGTCTCGAGGTTCCATTTATCTATGGACGTTTGGGCCATGGCATGAATGTGGAGTCGAGCAAACCTCTGGTTGCCAAGGTGGTTTATGGTGCCTTGGGAAAGTCGGGCTTGAAACTCTAGATAAAAGAAAATGGTAAATACGTAACTAATTGATAATTAATTAAATAAGAAAGAAATGGGATTATTAAGTGGTAAAACAGCCCTTGTAACAGGTGCTGCTCGCGGCATCGGTAAGGCTGTCGCTATGAAGTTCGCCTCTGAGGGCGCTAACATCGCATTTACAGACCTCGTACTCAACGACGATATGGCTGCCGGTTTGGAAGCTACTCGTAAGGAGATTGAGGCTCTTGGTGTAACCTGTCGTGCTTATGCTGGTAATGCAGCAGATTTCGAGGAGACACAGAAGACAGTTAAGCAGATTCATGAGGACTTCGGTTCTATCGATATCCTGGTTAACAATGCAGGTATCACTAAGGACGGTTTGATGCTCCGTATGAGCGAGGCTCAGTGGGATGCTGTTTTGAGTGTAAACTTGAAGTCAGCCTTCAACTTCATTCATGCTTGCTCTCCAATCATGCTTCGTCAGCGTGGTGGTTCTATCATCAACATGGCTTCTGTAGTAGGTGTTCATGGTAATGCAGGTCAGTGCAACTATGCAGCTTCTAAGGCTGGTATGATTGCTTTGGCTAAGTCTATCGCTCAGGAGTTGGGTCCTAAGGGCGTACGCGCCAATGCTGTAGCTCCTGGTTTCATCGAGACTGCAATGACTGCACAGTTGCCTGAGGAAATCCGCAAGGACTGGATGCAGAAGATTCCATTGCGTCGTGGTGGTCAGACAGAGGATATCGCAAATGTTTGCCTCTTCCTCGCTTCCGACTTGTCTAGCTATGTTAGCGGTCAGGTTATTCAGATCGACGGTGGTATGAACATGTAATCTCTCGGCAACGTTTTGTTGATAAAACATGCAGGTAGTTTACGAAGACAACCATATAATCATAGTCTCTAAGAAAAGTGGTGAAATCGTGCAGGGCGACAAGACCGGCGACGAACCTCTCTCGGAGACTGTGAAACAGTACATCAAGGAGAAGTATCACAAGCCGGGAAATGTATTTCTCGGTGTGGTGCATCGCCTTGACCGTCCTGTTTCGGGTTTGGTCGTATTTGCCAAGACTTCTAAGGCATTGAGTCGTCTGAATAATATGTTCAGGGATGGCGAAGTTCACAAAACCTATTGGGCAATCGTGAAGAACATGCCAAAGGAACCTGAGGCTACGCTCACCCATTGGATAGTAAGAAATGAAAAGCAGAATAAGAGCTATGCTTACGACCATGAGGTGAAAAACTCGAAGAAAGCGATATTGAAGTATAAGGTGATAGGTCATACAGACCATTATACACTTCTGGAGGTGAACTTGATGACGGGTCGCCATCATCAGATAAGATGCCAGCTTGCCAAGATGGGATGTCCTATCAAGGGAGATCTGAAATACGGTTCTCCACGTAGCAATGCAGATGGCAGTATTTCTCTCCTTTCACACAGAGTAGAATTTGTTCATCCTGTGTCTAAAGAAACAATAGTAGCAGAGGCTCCGCTGCCGGATGATAATCTTTGGCGAGCTATTGCACCCTAACTCAAAAATCCATGCTTATGAAGAGGTATGCGAAATGGGCAGGAATCACGGTGTTGACTCCATTGGTGCTCATCTTTTTGTTATCCATTCTGCTTTATCTGCCACCTGTTCAAAATTGGGCGGTAAAGCAAGTGGCTGCTTATGCCTCTGAGTCGACGGGTATGGATATTTCGGTAAAGCAAGTACGCCTCGTCTTCCCTCTGAAACTAGGAGTGGAAGGCGTAAAGGTACTTCAGCCAATCGACTCACTCAAGAATTCCCCAAACTTGGCTTTAAAAAATAAGAGAGATACCGTTGCCGACATCCAGAAGATGGTGGTAGACGTACAATTGTTGCCTCTTTTCGAAAGTCAAGTCATGGTGGATGAACTCAATTTCACCCAGATGAAGGTGAATACCACTAATTTTATTCACGAAGCCAGAATCAAGGGCAATGTAGGTAATCTGCGCCTGAAGGCTCATGGCATTGATCTCGGAAAGGAGAAGGTCAGGGTGAATCATGCCCTGTTGGCTGATGCCCGTCTCTCGGTAGAACTGAGCGATACTGTGCCGCCGGATACTACGCCTAGTACCAATTTCTGGAAGGTGAATATCGAAAAACTGAAACTGAAGAACACTGATTTCGTATTACACATGCCTGGAGATACCCTCCAGGTGAATGCTTATTTTGGAGATGCGGTGGCGCAGACTACCTATCTCGACCTTTATAAAGGACTTTATCAGATAGGTCATCTTGACTGGAAGAAGGGCAAGGTGAACTATGACCAGAACTATATCCGTCCGGTATCGGGCATGGACTTTAACCATATCGCCCTGTCGGCCATGACTTTGAAGGCAGACTCTTTCTATTATTGCGATTCGAAGATAGATGTCAAGATTCGTGAAGCTCAGTTTAAGGAGAAAAGCGGTTTGCAGGTAGACCAGCTCTATGGCAGATTCGTGATGGATTCCGTGAAACTGCAGTTGCCTGATATCTGTCTCCGTACCCCATACTCCCAATTGCAGGCAACGGTGGATATGGATATGAATGCCTTTGATGAGGTGAAACCTGGCAAGTTGATGGCACAGCTGAAGGGAGCTTTGGGCCGTTCAGACCTGTTCCTCTTTGCAGGCGATGCCTTCCCAAGCGCCATGAAGAAGAAATGGCCATTCTATCCGATGAAGATAGAAGGTTCGTTCAAGGGAAATATGCAGCAGGCATCTTTCTCGGGTTTGAAACTGTCGCTGCCTACAGCCTTCGAACTGAGTGCTGATGGAAAAGTGGGTAACCTGACGGATTTGAACCGTCTGAAGGCAAATGTAGATCTGAACGCCCGTACCTATCATCTGGATTTCGTTACCGCCATGTTTGACCCTTCTCTGATGCAGGAGATACGTGTGCCTAGCGGTATCGGAATTCGTGGTAACATTCAGGCAGACGGCTCCAGATATGCTACCCGACTCGCCATTACCGAAGGTCGTGGCAGAATGAGGGTAGATGCCAAGATAGATGCGAAGACCCGGAAAGACGGCAGTATCGATATGAACCGTCTGGCTTATCAAGCTAAGATTCAGGCGCACAACATCCAGGCAAAGCATTTCCTTCCAAAACAGGATTTGCATTCTTTCACCGGCTCATTGCAGGCGAAGGGAGTGGGAACTGATTTCCTCTCTCCTCGTACCCGATTGCAGGCTAAGGCACAGGTAAACCAGATTCAGTATGGCAAATACAAACTAGATCATGTATTGGCAGTGGCTCACGTTGCCAATGGAAAGGTGCATGCCGATATCGACAGCAAGAGCCAGTATCTTACGGGGCTCGTCAGCCTTGATGCACTTACGAATTCCAAGAAACTGGAGGCTACCCTGGTGGCAGATGTCCGCGATGTGAATCTTTATTCATTAGAGGTAACGAAGGCACCGATGCGCCTGTCGCTCTGCGGTCACATGGATATCAGGTCCGACCTGAAGGACAGTCACGACATCATGGCTTCGATGAGTGATATTACGGTTCGTACGGCAGAGAAGAATTATCGTCCGGTGGGTGTTGACGCTGATGTCTTTACCCGCAGAGATACCACGCACGCAGTCATCAATTGCGGCGACTTCCATCTCAACATGGATGTACACGGAGGCTATAAGCAGTTGATGAGCCGTTTTGCCGGATTGCAGAAAGAATTGGCTCATCAGCTTAGGAACCATCATATCGATCAGGTGAAGATGCGCAGTCAGTTCCCTTTCGGTCATGTTTATCTTACCACAGGAAAGGACAATTTCATTTCCCGTTTCATCGCTTACTGCGGTTATGATTTCAAGACGGTGGATATGAAGATGACCATGTCGCCTGTAACAGGTGTCAATGGTTATCTCAACATCGATTCACTGGTAGCGAGTGGCATGCAGTTGGATACGATCCGTACCTTGGTGAAGACTGAGGGCGATACCATCCGCTATGCAGCACGTGTTCAGAACAACAAGCATAATCCTCAGTATGTGTTCCGGGCACAGGTAGAGGGCGAACTGCAGGAGAAAGGTTCCAATATCGATGCCCGCATCTATGATGCCAAAAACAGATTGGGTGTAGATGTGGGGCTGGAGGCGCTGTTGCTGGAAAACGGCGTGAAGATTTCGCTCATCGATACCCATCCTGTCCTGGGGTACAAAAAGTTTACTGCCAACGATGACAACTATCTGATGTTGGGCAATGACGACCGTGTTTCTGCCAATCTGATTCTGAAGGCAGCCAACGGCATGGGTATCCGTATATATAGCAATGATGAAAACGAAGAAGCGCTGCAGGATCTTACGGTGAGCATGAGCCAGTTTAATCTGGATAAAGTGCTCAGCGTGATTCCTTATATGCCTGACATCTCGGGTATTCTTGACGGCGACTTCCATATTATCCAGACCAAGGATGAACTCTCGGTTTCTTCTAATCTGAACATCGACAATATGGTTTACGAAAAGTGTCCGATGGGAGATGTCGGTACTGAATTCGTTTACATGCCAAAGAGCGACGGTTCTCATTATGTAGATGGTTTCCTCAATTATGAGGGTGAAGAAGTAGCTACCGTAAAGGGTACTTACAAATCGGAAGGAAACGGTTATCTCGATGCCGAAGTGGGTATGGAGAAGTTGCCTCTGCATTTTGTCAACGGTTTCGTTCCTGACCAGATTATGGGTCTGAAGGGATATGGCGAAGGAAAACTGAGTTTGAAGGGAGCCTTGAGCCAGTTGGATGTAGAGGGCGAAGTATATCTGGATTCGGCTTATCTCGTCAGTGTGCCGTATGGCATCACGATGCGTTTTGCCAACGATCCTGTCCGTATCATAGACAGCAAGTTGCTCTTCGAAAACTTCATGATGTATGCCAACAATGAGAGTCCGCTCAATATCCAGGGCAGTCTCGACTTTACGAATATAGAGAAGATGATGCTCGATATCCGGATGCGAGCGCAGAACTTCCTGCTGATTGATGCCAAGGAGAATGCCCGTTCCGAGGCTTTCGGCAAGGCGTATGTCAACTTCTTTGGAGCGATGCGCGGACCGGTAAGCAATCTGAAGATGCAGGGTAAGCTGGATGTTCTCGGCAATACGGATATGACGTATGTGCTGAAAGAATCGGAACTGACTACTGATACGCAGCTCGATGAGCTGGTGAAGTTTATGAATTTCAAGAGTGGCAAGCCTGTCGTTGTCGAGCGTCCGGCACTGGAAGGATTGAACATGATGTTGGGCATGTCGATAGACGAGTCGGCTCATATCCTCTGTGCATTGAATGCCGACCAAACCAACTACATCGACCTGATGGGCGGTGGTGATCTGACGATGACTTACAATTCGGTTGATGGCATCGGCATCACGGGCAAGTATACCCTGAACAATGGCAAGATGAAATATTCGCTGCCTATCATTCCGCTCAAGACGTTTGATATCCAGGACGGCAGCTACATAGAGTTTAACGGCGATCCGTTCAACCCGACCCTGAACATCACGGCAACAGAGAATGTTAGGACAACGGTAAACGAGGGACAGGGAACCGGCCGCTCGGTGGATTTCATTTGTGGCGTAAAACTCTCGCAGACATTGAATAAGCCAGGCATCCAGTTTATCGTTTCCTCACCAAACGATGCCACCTTGCAGGATGAACTGAACACGATGAGTATTGAAGAGCGGGGTAAGATAGCCATTACGATGCTGGCTTCGGGCATGTATCTTGCCAACGGAAATACCAATTCGTTCTCCATGAACAGTGCCTTGAGCTCATTCCTCAACTCAGAGATCAATAATATTGCAGGTTCAGCGATGCGTTCTGTGGGGGTAGATGTCGGTATGTCGGTAGATAACTCCACCAATGCAGCAGGTGCCATGCACACCGATTACAACTTTAAGTTTGCCAAGCGGTTCTTCAACAACCGCTTGAGTTTCAGTGTGGGCGGCAAGGTTTCTACCGGTGCAGAAATGGAGAATGCAGCCAACAATGATGATGTATTCTTCAACAATATCGAATTGCAGTACCGTCTCAACGAAGGTGCGAGCCAGTATATCCGTGCCTTCTACAACAATAATACCTACGATTGGCTCGAAGGCTTGATTGGTGAGTATGGTATCGGTTTCAAGTGGCAGAGAAAACTGCAACATTTCAAGGATATCTTCCGTTTCAAGACTGATAAGCAGCAGATTCCTACAGCCCCAATGGAGAAGAATCCTGCGGTGAAGAAGAGTACGAACGAAAAGAAGGATACGATGGAGAAAGCCAAAACAAAGGACTTTGACCCATTGAAACTTAACGAAAAGTAATGAGCGATATGAAACAGCAGAACAGGTTATACCTTATTATATATGTGGCAGCATTGCTGATGTTGTCGGGGCAGCTCATAACGGGTTGCTCTTCAACCAGTGCGCTGAAAGAAGACGAGCAGCTGTTTACGGGTCTGGTACCTATTGAGTATAAGAACTACGAGAAGGGAGCTTATGCTGATTCTACCATCACCGAGATGGAGTATGCCCTGGCTTCGGCTCCGAACGGTGCTTTGTTCGGAAGCAGCTATTACCGCACTCCGTTCCCTGTGCGCCTGTGGATATGGAATGCTTTCTCTCAGTCGGATGGAGCACTGGCTAAGTGGATAACCAAAGTATTCGGTTCCAAACCTAAGCTGATGGCGAATGTGAATCCGCAACTCCGTGCCCAGGTAGCCGAGCATCAGCTCGATAAATATGGCTATTTTAACGGTAAGGTGACTTATGATGTGCTGACACAGAGCAATCCGAAGAAGGCGAAGGTCGCCTATCAGGTAGACTTCGGTCATCTCTGGACGCTTGATTCTATGGCTTATCTCAACTTCCCAGCCAAGAGCAAGCAGTTTATAGATGCTTCCATGAACAAGGCGCTCATACGGAAGGGGAGTCCTTTCAATGTCGCCAACATGGAATCGGAACGTCAGCGTATCACCCGTCTGTTCCGCAACAGGGGCTATTATTTCTATCAGAACAGTTATGCTTCTTATCTTGCCGATACCGTGAATGTGCCCGGCAAGGTGCAGTTGCGGCTGATGATGGCAGACAGCGTGGACGATAGGCTACCCGCCAGTGGTATATCGGAAAGATTCATGTTAATTTCAGAAAGCAGTATATGGAGGAGTTGAAGGATTCCTTTGTACGCAGCTATCTGAGTTTCCATTATAATGGAAGAAAGATGCCGATACGTCCGGGCATCGTTTTGCAGAGTCTGCGCCTGCGTCCCCGTGAACTGTATCGGGTACGTACCGAGGAACGTGCCAAGACCGGACTTCAGGAGATGGGACTCTTCAGCTATTCCAGCATCCAGTTCTCTCCCCGTTCGGTGCAGACCCTAGACAGTCTGGGCAATGTCGTATATCGTGATACCTTGGATGCCAATATCGATCTGGTATTTGACAAGCCATACGATTTCTATGTCGAGGCAAATGCCCGCGGCAAAACGACCGGTAGAGTAGGACCGGAGTTGGTAGTGGGTCTTACCAAGCGCAATGCTTTTCATGGAGGCGAGAAACTTACTGTCAACCTGCATGGTTCGCATGAGTGGCAAACCATCAGTCAAGCTGGTGGAGGTTCTACCCGCATCAATTCCTATGAATACGGATCGGATGTATCCGTAGAGTTCCCTCGCATCATCACGCCTTGGAATATGTTCAGAACGATGGAGCAGAATGAGCGCAGATACCGTGCCGGGCATATGCCTACCAAATATCGGGGTGTGCCAACTACTACCATCAAGGCTTCGATGAATGTGCTGAACAGAGCCAGCTATTTCCGACGTCATGTGGCAGCGGGCGAGTTAACCTATGCGTGGTCTACCTCTTACCAGCATCAGCATTCTTTCAGTCCGCTGATTCTCTCTTATGAGTTTATGAATAGCCGCACAGCCGCTTTCGATAGCATCCTCGCCCTGCATCCTTATCTTCAGATATCGATGCGCGACCAGTTTGTGCCTAAGATGAGTTACACCTATACTTATCGCAGTCCGCGCCGTTACCGCCATCCTATCACATGGTCAACCACCATCAGTGAGGCAGCCAATATCCTTTCGCTCGGTTACATGGCGGCCGGAAAGGGATGGAACGAGAAAGACAAGAAGATGTTCAAGAATCCGTTTGCTCAGTTCCTGAAACTGGAGACAGATTTCGTGAAATATTGGCGTATCACCCAGGATGGTACGCTGGTGGGACATGTTAATGCCGGCATTATCTGGAGTTATGGCAATGCCGCGAATGCTCCTTATTATGAGCAGTTCTATATCGGTGGTGCCAACAGTGTGCGTGCCTTTAATGTGCGGAGTATCGGACCGGGCAGATACCAGCCTACCAACAGCAAGTATTCGTATATCGACCAGACGGGCGACATCAAGTATCTGATGAATCTGGAATACCGTCAGAAGGTATGGGGCGATTTCTATGGAGCCCTTTTCCTGGATGCAGGTAATGTGTGGACCTTACGCAACCATGAGTACAGTCCGCTCGGCAAGTTTGATGTAGACAAGTTCTTCCGACAGCTGGCGGTAGGCACCGGTGTCGGTGTGCGTTATGACATGGGTATGTTTGTGATACGTGTCGACTGGGGTATCGGTCTGCATGTTCCTTACGATACCGGCAAGAATGGCTTCTATAACATCCGTCGGTTCAAGGATGCCCAGAGTCTGCATTTCGCTGTGGGTTATCCTTTCTAGGTTTAGCCTGGGAGATGTGTCCGGAAATAAGTCTGATATGTGTTACAGATAGTGCATAAAAGGACAAAAATTGATATTAATCAAAAAAAAGTAGGAAAACGTGCGGTTAACTGCATTTTTTTTGTTACTTTTGCATCGTTATTTTATAAATAACTATCAACTATTAATAAATAAAAGTATAGACAAAATGAAACCTACGTTATTGCTTTTGGCTGCCGGTATGGGTAGCCGTTATGGTGGTTTGAAACAGCTTGATGGTCTGGGTCCTAATGGTGAGACTATCATGGACTACAGCATCTATGATGCTATTCAGGCTGGTTTCGGAAAGATCGTATTCGTTATCCGCAAGGACTTCGAAGATCAGTTCCGTGAGAAGATTCTTTCAAAGTATGAGGGTCATATTCCTGCAGAACTTTGCTTCCAGGCATTGGATGATCTCCCAGAGGGATTCTCTGTTCCAGAAGGTCGTGAGAAACCATGGGGTACAAACCATGCTGTCCTGATGGCAAAGAATATCATCAAGGAACCTTTCTGCGTAATCAACTGCGATGACTTCTACAACCGCGATTGTTTCATGGTAATCGGCAAGTTCCTCTCTGAACTTCCAGAGGGCAGCAAGAACCGTTATGCCATGGTAGGTTTCCGTGTAGGTAATACCTTGAGTGAGAATGGTACCGTAGCTCGTGGTATCTGCTCTAAGGATGCTGATGAGAACCTCACTACCTGTGTAGAGCGTACCGAGATCATGCGTATCGACGGTAAGGTATCTTACAAGGACGAGCAGGGCGAGTGGGTTGCTGTTGGCGACAATACTCCTGTTTCCATGAACGTTTGGGGCTTCACACCTGATTACTTCCAGCATAGTGAGGAGTACTTCAAGGAGTTCTTGAGTGATCCTAAGAATATGGAAAACAAGAAGGCTGAGTTCTTCATCCCATTGATGGTCAACAAGCTCATCAATGAGGGTACAGCTACCGTTAAGGTGCTCGATACTACCAGCAAGTGGTTTGGTGTAACTTATGCTGCCGACCGCCAGAGTGTTGTTGACAAGATTCAGCATCTTATCGACGAGGGTGTTTATCCAAACAAGCTCTTCTAATTTAATGTGATGGATATAAACATTAATATATTGACAGATCAGGAAGCCGCTATTCTCCGAGAGACGATAGCGGCTTCTCATCGTATTGTCGTCTGTGCACATAAGTCGCCAGATGGTGATGCCATCGGCTCTTCTTTGGGATGGGCTGGTTATCTTCGCTCTTTGGGCAAGAAAGTTGACATTTGTGTGCCGGATATGATACCGGATTCTATTTCCTGGTTGCCTGGAGCTGCCGGTATCCTGCGATATGACAGACAGCCTGAACTGGTGCAGCGAGCTTTCGATGAAGCCGACCTGATATGCTGTGTTGACTTTAGCAGTGAGGGACGTCTTGATGAGATGGACCATGTATTATTGGGTTGCAAGACTCAGCGTGTCATCATTGACCACCATCTGGCTCCTATCTTGAGGCTAAGCTGCTGGTTTCGCAGCCACATGCCAGCAGTGCCAGCGACCTGGTATTCCGTGTAGTCTGGCAGTTGGGAGGTTTCCCACAGATGGATCAGACTTGGGCTACCTGCATCTATTGCGGCATGATGACCGATACGGGCGGTTTCACCTATAATTCTACCCAGCCTTATATCTATTACATCATCTGCTTGCTGCTTACCAAGAATATTGACAAGGATAAGATTTACCGCAATGTCTTCAATAATGCCCGCATTCCGGCAGTCCGGTTCCGTGGCTATCTGATGAATGAAAAGTTGCAGGTAGTAGAGGGACTTCATGCCAGTTTCTATACAGTGACCCGTAAAGAGCTGAAGAAGTATGACTTTATCAAGGGCGATCTGGAAGGATTGGTGAACGTGCCTCTTACCATCAAGGGACACAAACTCTCCATTTCTCTTCGTGAAGATACGGATATAGACAATCGCATATTGGTAAGTCTCCGTTCGGTAGACGATTTCCCATGCAATAAGATGGCAGCCGAGTTCTTCAATGGTGGCGGTCATCGCAATGCTTCTGGCGGCAAATTGCTTTGCAGCATACAGGAGCAGAGCAGATAGCATTGAAGCTATCCTGCATACGCCGATATGCTGAAGTAGCCGTTTTTTCCTTAGAAATGACGAAAAAGACAGAAAACAACCCCGTTTTGAGGCAATAGGATGATAATAAGTGATAAATAATAATAAAATCAACCTATTCCTCTCGGTGTTGTCTTATCTTTTTTGTACCTTTGCCCAATAAATTAGATTTTAAAAAGAAGAATGAAGAAATTTTTGTTTGCAATGATTGCTTTCGCGGCTGTTTTATCGTTTGCCGCATGCAATGATAGTGAGACTTATAAGGACATGCGCGACAGAGAACTCGATTCTATCAGCTCTTTCTTGCGTAAGGAAAATATTAAGGTCATCTCTGAGGATGAGTTCAACAGACGTTGGAAAAATAATGAAAAACTGACGGATACTGCAAAGAACAACAACGAATGGGTACTTTTCAACAGTAACGGTATCTACATGCAGGTGATTGACCAGGGATGTGGCGACTATATCAAGAAAGGTACATCGGTAGATGTATTGGTCCGCTTTGATGAGTATAACCTTTCGTATGCTGCTGAAATGAGCGATAAGTGTCTCACGCTTTCAAACAAAGTTCCTGCTTATTCCTATTATATAGATAAGATAAGTGTTACCAATACTTCCGGTACATTCACCGGTTCTTTCGTAGATCCTTCAGCCAGTCTGATGGCCAGAACATATAATTCATCCAGTTATGGCAGTGTAAGTTCTACCGTGCCTAGCGGTTGGCTCATACCATTCACCTGGATTAAGATAGGCAGACCGAAGACTGATGATGAACGCATCGCTCATGTCCGTTTGCTCGTACCTCACTCTTACGGTACCACATCGGCATCGGGCAGTGTGCAGGCATGTGTCTACGACATGACCCTGCAGAAAGGAAGATAAACATAAACAGAGAAAGATATATTTATGACACTGATTAAGTCAATTTCTGGTATCCGCGGTACTATCGGCGGTCCAGCGGGCGATACTTTGAATCCGCTCGATATCGTAAAGTTCACTTCAGCATACGCTACCTTCATTCGCCGTAGCGGTGCTTCAGAGAGTAATACCATCGTTGTAGCCGTGATGCGCGCATCTCTGGCGAGATGGTAAAGAATGTGGTTTGTGGAACCCTCATGGGTATGGGCTACGATGTGCTGAACATCGGTCTGGCTACTACTCCTACCACCGAACTTGCTGTTACCATGAGTGGTGCGGCCGGCGGTATCATCATCACAGCTTCTCACAACCCACGCCAGTGGAATGCCCTCAAACTCCTCAACGAGAAGGGTGAGTTCCTCACAGCAGCTAATGGTAACGAGGTGCTGGGTATCGCAGAGAAGGAAGACTTCGACTATGCGGATGTGGATCATCTCGGAAAATATACTGAAGACAATACCTTCAACAAGCGCCATATCGACTCCGTACTTGCTTTGAAGCTCGTAGATGTCGAAGCAATCAAGAATGCCCACTTCAAGGTTTGTGTAGATTCCATCAACTCAGTGGGTGGTGTTATTCTTCCAGAGTTGCTCGATGCGCTTGGTGTAGCATATACTTTCCTCAATGGTGAGCCTACAGGCGACTTCGCTCATAATCCGGAGCCATTGGAGAAGAACCTCGGTGGTATCATGGATGAGTTGAAGAAGGGTGGCTACGATATGGGTATCGTTGTAGACCCTGATGTTGACCGTCTGGCTTTCATCTGCGAAGATGGCAAGATGTTTGGCGAAGAGTATACCTTGGTAAGTGTGGCAGATTACGTATTGGGCAAGACTCCAGGCAATACCGTCAGCAACCTTTCATCTACCCGTGCCCTCCGTGATGTTACCGAGAAGCATGGTGGCAAGTACACCGCAGCTGCTGTAGGCGAGGTGAATGTAACTACCAAGATGAAGGATGTTCACGCTGTTATCGGTGGTGAAGGCAATGGTGGAGTTATCTATCCAGAGAGCCATTACGGTCGTGATGCCCTCGTTGGTATCGCCCTCTTCCTGAGCAGTCTGGCTCACAAGGGTTGCAAGGTAAGCCAGCTCCGTGCCAGCTTCCCTAACTATTTCATCGCCAAGAACCGCATCGACCTGACTCCATCTACCGATGTAGATGCTATCCTCGTGAAGGTTAAGGAGATGTATGGTAAGGAGAAGGATGTCACCGTAACAGATATCGATGGCGTCAAGCTCGATTTCCCTGACAAGTGGGTTCACCTCCGCAAGAGTAATACCGAGCCTATCATCCGCGTATATAGCGAGGCCTCTACCATGGAGCAGGCTGATGAACTGGGCAAGAAGCTCATGCAGGTGGTTTACGATATGCAGTAAGATACTGAATATGAGATCATATAAAAAGAGATGAAGCAACGTAGATTTTGCTTCATCTCTTTTTTTTGTGCGCCGATTTCCATCTGCAAAACTTCAGTAATTTGAAGAAAGATAGAGAAAGATTTGGCTTTCTCAGATAAAAATCGTATTTTTGTTGCGAAATTGCAGACAATGAGGCCTCTGAGCCTTTGTTGCAGTAATGAAAAACTTGAACCGTTCCTTATAGGGAGCATAAATGAAATTACAGAATAATGGAATCTATTATAAAGCATTATCAGGTAGCCCATGTCGGTTCAGCCTTTCTTATCCTGATTCCTCTCAGGAGATGATGGCTGTTTTACTGGAGGCTTATCAGGCGTTTGAATGCGAAGAGCAGGTCGCATCTGCTGCCCTGACCTCCTTCTCTCTTACCTTGAACGAAAGCGGGGAAGAACTGAGGAAACCTGCCGGTTTCAAGGAGGAATGCAGACAGGATGAGGAGGGACAGCTCATTATCAGTGGTAGTCTGGGAGAGAAGCAGAAGGCGTTCCTGATGGCAATGACTGATATGAAATCGATATTGGTTACAGGTCATGATTATCAGCATTCCAGTCTTCTGGTTCCTGCTGGCACCTTCAGCCAGAAGTCGCCTTCCGGATCCCTCAAGGCAACCGTTGACACCTCGCTGATGCTCCTCTATGCCATGCGTTCGCATATCGTGTATATAGAGCAGGGTAATACGCTGATGAGCGGAACTATTCGCGATAATCTTCTTCTTGCCAATCCCGTGGCTACCGATGAGCAGCTTACCGAAGCCCTTCATGTAGCCTGTGCCGATTTCGTGTTCAGTTTGCCGGCAGGTATGGATACGAAGATAGGAGAGCATGCCACCCGTTTGAGTGGCGGTCAGGCACAGCGCATTGCTATAGCCCGCAGTCTTTTGCGCGAAGGCAACATTCTGTTGTTGGATGAAATCAGCTCATCGCTGGATGCCGAAACCGAGAAGCTTCTTTTCGACCGCCTCTTTACTTCGTATTCCGATAAGACTATTATCTGTGTTACGCATAGAAAGGAGGTGGCAGACAGATGCCAGGAGCAGATACGGCTGTGATGATGTGTTTTTATGGAAGTCCGGTTAACAAGGCTGCATGCTGTGTGTAAAGCATGGGTGTAGCGTAAGTATAAAAAGAAAGCTCAGGCTATCTGCCCTGAGCTTTTTTCATATCATGATTTCTGTATCATTTACTTCTGGCATTCCTTGCAAGGAGTCCAAGGCTTCAACTGCTTGAAGAAGTCGTTGCCCTTATCATCTACGAGGATGAATGCAGGGAAGTCCTCTACGGTAATCTTCCAGATAGCCTCCATACCGAGCTCTGGGTACTCTACGCACTCGATGCTCTTGATAGAACTCTTAGAGAGAACGGCAGCTACACCACCGATAGTACCGAGGTAGAAACCACCATGCTTCTTGCAAGCCTCTGTAACAATATCGCCACGGTTACCCTTGGCAATCATTACAAGCTAGCGCCATGATCCTGGAACTCATCTACGTATGGGTCCATACGGTTGGCTGTGGTAGGTCCCATAGAGCCACATGGATAACCCTCTGGAGTCTTGGCTGGACCAGCATAGAGGATAGGGTGATTCTTGAAGTACTCTGGCATCTCCTCGCCTGCATCCAGACGAGCCTTGAGCTTAGCGTGAGCGATGTCACGAGCCACGATGATGGTACTTCAAGTTAACACGGGTGCTTACAGGATACTTGCTCAACTCAGCACGAACTGCGTCGATACCCTTGTCGAGGTCAATCTCGATACCCTTGGTACCCTCACCTGGGTTACGGAGCTCCTCAGGAATCAACTCTGTTGGGTTCTCATCCATCTTCTCCAACCAGATACCGTCCTTGTTGATCTTAGCCTTGATGTTACGGTCGGCAGAGCAGCTTACACCCATACCGATAGGGCAGCTTGCACCATGACGTGGCAAACGGATCACGCGGATATCGTGAGCGAGATACTTACCGCCGAACTGTGCACCCAAGCCAATCTTGTGAGCCTCTTCGAGGAGCTTGTTCTCCAAGTCGATGTCACGGAAAGCACGACCCGTCTCATCACCTGTTGTAGCAACTCATCGTAGTACTTGATAGAAGCCAACTTCACGGTGAGGAGGTTCTTCTCAGCTGAAGTACCACCGATAACGAAGGCGATGTGGTAAGGAGGACATGCTGCTGTACCCAGACTCTTCATCTTCTCTACGAGGAATGGGAGCAATGTGCCCTCGTTCTGGATAGTAGCCTTGGTCATTGGGTAGAAGTAGGTTTTGTTGGCAGAGCCACCACCCTTAGCTACCATCACGAAGCGGTACTCGTCGCCCTCTGTAGCCTCGATATCAATCTGAGCAGGAAGGTTGCAACGGGTGTTCACCTCATCATACATGTTGAGAGGAGCGTTCTGAGAATAACGGAGGTTGTCCTGTGTAAAGGTGTTGTAAACACCCAGGCTCAAAGCCTCTTCATCCTCGAAGTCGGTCCATACGCGCTGGCCTTTCTCACCGTGGATGATAGCAGTACCTGTATCCTGGCAGAATGGGAGGATGCCCTTCACGGCAGTCTCTGCATTGCGAAGGAACTGGAGAGCTACGTACTTGTCGTTCTCAGAAGCCTCTGGGTCGCTGAGAATCTTAGCTACCTGGAGGTTGTGCTCACGACGGAGCTTGAACTCTACGTCGTGGAAACCCTGCTGTGCCAGCAAAGTAAGAGCTTCCTTAGAAACCTTGAGGATAGTCTTACCCTCGAACTCTGCTGTACTTACGCCTTCCTTAGAGATAAGGCGATACTCTGTCTTGTCCTCTCCAATCTGGAACATTGGAGCATACTTAAAATCTGGAGTTTTTGCCATAATGTTTTTTGTTATTTTAAACTGTTGAAATATTCAAGTCTAATTAATTCTCGTATTCTATTTCCTGGTCGAGGCTGTCGACGAAGTTGCGGAAAACCTCTTCCTCCACATCGCCCATGGCAAATTCTTTCTCAGCATCCTTTCGGATTTCTGCTATCCATGAGCGGCGTGCCTTGATATAATCTTCGTGTATGCGGTTGGCATCTTCGAGTGTGATGTCACTGATGCCGTAGTAATCGCAGATCATCTGGTAGGTCCATGCCCACTGGTAGTCGCGATAGTTGGCATTGATTTCTTCAAACCGGTCGAGCAACTGTTCTATATTCTCGATAGTTCCTTCCTTCACATCCCTAACGATGCCTTCTTCTTCAGAAACCGGGAGTAGGAGTCCCGAAAGATCATCCCAATCGCCCACGCCGACATGGCTGGCTGGAGGAGTGATGGCTGGGTCGCGCTTCAGTACACGCTTCAATACGGCACCCATGTAGATGCGGAGGGCGATATCATAATATTTGATGCCCTTGTGGAGCGATGAAGCCGGTATGATATATTCGTGATAAAGATACTGCGAAACATTATCGCCCGTTACCTCGCGCAGGTTTTCAAGAATCTTCTTACCCTTCAGAATCTCGCCAACAGAATAAGGTGAAAGCCAGTCGAAGTTGACGATGCTCTTGCGGTTCTCCATAGCACGGAGATCACGCTTAGGCCATTTCTTGATGTCGCGGTACAGACCTACGGTAGTGATGTTTCTGCCCGGGATGAGGAACATCTTGTCGCCATCGGCAATGAGGTAGGCGAAAGGCAGGTTGCGGGTGTTAGGGTGATGCATCAGCTTGCCGAAGCATACTGAGAAGGAACCAGAGTGGCTGGCATCAGGAGATAAGCACCGCTGGCTGTCTTGGAACCGCGCTCCAGAATGCCCCAGTGCATGGGTCCCATCTTGTAGGCATGGTTGCTGAAGTTGGTGGCAGAACCGGCGTTATAGAAAGAGAACATGCCTCCGATAAGCAGACTGCTCTTATGATGAGAAGCGGTGAAAGGACCGCAGAAGGCTGCACAAGCCTCGCCATTGCTCATATAGGAGTTGGCGAAGAATACGGAGGCTGATGCGGTAAAGCCGTTAGACAGCTGGCAGGCTTCGCCTACGAAGCAATCCTGTATCTTTACGCTGTTGATGACGCTGGCGCCTTCAGCGATGATGCTGTTTTCTGTAATAACGCCTGTGCCGATATATACGTTGCCATGCACAGAGCCCAATAGCGTACAGTCGCTCAGACGGGAAGCACCGTTCACTTCGCAGTAATCATTGATTACGCAGTTGGTAATCTCCTTGGTATTGATGATCTTCACATTGTTGCCAATCTGGCCCCGATCCGGCATCTTGTTGTCGATGTCGGTCTTGATGAGCTGGCGTATTTTCTCCTTCATTTCCTTGTCAGGGAAATGCTTCACCATGAAGGCTGCCAGCTGGCTGTTCAGATCGCTGAAGAGGATTACGTTGCCTTCGCCCACCTCGTTGAGTACGCTCACAAGATTTCCTTCGCCGTAAGTAGCTCCCTCGGTGGTTTCCAGGGTCGAGATGTTTGAGATGTAGCAATCATCGCCAATGGTATAGTTGTTGATGAAATTGCCTACGTTTTCTATCAGACAGTCATCGCCTATGGTTACATTGCGCAAGGTGGCATTGTTGATGCCCGAATGCTTTACGAAGCCCTGGCTCACCTCCACGTTCTTGTTGAAGGATCCGATGTTTATTTCGCCATAGAGCATCACGCGGTGCATGAAGTTGGGCTTGAAATCTTCTGATACATTGACTGAGGTCCAGTCTTCGGCCCAGCAGTCGTTATGTTTAAGCACCTCGATTTCCTCGGTGGTTAAAGGTCTGTAATCATTCATAACTTACTTGTTATTGATATTTATGTTCTTACTCATAATCCTGGTACAGGAAGTCGTTGTATGGATACTTCTGTACGTGCAACTCTCTTACTTTCTTGTAGAGTATCTCGCGGAATTCGTCGATGTTCTCCTTGTTCTTTGCTGAGATGAAGAGGCAGTCCTCATTGAGTTTTGCCATCCAGGTCTTCTTCAGGTCTTCCAACGGAATGTTCTCTTTCTCCATCGGTGTGAGGTCGTCTTCCTCTTTTTCTACCCATGAGTAGTTGTCTATCTTGTTGAAGATAATCATCGATGGCTTATCGGCGCAATCCAGTTCCTTGAGCGTATTCTCTACTACCTGGATCTGCTCTTCGAAGTCGGGATGTGAGATGTCTACTACGTGCAAAAGGAGGTCGGCCTCGCGTGTCTCGTCAAGGGTACTCTTGAATGAATCGACCAGGTCGGTTGGCAATTTGCGGATGAATCCTACGGTATCGGCAAGGAGGAACGGCAGGTTGTCTACCACCACCTTGCGTACGGTGGTGTCGAGGGTGGCAAAGAGTTTGTTCTCTGCAAACACCTCGCTCTTGCTGAGCAGATTCATGATGGTAGATTTACCTACGTTGGTATAGCCACCAGTGCCACGCGCACCATTCTGCCTCTGTTTTTTCGCTGTGTAGTCTTCTGCTTGTCGATTTCTGCCAGTCGCTCTTTGAGGAGACTCATTCTGCCGAGGATGATACGGCGGTCCATCTCGAGCTGGGTCTCACCCGGTCCACGCAGACCAACAGATCCCTTACCGCCACCCGATCCTGAACCACCACCCTGTCGTTCCAGGTGAGTCCAGAGTCTTTGCAGACGAGGGAGCATATAGCGGTATTGCGCTAACTCTACCTGGGTTTTAGCCGCAGCGGTTTGCGCACGCATGGCGAAGATATCGAGGATGAGTGAGGTGCGGTCCAGAATCTTCACCTGCAGTTCCTGTTCGATGTTACGGATCTGTTTGGCAGAAAGCTCATCATCAAAGATGACCATACCTACTTCTCTATCTTCCTCTTCTTCGTTTTTGATATATTCTTTGATTTCTTCGAGTTTACCCTTACCCACATAGGTGGTCTGGTTAGGAGAAACCACCTTCTGCGTGAATCGCTTTACGGTGATAGCCCCCGCAGTATCGGCAAGAAATTCCAGCTCGTCGAGATATTCTTTTGTCTTGGCTTCGTCCTGTGTCTTGGTAATCAGACCCACGAGTACAGCGGTTTCCGCCTTGACTTCTGATATTACAAATTCTTTCATCTATTTTCTTTATCTATATAATAATGTGAAAAGATAGTGCAAAGATAGTGTAAAATACAGAGAAAACAAAATATAGCATCAATATTTTAACTTTTTTATTAATGTGGCAGAAAATATTCAAAAGACACAAAATGCATAGCTGTATTTTAGCCACAACAGCTCACAAATGGTCTTTTTGATGCGCAAAAATTGTAAACGTTTACGTGGTTTTTTGCATAAAAAATCGAGATTTATTTGATTTATATCAATATTTGTCTTAATTTTGCACCCAGAAAAAGAATTGATTTTCAAAAACGATAAAATCATAACTACATAAAAAACACAAACTGCTGAAACATTCAAAAACTTCAAAGGCCTCGACGCGATGTCGGGGCTTTTTGTTTTCTTCTCATCTAAAGGCTTTTCTTACCATTTATTTTTCCTCGTTTTTGTCTCTTTTTCGTTAGATTTTACGAAAATGGATGCTTTTTGAACAAAAAGTATACTCTTTTCTCTGCAAAATAACTTATCTTTGCATGCGGTTTTGTTGTATGCAGCAGTAACTGGAGTAGTATGCCGGCTATACTGCTGTAGCATCATAGAGAAGATTATAAATCAACCTAACAATAAAATGAAAATGAAGCAAAAAGTTTGTATAGCTAGTATTTTGTTGCTCGGCACGGTTTGTGCGAAAGCCAACAATTATAAAGTAAGTTCACCTGACGGCAGATTGGCGGTCAAGGTGGAATGTGTAGACGGAAAGGCTTTCTATTCGGTAGAGCTGAATGGCAAGCAGATGCTTAAACCTTCTGCCTTGGGACTGGTAGCCAACTATGGCGACTTCTCCCAGCATCTTACCATGGGTGCGATGAAAGGAACAGAGAAGCATCTTTCTTACGACATGACCCGTATCAAGAAAAGCCACATCGAAAAGGATGTTTATGAGGCTACCATCGGATTCCTCAATGCCAAGAAGGATTCCATGACCTTGCATCTCCATGTAAGCAACAACGATGTTGCCTACAAATATGAGATGATCCGTCCGAAGAAGAATAACCCTAAGTCGGTGATTATATATAATGAGGTGAGCGGTTTCAATTTCCCTGAGCAGACCACCACTTTCCTCTGCCCTCAAATCGGTCCGATGACTGGTTGGGAACGAACCAAACCATCTTACGAAGAAGAATATACTCCGAATGCTCCGATGACAAAGAAGTCGCAGTTTGGTGTGGGCTATACCTTCCCTTGTCTCTTCAAGGTGGGTAATGACGGTTGGGCATTGGTCAGCGAAACAGGAGTATCGAGTGCATATCCAGCCAGCAGACTTTCTGATTATGATGCAGCGAAGGGATATACGGTAGCTTTCCCTCAGAAAGGTGAAAACAACGGAATCGGTTCAGAATATGCCGGTATACCTTTGCCGGGCGAAACACCATGGCGTACCATCACCGTTGGCACCACATTGGCTCCTATAGTAGAAACTACCATCTTACGATGTGGTAGAACCTCTGTATGAGCCAACTCAGCAGTATAAGCCTTCACGCTATACCTGGAGCTGGCTGATCTGGCAGGATGAGAGTATCAACTATGATGACCAGGTGAAGATGATAGATGTTGCTGCGGCTCAGGGCTATGAGGCTATCCTCGTAGACAACTGGTGGGACCAGCGCATCGGTCGTGACAAGATTGAGAAATTGGCTCAGTATGCCAAGAGCAAGCAGGTTAGTCTGATGCTCTGGTATAATTCGAATGGTTTCGAGAATGATGCTCCACAGACTCCACGTCAGATTATGAACAATTCCATCGCCCGCAAGAAGGAGATGGCTTGGATGAAGAAGATAGGTATTGTGGGAATCAAAGTTGATTTCTTCGGTGGTGACAAGCAGGAGACGATGAAACTCTACGAAGATATTCTGAGCGATGCCAACGATTATGGTCTGGAGGTGATCTTCCACGGTTGTACCATGCCTAGAGGTTGGGAGCGCATGTATCCTAACTATGTTTCCAGCGAGGCAGCATTGGCTTCAGAGAATGTATATTTCACCGATTATCATGCCAAAAAGGAGGCTTTCGAGATGACGATGCATCCGTTCTCAAGAAATGCTGTAGCCAGCTTCGACTGGGGTGGCGTGATGATGAACAAATATCTTTCAAGAGATAACAAGAGCCGCCATCAGCGCTATACAAGTGATGTCTTCGAGATGGCAACCGCTATCACCAATCAGAGCAGCGTAAACTGTGTTTGTCTCTATCCTAACAATCTTCAGGATGTTCCTCAATGGGAATTGGACTGGTTGAAGGGCTTGCCTACAGCATGGGACGATGTGAAGTTTATTGCAGGATATCCTACGAAGTATGCGGTTGTAGCCCGTAAGGCGTCTCAAGAGAACGGCTCTGGTGCAGCAATCAATAACGGAAAATGGATTGTCGGTGGTTTGAATGCTACAGACAAGCCGCTCACCCTGACCCTCAATCTGCCTATGTTCGCTGGCAAGACTGTGGAATATCTTACCGACCAGCCAAAGAAACAGGGTGAGAAGTTCTACACTTCGGTAAAGAAGACCTTGAAAGTAGACAAGAATGGTAAGGCAAAGGTTGTGATTCAGCCAAATGGCGGTATTATCATCAATTAGAATGCTGTTCATCGCCGGTAATGAATCCGCAGAAACAATACATAATAAATAAAAAGGGGTGATTACAAAATCATCCCTTTTTTCGTCTTAAAACTAAATTAAAAACTAAACGAATAACAATAATGATGACAGCAAACTACAGCAGAAAGTGGATGATGGCAGGTCTTCTTGCTTTTTCTGCCTTTACCTCCCCAGTCATGGCACAGCACAATGGACTGGTAGATATGAGCCACAGCAAGGAAGCCCGAATGGTAAATATGCCTTTGGGAAGTACCCGTTGGACAGGCGGTTTTTGGGGTGGCCGATTCAAGGTCTTTTCAGAAACCTCGCTTTGGGATATGTGGAAAACCTGGGATACACCCGAGGTATCGCACGGCTTCCGTAATTTCGAGATTGCGGCGGGCGATGCTGAAGGCGAACATTGGGGACCTCCTTTTCATGATGGCGATATGTATAAATGGCTTGAGGCATGTGCTTCGGTTTATGCAGTAACCCATGATCAGAAACTAGATGCCTGATGGATCGCTTTATTGCCGAAGTAGCTAAGGCACAGCGTGCCGATGGTTATATCCATACCCCTGTGGTGATCGATGAGCGCCATAAGGGCATCGATACGCATGCTCTCAAAGACCGGAAAGATGAAGCCGAAATCGGTATCACAGTAGGAGGAAAAGATGAGAAAGGAGCCTTTGCCAGCCGTCTCAACTTCGAAACCTATAATCTGGACATCTGATGACTGCCGGTATCGTACATTGGCGTGCCACAGGCAAGAAGACACTCTTCAACTGTGCACTCAAGGCAGCCGATTTTCTCTATGATTTTCTGAAGAACCAGCGCGATGAGTTGGCGCGCAATGCAATCTGTCCTTCTCATTATATGGCAGCTTCAGAGATGTACCGTGCTACCGGTGACAAGCGTTATCTGGAACTGGCAGAGGGATTGATAGCCATTCGTGATGAAGTGAAGAATGGTGAAGATCACAATCAGGATCGCCATCCTTTCCGTGAGCAATATGAGGCGATGGGGCATGCGGTGAGAGCCAACTATCTCTATGCGGGTGTAGCAGATCTCTATGCCGAAACAGGCGAGAAGCAACTCATGAAGAATCTGTCCAGTATCTGGGATGATATCACCTATCGCAAGATTTATATCACAGGTGGATGCGGTGCCCTCTATGATGGTGTGTCACCTGATGGAACCACTTACGATCAGCCTAGCATTCAGCAGATTCACCAGGCATACGGCAGAGCATATCAGTTGCCAAACGAGACTTCGCATAATGAAACCTGTGCGCAGATTGGTAATATCTTCTTATCCTGGCGTATGCTCGAAACCACAGCTGATGCCCGCTATATGGATATGGTAGAAAACGAACTCCTGAATGGAGTCTTGCCGGGCATTTCGCTCGATGGTACCCGATATTTCTATACTCAGGCCCTGCGCCGTACGGGCGATTTTCCTTATGTAATGCGCTGGCCGAAAACCCGCCAGAAGTATATCAGTTGCTTCTGCTGTCCACCTAACACCCTTCGTGCACTTTGCGAAGCGCAGGAGTATGCTTATGCCGTGAAAGGGGATACTTTGTGGGTGAACATGTATGGTGATAATCATCTGAAAACAAAGGATGTTGATATGGAGATGACTTCAGGTTATCCTTATGATGGCAAGGTTTCCATTCGCATCAACAAGGCTAAGAATATCAGAACCTTGATGCTCCGCGTGCCGGGAGAGGGTAGATATGAGGCGATTTCTGCTACTGATTCAAAAGGCAGACAGACTGGTTGGAAGAAGGGAACCCTCGTAGAACGAACATTTGATATGAAACCTCGTTTGGTGGAGGCTAACCCTTTGGTTGAAGAGAATAAGAACCAGATAGCCGTGATGCGCGGACCTATTGTCTATTGTTTGGAAAATGTGGATATCGATGCTTCTTCTGTTCCTGCTTCCTGCAAAGATAAGTATGGTAGGGTAAGCGTGAATGATATCGTGATTCCTGCTGATATCCAATGGACTGAAGTAAAAAAGACGATCGACGGTCACGAGTTTGTTGCGCTCCAGGGGGAGGCGCTGCTTGCTGAAAAGGGAACTGCAGCATCCTGGCAGAAGAACCAGCTTTACCGTACACTTGCTCCTGCCCAGAAAAAAGTAAATGTTACGCTCATTCCTTATTATGCCTGGGATAATCGGGGTAGTGATGTGGAAATGTCGGTTTGGCTTTCAGTTAGAAAATAATTTTTTTTAGTTATGAAATTAAGAAGAATCCTATTGCTGGGAATGCTGGGCTTCAGCCTCGCTCTCTCTGCAGAAAATAAGAAGATAGGCTATGTGCAAGTATCACCAGATTCTTCTCTCGCTGATGCGGTTCGCAAGGCTCGCGAGATGAGAAGATTGGGTCAGGCAGATTCGGTAGTAGTTAAAATGCAGGCGGGACAATACCGACTCTATGAACTCTGGTGCTCCGTCCGGAAGACAGTCATCTCTGTTTTGAGGGAACGCCTTCGGTAAAGCATTCGGCAGGTACGGTACTTACAGGAGCCGTACCTGTTACCGGATGGAAGAAACAGGGCAGATATTTGGTGGCTGATGTGCCTGATTTCAATGGATGTCCTATGAATTTCCGACATCTCAGGGTGAATCACTCGCGGGCTGATAGGGCACGTGGCGTGAGTGATTTCAATCAGATGCCGCGCATCAGATGGGTAGACAAGAAGAAACGCGTCATCTGGGTTCCGGCTTCTGCTGTTCGTCAGCTTCTGACGGGTGCTAAGGATAAGGCGGGTAACAGCATCATCCGACCGGATGCAAGATATGCAGAGATGACGCTGCATCAGATGTGGGAGGTAAGTTATCTGCGCATCAGAAACATCCGTATTCAGGGCGATTCTGCTGCCATATCTTTCCACGATCCTGAGGCTAAGATTCAGTTTGAACGTCCTTGGCCTTCACCTATGTATAATTGTGAGCACAATTCTCCTTTCTTTATCTCGAATGCGCTGCCTCTTCTGGATAAACCGGGCGAATGGTATCATGATATCCGTACGCATAAACTGTATTATATGCCTAGGAAAGGGGAGCGTATGGATGTTGCGGCGCCGGCTTTGGAAACGTTGGTGAAATTCGAGGGAACCAGAGAAAAAATGGTGGATGCTGTTACTTTCAGAAATGTAAACTTTGAAGTTACAACATGGAACCGCCCTTCTTACAAGGGACATGTACCTTTGCAGGCGGGAATGTTCATTACCGAAGGTTACAAACTGCGCCCTAGTATCGACCGTGTGAACAACCATAAACTAGATAATCAGGATTGGCTTGGCAGACCCGCTGCTGCTGTTGAATTGCGCTATGCAAGCAGAGCGGTTTTCGATTCATGCTCTTTTGGACATCTGGGTGGCGATGGTCTCGATTTTGTTGAGGGTTGCCGGGATGGAGCAGTACTTAGCAGCACCTTCGAAGATATAGCGATGAATGGATTGGTATGTGGCAGCTTTTCGCCTGCCGGTCTGGAGACGCATCTGCCTTATCGTCCGCAGGATTTGCGTGAGGTGTGCAGCGGACTGCATGTCAGGAACTGCGAGTTCTCTGATGTTACAAACGAGGAGTGGGGTACCTGTGCTATCGCTTTGGGTTACGTCAGCCGCATGAACATCGAACATAATTATATTCATGATGTCAGTTATTCGGCTATCAGTATGGGATGGGGTTGGAATCGCGATTTGGTTGTGATGCATGATAATCGCATTCATGCCAATCTTATCGAGCGCTATGCTGCCCATATGTACGATTGCGCTGGCATCTACACACTTGGCAACCAGCCAAACACGGTTATTTCAGAGAATGTAGTGCGGGATATCTTCCATCCTTCCTACGTACACGATCCTCATCATTATTTCTATCTCTATACTGATGAGGGTTCTTCTAATATTCTCCTGAAAGATAACTGGACGCCAGAAGAGAATTTCCTGAAAAACGCCTGCGGTCCTAATAATGTCTGGCAGAATAATGGTCCGCAGGTGGCTGATGAAATTGTGAAGAAGGCAGGGAAAATAAAGGAGTAGGGATGAAGTGAAAAATAAAAACAGCTGTCTTTGCTAATTAGAAAGTTCAAGGTTCAAAGTAAAAAGCGTATGAAATTTATCGGAATATGGATGGTCAGTATGATGCTGCCATCTGGATTACATGCAGCCACATGGCTGAAGAATCTGAAAGTGGAATATCGGAATACTCCACTGGCAGTAGGTGTCATGCATCCTCGGTTTGCCTGGCAGATGGAGGTTGATGACAAAAGTAGAGGAAATCTGCAGAGTGCTTACCGGATATCTGTTATTGATGAAACGGGTAAGGAAGTCTGGAATACGGGTAAGGTGAAAAGTACCGAATCGCTAGGCATACAGTATGCTGGCGAATCGCTTCGCCCTTCTACCCGCTACCAGTGGAATCTTACAGTCTGGAATCAGAAAAACGAAGAGCTGCAGGCTTCTTCTGCTTTTGAAACAGCCTTGGTGCTGGGTACAGACTATAACCATCCTGTCGCGACAGTCGGAAAAGGAACATATCTGGCTTGGGAAGGTGCTAAATGGATAGGAAGAGGCAATGCTCCCGTGATGTTCTATGCCCCTTATTTCCCAACCTTCCGACTTCATTACGAACTGCAACTCGATAAGAAATCGAAGTCAACAGCAGCTTCCTTCATCTTCGGTGCCAACGATCCCCGACTGATGGATCGCAATAAGAATCTCTTAGGGGTATCCAATGCGAAGGATTCTTCTTATATCCGCGTAGAACTTGATATTGCGCCTCTCAGAAAGTCGAAGCCTGCCCGTATCAATTTCTATCGTCGGGGGTACAAGGTTGGCGAGACGGATGCCGCACCTTTGGTTTCCTACGATATTCCTGCTGCGGTTATCAACAGGCAGAATCAGTATGCTGCCCATCAGATAGATATTTCGATGGATACCGGTGCGGCTACTCTCTTCCTGGATGGAAAGGAAATTGTTGGTGAAAAGGTAGAAATCGATACTGATGGCAAACAGCATTCTGTAGGAAGTCTGATTCTGAATCCTACCGGAGAACAGGGTAATAACTATATTGCCTATCCGATGCTAGTCGATTGGGGATATTACGTGGCTAAAGGTCAGAAGGCTACTTTCAGTCATATTGAGGTAAGAAACTTTAAATCGCCTCAGAATGTGGTAGCTGCTCCTTTACAGCAACTCTCTGCCAACCAACTCTCTGCCAATCAGCTCTCTGTAGATGGAAAGAAAGAGGGTGCGCTTGGCATCTTTGCCTTTAAGGAGAATACTGCGCCTATGCTTCGTACAGAGTTCGCTACCTCCGGCAAAAAAGTCAGAAAAGCCCGTCTTTATGCTACTGCCCGCGGAATCTACGACATCTATATAGATGGTAAGGCAGTAAGTAAAGCTTATTTCAACCCTGGTACTACAGAGTATAACCATACTCATACTTACCAGACCTTCGATGTAACTTCTTTGCTTCAGCAGTCGGGTGAGCATGCTATCGGAGCCGTCCTTTCCGAAGGATGGTGGAGTGGTGGTGCCACCTATGTAACCGGAAATTGGAATTTCTATGGCGACAGGCAGTCGTTAATGGCAAAGTTGCAGATAACCTACGAGGATGGTTCACAGCAAACCATCGTTACCGATCCTGCAACCTGGAAAAGCTATGATGATGGCGCTGTAAGATATGGCAGTTTCTTTATGGGTGAGGTATATGATGCACGCAAGGAACAAGACTGCAAAGGATGGGCGATGCCTCATTTCGATGACAGAAATTGGCAGACTGCTGTAGAAGTGAAGGAATCAGATTTCAAGACTTCTGATGATTTCCAGCTTCTTCCTGATATGGCAGAGGTAATCATGCCTGTTGATACCCTGACGGCTCTCAATTGTGTAGAACCGCGTAAGGGTGTTTATGTCTATGATCTCGGACAGAATATGGCGGGTGTTCCGCTGGTACATTTCTCAGGTTTGAAACCTGGCACGGAAGTAAAGATCCGTACAGCCGAAATCAAATATCCTGATTTGCCAGCCTATCAGGATCATGTAGGCATGATCATGACCGAGAATCTGCGTGTGGCAACTTCGCAGGATGTTTATGTAGCCAGGGGAGGTGAAGAGACTTTCTCGCTAGATATACCCTTCATGGATTCAGATATCTTGAGATTACGGGTGTTGATGCTCCGGTAGCGCCAGACCAGATAAAGGCGATCGTAGTGAGTTCGATGAATGAGCAGGCTTCGCAATATTCTACCTCCCGTTCTGATATCAACCGCTTGTGGCTCAATTCGGTATGGTCTACGCGTTCTAATTTCATGTCTGTTCCAACCGATTGTCCTCAGCGTAATGAACGTCTGGGTTGGATGGGTGATATTTCCGTATTCGGGCGTTCTGCTACATATATTACCGATGCTTCCCAGTTCTTGCGCCGCTATCTTATCTCTGTCCGTGATTTGCAGAGTGCTAAGGGACAGTATCCAGATGTAGCTCCAACCAATTGTGGCTTCGGTGGCTTGTTATGGGCAAGTGCCGGTGTAACCTTGCCTTGGGAGCTCTACCAGCAATATGGCGACAAGGCTATGTTGGCTGAACATTACGCATCGATGAAACGCTATATCCAGTTTGTGCTGGATGAGTATGTGGATAAGAAAACAGGACTTATCGTACAGCATCATCAGTGGGGCGATTTGGGCGATTGGCTCAGTCCGTCTTATGAAAAAGATGATAAGTCGCTCGTATGGGAATGTTATTTCATATTCGATCTGGATATTCTTTCTCAGATGGCAAAGGCTTTGGGCAAGACTGAGGATGCGGCATGGCTGACCCGGTTGGCGAACGAGCGCAGGGCTTTCTTCAGGAAAACATTCGTTGATGAGGCTACAGGTAAGACCATCTGTTCGTGGTATGATGCTGAGCGCAAGGGACAGTTGATTGATACCCAGACATCTTATGCTCTTCCTTTGGCATTCCATGTGGTAGATGGTGACTTACAGAAGAAGATGGCGGCTCATCTCGCTGCAGCCATCAAGACTCCGATGGCTGGTTATCCTGCTTATTCGCTCCTGACGGGTTTTATCGGTACCGCTTGGATAAGTAAGGCACTTTCGGATAATGGTATGTCCGAGGAGGCTTACCGTTTGCTGCAGTACGAGGGTTATCCTTCCTGGCTTTATCCTGTAAAGAATGGAGCCACGACGATTTGGGAGCGTTTGAACTCTTATACAGTAAAGGATGGATTTGGTGAGAACAACAGTATGAATTCGTTCAATCACTATTCTTTTGGAGCTGTAGCATCGTGGATGTACAATTACTCTCTCGGTATCTGCCGTGATGAGAAATCGCCTGGTTTCAAGCATTTCATCCTGAAGCCGGAGGTTGACCCTACGCGTGGCATTACTCATGCTGAGGGTTATTACGATTCAATGTATGGCAGAATCAGCAGCCGTTGGCAATATACTGATTCCGGTATCCGTTATGAGTTTACGGTTCCTGCCAATACGACAGCCTCTCTCTACTTGCCTGCCCCTGCTGTCTCTTTCATTTCAGAGAATGGTAAGCCGTTGAAAAAGGCATCGGGAGTCAGATACGTAAGTGCTGATAAGGAACTCCATCATTTGGAGCTCGCCTCTGGATCTTATCAGTTTGATATAAAACAGAAATAACTTGCTAAAGTTCTGTAAAATAAAAAATGGGTGGCAGATTTGATATCTGTCACCCATTATCTTTATGATTAAAACCTGTATCCTGCGGATAGATTATCTGCTGGAATTATTGGTTCTTGAAGACCAATCCATCTGCATCTGTATGATCGATGGTAATTGGTTTCTCTCTGCTAACCTCTTCTGCAAGAATCTTCTTACTCAAGTCGTTCAAGACATAATCCTGGATAGCGCGCTTTACAGGACGGGCACCAAACTCTGGGTCGTATCCTACCTTTGCCAGATACTGGATAGCTGCAGGAGTCCAGAGAAGTTCAAAGCCCTGAGGCTCCAACATCTTCTTTACTCGCTTCATCTGAAGTTCTACAACCTCGGCAATCTGCTCCTGGGTCAACGGCTTGAAGGTAATGATATCATCAATACGGTTCAGGAACTCAGGACGGAAGGTCTTGCGCAACATCTCACGGCTTGCGTTGGAAGTCATGATGATGATGGTGTTCTTGAAGTTGACTACACGACCCTTGTTGTCAGTCAACCGACCATCGTCCAATACCTGCAACAGGGTATTGAATACGTCAGGATGCGCCTTCTCTATCTCATCGAAGAGAACCACACTATATGGTTTGCGGCGTACAGCCTCGGTCAACTGACCACCTTCATCGTAGCCTACATACCCTGGAGGCGCACCGATCAGACGGGTTACGCTAAACTTCTCCTGATATTCACTCATATCAATTCGGGTCATCATCGACTCGTCATTGAACAGATACTCAGCCAGCGCTTGGCAAGTTCCGTCTTACCTACACCGGTAGTACCGAGGAAGATAAAGCTGGCGATAGGACGCTTAGGATCCTGCAAACCGGCACGGCTGCGGCGAACGGCATCACTTACAGCGGTGATAGCCTCGTCCTGTCCGATGACTCTCTTGTGGAGTTCTTCCTCCAGATGGAGCAGTTTCTCACGCTCGCTCTGCATCATACGGCTTACTGGTATTCCGGTCCAGCGGCTTACAACCTCAGCGATATCATCAGCAGTAACCTCCTCTCTAACCATCGCTGCGCCACCCTGTGTACTCTTCAGCTGCTCCTGAATCTTCTTGATGTCATCCTCGAGCGCCTTCAGTTTAGAGTAGCGGATTTCAGCTACGCGTTCGTAATTGCCTTCGCGCTCCATGCGTTCAGCCTCAAACTTCAGGTTTTCTATCTCCTGCTTATCCTGCTGAATCTTGTTGACGAGCGCTTTTTCGCCTTCCCATTTAGCACGGAAGTCATGCTCCTGATCCTTCAATTCTGCAATTTCCTTATCCAGCTGCTGAATCTTAGGCTGGTCATTCTCGCGCTTGATGGCCTCACGCTCAATCTCCAACTGCTTCAAGTGGCGGGTAATCTCATCCAGTTCTTCTGGTACAGAGTCACGCTCCATTCTCAGTTTGGCTGCTGCCTCATCCATCAGGTCGATAGCCTTGTCAGGGAGGAATCTATCAGAGATGTATCTCTCTGATAACTTGACGGCTGCGATGCAGGCATCATCCTGAATACGTACCTTATGATGGTTCTCGTAGCGCTCCTTGATACCACGGAGGATACTGATGGCGTCTATCTCGTCAGGCTCATTGACCATGACGGTCTGGAAACGGCGTTCCAGCGCCTTATCCTTCTCGAAGTACTTCTGGTACTCGTTGAGGGTAGTAGCACCGATAGCTCTCAGTTCACCACGAGCCAGGGCTGGCTTCAGAATGTTGGCTGCATCCATGGCGCCTTCGCCACCGCCTGCACCTACCAAAGTGTGAATCTCATCGATGAAGAGGATAATCTGGCCGTTGGCGTTGGTTACCTCTTTGATGACGCTCTTCAGACGCTCTTCGAACTCACCCTTATATTTGGCACCGGCTACCAGCGCACCCATATCGAGAGAATAGAGTTGTTTGTTCTTCAGATTCTCCGGTACATCGCCACGTACGATACGCTCGGCAAGACCTTCTACGATAGCGGTCTTACCTGTACCAGGCTCACCTATCAGAATAGGGTTGTTCTTGGTTCTTCGTGACAGAATCTGGAGTACTCTTCTTATTTCCTCATCACGTCCGATAACTGGGTCCAGCTTGCCGCTTCTAGCCTGTTCTACAAGGTTTTTCGCATATTTCTCCAAACTCTGATAGTTATCATCAGCGCTTTGTGATTTTACGTTCTGTCCCTGTCTCAGTGCCTGGATGGCAGCGAGCATATCTTTGGCATTTGCACCAGCATCCTTCAGAATACGTGCAGCAGTAGAGTTGCCCTGTACGATAGCCAACAGGATAGGTTCTACGCTAACGAACTCGTCGCCCATTTTCTTGGCGGTATCCTCGGCATTCATCAGTATCTGGTTAGTCTCGTTGCTGAGGTACGGCTGACCGCCGCCTTGCACACGAGGCAGATGTTGCATCTCCTGACGCAAGAGCATGGCGATTTGCTGTCCGTTCATGCCCAACTTCTGGAAGATGTAGTTGGTCACATCGGTAGCCTTTTCAAGAATACCGCTAAGCAGATGCACCGGTTCGATGGTTTGCTGACCATTTCGCTGCGCAATGTTTACGGCTTCCTGTACCGCCTCCTGCGCCTTGATTGTAAATTTGTCGAATGTCATATTAATATCTCCTTTCTTATATTATATAATCTTATTTGTGTTATTTGGATGAGCCCCGGAATCTCCTCTTCGGAAACCTCCCGGTGCGTTCCTCCCATCCTTTAGCGAAACTTATGCCTATTCGTTGAAAATCAGTGATTTGCTGACAATCTGTCTTGTTTTGGATAGATAAAAGATAGAAATAAGAGGTATTTTCGGACAGAATGACAGAAGAAGGCGGTTTGAGTACGGGCTGAAGGCCCAGGCTCCTTTCAGGGCGTGTGGGGCTTACATGCCAAACTTGAGTTGCTTATTTCTTGATTTCTCTCAATTATCTTTTAAATATCCTTTAAATAATGCTATTTTATGGGGGGAAATGTTGTGTAATCAAAATAATCTTCGTACCTTTGCACCATCATAAATTATAATTTATAAGTTCAATGGCTGAAACAAAGAAAATCAAGACAGCGTTGGTGTCTGTCTTCCACAAGGATGGCTTGGACGAATTGCTCGCCAAGTTGAATGAAGAGGGTGTAAAATTCCTGAGTACTGGTGGTACCCAGAAGTTTATCGAATCTTTGGGTTATGAATGCGAGAAAGTTGAGGAGGTCACTACCTATCCATCTATCTTGGGTGGTCGCGTAAAGACTCTTCATCCTAAAATATTTGGAGGTATCTTGGCTCGCCGTGACAACGAGGGTGACCAGGAGCAGATGAAGGAATACGAAATCCCTTCTATTGATCTCGTCATCGTAGACTTGTATCCTTTCGAGCAGACTGTAGCTAGCGGTGCTAGCGATGCTGATATCATCGAGAAAATCGATATTGGCGGTATCTCTTTGATTCGTGCAGGTGCCAAAAACTTCAAGGACGTGGTGATCGTTCCTAGCAAGACTGAATACGGCGTATTGCTCGATATCCTGAAGAAGAAGGGTGCTGAGACTGATATCGAAGACCGCAAGATGTTTGCAGAGCGTGCATTCGGTGTAAGCTCTCACTACGATACTGCAATCCATGCATGGTTTGCTAAGTAAACTCTCGGAAAAATAAAGTAGTTAAGGAGTTAAGAAGTGGAAGAAGTCAGGACAAGTGTCTGCGGGGATTCCATCCCCGGTATATGACAGACTGTTGCCGTGGCTTCTATGCTCCTTTAACTCCTTAACTCCTTAAATAAAAAGAAAATTTTAAGCTTAAAATAATATAGATTTTAGAAACGAAATGGGATTTTTTTCATTTATTCAGGAAATCGCAATGGACTTGGGTACAGCCAATACCATCATTATCAGTGATGATAAGATTGTAGTGGATGAACCTTCTGTTGTAGCCCTTGACCGCCGCACCGACAAGATGATTGCTGTGGGCGAGAAGGCTAAGATGATGTACGAGAAGACTCATGATAATATCCGTACTATCAGACCATTGCGTGATGGTGTGATTGCCGATTTTACTGCCTGTGAGCAGATGATGCGTGGATTGATTAAGATGGTTCATACTGGTAGCCGTCTCTTCTCTCCTTCACTCCGTATGGTTATCGGTGTACCTTCTGGTTCTACCGAGGTTGAGCTTCGTGCTGTGCGCGACTCTGCCGAGCATGCCGACGGACGTGATGTATATTTGATTTTTGAGCCAATGGCAGCCGCTATCGGTATCGGTATCGATGTTGAGGCTCCAGAGGGTAATATGATTGTTGATATAGGTGGTGGTTCTACCGAAATCGCTGTCATCTCATTGGGTGGTATCGTATCGAACAACTCAATCCGTACAGCCGGTGACGACCTTACTGCCGATATCCAGGAATATATGAGCCGTCAGCACAACGTGAAGGTTTCTGAGCGTATGGCTGAGCGTATCAAGATTCATGTGGGTTCAGCTCTGACCGATCTGGGTGATGAGGCTCCAGAGGACTTCATCGTACATGGTCCTAACCGTATTACAGCGTTGCCTATGGAGGTGCCTGTATGCTACCAGGAGATTGCTCACTGTCTGGATAAGACCGTGGCAAAGATTGAGAACGCTGTGCTCTCAGCATTGGAGAACACACCTCCTGAGCTCTATGCCGATATCGTGAAGAATGGTATCTGGCTCTCTGGTGGTGGTGCTTTGCTCCGCGGTCTCGACAAGCGTTTGCAGGATAAGATCAATATCCCATTCCACATTGCAGAAGATCCATTGCACAGTGTTGCCAAGGGTGCTGGTATTGCGTTGAAGAATGTAGACCGTTTCTCATTCTTGATGAGATAATCAGAACTTATTCTAATAGTAAGAATAAAGTATGCGCAACCTTTTAGAGTTTTTAGCGAAATACAACCATTGGTTTGTCTTCCTGATTCTTGAGGTGGTGAGTATGGTGCTGTTGTTTCAGTATAACAGCTATCAGGGCAGTGCCTGGTTCTCCTCGCTAATGCCGTAACGGGTAAGTTGTATGAATGGGATGCGAATGTGGAAACATTCTTCTCACTTACCAAGGTGAATCAGGAACTGACACAGCGCAATGCGTATCTCGAACAGGAGGTGCAGAAACTTTCTGACAGTCTCGTGAGCGTGACCAAGGATAGCAGCATCTACCATCGTGACCAGTTTGCATTGCTGAGAAACTATCGTCTGATTCCGGCTAAGGTAGTGGCGAATAGTGTCGATAAACCCGGCAACCTGATGACAATTGACAAGGGTAGCGCGGATGGCATCCACAAGGATATGGGTGTAATCAGCGGTACGGGTGTTGTGGGTATCGTGTATCTGGTGGCAGAACATTACGCTATCGTGATTCCGGTATTGAACACGAAGTCGAACATCAGTTGTATGATTCAGAATAGAGGCTATTTTGGCTATCTGCGCTGGAAGGGTGGTGTGTCTGACCTTGCCTATCTGGAAGAGGTGCCACGTCATGCTCATTTTAAATTGGGTGACTATGTGGTAACGAGTGGCTATTCTGCTGTATTCCCTCCTGGAGTGAGAGTAGGCAGGATATTGCACGTGTTCAACTCCGCCGATGGCCTGTCGTATCGCGTACAACTTCGCCTCTCTACCGATTTTGCCCGTCTGCGTGATGTATGTGTAATTGAAGATGCCGCCATGAAAGAGCGATTGGAGATTATGCGTGCAGCACAGGATAGCATCGAAACAAATGGAGACAATAATCAATAATGACGTATAGTAAGAGGATATAAAAAGCAATGAGTATAGATTTAGTGAAAAGACTAGCTACCTTTGTGGTGCTCGTGCTGGTACAGGGATTGGTGTTTAATCATATTCATCTATTCAATTGTGCCACCCCCTTGCTGTATATCATTATGGTACTGCATTTCCGCCGCAACCATCCTAAATGGGCGGTGTTATTGTGGTGCTTTATGATGGGGCTTTGTGTGGACGTATTTGCCAATACGCCAGGTGTTGCAGCAGCTTCGATGACTGCCGTAGGACTGCTACAACCTTATTTGTTTGAACTTTTCGTACCGCGTGACAGCGCCGACGATCTGGAACCGTCCATGCGTTCTATCGGCGTAGGTGCATATTGCTGGTACGTATTCTTCATCATTCTCGTTTATAATCTATTGTTCTTTACACTTGAAACATTCAATTTCTTTAATTGGGTTCACTGGTTGGAATGTATAGGCGGAAGTACGGTTATCACTTATATATTGGTGATGGCGACAGAAAGTTTCAGAAAGTAAGATTCCGGATAAGTGATGAGAGAGAAAAGAACACGATTTTTAGTTTGCTATATATAATAAGGTATGTTGGATTACAATCTTGAAAAACGTAGATTCGTTATCGGTGGAGTGGCCACAGCTATTGTGGTCATTTACATGATTCGTCTGTTTACGCTTCAGATTATGAGCGACGACTACAAGAAGAATGCCGACAGTAATGCCTTCTTGAAGCATATTGAGTTTCCCGCCCGTGGTGCCATTTACGACCGTAATGGTAAGCTGCTGGTATATAATCAGCCGTCTTACGACCTGATGGTGGTCATGAACGAGGAGAGCGGCAGGCTTGATACGATGGATTTCTGTAATTCGCTGGGTATCACGAAAGAGTTTTTTATCAAGCGAATGAACGATATCAAGGACCGCTCTAAAAATCCGGGTTATTCGCGCTATACTCAGCAGCTTTTTATGGGACAGTTGAGCGACCGGGATTTCAGTGTGTTCCAGGAGAAGATGTTCCGATTCCCCGGTTTCTATGTCCAGAAACGTACCGTCAGAGAATATACCTATCCTTATGCTGCCCATGTGCTGGGTGATGTGGGTGAGGTTTCGCAAAGCGATATTGAAGATGATGACTACTATCAGGCTGGTGACTATATCGGAAAACTGGGTATCGAGAAGTTTTATGAGAAGCAGCTGCGTGGTGAGAAGGGTGTGAAGATCATGCTGAGAGATGCCCACGGAAGAATACAGGGTAGCTATCAGAATGGTAAACTCGACCGGAAGCCTGTGGCAGGAAAGGACTTGACGCTGGGATTGGATGTCAAGTTGCAAGCCTTGGGCGAACGTCTGCTCCAGGGTAAAATCGGCAGTATCGTTGCCATCGATCCTAGAACGGGCGATGTGCTGGCTATGGTTTCTTCTCCTTCTTACGATCCAAGACGTCTGGTGGGTAGAAACCGCGGTAAGATGCACAAGTGGCTCTCGCATAATCCTTGGAAACCGCTCCTGAACCGTAGTATTCAGGGTCAGTATCCTCCGGGTTCTACCTTTAAGACCAGCCAGGCGCTGACCTATCTTACTGAAGGTATCATCACACCGGGAACAGCATTCCCATGTAATCATGGTTTCTCTTATAAGGGTCTGCATGTGGGCTGTCATGGTCACCCGTCGCCTATTGCGCTGGTTGATGCCATCAGTACCTCTTGTAACGGTTACTTCTGTTGGGGTCTTTACTATATGATAGGTAACCGCAAGAAGTATGGCAGCGTACAGAATGCGATGACCGTATGGAAAGATTATATGGTGAGCATGGGATTCGGATATAAGTTGGGCATCGACTTGCCTGGTGAGAAACGCGGTCTGATTCCGAATGCACAGTTCTATGATAAGGCTTATAATGGTTCATGGAACGGACTGACGGTAATCAGTATTTCTATCGGTCAGGGTGAGGTTAACCTCACGCCGTTGCAGATAGCTAACCTGGGTGCTACCATTGCCAACAGGGGATACTATTATGTGCCTCATGTAGTGAGAAAGGTAAAGGGCGAACCGCTTGATACGCTCTATACCCGACGCCATTATACCAAGGCTTCCCGCCGGGCTTACGACTATGTGGTAGCCGGTATGAGAAGTTCGGCGCTGAAGGGAACCTGTAAGATGCTCGGCCGCTACGATTTCGAACCTTGCGGCAAGACGGGTACGGCACAGAACCGTGGCCATGACCACTCTGTATTCATGGGCTTTGCTCCGATGAACAACCCGAAGATTGCCATTGCCGTGTATGTAGAGAATGGTGGTTGGGGTGCTGACTATGGTGTGCCTATCGGTGGTCTGATGATGGAACAGTATCTCAAGGGTAAGTTATCTCCTGATTCTGAGCATAGGGCTGCAGAGATGCAGGCCCGTAGAATCGCCTACGGATTAAGCAGTAGATAGTTTTCAGTTAATAGTTTATAGATTATGATCGATAATAAACAACCTAGTGTGCTTGCTTCACTTGACTGGTGGACGATAGGTATTTATCTGGTACTCCTCATCTTCGGATGGGTGAGCGTCTGTGGAGCCAGCTATAACTATGGTGACAACGAGATATTCAGTCTGGGTGCCCGCTCGGGTATGCAGATTATATGGATTGGCACATCCATAGCACTGGGATTGGTAATCCTGCTGCTTGATGACCGGTTTTACGATACCTTCTCGTATGTCATCTATGGCGTCCTGATACTCTTGCTCTTTGCTACGATATTCAATCCGCATAGCATCAAGGTTCCCACTCCTGGCTGGTGTTGGGACCGCTCCGACTGCAACCGGCTGAGTTTGGTAAGTTTGCTACGGCTCTGGCGGTAGCCAAGTTTATGTCAAGCTATGGTTTCAGTATGCAGAACCTGAAGCATTTCATGGCAGCCGTAGGCATTATCGTTCTGCCGATGCTCTGTATTGTAGGTCAGCGCGAAACGGGTTCTGCCCTGGTTTATCTTTCATTCTTCCTCATGCTTTACCGCGAAGGAATGCCGGGTGCCATTCTCTTTACCGGCGTGTCGATGGTGGCTTACTTCGTAGTGGGTGTGAAGTATGAGAACGTGATGATGTGGGATACCTATACTTCTGTGGGTAAGTTTGTAGTGCTTCTGCTGGTGCAGATTTTTACGGCTGGCATGGTGAATTCCTATACGGGCGATAGGAAACAGGCACTGATGATCCTTGCCTATTCGGTAGGCATTACGCTGCTCTTCGTGCTCTTTTCTACCTATGTCATTCCGTTCGACATTGTGTGGATCCAACTCTTCCTGTGTGCTATGCTCATCGGATTCCTGGTTTATCAGGGACTGAGAACCCGGTTCCGGAATTACTTCCTCATCTCAATCTTTTCGTTGGGAAGTATCGCTTTCTTCTATTCTGCCGATTATGTGTTGAATCATGTGATGGAACCTCATCAGAGAGTGCGTATCAACGTACTGCTGGGACTGGATGAAGATTTGGCAGGTGCGGGATATAACGTGCATCAGAGTGAGATTGCCATTGGTTCCGGCGGACTTCAGGGCAAAGGTTTCCTCAATGGAACGCAGACCAAACTGAAGTTCGTGCCTGAGCAGGATACAGACTTTATCTTCTGTACGGTAGGCGAGGAGGAAGGTTTCCTCGGTTCAGCAGGCGTGCTGCTGCTTTTCCTGGCTTTGATATTGCGGTTGATGCATCTGGCTGAGCGGCAACCTTATAAATTCGGACGTATCTACGGCTATTGTGTCCTGTCGGTATTCCTCTTCCACCTGTTTATTAATGTGGGAATGGTGCTGGGTTTAACACCGGTTATCGGTATTCCGCTGCCGTTCTTCAGTTATGGTGGCAGTTCGTTATGGGGATTCACCATCCTTCTTTTCATCTTCTTGAGATTGATGCGGGAAGGAACTTAGTGAGAAGTTAAAAAAAAGAGTGAACAGATTGTTGATGAATCTGTTCACTCTTTTTTATTGTATCTTTGAAATCTTGATGCCGATGTCACTCACACCGGGCAGGATTTCTCTTTTCATATCATGTCTGATGGCTACGTGTATGGAATCGCCTGATGCATCTGATAGGTGTTGATAGGGAAGTTATACTGATAGTAGCTGATACCCTGTCCTTTGCTCACGCCGTTGTTGTCAATCAGCTGGCAGTTGACCGTATCTATCTTGCATTCGCCAGGTATCTTTCTGTTTCGGTGATAAACCGTCTGTTCTACGATGAGCGTAAGTCCCATGAACGGGTAGGCACCTGTAATGCGAAGTCCTAGGCTTTGTTTGTAATGCCCGGGCTCGAGTAGAGGTGATACTTCGAATGATAGGGTGTCGTTCTTCTCCCATCCTGCAATCGGTGTATGGGCATACTCATCGTATACGGTCGAACCGCTGCAGGCAGAGAGAATGTGAACAATCGCTGTCAAAACGATGAAATAAACAGTCTTTTTCATCTTTTTCTAGCTCCTATTCTTTATTCTTGTGGGGCGTTATTGCCTTGTGGGGCGTTGCCATTCTGAGGGGTGTTGTTACCTTGCGGCTTGTTTCCACCCTGTGGTTTGTTTCCCTTGTTAGGTCGTCTGTCGTTTCTTGGCTGGCGGTTGTCACCCTTAGGATGATTGCCCTGATTACGGTTGTCGCGGCGCTGGTTGTTTGACTTGCCTTCATTCTTCTGAGGTTTGTTGTCGCCATTCTGCGCGCGGTTCTCGTTCTTCTGAGGCTTGTTGTCTCCCTCCTGCTGACGAGGTCCCTTATTCTTTATTTGTTTCTTCCTTCTTCTTTTTCTTTAGCCTTGCTTCAAACGACGGCTTCAAATCAGCTTCGGGCCAAGCA
>ENA-OQBJ01000107-OQBJ01000107.1-human-gut-metagenome-genome-assembly--contig:-NODE-107-length-42710-cov-4.839114_pt1 | contig 42710 bp, 44 predicted proteins | sample MGYA00242743_ERZ504545 | MGnify/ENA primary metagenome ERZ504545 (study PRJEB26092, sample SAMD00036252) | human gut metagenome | host: Homo sapiens | study: EMG produced TPA metagenomics assembly of... | reverse complement strand
CGACGCAGACCTGCCGTTCCCTGCCGACTCGCCCAAGGAGACATCGACTACGAAGTGGCACGACGCGGCGAACCCGACCTGTTCGCCAAAGCCTGGCGGAACCGGCAACGAAAGTCATCCTCGTCAAAGACGGCAAAGTGGCCGTGCCGCACGGCCAAGGCGCCATCGCCGACTACGCAACGTGAAAATGCGCCTCGCCCAACTGTCGGGCGCGTACGTTGCCGCGGAACTCGAATCGCACCCATCGGCGCTCGCGATATTCCTCGGCTCGTACGGCGGACGATTGGGCGAGCACGTCATCGCCGTGGACGTGACGCACGTCCAGCCGAACGATACGACGATTACGGCTGCGACGGCTCGCAGCGGGGGAGCGGACGACGCGTTCGCCGAAGTGCCGGCGCATGAATCGCAGGAAAACCCGAAATCGCTGCTGGAAAGCGCGGCAACCCGATTCGACTGGGTGGACCTGCGCGGATTCGCACCCCACGCCAGCGCACGCGAAGCCGGACAGCAACCTCCGCCATCTCGCTCAGCATGTGGCACGCCCGGCAGCGTCACTGCCCGACGTGCGGCGCGCCCGTCGAACCGGCGCTCGGCGGCTGGGCTCAGCACTGCACGAACGATGAGGATGGCAATCGTTTGCTGTTCCCCCGAATCGAGCCAGCGGTGATCACCGCGATCGTCGACCATGATGACCGTCTGCTGCTGCAGCACAACAGCGCATGGCGCAACAACGGCCTGTACTCGGTTTCGGCCGGATTCGTGGAGGCTGGCGAAAACCTGGAGCACGCATGCCGGCGCGAAGCCAAAGAGGAAGTCGGCATCGAAATAGGCGAACTCAAATACCTCGGCTCCCAGCCGTGGCCGTTCCCCTCGTCTCTCATGATGGCGTTCAAAGGCGTGGCGGTCACCACCGACGTGCACGTGGACGGCGAGGAAACGTTGCAGGCGCGTTGGGTCACACGCGACGAATACATGAGCGAACTGGTTTCGGGACGTATGGAGCTCCGGGCAAAGCCACGATCGCACGCTACATGATTGAGGAATGGCTCGGCCACGACCTGCCGTGACAAGACCTGCCATTAAAAGGTGGTATCGGCTGAGCCTGTCTTCGGGGTGGTTGCCGGGGGAGCTTGTTTAGGTATTCGTTTGGGCACTCGTCTGCGTATCATGCTGCATGGTATGTACCGTTAAGAGAGTGAATGAGGAAACCACATACATGTCTGATAGAAGTGGGCAGAACGATACGGACAACAGTTTCGCCGGCATCTCGTTTGAAGGGGTGAATGCCGTGCCGCCGCAGTCTGGTGAGAACGGCGATACGATCAATCTCGCCGACGTGGCCGATGTGTCCGAACAGGACGACGTGTCCAACGCCGCCACCGAGACCATGCCGCCGTTGAATTTCGCATCGGACCAGACCCAGCCGTTCCAGTCATTCCCGACGGCCGGTGCCGCCGAAACCACGCCTGCCGGAACTGTCCCCAATGGAGCTGTTCCCACTGGTGCCATTCCTACCGTTGACATGCCCTCATCCACGCCCGCTCCCGCCATTCCCGTGCTCACCATGCCGGTCGAAGGAGAAGCCGTCGTGGCCAAGAAACGCAAACTGCCGCTGATCATCACCGGAATCGTGCTCGCCGTGCTGGTGGTCGCCGCGATCGCCGGCTTCTTCACCGCACGCTGGTACTTCCAAGACAAGGCCGCGCCGGGCGTGACCTTCGGCGGAACCAGTGTGGCCGGACAGACCGCCGACCAGCTGAAAAACACGGTGACGGCCGCCGTAAAGAACACCACCGTGAACATCAAGGACGGCAACGGCAACAACGCTTCCGGCAGCCTGAGCGACCTCGGCGTGAGCTACAACGTCGACAAGACGGTCACGGAACTGCTCGCCGCCAAGCACCAGACCAACGGCGCACTCGAATACATCAACGAAGTCAACCCGTTCGTCAAGAAGAACGTGCCGCTGAACGCCAAGTCCAACAAGCTGGCCCTCAGGACGTTCGTCACCGACAAATTCGTGCAGGACACCGACCGCGCGGTACCGTCCACCGCATCGTACGATGCCAACGCGCGCGCCTTCGTCGCAGTGGAAGGCCGCGGCGGCAGGTCCCCGAAGGTGGACAACGTGATCGACGCGGTCGCCAAAGCCATCGCGAACCCGGGGCACAGCGGCAGCGTGACGATCACGTACGAAACCATCGACGTGCCGGTCGCACTGCCTGAAGCCCAAAACGTGGCCGACCAGGCAAACGCGCGACTGAATGCGCCGATCGTGCTGGACAACGGACAAGGCAAGACCTTCCAGATTCCAGCCGAAGTCGTGGCTCATGGCTGAAAACCGACGCGACCTCGAACACGGCACGCTTTCGCTGTCCTACGATGACAACGCCATCACCAACTACGTGCAGCAGCAGGTCCCAGCCCAGCTCAACCAGGACGCGGTCGACCAGGAAGACGCCGTCGACAACAGCGGCAAAGTGCTGGCCACCATCGTCAAAGGCGTGAACGGCGTGAAGGTCAAGAACATGGAGGCGCTCGCACCGAAGATCGGCGAAGCGCTCAAAAACGGCCAAGCGCCACCATTCCGGTGGACGGCGACGTGCAGAACTTCAAAACCGTGCAGAAGAAGAGCGAATACCGCATCGTGGTGGACCGCACCGCGCAAACCGCCACCGTGTATCACAACGACGAGGCCGTCAAGACCTTCCCGGTGTGCACGGGCACCACCGGCAAGCACGAAACCGACCTGGGCACCTTCTACATCTACCTCAAGTATCAGATCCAGGACATGACCGGCCTGAACGACGACGGCTCGCGCTACCTGTCCAAGGGTGTGAAGTGGGTAAGCTACTTCTACGGCGGCGAAGGCTTCCACACGGCAAGCTGGAACAATTACGGCATCGCCCACGGCGACCCGGCGCACTACGGCTCCCACGGCTGCGTGAACATGTACGAAGCCGATTCCAAGTGGATCTACGACAACTGCCCGGAAGGCACCATCGTGCAGGTAGTCGGCGCCATGCCATCCGGACCGGTACGCTGACCCGTTACGCGTGGCGCGGGTGCGCGGCGTTCGCATACGCCGTACAATGGGCGGCATGAGCGAAGCAAACGATAGCAAAGTGAACCTCGACGTGCCCGAGCACCTCGAATACTCCGACGAGCACGTGTGGGTGGATTCCTCCGTCGAACCCGCCATGGTGGGCGTTACCGAATACGCCACCGAACAGTTCGGCGAACTCGTGTACATCGATTTGCCTGAAGTTGGTACGCAGGTCGAAGCTGGCGACGAAGTGGCGGAATTCGAATCCTCCAAGGCGGTCACCGCGCTGGTCTCGCCGGTGGCTGGCACCATCCGCTACGTCAACAACGAGGCTGCGGACGATCCGAGCATTGTGACGGACGATCCGTACGGCGAGGGCTGGATTTTCAAGATCGAGCTTGAGGATGACGAGCCTGACCTGCTTAGCGCTGACGAGTATGCCAAGATTGTGGCTGACTGAATAGCACGGACGTCTAGTTTTAATTACGGCTGCGGCCGGCGGGTACGATGCGCGGCACACTCAAGGCCGTTCGGCCGGGCTTACGGTCGCGCATCGTACCCGCCGGCCGCAGCCTTTTTATGGGAAGTGCCTTGCGGGGCCCTGAAAGTTCCCTGATTTTCTCGGTGGCGTTACTGTTTGTTCGAACGCGACCTCTATAGTGGGCATATGAGTGAAATTCAGCCGTTGCCGCAGTTCCCGCCGCAGCGTGCGCCGCAGCACGACCAGCAGCGCGAACAGCAGCGTATGGGGGAGCGGATGGACGATTCTTGCGATGACATGCCCACCGTGCCGATTCCGGCACGCAAGGTGGTCACCACCTTCGACGCGGCCTCCAGACATGAGCGTCTTGAAGTCAAACCGCCGCTGACCAGGCTGTTCCGCCGCACGATCACCAAAGCATTCAGCGTCTGGCTGAAATTCTCGACCGCATTGGTACGGTCGCTCGACTGGTATCCACGTGTCGAACCCTACGTCGGCTATGGCACCGAACATTACTCCCGACTGATCTGCCGTACCGTATACGGCCCGTTCAAACGGCAGGCCGGCCGCCTGATTCGCGGCATCCGTGGCATGCTGATGGTGCCGTCCCCGCATACCAAAGTGCGGATCGCCATCGATGACGTGCCCATCGAAACAGTGCAGGTGGGTGCGTCGGAAGTATACGACGCGATCGACAGCAATCCTGATATTTCCAGCGAATTCGCGGCATCCGACGATGCCGGCTACCTCGACCTCGTCGCCGAGCATTCGCTCGAACCGGGCATCCACAACGTCTCGTACAAAGTGCGTAGCCGCAAGCCGGTCAACGCCAATCTTTTCACCATTCCCAGCGGCACCAAAGTGGGCGTGATCTCCGACGTGGACGACACCATCATGGTCACGCAGGCGCCGCGTCTGATGAAGGCCGCCTACAATCTGCTGCTGCTTAATCCGCGCAAAAAAGTGCCGGTGGCCAGCATGAACCTGCTGTTCAACCGCATCGCGGACATGTTCACGGACGCGCCGTTCTTCTACCTGTCCACTTCGCCATGGAATGTGGAAAGCTCGATCCGCCATTTCATTACGAACCACGGTTTTCCGGAAGGTCCGCTGCTGCTGCGCGACCTTGACCCGAGGCCGAAGACGTTCGTGCCGTCCGGCGTGCAGCACAAGCTGGAATACGCCGAACAGCTCATGGCCGATTTTCCGGATATGAAATTCATCCTCATCGGCGACGACGGGCAGAAGGATCCGACCACATACGCCACGATCGCACGCCGCTATCCGGGCCGCGTGCTGGCGATCTGCATCCGCCAGCTGACGCCGCGCGAGGTGGCGGGCAACATCGGTTCCGTTGCGGGGCGCGCGAACACGCAGCCGATGCCGGTCACCGACGTACCGGTGTTTACGGGAGCGACCGGGGCGAACATCATGAAAACCATGCTGCCGTACCTGCGCGCCACCCAAGCCGCGGATGGCGAAACCGACTGACGGCCCGGAATCCGGCAGCATGCATGGCTGCACGGTGCGGCTGCCGGAAGCATCGGCGCACATCGCCGTCGGAAAGTTAGGCGGCGCAGGCCGGTATAATCGCGTGCATGAGTGAATTTCGGGGCATGAACGACCCGTCCGCATCGGAGCAGGATGGGTTCGGCGCGATTCCGCGCGCGAAACGGGTGCCGAAGGAGCGCGTCTTCCATGGCGACACCTTCATCGATCAATACGAATGGCTGCGGGACAAGCAATCGCAGGACGTTCAAGACTACGTGGCGGCACAGAACCGCTACTGCGAACAGCGCATGGCACCGCTCGCATCGTTGCGCAAAACGTTGTTCGAGGAATTCAAGTCGCATGTGCAGGAAACCGACATGTCCGTGCCGACGCGCATGGACGGCTACTGGTACTTCACCCGCACCATGCAGGGGCGGCAATACGCCACGCAATGCCGCGTGCCGATCCGCGGCGCGGACGATTGGGATCCGCCGACAGTGGAGGCCGGCGTGCCACTCGACGGCGAACAGGTGGTGTTCGATACGACGCCGAGGCGCAAGGCCACGATTTCTTCCGCATCGGCGGCATGGACATTTCCAAGGACGGCCGTTGGATGCTGTACGGCACCGACACGACTGGCGACGAACGCTACGATTTCCGCATCCGTGATCTTGAGACCGGCGACGAGCTGGAGGAGCGGTTCGAAGGCATCGGCGGAGCCTGCTTCACGCCGGACGCGCAATGGGTGTTCTATGTGCTGTTGGACGACGCGTGGCGTCCATACGCGGTGATGCGCCACCGCGTCGGCACCCCCGTGACCGATGACGTGGAGGTGTACCGCGAGGCGGATGAACGCTTCTGGGTGGGCATCGGACTGTCCTTCGACGAACGGAACATCGTGATCGGCACCGGGTCGAAAACCACCACCGAGGTGCTGATGCTGCCGGTGGACACCCCAGAGGGCTCGTTCCGGGCGTTCATTCCGCGCGAAACCGACGTGGAATACGATGTGAGCTTCGCCTGCTTCGAAGGCGCGGGGGAGCATGGCGAGGATATTCCGCTCGCCGTGGTGTACCACAACGCGTTGAATCCGAATTTCGAGATCGATGTGATCGATATGCGGACGCACGAGCCTCCATACCGGCTGGGCGAAGGCGTGCGCGTGGCGGTCGGATCGCCCTACGGTTGCGAGCATGGCGACGACGTGGACCCCGGCGCCTCCTCCATGCCGATCGGCACCCCGTATTCAAATCCCTGCAATCCCGCCATTCTGCAGGCGCGCACGGCTTGGGCATCGAGGGTATCTCGATCCATCGGCATTTCGTCGCATTGCAATACCGCGCGGAAAGCCTGCCGCACATCGCGGTGATGACGAAACGGGCCGCCGCCGAGGATTTCCTGGCCGGCCGGCCATGGCGGTTCACCGAACTGGTGCCGCACGCGCTGGAGGACGATTGGGACGTCGACGAATCCGTGGACGAGATCAACGAGGAACGCGCCGAGATCTGGGGCAAACTGGACGCGGCCGCCGCCGCGCAAGGCAAGGGATCGGCCGTGCATGGCGTCTCGCGTCGGGCGATGACGTCTCGGACGGCGCCACCGCCGACCGCATGCCGGGGGAGACGCGCCGCCTGTATTCGATCGGCGTGGGTGGCAACCCTCGTATGACGCGCCGCGCATGCGCTACTCGTTCGCCAGCTACACGCGCCCCGGCGAGCTGCATGACTACGATCCGGACACCGGCGAGGACCGTCTGCTCAAACGCGCACCGTGCTGGGTGGTTTCGATCCGCGCGACTACATGGAACGCCGGGTGTGGGTCACCGCGCGCGACGGCGAACGCATCCCCGTCTCGCTGGTATGGCGGCGTGACGTGCCGACCTGCGATTCCGCCATGTTCATCACCGGCTACGGCGCGTACGAGATCAGTTCCGATCCGGGATTCGCGGTGTCACGCATCAGCATGCTCGACCGCGGCGTGCTGTACGCCGTGCCGCACATCCGCGGCGGCGGCGAAATGGGACGCGCCTGGTACGAGCAGGGGCACCTGCTCAACAAGAAGCATTCGTTTGAGGATTTCATCGACGCCACGCGCGCGCTGCAACGCGCCGGACTGGCCTCGCCGCTGCGTACAGTGGCGAACGGCGGCTCGGCGGGCGGCCTATTGATGGGGGCGGTCGCCAACATGGCTCCGGAATGCTATGCGGGCGTGGAGGCGGATGTGCCGTTCGTGGACGCGCTGACCTCGATCCTTGATCCTTCGCTGCCGCTGACCGTCACCGAATGGGACGAGTGGGGCGATCCGCTGCACGACGCGGATGTGTACGCGTATATGAAGTCGTACACGCCATACGAGAATGCGCCAGATAGTGAAAATGACGAAAGAACTGCCGTTTTTCCGAAAATTTTCATTACCACATCCATGAACGACACCCGCGTGCTGTATGTGGAGCCAATGAAATGGCTGGCCCGGCTGCAGCATGCCGGTGTGGACGCCGTGGCGAAAATCGAGGTGGAGGCCGGGCATGGCGGCACATCCGGACGGTACAAGCAGTGGGAGGAAGTCTCGTACGAGAACGCCTGGTGCCTGTCGGTGATGGGCATCGGCAGCTGACTGGCCGCCGACTGCCGGAATGGGCTGTCCATTTGCTGAGCTGTTTTAGTCCGATAGGTGAATCACTGACTAGAGTCGCGTGCTATGAGTGATTCTGCAAAGAAGTACACCATCGCCGTCATTCCGGGCGATGGCATTGGCAAGGAAGTGACTCCGTGGGCTCAGAAGGCTCTGGAGAAGGCGGCCGAAGCGTCGCCGAATTCGAATATGAGAAGTTCGATCTGGGTGCCGAGCGCTATCTGCGTGACGGCGCGATTCTTCCGGAAGAGGAAGAGGACCGCATCAAGAAGACCGACGCCATCCTGCTGGGCGCCGTCGGCGATCCGCGCATCAAGGCGGGCATTCTGGAACGCGGCCTGCTGCTCAAGCTCCGCTTCGACCTGGACCAGTACGTGAACCTGCGTCCGTCCAAGCTGTACAAGGGTGTCACGTCGCCGCTCGCCAACCCGGGTGACATCGACTTCGTGGTCGTGCGTGAAGGCACCGAAGGCCTGTACTGCGGTGCCGGCGGCGCGGTGCGCCGTGGCACCCCGAACGAGGTGGCCACCGAAGTCTCCATCAACACCGCCTACGGTGTGGAGCGCGTGGTGCGTTACGCCTTCCAACTGGCCATGAAGCGCAGGAAGCATGTGACCCTTGTGCACAAGAAGAACGTGCTGGTCAACGCCGGCGACATGTGGCAGCGCATCGTCGACAAGGTGGCCGAGGAATACCCGGAGGTCTCCCACGACTACCTGCACATCGACGCGACCACCATCTTCATGGTGTCCAACCCGTCCCGCTTCGACGTGATCCTGACCGACAACCTCTTCGGCGACATCATCACCGACGAGGCCGGTGCCGTGGTCGGTGGCGTCGGCTACTCCGCTTCGGGCTGCATCAACGCGTCCAACGAGTATCCGTCCATGTTCGAGCGATCCACGGTTCCGCTCCGGACATCGCCGGCCAGAACAAGGCCAATCCGACCGCGGCCATCCTGTCCGCCGCCATGCTGCTCGAGCATCTCGGTTTCGACGACGCTGCCAAGAAGATCCATACCGCCGTTGAGGCTGACATCGAGGAGCTTGGCTCCACCACGCGCACCACCGACGAGGTGGGACGCGACATCCTGGCCCGCATGTGATTGGCATTCGCTGACATTCCATTTGGATGTTCCATTTGGTGAGACGCCCGCCGAAACAAGGTTTTCCTTGGAACGGTGGGCGTCTTCGCATAATCAGGGGATTTTTCAGGGGTTTTTCGGGGTTCGTGCCAGTGGTAAACGCCGATGACGGGCAAACCTTGGGATATTGTTGAGGCATGAGTGATAACAACGCCGATTTCAATGGTGCCGGTCAAGTCAACAATCCAACGTCGGATAACGCAGCCCAGGCCGACTACAACCAACCGTACATTCCACAACAGAACGATGCGCAGATGAACCATCCGGAGTCGCAGCCGGAAACCCCCGCATACGATCAGAACTCCGCCGCATACACTCAGCCCGCTCAGCCGGCCGAGCCTGCCGTTCCGGCGTACGATCCGAACGCTTCCGCATACAGCCAGTATGGCCAGACCGCACAGTCGGCCCAAACCGCTCAGCCGTCATACGGTCAGCCGGCGACTCCGGCCCGGCATACGGTACGCTCCCGTCTATACCCAGCCGGCTCAGCCGGCCACGCCCGCTGCTCCGGTATATGATCCGAACGCCGCATCGTACAACCAGTACGGTCAGTATGGCCAGCCGTCCCAGCCTGCCCAATCTGCGCAGCCGTCGTACGGTCAGCCGGCAGCCCCGGCGTATGACCCCAACAACGCTTACGCCCAGCCGGATTACAACCAAGCGAACTACGGACAGCAAGGCTACGCGGCCCCGTCTTACAACCAATCCGCCTATACCCAGCCCGCCTACGCGCAGCAGCCGGCATACGGCCAGCCCGTCGCACCGGCGGATACGCCAGAAGTCGAAACTGGCAGCCGGTCTGCTTGGCATCTTCCTGGGCTGCTTCGGCGTGCACAACTTCTACTTGGGCAACACCGGCAAGGCCGTGGCACAGCTGCTGCTGACCGTCATCGGCTGGATTCTCATCATCGGCCCAGCCGTCGCAGGCATCTGGGGACTGGTGGAAGGCATCCTGATTCTGTGCTCCCACTACGGCTCGCAATGGCACCGTGACGCTCAAGGCGTCGAACTGCAGGATTGATGACTCGAGGACTTTACAAACAGCCGGGCGGCAAACTCGTTGGAGTGACTGTCCGGCTTTCTCATGCCGATCCGGATTGTACCGATTCGGATTACGCCGATTCGGACTATATTGATTCGGCTCATACGAATGCCGTGAAAACGGTTCCATACGCTGGGCCGGCTGCATCATCGACTGTTATCGAATGCCATATCGACGGCGATTTCTTCCTCGACGGGGACGATGCCGGAACGCGGAATCTCTTGCATTCCATGGAATGTGCGCTGGAACAGTGCGCGGCCCGTTGCCTCAGCGGTTCGATGGTTTCCGAACGTGACGTGACCGTCGCCGTCGAACGGACGATGTTGCACCATCCGGACGTGCGCATCGTCGGCATGGGCGCGCGTGGCATCGCCATCGCCTTTCAACGTGCGATTGACGGCATCGATGGCGCCGATGGCATTGCCGGTATCGGCGGTAATGATGTTACGAAAGTGGAACCACGCGACGACCTGCGCATTCGGCGGCATACCAGCCCAATGGAAACCGCAGAAACCGCGGAAATCGCAAAAAACATTGAAAACGCTGGAACCGCGGAAAGCGACGAAAACGCTGGAACCGTTGGAACCGGCGAAATCGCCGAAACCGGCAATTGGGCGGAATACGCGCGACGCTGGCACGCACTCAAACCGAACATCGTGCACGACGACCCCCGCAAACCGCAGGAACAAATGGACCTCGACGTCGAATGGGCACGCGAAGTGGCTGCCGGAACCCGCGAACCCACCCTGCGTTTCTGGGAATGGGCCGAGCCGGCCGTGGTCATCGGCAGATTCCAGTCGCTCGAAGACGAAGTCAACGTGCGCACCGCGCAAGACGAAGGATTCCACATAGTCCGCCGCTGCACCGGCGGGGGAGCGATGTTCATCGAACCAGGCAACACCATCACCTACTCGCTGTACGCGCCACTCGACTTCGTCCACGGCATGAGCGTCGAGGAATCCTACGAACTCTGCGACTACTGGCTCGTCGAAGCGTTACGTGCCCTCGGCCTCAACGTACGATTCGCCGGACTCAACGACATCGCCACACAATATGGCAAACTCGGCGGCGCCGCGCAACGCCGGTTCGCGCCCACCCACGGCGGACCCGGCGCGATTCTGCACCACGTCACGCTCGCCTACGACATCAACGCGGAAAAGATGACCCGCGTGTTGAACATCTCACGAGAGAAAATGTCCGACAAAGCGGTGAAATCAGCGGCAAAACATGTCGATCCCATGCGCTCTCAAACCGGCATGGGCCGAGACGAGGTAGTGGCGCGACTGGTCGACGCCGCCGTTCGAGTTACAATGTAGCCCGAATGGTCGATGGTGCCCGACTTAACGAGCGTTGGCATGGATGTCGACAACGGAAAACGCAGAAGCACGTCGGAACGGAGGCACGTCGATGGTCACCCCGAATGGAACCAATGGAATCAATGGTTTTGGTGGTTTCGACGATGAGCGTGAGACGTTGCTGCACACCGCGCTGTTCAAGCAGGTTTCGTCCGAAGAAGCCCGGGAACTGCTGCCGTATCTGCAGCATGCCGAATACGACAAGGGCGATTTCATCTTCCGCGAGGGAGACACCGACCATCGCATGTATCTGCTGGAGGAAGGCCGCGTCAAACTGACCAGACAATCCTCCGACAAGCGTGTGCAGCTGCTGAGCATCCACGCGTACGGCGAAGTGCTGGGTGAGATTCCGGTGTTCGATCCGCATGGCGGACCGCGTACCGCTTCGGCGGTGGCGATGACCAACGGCACGCGTGTGGTCTGGCTGGAACATGACGCGCTGTTCGACTGGCTCGACGAACATCCGCGCGTGGCCGTGGACATGCTGCAGGTTCTGGCGCACCGCATGCGCAGCAACAACGAACGCATCTGCGATCTGGTGTTCATGGACGTTCCCGGACGACTCGCCAAAACACTGCTCAATCTGGCATCACGATTCGGCGAACCGGTCGAAGCCGGCCTGAAGGTGCCGCACGATCTGACACAGGAGGAGATGGCGCAGCTCGTCGGATCCTCACGCGAAACGGTGAACAAGGCGTTGATGGATTTCGCTAACCGCGGATGGATCGCCAGGGAAGGCCGGTCCATCATCATCTACCAGCCGGGCATGCTGATTCGCCGATCAAGACGATGATATTCGGCTGGTTTTTCGGCTGATTTCCAACTTTTCCTAAGAAATTGTCTGTTTTGTGAGAAACCCGTGACGGCTTCCGGCACATGCGTTGGCGGGCATGTGTTTAGTAGACCCGCCACTTTAGAATGGGCGTCATGCCCAAGAAGAAGACCCTTACCGTTCAACGTGTGCTCGCATTGGTAATCGCATACATCACGTTATGCGTGGGCGGCGGCGTTGTGACGAGTATTTTCTTTATGCCCGCTGTGTTCGCCGCCAATAACGCGGCCAAAGCCGTCATTCCGTCCCTTGCGGTCGAAGGCATCGATTTCGATGTGACCTCGCTCCCGCAACGCTCGACGATGTATTTCAACGACGGCAAGACCGCTTTCGCGGAATTCTATACGCAGAACCGCGAGGTCGTGCCGCTGAAGAAAATCTCCAAAGCCATGCAGCAGGCCGTCGTGGCCCGTGAAGACAAGCGCTTCTTCGAACATACCGGCGTGGACGTGCAGGGCGTGTTCCGAGCGTTCTTCCAAACCTACGTCAGAGGCGGCGACCAGCAGGGTGGTTCCACGCTGACGCAGCAGTACGTCAAGAACGTGCTGTCCACCCAAGCCCGTGAAGACGACGATCCAATCGCCGAATACCATGCGACGGAAGACACCGTGGCACGCAAGCTGCGCGAGATGCTGATCTCGGTGCAGATCGAAAAGAAATACTCCAAAGCCGAGATCCTGCAGGGCTACCTCAACATCGCGCAGTTCGGCCGCAACAACCTGTGCGGCGTGGAAATGGCCGCCAAACGCTACTTCAATGTCTCCGCTTCGGAACTGAACGTGACCCAGGCTGCGACCATCGCGGCAATCACCAAAAATCCGCAGAACTTCGATCCTTCCGTGGAAGCCAACCAGAAGGAAGCCGAACACCAGCGCAACATCGTGCTGCAGCTGATGCACGACCAGGGCTACATCACCTCCGAAAAGGAATTCAAAGACGCCATCAACACGCCGTTGAAGGATACGCTGAACCTGCAGGACGTGAGCTCCGGATGCCAGTCGGCCATTGAAAACACCGGCTTCTTCTGCTCATACGTGGTCAACCAGATCCTGAAGAACAAGGCGTTCGGCAAGGACGACGAGGCTCGCGAGAAGCTGCTGAAGGAAGGCGGTCTGAAGATCGTCACCACGCTCGACCGTAACGCCAACAACGCGGCCATGCAGGCGGCGAACAGCACCGTGCCGGCCACCGACCCGTCCGGATTCGAAGTGATGATAGCGGCCGTGAAGCCGGGCACCGGCGAAATCCTGTCGTTCGGCATCAATCGAACCTACGACGCCACGGATGACGCCCGAACGGACGAGACCAAGACCTCCATGAACTACATGGTCGACCAGGAGGACGGCGGCGGCATGGGCTTCAACGTCGGCTCCACCTGGAAGCCCATCAACATGGTGGCGTGGATGCAGAAAGGCCACTCCATCAACGAGTCGCTCGTCACATCCACCGTCTACGACACGTCGAAGTTCAGCTGCAACGGCTACGGTTTCGTCGGCACGTGGAGGGTGCAGAATTCCGGTGGTGGCACCACCTCTCCGGAAAGCCCGCTGCAGGGTCTGATCAAGTCGCACAACACCACGCAGGCCTCGATGGCGTCGAACATCGGTCTGTGCGCGATCGCCGACGCGGCCAAGGAGATGGGCTACCACAACGCCATCTCCAACGCGTCCGACATCTACTCCGCTAACTCGTTCCAGCCGCCAATGACCATCGGTACGGTGCAGGCGTCGCCGTTGACCATGGCCAACGTGTACGCCACCATGGGCGCCAACGGCGTGGAATGCACTCCGATCGCCATCACCAAGGTGACCGACCGCAGTGGCAGCAAGGTGAAAGTGCCGTCCGCGAACTGCCATCAGGCCATCGACCCGGACATCGCGCAGACCGTGTCTTACGCGCTGAACCAAGGTGTCGTGCAGCCTGGCGGCGAAGCGTCGACCACGCAGCTTGACAACAATCGCAAGACCTTCGCCAAGACCGGTACCAACGAGAACACGGTGATGACCACCGCAGGTTTCGTGCCGAACCAGGTCGCGGCGTTCGTTGCGGTCGCCGACGCGCAGGACCCGATCAACAACACCTTCGACAACAAGACCATCAACGGCGTGTACCGCCCGTCCTGGTACGGCATGTACATCGCAACGCCGGCGTGGAAGCAGTTCATGAACACGTATCTTGCCGCTATCAACGCGCCGATTGACAACGATTACGGAAAGGGTGCCGACAAGTACACGGTTTCGAAGGGTGCCACCAGAACATACAACCAGTACCAATACCAGCGCCAGCAGAACAGTCAGCAGCAAAGCCAGCAGCAAAGCCAGCAGCAGACCAACCAAGGCCAGCAGCAGCAATCGCAGCAACAGCCTGCCGAGCAGCAAAGTGACCAGCAGCATCAATAGTTGCGATTGTCGGCTATACGTGCCGACTGGCCGCATTGACTGACCGCACTGACTGCCCACGTCACCGGAGCGTAAATCGCATGGCAAAGTGAACAGTCCATGAACGCCCGCCCCAACCGGCGGCGTTCTGCTTACAATGCAATCGGTACCATGCCCGTCGCGTGGGAACGCGGTGCGGATATCGACGATTCAGGCGATACCAACGATTCATAAGAGAGATGACAATGAGCGAAGACAAGAAGAACGGCAAGCAGAACAAGACGGTCAAACCGTTCGATCCGATGACGTTGCGTGGCGTCACCGTGCGCAACCGCATCTGGCTGCCGCCAATGGACACGTATTCCGCATTGGCGCAGGACGCAAGCCCACGCCATTCCACTACCAGCATTACGTTTCGCGTGCGATGGGCGGCTTCGGCATGATCATCATGGAAGCGACCGCCGTCGCGCCGGAAGGCCGCATTTCGCCGTGCGATCTGGGATTGTGGGATGACGGACAGATGGACGCATGGCGTTGGATCGTGGCCGACGCGAAGGCAGCGGGTGCCACGATGGCGGTGCAGCTCAACCACGCCGGACGCAAGGGTTCCACCGGCTGCCACGCGATCGGTTTCGATGGACAGAGCGTGCCGGAAGAGCAAGGCGGATGGCGGACGGTTTGCCCAAGCGCCAACGCATACGGTTCCCTGGCTCGTCCGCGCGCACTGAGCGTCGATGAGATCCACACCATCGTGGACCAGTTCCGCGACGCCGCCTGGCGCGCCATGAACATCAGCTTCGACGCGGTGGAAGTCCATGCCGCGCACGGCTACTTGCTGTCGCAGTTCCTCGACCCGCTCATCAACGAGCGTGACGACGAGTACGGCGGATCGTTCGACAATCGCGTCCGCATGCTGGTCGAAGTCGTGGATGCGATTCGTTCCGTCGTGCCCGATACCATGCCGGTGCTGGTGCGCGTCTCCGCCACCGACTGGGCCGCAGGCGGTTGGGACCTTGACCAGACCGTCGAACTGGCTAAGATTCTGAAGGCCCACGGCGTGGACCTGATCGACGTGTCCACAGGCGGATTGATTCCCGACGTGACCATTCCGGTGAAGCCCGACTACCAAGTGCCGTTCGCCGAACAGGTGCGCAGTCGCGCGGGCATTCCCACCACCGCAGTCGGGCTCATCACCAAGCCGAAGCAGGCGAAGAAGATTCTGAAGTCGGGCGCCGCCGACGCCGTGGAAATCGGCCGCGCCGCCCTGCGCGACCCGTATTGGCCGCTCCGTGCCGCCCACAAACTGGACGTGCCGGTCGAGGAAGCCCCCTACCAGCCGCCATACCTCCGCGGCGCCTTCCGCTGACCCTCCTTCCCCTCCCCCTTTTTTCTTATTGCGAAAAGTGGATAACACCCCAACGCAACATAACAAAAAAAACGAGTGGGAGGGCGGGCGCCTATTCACGACCGTAAGCCTGGCCGAACGGCCTTGAGTGTGTCGTGAACAGGACGCCCGCCCTCCCACGGAGACGCGCCTCTGTTTTTTACTTATTAATCGCCTTTATATTGCCGAAAAATCGCTTTTTAAATCGCAACTTAAATCGCAATTAAAAAGTTTTCACGCGTCGATGCCGACCGCCTCGCTGACATGTTCGAACCCGTCGCGCCTGAGCAGTTCGGCCAGTCCACGCTTCAACACGGTGATCTGCTGCGGACCACGGTACATGAGCGCGCTGATGAACATCACCAGCGACGAACCGCAACGAATCTTCTCATACGCCTGCTGCGGGGTGAAGACGCCACCGATGCCGGCGATTGCGAACCGGTCGCCATATTCGCGGTAGACCTGCTTGATGCGTTCGTTGCTGGCCGCGTAGCACGGCGAGCCGGACAGTCCGCCCTCCCAATCGCGCGGAATGGACATGCCGGTGCGGTCCTTCTGCAGATTGGCGATCGACAGTCCCTGCACGTTGTGCTCGGCGAGCACGTCCAGCAGATCCTTGAATTCCGGCCACGTCTTATTGAGCGGCATTTTGACGAGCGTCGGCTGCGGACGGTCGATTTTGTCCAGTTCGGTGAACAGCTTGTCGAGCGCTTCCGGGCTTTGGTTGAACGGTTCGCCGGCCATGGTGTTCGGGCAGGAGATGTTCACTTCGACCATGGCGGTGCGTCCGGCCGCGCGGCGCATCGAAATGCAGTAATCCTCGATGCCTTCGTCCAGATCGCCGGTCTTGCTGTCGTTCGTGCGGGCGATCGAAACCGACACCTGCATGCTCTTCGCCTTCGTCCATGCGTTCTCGGCGCGCGGAATCACCACCGCGGAACCCTCGTTGGCAAGGCCCACGTGCACCATCATCGAATCGTATTCAGGCAGGCGGTGGAACCATGGGCGCGGGTTGCCGGGGCAGGGGCGCGACGTGGTGGAGCCGACCGTTTCGAAACCGAAGCCGACGTTGTCGAGCAGCACCGGCATCTCGCAATCCTTGTCGAGGCCGGCGGACAGGCCGAACGGATTGGCGAAGTCGACGCCCATCACGTTGGTTTCCAGTATCGGGTCGGTGTAGTCGAGCATTTCGCGGCATAGCCACATCAGCGGTGGAATGTTGCGGGTGACCTTGCAGAAATCGATCATCTGGCTGTGGGCCACGTCGGGCGTCTGGTTGAAGATGAAATGCGGTTTGATGATGTGCTTGTAGCCGAACGTGAAAAGGTCGGTGGTGGCTTTGTTCACTGCGTCGTGCCAAAAGTTTTCGGAAACGTATGTCATGGTTCCTTATTCTCGCACGTTTTCATTGGTTTCGCATGGCATTTGGGCAAAAGCCGATGTGTGTCGGTGCGGCGGATAGGACGTTCGTTTTTGTTCGTTTTGAGCTGAATTTGAGGCGATTGTGGTGCGGCTTTGCGTGAAACACGCGCGAAACGCTCAACTCAGTTGTATTTTTGAGTGAACATGTGCGATAATGTTCATATGATTTCGTCGCAACGCCAGCATTTGATTTTGAGCCGTCTGCGTACCCGTGGTGCGGTGCGCATCACTGCACTGTCCAAGGAATTGGGCGTCTCCGCGATGACCATCCGCCGTGACATCGCCGATCTGGCGGACAAGGGTCTGCTGAAGCGCGTGCACGGCGGCGCCGTCAGCACCAGCACGCTGCTGAGCGAACCGCTGTTCTCCGTAAAGTCGCAGATGGACATCGGTCTGAAGGACGCCATCGCACAGGAAGCCGTCAAATACGTGGCCCCCGGAGACGTGATCGCCATCGGCGGCGGCACCACGGCGTACGTGTTCGCACAACATCTGCTCGAATCGCAGCAATCGTCGGGCATCACCATTCTTACCAACTCCATTCCGGTGGCGGAGCTGGTGCAGGCGCTTGAATCGAAAGACGTGGAAGTCATCGTCACCGGCGGCGTCACCACGCGCTCCAACTCGCTCGTCGGGCCGATCGCAGACAAAGTGGTCGCCTCGCTGCGCGTCAACACCGTATTCCTGGGCACGCATTCCGTGTCCATTCCGCGCGGTTTCCTCATGCCGAACTCGCTGGAAGCCGCAACCGATATGGCGATGATGGACATTGCCGATCGCACGATAATTTTGACCGACCACACCAAGTGGAGCTGCACGTCACTGTCGCTGTTCGCACGTTTTGACCAGGTGGATACGGTCATCACCGATGACGGATTGGACCCCGATTCGGTGTCGAAAACAAGGGATTTGGTCAAAGAGCTCGTTCTGGCACGCCAGGCCGAGCCGGTCCAGGAAGGTGAATAATCACATGAGTGATTTCGTCAACTACACTCCGGGAGAATATGCGAAGGAGCATATCCGTATCACGCCGACCACGCTTGCCGATGGCCGCGACTTCTTCTATCTCGATGACGATCCGGAATACGTCTCCGGCGTCAAGACTCGCGAACTGAAGGATCCGCGCCAACTTCCGTACCGTTTCTCCAACCAGCTCAACGCGGCCGGCGAGGAAGTGCCGTACGCGGCTCCGGAAATGCGCCGCGATCCGCTGACCGGCGATTGGATTCCGATGGCGACCGCACGCATGAACCGCCCGATCACCGCAGGACCGGGCGCCACCGCCAAGGGCAACCCGCTGGCCGCACGCAAGCCGGGCGATCCGTACCAGGACGGCGAAGTGCCGGACACCGACTACAACGTGGTCGTGTTCGAAAACCGCTTCCCGTCGATGGTGCGCGTGCCGGGCCGTTCCGAAGCCGTGGAATACGTCAACGGCAACCCGCTGTGGGAGAAGAAGCTCGCCGCAGGCCGCTGCGAAGTGATCTGCTTCGACCCGGATGAAGACGGCCTGCCGGCGGACCTGCCGGTCTCCCGCCTGCGCACCGTCGTGGAAGCATGGGCGTTCCGCACCGCCGAAATCTCCAAGATGGAGGGCATCGAGCAGATCTTCCCGTTCGAGAACCACGGTCAGGAAATCGGCGTCTCCCTGGCGCACCCTCATGGCCAGGTCTACTGCTATCCGTTCATCGCACCGAAGATGGAAGCCGAACTCAAGCAGACCGAAGCTACCATGAGAAGACCGGCGGCAACCTGCTCAAGGATCTCATGAACTCCGAAATCGAGGCCGGGGAGCGCATCATCATGCGCAACCACAGTTGGGTCGCCTATGTGCCGGCCGCGGCACGCTGGCCGCTCGAGGTGCATGTGGCCCCGGTGCGTGACGTGCTCACCCTCGACGAGCTCAACGATCAGGAGCGTTGGGATCTGGCCGTCATGTACTCCACCCTGCTCAAGCGCGGCAACGCGTTCTTCGACAAGGGTGACGGCAAGGGCATGGACCTGCCGTACATCGCAGCATGGCATCAGGCCCCGATCCACGACAAGCGCCGCGAAAACTACCGCCTCAACCTGCAGTTCTTCTCGTTCCGCCGCGCCGCCAACAAAATCAAGTATCTGGCCGGCTCCGAATCAGGCATGGCCGCATGGGTGTCCGACACCACGCCGGAACTCATCGCCAAGCGCTTCCACGAGCTCGGACCGATCGATATCGAAGGCTGAAAGCCAATAAAACCCAAAGGACAAAACACCAATGACTGCTGTTGAATTCATTGAGCCGCTCTCGCATGACGAGGGTGTGAAGAACGCGACCGACCTGTTCCGAGCCACCTACGGTGAGGAACCGGCTGGCGTATGGGCCGCACCGGGCCGTGTGAACCTGATTGGCGAACACACCGACTACAACGCGGGCCTGTGCCTGCCGATCGCACTGCCGCACCGCACGTTCATCGCATTGAAACCGCGTAAAGATACGAAGGTGCGTGTGGTATCCGACGTGGCCCCGGACAAGGTGGCCGAAGCGGACCTCGACGGACTTGAAGCTGGGGGAGTGGATGGCTGGGCCGCCTACCCGGTGGGCGTGGCCTGGGCTTTGCGCGAAGCCGGCTTCGATGCGGTGCAGGGCTTCGACGCGGCATTCTCCTCCTGCGTGCCGCTCGGTTCCGGTCTGAGCTCCTCCGCAGCCATGACCTGTTCCACCGCCTTGGCGTTGGACGACGTGTACGGTTTGGGTTATGGCGCATCCGATGCCGGTCGTGTGACGCTGATCAACGCCGCCATCAAGTCGGAAAACGACATGGCGGGCGCGTCCACCGGTGGTCTCGACCAGAACGCATCCATGCGCTGCACTTTCGGCCATGCGTTGCGTCTTGATTGCCGTCCAGAGCTGAGCCCGCTGGAGAACGTCTCCCAGCAGGAATTCGATCTCGACAAGTACGGTCTGGAACTGCTGGTGCTTGACACTCAGGCTCCGCATCAGCTCAACGACGGCCAGTATGCACGGCGTCGCGCCACTTGCGAGAAGGCCGCCGAAATCCTCGGCGTGGCCAACCTGCGTGTGGTCGCCGACAGCATCGCCAAGTCCGACGATCCGTTCCAGGCGCTCAAGGAAACGCTCGACAAGCTGGAAGACGACACGATGAAGAAGCGCGTGCGCCACGTCATCACCGAAATCGCCCGTGTCAATTCCTTCGTGCGTGCCTTCGCCAACGGCAAGATCGACGAAGCGGGCCGACTGTTCAACGCGTCTCATGATTCGCTCGCTGCGGATTATGAAGTGACTGTGCCCGAGCTGGACATTGCCGTGGATGTGGCCCGTGCCAACGCGCGTACGGCGCACGCATGACCGGCGGCGGCTTCGGCGGCTCCATCATCGCGCTGGTGAACAAGGGCCAGGGCCACGAGATCGCGCAGAAGATTGCTGACCGCTTCGAAAAGGAAGGTTTCAACGCGCCTCGCGCCTTGCCGGCGTTCGCTGCGGCTTCCGCGAGCCGCGAGGCTTGATCGCAGAAGCCGATGCAAAAATGCGCGTTGGCGCACGCCCATAAAAAAGGACGTGCGCCAACGCGCATTTTTGCACGATTTACTTGTGGACCAGATGGCACACAGCGTATCCCACGGCGATGACCAGCAGGTACGATGCCGAATGCTTCATCCTGGCTCCCGGTGCGGCTACGTGTTTGGCCTGGTGCTGTCTGTGATCGTATTCGTGCTCCCCTCCTTCTTCCTGAAGGAGGGGAGCACCTTTCGTAAGTAGCGACGTGTCGACTTGGTGGCCGTCATGTTCGGCTACGCTTTTGTGCGTACAACGGACGGGTTGTACGTGTATTTGATGAAAAACGATACGTTATACGATTAACGGCGTGTCGCGATGTGGGTGATTCCGGTGTTCTGCAAGAACGGCAGTATGGAGCCGAAGTTTACGTTTGCGGCGCTGGGGGGACTGGTCGATGAGAGCGTTAACTATTGAGATAAACGCTTAACGTTTGACATTAAACGATTAATGATTTATAGTGTTAACCACCGCAAAGTAAGCGGCTGATGAGGTCGTACCGGTGCGTCTTACATCGGTACGAGGAGGAAACATCAAGGAAGAAGGAGCCTAATCATGGCACGAAGAAGTGTTCGCCTGTTGGCATCAATAGCTGCAGTCGCGACTATGGTCACGACGTTTGCCGCCTGCGGCAACAAGCAGGCCACCACAGACGAGAACGGCAAGCCAATCGTCAATATTCTGGTTCGTCGCAACGTGACCGACCATCCGATGCAGGACACCCAGTACACCAAGGATCTGGAAGCCGCCTGCGATTGCACCATCAAGTGGCAGGAAGTCTCTGACAACGCTTGGGGCCAGCAGAAGAGCGCCAAGATGGCCGCCGGTGAATTCCCGGACATTGGCTTGAGCTTGTTCAGCATGGTGGATGCGGCCAAGTACAGCACCTATTTCGAGGATCTCAAGCCGCATCTGGACAAGATGCCGAACGTCAAGAAGTTCCTCAAGGCCCAGCCGGCGCCGCGAAGTACGTCACCGATGGCACCAAGATCGCCATGCTGCCTTCCGACCGCGGCAAGGGTTACGAGGTTTCCGGCACTCACATGTTCATCAACAAGACCTGGCTGGACAAGCTGGGACTCCAGATGCCGACCACTTGGGACGAGCTCGAGAACGTGCTCGATGCATTCAAGACCCAGGATCCGAACGGCAACGGCAAGGCTGATGAGGTGCCGATGAATATCCGCAGCCTCGGCTTCGGCCTGTGGAGCCTCTGGCGCTGATGAACTCCGAAGGCGTGGTCACCTCCTTCATGGGCGGCGGCGCTTCCGAACAGGGCTATTATGTGGACAACGGCAAGGTTAAGAGCTATTACACCTCCGACGCGCTCAAGGACGTCGTCTCCTACCTGCACGGACTCATGGCCAAGGGCCTTATCCCGAAGGATGTGCTCACCCGTGACGCCTCGCAATACACTTCGCAGACCGTCAGTGACGGCAAGACCGCGCTGACCGGCGTCTCCTTCGGTTGGTCCAACTACGCCGAATACGGCAACGCGCTTGGCGACCAGTACGTCACCCTGCCGCCGCTGAAGAAGGACGCCTCCACGCCCGACTCCCAGGTCAAGTGGGATTATTCCCAGGACGCCTGCCGCTGGGCCTACTCCGGTTCCGGCCTGACCGTCAACCCGAACGCAGCCAACCAGGACGCCATCTACAAGGTGATCGACGCCATGTACGGCGAGAAGCTTTCCGTGGCTGGATTCTTCGGCTCTATTCCGGATATCGTTTCCGATGACGGCGACCACCAGTACACCATCGACAAGGCTAAAGCTTACGCCGAATATCCTGATACCCGCGCCGTCGCCCTGCAGGACCGCTTCGGTGGCTGGATTCGCGACGACGTGAAGATGGTCAACGACACCAACGCCGACCAGGTCACTGCGTCCGACTTGGCCATTCGTGAGGCGCGCAACCGCGTCGACGGCGTCAAGGATGTCGTACCGATTTACGTGCGCCCGAATACCGAGGACTCCAACACCCTGCAAAACAACAACACCGCCATCTCCAACTACGCGAACAACCAGATCGCGAAGTGGGTCCAGAAGGGCGGCATCGACAAGGAATGGGATGCCTACGTGAAGAAGGTGTCCGAACCGACCTCGGCCTCGACGCCAACATCAAGATTTGGCAGAAGTGGTACGACAAGTACACCAAGTAGCCAAGTAATACCGCGGGGTCCATCGCACGGGTTCGTTTCTCTCCCGTGACTGCCGCCGGACCCCGCATTTTTGTTCCCTAGCAATCATCCTAAATTGGAGACCAACATGAGTGCACAAACATCGCAAGGCGTTGCTGCACGGACCGTGGCGATGGAAGCGGCTCCCGACCGCAAGAAACCAGGTCTGCTCGATCGCATCGCCGACCACTTCCGCCGCTACTGGCAGCTGTGGATCCTCACCGCTCCCGCCTGTTCTTCGTCGGCCTGTTCGCCTACGTGCCGATGTGGGGCATCCAGCTTGCCTTCCGTGAATTCGACCCGACCAAGGTCTGACCGGCGGCAAGTTCGTAGGATTCAAATATTTCAACGAGTTCTTCCATAACCCGCTATTCGGCGAGATCATGACCAACACCATTCGCATCTCCCTGTGGACGCTGGTCATGGGCTTCATCTTCCCAATCATCCTGGCCCTGCTGATCAACCAGATCGGCTCCAAGAAAATCAAGGGCTTCGTACAGACCGTCACCTACATGCCCCACTTCATCTCCGTGGTGGTCATCGTCTCGATGCTCAACATCTTCCTGTCCCCGGGCTCCGGCATCCTGGGCCGCTTCTTCGGCGACGAATCGCTGATGGGCTCCACCAGCGCCATCACCGCCGTCTACTGGATCTCCGAAGTCTGGCAGCACGTCGGCTGGAACTCCATCATCTACCTGGCCGCGCTCGCCGGTGTGGACACCTCGCTGTACGAGGCCGCGAAGATCGATGCGCCGGCCGTCTGCAACTGATTCGTTACGTCGACCTGCCGGCGATCATGCCGACCTGCGCAATCCTGCTCATCATGAACATGGGTTCCGTGCTCAACGTGGGCTTCGACAAGATCTACCTGATGCAGAATTCGCTGAATATGCCGGCCACCGAGGTCATCGCGACCTACACCTACAAGATCGGTATTATTAACGGCCAGTATTCGTATTCGACCGCCATCGGCCTGTTCAATACCTTGGTCAACTTCGTCTTCCTGATCACCGCGAACGCGATCGCCAAGCGCGTTTCCGATACGAGTATTTTCTAGGAGGCAGCCATCATGTCTGCAACAACAACCGGGGCCGTTGCCCAAAGCAAGAACGATATTCCCTGGAACAAGCATGTACGTCAGAAGAAAACGCCAGGTGATCTGGCCGTCGACTTCGTCATCGTGCTGCTTCTGGTGTTCACCGTGGTCGCAGTGCTCTACCCCCTGTGGTTCGTGGTCATCGCATCGTTCTCCGACCCGAATGCCGTGGCCGGCGGCGAAGTGACCCTGCTGCCCAAAGGCGTGACCTTCGTCGGGTATGCGAAGGTGTTCGCCAACCATCGCATCTGGCAGGGCTATCTCAACACGATCATCTACTCGGTGGTCGGCACCGCGGTCAACATGGCCGTGACCATCCCCTGCGCCTTCGCATTGTCCCGCCGCGAATTCAAGCCGCGCCGCGTCATCATGTTCCTGTTCACCGTCACCATGTTCATCAGCGGCGGCCTGATCCCGAACTACTTGCTGTACAAGGCCCTCGGCATCAACAACACCATGTGGGTGTTCATCCTGCCAGGCGCGGTCTCCGTGTACAACGTAATCGTGGCACGCTCCTTCTTCGAAACCTCCATTCCGGAGGAGCTGCATGACGCGGCGCAGATCGACGGCCTGAGCTACTTCGGCTACTTCTTCAAGATCGTGCTGCCGTTGAGCTCCGCCATCCTCGCCGTCATCGGCCTGTACTACTTCGTCGGCCACTGGAACGACTTCATGACAGGCTTGATCTACATCACCGACGATTCGAAGCAGCCGTTGCAGGTGGTCTTGCAGCAGTTGCTGCTGGTGGCGCAAGGTACCGGTACGAACGTCAACGCCGCGGCCCAACAGCAGGCGGCCGACCAGATCAAGTTCGGCATCATCATCGTCTCCACCTGCCTCTGCTGGTGCTGTACCCGTTCCTGCAGAAGTACTTCAACAAGGGCGTCATGCTCGGCGCCGTCAAGGGCTGATTGAAAGGGATTCGCCATGCTCGCTCGTTTTTCCGTGGCCTATGAACGGTTCTGCCGTCTGCTGCTCACGATCTTCGTGGTGAACATCGCCATGCTCGTGCACACACTGCTGGGTGCCGTGGTGCTGGGATTCTTCCCATCCTGCGCCGCCGCGCAAACCACGTTTCGCACGTGGCTGCGTGCCGAGGATCGGTCGATGCGTGCCAAGGAAGTATGGGGCATCTTCCACGGCGCATGGAAAAACGAGCTCAAGCAGGCGAATCTCTTCGGCTGGCCGTTGGCCATATGCTGGGTGGTGCTCGCCATCGACTACTACATGATGAACTGGCATGCACGCGGAACGTTCGACGTGGCGGTTTCCGGCGTACTGTTCGTGCTGGCACTGGTATTGCTGGCCTTCACCATGCTGGTCTGGGTGGTGCGCGCGAACTATGACGAACGTCCGCTGTGGATCGTCCGCACAACGCTGACCATGATCGTGGCCCGTCCGCTGTGCACCCTGCTGCAGATCGGACTCGCACTGCTGGCGATCCTTGCCTGGGCGCAATGGCCGGGTCTGCTCATGGTGTTCGGCATGTCGCTGCCGATGTTCTGCACTGCGTGGATCGTGTACTCGTTCGGCCGGATTCCGGGAATGGACATCCATGACCGGGAGCAGCCGGGCATCCGATACGCGAAAAGCTGAACGGCAGAGTGTCGCCAAAGAAAGGCGGGCATACAATGGAATCCGCTTCACAAAGCCGCCAAGCAGACAAGGCAAAACCATTGATATCGATCAAAGACATCGCAAAAGAGGCCGGCGTCTCCATTTGCACCGTGTCGTTGGTCCTGAACAACAAGGACCGCAATCGCGTCAGCAAGGCGGTGGCGCAACGAGTGCGCGAAACGGCCCAATCAATGGGATACAAGCCGAACTCCGTGGCGCGTACATTGCGCACCAGCAGGTCGTATGTCCTCGCTTTATTACCGATGAGATCGCCACCACGCCATATGCCGGGCGCGTACTGGTGGGAGCGCAGGAGGCAGCGCGCAAACTCGGCTATATTCTGCTCACCGTCAACACGGGAAACGATCGGGAACTGGAGAACCAGGAGATCGCGGCCCTGCGGCAGTACCGCGTGGACGGTTTCCTGTATGCCATGATGTACCACCGTGTTGTGGAGATCCCCGCCGAACTCGAAGGCAGCCCCACGGTCGTCGTCGACAGCGAAGACGAGAATCGCAAGATTCCCTCGATCTACCCCGACGACGAAATGGCAGGGTACGATGCCACCAATCGGCTGATTCAGGCCGGCTGCAAACGCATCGTTTACTACGGTTCCTCAATCACCATTATCGCCCAGGGGGAGCGGTTCGCCGGGTATCGCCGAGCGCTCGCGGACGCGGGCATCCCCTTCGACGAGCAGTTGGTCGTCAACGTGGAAGAGGCCACAAACGCCGCTTCGGAAGCCGGTCGCGTGTTCGACGAGATCAAGCCGGACGGCATCTTCTGCTTCAACGATGTGCGCGCGACCTTCATCTACGAGGCGGCCAGAGAGCGGTCGGTCGGCATCGGCACAGACGTTTCCGTGATCAGCATCGACAACCAGCCGCTCATTACGGACGTGCTCAAACCCGCGTTGACCACCTTGGAGCTTCCTCACTACGAAATGGGCTTCGAAGCGGTGCATCAGCTGGTCGCCATGATCGACGATGAAGCCGCCACGGAAAGCCTTGCACGCAGTGAGGATTCGATCAGGCGTTCGGAGAACGGCCCGATGACACCGTTGCGTTGCCGCATCATCGAACGCGATTCGATCGTTTCCTGACGGCACTGCGTCTTTGAGTATTTCCATCCATTTTCCATATTCATTTCACACGTGTAGAGGGGTCTACTATGTCGAATACCTATTCCATCTCCATCGAAACCGGCGGCTACCGGCAGCTCGATCTGTTCACCGAACGCTGTGGCGAGGGGAACGCCGTCGTTACCGTTGCGGACGGCAACGGCGTCGCAATCGCGGTGCACACCATGCCCATCGCCGAACGCAGGCATCATTTCTCCATTGCGGTGCCGCAGAAATCCACCGTCACCGTGGCGGCAAGCGGCCTGGTTGTACGCTTCGGCTACCTTTCCGAATGCGATGACCTGCTTGACAACGGCGTTCGCTACGTGAACATGAATCCAAGCGACACCGATTGGCCTGCACAGCCCACGCTGGAACAGATCTACAACCGTTTCGGGCGTCGGGCGCGCATTTCGAACCGTTCGCACGTTGGATGAACGATCCGAACGGCCTGTGCCAGTTCCAAGGGCGCTACCACCTGTTCTTCCAGCTCAACCCGTATGGTTTCGGCTGGGACAATATGCATTGGGGGCACGCGGTAAGCCGTGATCTGGTGCATTGGACTCATCTGCCAGTCTTCCTGGAACCGCAGCCCGAACTGCACACCGACGAGCGTATCGTCGGCGGCGCGTTCTCCGGTTCGGCCGTGACCGTGGACGAGCATGACAATCCGGTCGCCGGCAACGAGGCAAACGCCATCCGCCTGTACCTGACCCGTCATCTGGAAACCCGCGGCGACGAATCCTCCGTCACCGAATACCAGACCACCTGCCTGTGCGAGGACGGCGTGCATGTTCGCGTGGAATCGCCGGTGGCGCTGCGTGCGAATGACGATTTTGGCTATGACTTCCGTGATCCGAAGGTTGAATGCGGCATGGGCGGCGAGGCTCTCGACCCGGATCGTGCTATATGGTAACCGCCACCAATCTGCCGGTATCGGAATTTAGCGCAGACGCCGCCGATAGTGCGGTTCCCGGCATCAGCACCCAGAACACCGGCGGCTGGTTCACTTATTCTCCTCAGGGCAAGCCGGGGGTCGACCAGCCGAACAACGCCACCGTTCCCGCCATGACATTGTTCTCCGCGAAGAAACCGCTCAAGCGCAATGTGACATGGCGCTACGAAGGGCCGGTGCTCGCCGATTTCGGTCATCAGATCGCACGCACCTACGAATGCCCTGACCTGTTCCAGGTCGACGGCGTGACCGTTGCTGTGGGCGCGCTGATGCATTACCGCGACAAGCAGGGACGTTTCCAGCAGGTGCGCTGGTATGCCGGCGACTTGGTGAATACCGATAATGGTCCGAAACTGGATGTCAAGGCCAGCGACTGGTGCGATTTCGGCACCGGATATTACGCCACGCAAAGCTTCGCCGACGATAACGGCCGTCGCATCGTATTCGGCTGGTTCACCGATTTTCCGGAGATGCGTGTCGAACAGCCGTGCCTGGCCAACGGCATGATGTCGCTGCCGCGCGAATTGCATGTGCGTGACGGCAGGCTGTACAGCAAGCCGGTGAGCGAAGTGTACCGCGAGCTGCTCGGCGAGCGTCTTGCCGTGCACGGCGATGGCGGGGATATGGTCGTTACGGCTCCCGGCAACGCATACTATGCGAACGTGCATCTGGCGGATGATGCCGATGCCATCATGGTGCTGGCGAAGGGCGTCAACCCGCAGGACGGCAGGCCGACCGAACTGCTGCTGCAGCGCACTGATGGCGTGACCCGCCTGGTGGCCAAGGGCACTGCGGTGGAGGATGTCGACTTCGACAGCGGCATCACCGATGTTCGCCAGGTGGAGGTGTTCTTCGACCGCAATGTTGTCGAAGTGTTCCTCAATGGCGGTCAGACGGCAGGAAGCATGCTGTTCCAAGGCGCTGATGGCGACGGTGAGCTTCGCATCGCGTCGTCCGGCAAGATCGATGCGGTTGATGCGCGTGCATTGAACGGTATTTGGCGCTAAGACGTAGAGCCGTATCCGGCGGCCCCGTTCCTGCGTGTTCCTTGTGACACGGCGGGTGCGGGGCCGCTGCCGTATGTGCAGGGGTATGTACGCGATATGGGCACGATATGTGCGCTGCGTTGTAATTTGCCGGCGGATGTTGCATGTCATGCTGTGTTGCGACACGGCGCGGGTGAATCCGTGGGCGGTGACGACCTAGGTAAACGTTTGACTACTGACATGCGCGTGTGGCGTCTCACCATGTAATGCGAAAAGCGGGAGAGAGGGGTGTTTTGGCACGTGCCTTTCCTATACTTGAGGGCACGTCCGGCAATTCGCCGAGACGGCAACTGGATATTCGCACCTAACGTTTAGGGAGTTCCATGAACAAGGCAATCATCACCGTCGTCGGCCAGGATACTGTCGGCATCATCGCACGCGTCTGCACCTACCTTTCCGAGCATCAGGTCAACGTGCTTGACATTTCCCAGACCATCATCGACGGTTTCTTCAACATGATGATGATTGTGGATTATTCCAACACCGACAAGGAATTCGGCGAGGTCGTGGACGATCTCGACAAGCTTGGCGAAGAGATCGGCGTGCGCATCCGCTGCCAGCGCGAAGAGATCTTCACCAAGATGCACCGCGTCTGATCCGCGGCATACGTGAGCCACGCAAGTAATCGAAGCCACGAATCGTACCAATCGTAAGGAAAAACCATGCTGAATATCATGGAGGTCCACGAGACCAACAAGATGATCGAGCAGGAGAAGCTCGACGTGCGCACCATCACCATGGGCATCAGCCTGCTGGATTGCGCAGCCGACAGCGTCGACGAGGTCTGCGAGAACATCTACAACAAGATCACCACGTACGCCAAGGACCTCGTGTCCACCGGCCAGGCCATCGAACGCGACTACGGCATTCCGATCGTCAACAAGCGCATCACCGTCACCCCGATCTCGTTGGTCGGCGCAAGCTCCTGCAAGACGTCGGACGATTTCGTGAAAATCGCGCATGCGCTTGACCGTGCGGCCAAGAACGTCGGCGTCGACCTGATCGGCGGCTACTCCGCACTCGTGTCCAAGTCCATGACCCCGGCCGAGGAGATGCTCATCCGCTCCCTGCCGCAGGCCCTGTCCGAAACCGACATCGTTTGCTCCTCCGTGAACGTGGGCTCCACCAAAACCGGCATCGACATGAACTCCGTCGAACTGCTCGGCCATATCATCAAGGACATCGCGCACGCCACCGCTGATAACGATTCCTACGGATGCGTGAAGTTCGTGGCGTTCTGCAACGCCCCCGACGACAACCCGTTCATGGCAGGCGGCTTCCACGGCGTGACCGAAGGCGACGCGTGATCAACGTCGGCGTTTCCGGCCCGGGCGTGGTCTCCCGCGCGCTGGACGAAGCAAGGGCAAGGACTTCGAATTCCTGTGCGAAACCATCAAACGCACTGCATTCAAGATCACACGCGTCGGCCAGCTGGTGGCCCAGGAGGCATCCCGCCGACTCGGAGTGCCATTCGGCATCATCGACCTCTCGCTCGCCCCGACCCCGGCCGTCGGCGACTCCGTCGGCGAAGTGCTGGAGAAGATCGGCCTCGAACAGGTGGGCGCCCCAGGCACCACCGCCGCGCTCGCCATGCTCAACGACCAGGTGAAGAAGGGCGGCATCATGGCGTCCTCCTACGTGGCGCCTGTCCGGCGCGTTCATCCCGGTCTCCGAAGACAAGAACATGATCGACGCGGCCAACAACGGCTGCCTGAAGATCGAAAAGCTTGAGGCCATGACCTGCGTATGCTCCGTCGGCCTTGACATGATCGCCATCCCCGGCGACACCACCGCGGCCACCATCTCCGGCATCATCGCCGACGAGGCGGCCATCGGCATGGTCAACCAGAAGACCACCGCCGTGCGTGTAATCCCGGTGGAAGGCAAGGGCGTGGGCGAGATGGCCAACTTCGGCGGCCTCATGGGCTACGCGCCGATCATTCCGGTGAACCAGACCAGCTGCGAGGCCTTCGTGACCCGTGGCGGCCGCATTCCGGCGCCGATCCACTCCTTCAAGAACTGACGTTCTTACGAAAGAACCCGACCTTCCTGCACGGAGGGCCGGGCTCTTTTGCGTTTGTAAAACTGTTTTTACTTACCGCCGGCAAAGTTCAACTGTCGCCAGGCTTCGTAGATGGCGATGGAGGCGCAGTTGGTGAGATTCAGGCTACGCAGCGAAGGACGCATCGGCAGACGCACCTGCTCGGCCACATGCGGGCCGGCCATGATGTCCATCGGATCGGGGATATTGCCCGGCTCCGGACCGAACAGCAGGATGTCGGTCGGCTTGTATTCGATGTCGGTGTACAGCTTGGTGGCGTGCGCGGTGAAGGCGATGATGCGCGAAGCCGGCATCGATTCCACCAGATCCTCGAAATTCGGGTGCAGCACACATGCGCCATGTCATGGTAGTCGAGCCCCGCACGGCGCAGCTTGGTATCCCGCAGATTGAAACCCAAAGGTTCCACCAGGTGCAGAATCGTTCCCGTCACGGCGCACAGGCGGATCGCGGAACCCGTGTTGCCCGGAATACGCGGGGAGTAGTAGCACAGGTGCGGGGTGGAGGTCTCCGCCTTCGCCGCGTCCTTCGCGCTCAGCATCGCGTCCACCACGGAAATCGGATTGCCGTGCGCGTCGGTCACCAGTTCGTCCGGGCCGTAATTGGACTTGCGGTACCCGTATTCGAACATCTTCTCGACCTTGGCTTCGGCCGCCTGCGTCTCGGCGTCGCGCGTTGCGCCCTGCGCGTTATCGGTATGTTCTTCGTTCGTCATAAATGCTAAGAATAGGAACGATGAACGACACGAACACCACATACGACACCGCCGTACGTGACGCCGACTTTGACGACTTTGCCGATTCCGCCACCGCCGTCACCTCCGATGCTTCCGATGCTGACGAAATCGCAACGACGCTCGCGCAATGGTGGCAGACCAACGCGCGCGACCTGCCATGGCGATTCGGCCGCACCACACCGTGGGGCGTGCTCGTTTCCGAAGTGATGAGCCAGCAGACGCAGATGGGCCGCGTCGTGCCGTATTGGACCGCATGGATGGACCGATGGCCGGACGCAGCCGCGCTCGCCGACGCCCCGAAATCCGACGTGATCACCGCATGGGGGCGGCTTGGCTATCCGCGGCGCGCCCTGCGATTGCAGGAATGCGCGCACGTCATCGCATACGATTACGCCGACGAGCTGCCGCATACGTACGACGAATTGCTTGCTCTGCCCGGCATCGGTGATTACACGGCAAGCGCGGTGCTGTCGTTCGCTTTCGGCGAACGTATCGCGGTGGTCGACACGAACATCCGCCGTGTGCTGTCACGTGCGTTCGTCGGCGTCGAATCGCTCGGCGGCAGCGCAAGTCCCGCGGAACGCGCGCTGGCGAAACGGCTGCTGCCGGACGATGATTCCGCGAAATGCCGTCGTTTCGATCGCCCGTCCGTCGTGTGGAACCAGGCCGTCATGGAACTCGGCGCGACGGTGTGCACTGCGAAATCGCCATTATGCGAAGCCTGTCCGATCGCCGGAAAATGCGCGTTCCTACGCAACGGAAGACCGGGATTGGGGCAGCGGCGTACGCGACCACGCCAACGATTCCAAGGTACGGACCGGCAGGTGCGCGGCTGGTGCTGAACGCGCTGCGCGGCCTGCCGGATGGCGAGACGGTGCTTGATCGCAAGAGCGTCGAACGGCTGTGGAAAGACCACGTGCAGCTAGACAAATGCATCGCGTCGCTTGACGAGGACGGTCTGATCGAAATCCTGCCCGGGGGAGGGGTGCGGCTGCCGGTGTAACGTACACGGCATGCGTGGTGCGTGCGGCCGCGGTGCCGCACGGAGGATGACACGCTAGACTGGGAGCCATGGCTTACAAGACCTCCCCGCGGACCGGTAAGAAACGTACGAAACAACAGCAGGCGATGTATCGCCGCCGCCGCATCGTTTTCGGTATCGCGACGGTGCTGGTGCTGAGCTTCATCGTATTCTGCCTGTATTCGCTGACGCAGGGCGTCGTCGCTGTCAACCGCGAAATCCACCATGCCGATGTTTACGCGATCTCCCGCAAGGAGGTGCCGTCGCCGACCCAACAGCAGAAAAGCAGCGTCCCCGATTGCGACGCATCCAACGTCGCGCTGTCGCTTACTCCGGCCGCATCGAGCTTCGGTGTGGGCGGCACGATGGACTTCACCGCTTCCGTGAAATACAACGGTTCCGGCAAGGCTGGCTGTCTGATCGACGTGTCCCAGGCGGGCATGGTGCTGACGATCAAGTCGGGCAAGGACGTGGTCTGGAAATCGAACGTATGCCCCGTGGACACGGATTACCGGCTGATAGCCAAGGGCGACGAGGTCAAGCAGACGATCACTTGGCCGGGCGTGCGTTCCGGCAGCGAATGCGCCGACGCGGCGGACCTGCCGAACGTGGACCGTGGCGTGTATTCGGCCCAACTGTCGGTCAAAGGACATGCGAAAACCAAGTCGGAACCGGTCGGCATCACAGTGGAATAAAATCTACAGGTTATGCTATTCTTATGACTTTGCGTAGATGCGTGTCATATAGCGGGCACGCTGACAAGGAAGAAGCGCCCGCGTATTAGGCATATGGTGGCCAATGAGAGCGCTTCCGGGGAAACATATCGATACGATTAGCGAGCGATAAGGAACGTCCATTGGCTGAGGCTACGACGAACACCACCACCATCATCGCACGCGCCGACCAGCATGATATTGATCTGCACAAGGCGTCGGACCGTGTGAATTTCGGCTCCATCCGCGAGCCCATTGATGTACCTACCTGTTGGGTGTACAGACTGACAGCTTTGACTGGCTCATCGGCAACGAGCGCTGGCAGAAGCGAGTCCAGGAGGATCTGGAGAACGGCACCAACACCGTGCCGCACACCTCCGGTCTTGACGAGGTCTTCCAGGAGATCTCCCCGATCGAGAACTTCGCTCAGACCATGAGCCTGACCTTCTCCGATCCGTACTTCGAAGAACCGCGCCACACCGTGCAGGAATGCAAGGAGAAGGATTACACCTACTCCGCGCCGCTGTACGTGAACGCCGAATTCGAGAACGGCGACACCGGCGAAATCAAGTCCCAGACCGTGTTCATGGGCGATTTCCCGCTGCAGACCCCGCACGGCACCTTCATCATCGGTGGTACCGAGCGAGTGATCGTGTCCCAGCTCGTGCGTTCCCCGGGCGTGTACTTCGACCGTTCCCAGGACCGTACCTCCGATAAGGAAGTCTTCGGCGCGAAGATCATCCCGAGCCGTGGCGCATGGCTCGAGTTCGAGATCGACAAGCGCGACGTCCTCGGCGTGCGCGTGGACCGCAAGCGCAAGCAGTCCGCCATCGTGTTCCTCATGGCCATCGGCATGACCAAGGATGAAATTGCCGACGCCTTCAAGGACTACCCGCTGGTCATGGACGCTCTCGCCAAGGAGACCGTGCAGACCCAGGACGAGGCCCTGACCGACCTGTACCGCAAGATCCGTCCGGCCGACACCCCGACTCCGGAAGCCGGCAAGAACCTGCTGGACTCCTTCTACTTCAACACCAAGCGTTACGATCTGGCCCGCGTCGGCCGTTACAAGATCAACCGCAAGCTTGGTCTGGAAAAGGACGTCAACGACCGCAGCCTGTCCCGCGAGGACATCATCGCCACCATCAAGTACTTGGTCACCCTGCATGCGGGCGAGACCAAGTTCCCGGGCAAGCGCGACGGCCAGGACGTTGACCTGCGCGTGGACGTCGACGATATCGACCACTTCGGCAACCGTCGTATCCGCCAGGTCGGCGAACTGATCCAGAACCAGCTGCGCACCGGTCTGAGCCGTATGGAGCGTGTGGTCCGCGAACGTATGACCACCCAGGATCCCGAGGCCATCACCCCGCAGTCCCTGATCAACATCCGTCCGGTGAACGCCACCATCAAGGAGTTCTTCGGAACCTCCCAGCTGTCCCAGTTCATGGATCAGAACAACCCGCTGGCTGGCGTGACCAACAAGCGTCGTCTGTCCGCTCTGGGCCCCGGCGGCCTGTCCCGCGACCGCGCCTCCATGGAAGTGCGAGACGTGCACCCGTCCCATTTCGGCCGTATGTGCCCGATCGAGTCTCCTGAAGGCCGAACATCGGTCTGATCGGCTCCCTGGCAACCTTCGGACGCATCAACCCGTTCGGTTTCATCGAGACCCCGTACCGCAAGGTCGTCAACGGCCACGTCACCGACGAAGTCGAGTACATGACCGCAGACCGCGATGCCGAGCACGTCATCGCCCAGGCCAACCAGGAGCTCGACGAGAACGGCAACTTCGTCAAGAAGCAGGCCCTTGCCCGAGTCGGCGAAGAGGAAGCGGTCGATGTGCCGGTCAGCTCCGTCGATTACATGGACGTCTCCCCGCGTCAGATGGTTTCCGTCGGCGCCTCCCTGATTCCGTTCCTGGAGCACGATGAGGGACACCGAGCGCTGATGGGCACCAACATGCAGCGTCAGGCCGTGCCGCTGATCGAATCCGAGCGTCCGCTCGTGGGCACCGGCGCCGAATGGCGCGCCGCCGTCGATTCCGGCGACGTCATCCTGCCGAGAAGCCGGGCGTGGTGACCTACGTGTCCGCCGACATCATCCGTACCATGAACGACGATGGCACCACCAGCTCTTACAAGCTGGCCAAGTTCCAGCGCTCCAACCAGACCACCTGCTACAACCAGGTCCCGCTCATCCACGACGGCGAACGCGTGGAAGCCGGCACCGTGCTGGCCGATGGTCCGGCAACCCAGAAGGGCGAGATGGCACTGGGCAAGAACCTGCTCATCGCCTTCATGCCGTGGAACGGCTACAACTACGAGGATGCTGTGATCATCTCCCAGCGCCTCGTGCAGGACGACACCCTGAGCTCCATCCACATCGAGGAGTACGAGATCGACGCCCGCGAAACCAAGCTGGGTGCCGAAGAGATCACCCGCGACCTGCCGAACGTCGGCGAGGACGCGGTGGCCAACCTCGACGAGCGTGGCATCATCCGCATCGGCGCCGAAGTCGAAGCCGGCGACATTCTGGTCGGCAAGGTCACCCCGAAGGGCGAGACCGAGCTGACTCCGGAAGAGCGTCTGCTGCGCGCCATCTTCGGTGAGAAGAGCCGCGAGGTGCGTGACACCTCGCTGCGCGTGCCTCACGGCGAGACCGGCACCGTCATCGCGGTCAAGGAAATCACCCGCGAGGATGCCGAGGAAGACGGCGACGAACTGCCGAACGGCGTGAACCAGATGATTCGCGTCTACATCGCACAGCACCGTAAGATCACCCAGGGCGACAAGCTCTCCGGCCGTCACGGCAACAAGGGCGTCATCTCCCGCATCCTGCCGGAAGAGGACATGCCGTTCCTCGCCGACGGTACTCCGGTCGACATCATGCTGAACCCGCTGGGCGTGCCTTCTCGAATGAACCTTGGCCAGGTGCTGGAATTGCACCTCGCTGGATCGCGCACGCCGGCTGGGACATCTCCCTCGACCGGATGCCGAGGCCGCTTGGAAGAAGTACGTGCCGCAGGGCGCCGAAAAGGGCGCTCCGGGCACTCCGGTGGCCACCCCGGTGTTCGACGGCGTCCGTCCGGAAACCATCAAGGGCCTGCTCAGCTGCACCCTTCCGGACCGCGACGGCAACAAGCTCGTCGGCCCCGACGGCAAGGCGACCCTGTTCGACGGCCGTACCGGCGAACGTTCCCGAAGCGATCTCCGTGGGCTACATGTACATGCTGAAGCTGCACCACCTGGTCGACGACAAGATCCACGCCCGCTCCACCGGCCCGTACTCCATGATCACCCAGCAGCCGCTGGGCGGCAAGGCTCAGTTCGGTGGCCAGCGCTTCGGCGAGATGGAAGTGTGGGCCCTCGAGGCCTACGGTGCCGCCTACACGCTGCACGAAATGATGACCACCAAGTCCGATGACGTCGACGGCCGCGTGCGCGTCTACGGCGCCATCGTGAAGGGCGAGAACCTGCCGCCGGCAGGCATCCCGGAGTCCTTCAAGGTGCTGCTTAAGGAAATGCAGTCCCTGTCCCTGAATGTCGAAGTGCTCAACGCCGAAGGCGTGGCCATCGACATGAAGGACGAGGATGACGATCCGTCCACTTCCTCCGATGACCTCGGCTTCAACATCGGCGCGCGTCCTGACGCCGCCGCCAAGGAAGACCAGGTTGCCGAGGAGCCCGAATTCCAGTGATTGAAAGGATTGGCCGCGCTGCAGCACAGCGTGCAGCGCGGCCAATCCCCGAACAACGTGATAAGCATTAAGAATCGATAGACAGGACAATAGAGTGCTGGACGTCAACGAATTTGACAAACTGAGGATCGGACTGGCCACCGCCGACGACATCCGTAACTGGAGCTACGGCGAGGTCAAGAAGCCGGAGACCATCAACTACCGTACCCTGAAGCCGGAGAAAGACGGCCTGTTCGGCGAGCAGATCTTCGGACCTACCCGCGACTGGGAATGCGCCTGCGGCAAGTACAAGCGCGTGCGCTTCAAGGGCATCGTCTGCGAACGCTGCGGCGTGGAAGTCACCAAGAGCCGTGTGCGTCGTGAGCGCATGGGCCACATCGAGCTCGCCGCTCCGGTGACCCACATCTGGTTCTTCAAGGGTGTGCCGTCCCGACTGGGCTACCTGCTGGACATCGCGCCGAAGGACCTCGAGAAGGTCATCTACTTCGCGGCCTACATGGTCACCAAGGTGGACGAAGAGCAGCGTCATCAGGACCTGCCGGACCTGCAGCAGGAGTTCGACAACGAGATCGCCAACCTCGAGAAGCGCCGCAACGCCGAAATCGAGGAGCGCGCCAAGAAGGTCGAAGCCGATTTGGCCGAGCTCGAAGCCGAAGGCGAAGCCAAGGGCTCCGCACGTGCCAAGCTGCGCAACAGCGCCGAGCGTGAAATGGCCGCCATCCGTACCCGCTACGACGAGCAGATCCAGCGTCTGAGCGCCGTGTTCGACCGCTTCAAGACCTGAAGCCGGGAGACATGGAAGGCGACGTCGACCTGTGGCGTGAGATGGAAGACCGCTACGGCGATTACTTCGAAGGCTGCATGGGCGCCGAAGCCATCAAGAAGCGTCTGCAGGACTTCGACCTCGAGGCAGCCTCCAAGCAGCTGCGCGAAGAGATCGACACGGGCACCGGCCAGCGCAAGGCCCGCGCCTGAAGCGTCTGAAGGTCGTCAACGCGTTCCTGACCACCGGCAACAAGCCGGAGGCCATGGTGCTCGACGTGATCCCGGTCATCCCGCCGGACCTGCGCCCGATGGTGCAGCTCGACGGTGGCCGTTTCGCCACCTCCGACCTCAACGACCTCTACCGTCGTGTGATCAACCGTAACAACCGTCTGAAGCGCCTCATCGAGCTCGGCGCCCCGGAGATCATGCTCAACAACGAGAAGCGCATGCTCCAGGAAGCCGTCGACTCCCTGTTCGACAACGGCCGTCGTGGCCGTCCGGTCACCGGCGCTTCGAACCGTCCGCTCAAGTCCCTGAGCGACATGCTCAAGGGCAAGCAGGGCCGTTTCCGTCAGAACCTGCTCGGTAAGCGTGTGGATTACTCTGGCCGTTCCGTGATCGTGGTCGGCCCGTCCCTGCGCATGCACCAGTGCGGTCTGCCGAAGCCGATGGCCCTCGAGCTGTTCAAGCCGTTCGTCATCAAGCGCCTCGTGGACCAGGGCTTCGCGCAGAACATGAAGAGCGCCAAGCGCCTCGTGGACCGCGCCGACTCCGAAGTGTGGGGCGTGCTCGAAGAGGTCATCTCCGAGCATCCGGTGCTCCTGAACCGTGCACCTACGCTGCACCGTCTGGGCATCCAGCATTCGAGCCGATCCTGGTGGAAGGCAAGGCCATCCACCTGCCGCCGCTTGCCTGCGCCGCATTCAACGCCGACTTCGATGGCGATCAGATGGCAGTCCACCTGCCGCTGTCCGCCGAAGCCCAGGCTGAGGCCCGTTCCCTGATGATGGCTTCCGACAACATCCTGAAGCCGGCAGACGGCCACACCGTGACCATGCCGAGCCAGGACATGATCCTCGGTCTGTACTACCTGACCACCGTCATCGACGGCGCCAAGGGCCAGGGCCGCGTGTTCTCCTCGCTGGAAGAGGCCGAAATGGCGCTCGACAAGCACGAGATCGACATGCAGGCCAAGGTGCTCATCCGCCTTCCGCAGGACTTCGTGCTGCCGAAGGACTGGGAGCCGGGCGAGGTCAAGGTCGTCGATCCGGAACCGGGCAGCCCGGACGTGGTCAAGGAGGAGCGTTTCCATGACGGCTCCGTCCTGTTCGCCACCTCCTACGGCCGTATCCTGTTCAACGGCACCTTGCCGGTCGACTACCCGTTCGTCAACGAGCAGGCGCCGAAGAAGCGTCTGAGCAAGATCGTCGACGACATCGCGACCCGTTACTCCACCGCTCAGGTGGCCGTGACGCTGGACGCCCTGAAGGATCTGGCTTCACCCGCGCACCGTGGTCCGGCGTGTCCTTCGCGTTCTCCGACGTTATCCAGCCGCCGGAACTGGACGAGTACATCGAAAAGTACGAAGCGAAGCCGACAAGGTTAACGAGAACTACGAAATCGGTATGCTTACCGAAGAGGAGCGTCGTCAGGAACTGGTCGACCTGTGGACCAAGTGCACCAGCGAGGTCTCCGAGGCGGTTGAGGAACACTTCGATTCCAAGAACAACCTGGCCATCATCGTGCAGTCCGGTGCACGAGGAAACATGATGCAGATCAACCAGATCGCAGGTATGCGAGGCTTGGTGGCAAACCCGAAGGGCGAGATCATTCCTCGACCGGTCAAGTCCAACTACCGTAAGGGCCTGTCCGTGCTGGAATACTTCATCTCCCAGCACGGCGCGCGTAAGGGTCTGGCCGATACCGCACTGCGTACCGCAGAGTCTGGCTACCTGACCCGTCGTCTGGTGGACGTCTCCCAGGACGTGATCGTGCGCGAGGAGGACTGCGGCACCAAGCGCGGCCTGACCATGAAGGTCGGCGAACGCGATGCCGAAGGCAACCTGCACCTGGTCAAGGCCGCCGACGGTGGCCCGTACTCCCGTCTGCTCGCGGCCGACGTCATCGACCCGGCCGACGGCGAGACCGTGCTGTACAAGGCCGGCGACGCCTTGTCCATGGACGTGCTCAACGATCTCGTTGCCCACGGCGTGGAAGAGGTCAAGGCCCGTTCCGTGCTGACCTGCGAATCCAAGCGTGGCGTGTGCGCCAAGTGCTACGGCTGGTCCCTGGCCACCAACAAGCTGGTGGACGTCGGCGAGGCCGTCGGCATCGTGGCAGCACAGTCCATCGGTGAGCCTGGTACCCAGCTGACGCTGCGTTCCTTCCACTCCGGCGGCGTCGCTTCCGCTTCCGATATCACCCAGGGTCTTCCGCGTGTCACCGAGCTTTTCGAAGCCCGTACCCCGAAGGGCGAGGCTCCGATCGCGGAGTTCGCCGGCGTGGTCAAGGTGGAAGACACCGAGCGCGGCCGTCAGGTCACCCTGAAGCCGGACGACGACTCCGTCGAGCCGATCGTCTACCCGGTGACCCGTCGTGCGCCGATGCTGGTCAAGGACGGCGACCATGTCGAAGCCGGCACCCAGCTCATCGAAGGCTCCGTCGACCCGAAGAAGATCCTGCGCATCCTCGGCCCGCGCGCCGCACAGGTGAACATCGTGGAGGAAGTGCACACTGTGTACCGCTCCCAGGGCGTGGATATCCACGACAAGCACATCGAGGTCATCGTGCACCAGATGCTGCGTCGCATCACCGTGATCGACTCCGGCGACACCGACCTGCTGCCGGGCGAACTCGTGGACAAGGCACGCTTCAAGGCCGCCAACATGGAAGCCGTGAAGAACGGTGGCAAGCCGGCCGCCGGCCGTCCGGAGCTGATGGGCATCACCAAGCTTCGCTGGCCACCGATTCCTGCTGTCCGCGGCCTCCTTCCAGGAGACCACCCGCGTGCTCACCGAAGCCGCCCTGAACCAGAAGGTCGATGACCTGAAGGGCCTCAAGGAGAACGTCATCATCGGTAAGCTCATCCCGGCAGGTACCGGCCTCGCCCGTTACCGCAATGCCACGGTGGAGCCCGACAAGGCCATCCGCGACACCATCTACCCGAACTTCGGTTTGGGCGGCGAAGGCACCGACAGCTCCTTCGGCGACACCGACCTGTCCGATGTGGACTTCTCCAACATCGACTTCGGCGACCTGAAGCTGGGCGATGACTTCAACCCGGATGACTTCCTGGACGACAACGGCGGCCAGACCGATCTGGGCGACACCCTGTGAGATTCCCCTCACGATAGTCGACAGACGAATCATCTGACATAGCGAAAGGCGGAACCGACCAATACCGGTCGGTTCGCCTTTCGCTATATCTATATGTCGTGGGATTGCGAGGTTGTGGATTAATCGCGGGGGAAGGTTTCGCAGTCGTCTTTTGACGTTACTTGATCTTCTCCGAAAGCGTGGTTTCCAGATCCTTCAACGAACCGCTGAGATCGGCCTCCTTCGCGGCCTTTTGCAAATCGGACTGATCCAGGGTCGGCGAATCGATGTCGGACATCTTCGCATGAAGATCCTGAAGCTTTTCGTAATCGGCGGACCCATACTCGATATCGTTGAGATTCAGATCGGCCATCTGATCCACAATGTCCTTCTTCTTGCTGACGCTTTCCTGCATATCCGCGCCATACTCGGCATAGGACTTGATGGGAACCTTGGCCAGATCGCCGGCGTCGGCGGCACAGCTTTCGAGCGCCTTGGAAAGATCGCGATAGTACGAAGACATGTCGGCGGAGTCGAATTTCGGCAGCTTCGTGCAGGTGTGCGTCATCTTCATGAGCGCGGGCATGGTCTGGGCCAGATCGTTCATGTACCTCTCGTATTTCGCACGGTCCTGCTCGAACGTCTCGTACTTCTCCTTGACGTCCTTGTCTTTCTTCACGGCCTTCATGGCAGCCAGCTTGTCGCTGTCCTGCTTGAAGGTCTTCAACTTCTTCTTGCCCTCGTCATAAGCGGAGGATGAATCGTTGTCCGTTGCGCTCGCCGCCGAGCTGAATTCCTCATTGATGGCTGTATAGCTGCTTTCCAACGCCTGCGTTTGGACCAGCGCTTCCTCGTAATCGGAACGGCTGACGCGATTCGTAAGGAAGAACACCGCTGCCAGCGCGATGACGACGACTGCGGCCACCGCGCCGATGATAATGGCGACCGGCGGCTTATTTTTGGCCGCGGCGCCGGCTTGCTGGGAAGGAAAGTTGCCGGGCATTGGCGGTTGCGGCTGACCGTATTGTTGCGATTGGGCATATTGTGGCATCGCAGGCTGTGGAACCGCCGGTTGAGACGCGGTGGGCTGGGGCATGGCGGGCTGACCGTACGGCATCGGCCGCGGCTGACCATACTGCGGCATCGGCGGCTGAGGCTGTCCATAAGGTTGCGGTTGTCCGTATTGCTGCGGCTGGCCGTATGGCATGGGTTGCGGCTGTCCGTATTGAGGCCCGCCCGGCTGTGGCTGACTGTAGTTTGGCGCCTGCGGCTGCGGAGGCTGGTTATACTGCGGTTGCCCATTCTGCGGTTGACCATACGGAGGAGTGTTCGCCATGAGAAAAGTCCTTCTTATCCTTTTTCCTTTTTGAATGTCGAATCCGTGAACACGGAGGGAAACATCGACGTGTCCGTCTCTTTTGACGAGTTACAGCATAATATTTTGAGACGGAATATGCGAGCATCGTATTGCAGAATGAGTATCGTCAGACGGCATGGACGTCACCTTCCTACAATGGGAATATGAGTTTTCTACCTTACCCGCCGCCGCCCGAACCAGGGTGGTATGACGATGACGTCACGGTGATGGACGCAACCCACAGCCGAACCCGTCGACAATGCCGCCGATTCCTTG
>ENA-OQBJ01000106-OQBJ01000106.1-human-gut-metagenome-genome-assembly--contig:-NODE-106-length-42863-cov-2.703388_pt1 | contig 42863 bp, 56 predicted proteins | sample MGYA00242743_ERZ504545 | MGnify/ENA primary metagenome ERZ504545 (study PRJEB26092, sample SAMD00036252) | human gut metagenome | host: Homo sapiens | study: EMG produced TPA metagenomics assembly of... | reverse complement strand
AAAGAAGGAGAAGATCATGGGTAGGAAAATCTTTCGGTTCTACAAAATCTGTATTGCACATTTATTCAGACAAATATGCAAAGATTGGATTCCAGGTCAGTGAATTATTTGATGATGAACTGTTAAAAGAGAAAGTTGTCCGTGTGGCAGAACAGAAGAATGTATTACTGGAGCACCTTTATCATAAACCATTGATCAATCCTGATGATTTATATAATGAACTTCAAGAATATAAAAAGATGATCGAACCATTCGTATGTGATACATCTCTTTTCCTGAACAATGCAATCAAAGAAGGAAAAGAAGTATTATTAGAAGGTCAGCTTGGATCACTGAAAGATCCGGATCACGGAATCTATCCAATGGTTACTTCATCTTCTACATTAGCAGGATATGGAGCAATCGGAGCAGGAATCCCTCCATATGAGATCAAGAAAATCGTAACTGTATGTAAAGCATACTCAAGCGCAGTAGGAGCAGGAGCGTTCGTAAGCGAGATCTTCGGTGATGAAGCAGATGAATTAAGACGCGTGGTGGTGACGGTGGAGAATTCGGAGCAACAACAGGACGTCCGAGAAGAATGGGATGGTTTGACTGTGTAGCTTCTAAGTATGGATGCAGAATGCAGGGAGCCACAGATGTTGCATTTACAGTATTAGATGTACTTGGATACCTGGACGAGATCCCGGTATGTGTAGGATACGATATCGATGGAGAAGTAACAACAGACTTCCCGACCACACATCTGTTAGAGAAGGCAAAACCGGTTCTTAAGAAACTTCCGGGATGGAAGAGTGATATCCGTGGAATTAAGAAATACGAAGACCTTCCGGAAAACTGCAGAAACTACATTGAGTTTGTAGAAGAGCAGATCGGATACCCAATTACAATGGTATCGAATGGTCCGGAAAGACATGATATCATTTACAGAGAGTCAAAATTTTCCAAATAAGATAAAATATTTCGAATCATGAGATGAAAAACAGGGATAAAGCAGGCCATGTGTCTTTTGAAGACAGGAGAGCTGCTTTATCTCTGTTTTTTAATACCAGAGTATGAAAGAGAAGTTGCCGGTGGCAAGTTCTGTAGATTGTTATGTTTTCCTTAAGAAATTTCTTATGCTTTATTCAGATTTTTTCCATAATGTTGACACATTCTATGCATATAATGAAACCATCGTAAATATAATAATAACGTCGGTGTAATCAGACACCAGAGACGTAAGAGGGGATAAAAATAATCAAGATGGAGGTATGCACTATGAATACGAGAGACTGGACAAAAGAGGAAGCAGAAGTGATTTCAATGGAAGAATACCTTGCTAAGAGAAAGAAGATCAGAGAAGATGAAAGAAAACATAAGAAAAAAGGATCAGACGATCGCGAAGAAAGTCTGATGCCCTTTGAGTTTTATATGGTATCATCGCTTGCCTGGTCATGAGACTGTGACAACTTAGATACATCATCCGAGCTGTGGCTGTGAAAGCTGTCAGCTGAATCATCAGATGGAGTATTATGCCGGGTAAGCTTGAATACCAACATATAACCATAGAGAAGTACCGGAAGCACAATCGTACATGCAATAGAGGCCCAGAGAAGGTTGATGGAATGCGGACTCCCGATCAGGGCAAATATTAATGTACTGAGATACATACCAAATAATAAAATGGCGGCAGCAAGTGCCAGAATACGTTTTGCATTTTTCATAATAATCATCCTTTACAATGAATCAAGACTTTAGTATATTATATAGAGAGCAGTGAAAAATTGCAAATGAATATCGTACAAAGGAGTATAGAAATATGAGTACATTATATCAGCAGTGGCAGGACCTCGCTTATGATGAAACTGCAGACAGAAGTCAGTTAGAAAAATTCTGGGGAACTTATTTCCAGATTGAGAAAGAAATTTATGAAAAGCTTCTTTCTAATCCGGATGAAGTTGTAAAAGGAACAGTAAAAGAATTGGCTGAGAAATTCGGACAGGAAGTTCTGACAATGATCGGTTTCCTGGATGGTATCAATGAAGTCTTCTGATCGAGATCGATCTTGATACAGTAGAAGAAGATACAGTAGTAAGTCTTGCATTTGACAAGGAAAGACTGTATAAGAATATGGTAGCGGCAAAAGCTGACTGGCTGTATGAACTTCCACAGTGGAAAGAGATTTTCTCAGAAGAAGAACTGAAGAAATTCTACAAAGAACAGAAGGAATCTACAACAATCCGCAAACCTAAAAAGATCGGAAGAATGATCCATGCCCGTGCGGATCAGGAAAAAAATATAAAAAATGCTGTGGCAGATAATATTTCTGGTTACGGGTATCCTGAGTCTCATTTATTACAGTGCGATTTGTATCGCACTGAAAAAATGGGACTCTACTTTTCCAGATTCTGGCTGGCGACCGGAATAGTGGGAATTGCAGGGAGTGCGCTGATCCGTTTATATGGAATGCCGTGTATCGTAGAAACAATGATTGGTATTTCGGTATGTTTTCTTCTGATCGCAGAGATAAAGATCATAAAAGGAATGCACAGAAAACCTTTGGGAAAAAGAAAAGAACACTTTGAAGAAGACACAAAAACAGGATCCGCTACAAGATGGATCATTGTACTGGGAGCGCAGGTAAGAGGCCGGAAGATTACCGATTCACTGAAACGAAGACTGGACTGTGCGTCAGAGTATCTGAAAGAGCATCCGGATGTGCATGTGATCGTCTCCGGAGGACAGGGAAAAGATGAAGAAGTAACAGAAGCGTATGCAATGGCACGTTATCTGGAGTGTGAAGGGCTTGACCGCAGGCGTATTGTGCAGGAGGATGTGTCGGTAAACACACTGGAAAATCTGAAGTTTTCCAGAAACCTTATTGCAGATGTAGATACACCGGTAGGAATTGTCTCGAATAATTTCCATGTATATCGAGGTGTGTATATGCAAAACGTGCAGGATTTAAGGAGCCGTTTCCGATACCGGCAAGCTGCCATCCATTATTATTCCCAAATTATTTTGTGCGGGAATGTTTTGCGGTCTGGAAACTGTGGCTGAAAAAAATATTGACAAAGCAAAATGCCGTGTTATAATGAAAATGTATGAGAAAACACGTTGAAGAGAAGAGTAGGCTGGGAAAGAAATGCCAGAGAGAGAAGCCACGGGCTGAAAGCTTCTTATTTTGGAACCTTCTGAAAACTACCTCTGAGTGGCTGCAAAACAGTCCGGTGATTCCGTTATCGTCATAATTAAGAGGTTCTGGCATAAAAGTCTTTGGTGAATAATATAGAGACTGTGAAGTGTCAGTTCAAACAGGGTGGAACCGCGAGATAACTCGTCCCTTACAGTGATTATCTGTAAGGGGCTTTTTTTCGCCACGCGTTCGTAAGGAGTGGCCAGTGGCAGGTCCTGTAGATGCCATGCGTTTAGAAAAAAGCAGCAGATTACGGATGATTGCTGAACGGGCAGGAAAGAAGATACATGCCCGAGGATAGGATATAAAAATAAAAAGAGAGGACATGATAATTATGAAAATTACATTAAAAGATGGATCTTTCAAAGAGTATGAAGGAAGTATGTCAGTACTGGATATCACAAAAGATATCAGCGAAGGTCTGGCAAGAGTGGCGACTTCTGCAAGAGTTAATGGTGAAGTAGTAGATCTCAGACACGTTGTAAGCGAAGATTGTGAACTGGAGATTCTTACATTTGATAATGAAGAAGGAAAGGGTGCATTCTGGCATACAACATCTCACATCATGGCACAGGCGATCAAACGTCTGTATCCAGATACAAAGCTTGCAATCGGACCATCAATCGAGAATGGATTCTACTATGATGTAGACCGCGAGACACCATTTGTAGCAGAAGATCTGGAAAAGAATTGAAAAAGAGATGAAGAAGATCGTCAAAGAGGCTCTTCCGATCGAAAGATTTACAAAGACAAGAGAAGAAGCAATCGCATATTTCAAAGAAAAAGACGAACCATATAAAGTAGAGTTGATCGAAGATCTCCCGGAAGGAGAAGAGATCAGCTTTTATCAGCAGGGAGAATTTGTTGATTTATGTGCAGGACCACACCTGATGACAACAAAGCCTGTAAAAGCATTCAAGCTTACAAGCTTGCAGGTGCTTACTGGAGAGGCAGCGAAAAGAACAAGATGCTTACAAGAATCTACGGTATCTCTTATCCGAAGAAAGCACTGTTAGACGAATATCTGACCATGCTTGAAGAAGCAAAAAGACGTGACCACAGAAAACTTGGTAAAGAACTTGGACTTTTCATGATGTGCGAAGAAGGTCCTGGATTTCCGTTCTTCCTTCCAAAGGGAATGGTTCTTAAGAATACACTGCTTGACTACTGGAGAGAACTTCACAAAAAAGCAGGTTATGTAGAAGTATCTACACCAATTATCTTAAGCAGACACCTCTGGGAGACATCCGGACACTGGGATCACTATAAAGAGAATATGTACACAACACAGATCGATGGAGAGGACTTTGCAATTAAGCCAATGAACTGTCCGGGTGGAATGCTTGTATACAAAGCAGAACCGCGTTCATATAAAGATCTTCCGCTTCGTGTCGGAGAACTCGGATTGGTTCACCGTCATGAAAAATCAGGACAGTTACATGGTCTGATGCGTGTACGCTGTTTCACACAGGATGATGCACATATCTTCATGATGCCGGAACAGATCCGTGACGAGATCAAAGGTGTTGTAGCTCTGATCGATGAGGTATATCAGCTGTTCGGATTCAAATATCACGTAGAACTTTCCACACGTCCGGAAGACAGTATGGGAAGTGATGAAGACTGGGAACTTGCAACAGAAGGTCTTCGTGGTGCGCTTAATGACCTTGGTCTTGACTATGTGGTAAATGAAGGAGACGGAGCATTCTACGGACCGAAGATCGACTTCCATCTGACAGACTCTATCGGAAGAACATGGCAGTGCGGAACTATCCAGCTGGATATGCAGCTTCCACAGAGATTCGAACTGGAATACACAGGAGCAGATGGTGAGAAACACCGTCCGATCATGATCACCGTGTAGCATTTGGATCTATCGAGAGATTTATCGGAATCCTGATCGAGCATTTCGCAGGAGCATTCCCTACATGGCTTGCACCGGTACAGGTTAAGGTACTTCCAATCTCAGATAAACATCTGGAATATGGACAGAAAGTACTGGATACATTGAATGCGGCAGGTATCCGTGCAGAAATCGATACACGTGCAGAGAAGATCGGATATAAGATCCGTGAGGCTCAAATGCAGAAGATTCCTTATATGCTTGTAGTAGGAGCAAAAGAAGAGGAAGAAAATCTGGTATCTGTAAGAAGCAGATTCGCAGGAGACGAAGGACAGAAGAGCCTGGATGAGTTCGTAGCATCTGTTACAGAAGAGATTGCAACAAGAGCAAGACGTGAAGTCGTAAAAGAAGAAAACTAATTTAGTTTTACAAATGTATAAAGAATAAAGAGAACTGCATAATATATCTTGAAGTTTGAAAGGAGGATATATTATGCCAGATTTAAGATGTACCGTACAGACTTGTACACACAACCAGAATTATTACTGTAATCTTGACAGTATCGTAGTAGGAGGAAATTCCGCAAAAAAAGCAGATGAGACAAGCTGTGACAGTTTTGAAGAGCGAAAAGGTGGAAACTCCTATTCGAATGCATACTCGGACATGGCGGGAAAAGAAGCATCTGCCAAGAGTGACGTGGATTGTAAGGCAACAGACTGTATGTATAACAAAGAATGTCAGTGTCATGCAGGAAAGATCAGTGTAGAAGGCGGGAATGCCTGTCACTGTCAAGAGACGGAATGCGCGACGTTCAAATGTGGATGTGCGTAATCTTTGGAAGAAAAGATGCGCAAGTCATATGTATACGATCAGTGAATAAAAGGTACAGATAAAGAAAAAAGTGTGAAAAACCGGAATAAAGCTTAAGAATAAGTTTTTACTCCGGTTTTTGTCGTATCAAAGTATGTTGACGTAGATTTACAGTGAGGGTATAATAGCTTTATATGCCAAAACTGGCAGGGAAGAAGAGGATTTCATGAACAAAGAAGAGAATACATACTATAAAAATAGTCCCAAGTTTGGCAGAAAAGGACCGTCCAAATTAAGACAGCAATTTAACCGTGGAATGACCTATTTCCTGGTAATTGTTGCCTGTATTCTGGTTTATTTTGCCATGCTGAGGGTAGAAGCGATTTCAAATACACTGTCAAAGATCCTGTCGATTTTAAAGCCTGTATTGTATGGATGCGGGATTGCGTATCTTCTGAATCCAATCGTGAAGAGCGTAGATGCATATCTGGTGCCAGTGCTGGAAAAGCACATGAAGAAGAAAGAAAAAGCGAAGAAGGTTTCCAGAAGTATAGGAGTGATCGTGGCGCTGGTTGTATTGATTACGGTTGTATCGACATTGATCAATATGCTGATACCGGAACTGATCACAAGTATCCGTAATCTGATATTTACACTGCCGGCGCAGATCAATCAGCTGGTAAAAGAGATCAATAATATACAGTTGGATGATTCGACCGCGACAGCAGTATTGAAAAATGCAATGAACGAAGCTTCGGCAAGTCTTCAGAAGTGGATGCGTACGGATCTGTTGGATAAGGTAAATGAAGTGATGACGCATCTGACGGTTGGTCTGTATACATTGATTATGGAAATGTTCCATGCGGTGATCGGAGTGATCGTATCGGTGTACATTTTATTTGGAAAAGAGACGTTCATTAATCAGAGTAAAAAAGCAGCTTATGCGATTTTTCCTGCAGAACGTGCAAACCTGTTGATTCATATCGCAGTAAAGACGAATGAGATATTCGGTGGATTTATTATTGGAAAGATGATAGATTCGATCATTATCGGAATTTTATGCTTTATTGGTACATCGATCTTAAAGATGCCGTATGCAATGCTTGTCAGTGTAATTGTAGGGGTGACCAATGTGATTCCGTTCTTCGGACCGTATATTGGAGCAATCCCGAGTGCTGTCCTGATTGCGCTGGCAGATCCGATGAAAGGGATATATTTCCTGATATTTATACTGTTGTTACAGCAGTTTGACGGAAATATCCTGGGACCAAAGATCCTTGGCAATTCTACGGGACTGTCTGCATTCTGGGTAATCGTATCAATCCTTCTTGGGGGCGGATTGTTCGGAATTCTTGGTATGTTATTTGGAGTGCCGACGTTTGCGGTTGTCTATTATATTATAAAACTCCTTCTGGATAACCAGCTGGAGAAAAAGAAACTGCCGACAGATTCGGACTGCTATAACGGGGACAGTTATGTAGACAATGACGGTACATATTTTCAAAAAAGAGATGACGGGGCAGAAACAGAAGAACAGAAAATAGAAAAAAATAAAGAAGAAAAAGGGGAATAAGATTATGCCGATCAGAGTGCAGAATGATCTCCCGGTCAAGGAGATCTTAGAGAGTGAAAATATATTTGTAATGGATGAACACCGTGCAACACATCAGGATATCCGTCCGATCAAAATTGGACTTTTGAACCTGATGCCGTTAAAAGAAGAGACAGAACTGCAGATATTACGTTCACTGTCTAATACACCACTTCAGGTAGATGTGACATTTGTTGCAGTAGCTTCACATCAGTCAAAGAATACGTCAAAGAGTCATTTGAACAAATTCTATCAGACGTTTGATGAAATCAAAGACCGGAAATTCGACGGATTCATCATCACCGGGGCACCGGTAGAACAGATGCCGTTCGAAGAAGTGGATTACTGGGACGAACTGACACGCATTATGGACTGGACAAAGACAAATGTCGTATCAACATTGCATCTTTGCTGGGGAGCTCAGGCAGGAATGTATTATCATTATGGAATCGATAAAGTCCAGCTGGATAAGAAGGCGTTCGGTCTGTTCTGGCACAAAGTGCTAAACCGTAAGATTCCATTGGTACGTGGGTTTGATGATGTATTTCTGGCACCACATTCCCGTCACACAGAGACTCCACTGGATAAAGTGCGCGCAGATAAGAGAATCACGATTCTGGCAGAATCGGATGAAGTGGGTCTCTTCCTTGCGATGGCACAGAATGGACGCCAGATATTCGTGATGGGACATCCGGAATATGATCGTGTGACACTGGATGGAGAGTATAAGCGCGATAAGAGCAAGGGACTGCCGATTGAACTTCCGAAGAATTATTATCAGGACGATGATCCGGAGAATGGGCCATTACTTACATGGAGAGCAACAGCTAATAATTTATATACTAATTGGTTAAATTATTACGTGTATCAGCTACGCCGTATGACCTTGAGGGGACACCGGATTTTACCTGGAAATAGGGCGTTTTCAGGGAATTGTGAGTCAGGTTGAAGAAATGAAATGACAGCAGGAAAAGCAGACGGTATTAAATAAGGATTAGCCAGAAAGCAGAAAATACCAAGGCAGGAACCAAGATTAACTTGAAGTTCATTACACAGAGTGTTATAATATCAAAAAAATATTGTAGGCAAAAGACTCCGAGGATGGAATATCCCCGGAGTCTTTTTGCATATAAAGGAATAAGGAGGAAAAGAGGGTATGAGTAGTTGTAATGCAATCGTCACAACCGTAAATGGAGTCGTCTGGGGATGGCCAATGATCATTCTGCTGCTTGGTACACATATTTATATGACAGCCAAGACAGGATTTATCCAGCGTTTACCATTACAAAAGGAATCAGACTGTCTGTGGAAAAAGATACGAAGAAATATATTCATAATCTGGATGCAAAAGATGACACACCGGTACCGGTAGTGAAATGATAAACAAGTAAAAAACTTCTTGACAAAACAACTTTGATACAGTAAAGTATAACCATAACAAAGCAAAACCGTTGAGAAAGAGGAGTAGCTTATACAATGACATCCAAGAGAGCAGCAGGTGGTGTGATTGCTGTATGAAGTTGATAAGTGAATGGCCTTTCGAGGGCAGTCTGAAATCAAGAATTTATGAATATATGTAATTCAAGAGAGTATGGCTTGTCGGGAACCGAACCCGTTATCAATCAGGAGTGTATGTTAGTACATGAGAAAGTGGACGATTCGTCAATTTGAGTGGTACCGCGATAATAATAGATTTTATTACCGCCTCAAACCTTTTGGTTTGGGGCGGTTTTCTTTTTATCAAAAAAAAAGGTATGACGGACGTTATCGATGAAAGATTTTCTCTCCTAACAGTTACAGAGGGCTGGCAATTGCAATCTGTAGACAACAACAATATTTCATACAGGAAAAGGAGAAAAAAGATTATGAAAAAGAAAATGGTAACAGTATTATTAACAGCAGCAATGGTAACAGCAATGGCAGCAGGATGTGGCAAATCATCCGATTCCGGAAGTGACAAGAAAGAGTCTTATACCATCGGAATTGAGCAGTTTGCAGAGCATGGTTCTCTTGATAACTGCAGAGAAGGTTTCTTAAAAGTCTGGAGGACGAAGGAATCAAAGAAGGCGACAACCTGACAGTAAAATATAAAAATGCAGCGGCAGATATGGGAACTGCAAAACAGATTTCCGACAGTCTGGTATCTGATAAAGTAGATCTGGTATGTGCGATCGCAACACCAAGTGCACAGAGTGCATACAATGCAGCAATGAAAGCAGATATCCCGGTTATCTACACTGCAGTTACAGATCCTGTAGCAGCAGAACTTGCAGATAAAGATGGAAAGCCAGTAGGAGAAGTAACCGGAACATCTGACAAACTTCCGGTAGAAGAACAGCTTAAGATGATCCGCGAGATGCTTCCGGATGCAAAGAAGATTGGTATCATGTACACAACAAGCGAAGCAAACTCTGTATCAGCAATTGAAGAATATAAGAGTCTGGTTAAGAAATATGATTTCGAACTTGTAGAAAAAGGAATCACAACAACGGCAGATGTATCCCTTGCGGCAGATGATCTGTTAAGCAAAGTAGACTGCATCACCAACCTGACAGACAACACCGTAGTTGCATCTCTTCCGACTATCCTGGATAAGGCAAATGAAAAGAAAATCCCGGTATTCGGAAGTGAAATTGAACAGGTAAAGATCGGATGTCTTGCAGCAGAAGGAATTGATTATATCGCTCTTGGAAAACAGACAGGTAAGATGGCAGCAAAAAGTATTAAAAGGCGAAGCAAAGGCTTCTGAACAGAATTTTGAGACAATCACAGAGCCTGGATTCTATGTAAATAACAAAGTAGCAGAGAATATTGGAATTACGGTTCCGGATGATCTTGCAAATAATGCAGTAGAAAGTTTTGACGAGATTACAGCAGAATAAGCCGGAAAGGGCAAAGTACAAAAAGAGAAACGTCTGAGACAGACAAAAATTGGGAGGCATTTTTTCATGAATTTCATCACATCGATATTAGAACAGGGTCTGATCTATGGGATCCTGGCACTGGGGATTTATATCACATACAAAATATTGGACTTTCCGGATCTTACGGTGGATGGAAGTTTCCCTCTGGGGGCAGCAATCACGGCTGCCCTTCTTACAAGAGGAATGAATCCATACATCATACTGATCCTTTCGTTTCTTGCAGGGGCAGTCGCAGGAATCTGCACCGGACTGATCCATGTGAAATGTAAGGTCAGAGATCTTCTCTCGGGAATCATTATGATGACAGCACTGTGGACGATCAATCTTTACATAGCGGGAACGGCCAATGTGCCGTTGTTTTCACAGAAGACTATTTTCAAAAATGACCTGATGGATAAGATCATCCCGGATGCACTTGTACCGTATTCAACATTGATCATTATCCTGGTGCTGGCAGTGATCTGTAAAGTATTCCTGGACCTTTATCTGAATACAAAGTCCGGATTTCTGTTAAGAGCCGTTGGTGACAATGACGTACTGGTAGTGTCTCTTGCAAAAGATAAAGGCAATATCAAGATCCTTGGACTTGCAATCTCAAACGGCCTGGTAGCGTTGGCCGGATGTGTGTTTGCACAGGAGGAGCGAGTATTTGAAATTTCAATGGGAACCGGAGCAATGGTCATCGGCCTTGCAAGTGTGATCATTGGAACCAGCATTTTCCGTAAACTGACGCTGCTGCGTACGACAACAGCGGTACTGATCGGTTCAATCATTTATAAAGCCTGTGTGGCAATTGCACTCCGTAATTTTGATCCGCAGGCAATGAAACTGGTAACAGCAGTCCTGTTTCTGATTGTACTTATCATCAGTATGGAGAGAAAGAAGAAGGTGAACACCAATGCTTGAGTTAAAAGGAATTCATAAATATTACAATCCGGGAACCGTAAATGAGATGTGTCTGTTCCAGAATTTCAACCTGACGATCGACAACGGGGAGTTCGTATCTGTTGTGGGAAGTAACGGTTCCGGAAAGACATCGATGTTAAATATTATCTGTGGAAGTATTCCGGTAGAAGGCGGACAGATCCTGATCAACGGATCGGATATTACAAAGCAGAAAGAATTTAAAAGGAACCAGAGAATCGGCCGTGTCTATCAGAATCCCGCAATGGGAACCTGCCCGAGCATGACCATTCTGGAAAATATGTCGCTGGCAGACAATAAAGGAAAGGTATTCGGCCTTTCCAGAGGAACGAACAAGTCAAGAATTGAGTATTACAGAGAACAGTTAAGCCAGCTCGGACTCGGTCTGGAAGATAAGATGGACGTCAAAGTCGGTGCATTATCCGGCGGACAGCGTCAGGCAATGGCACTTCTGATGTCTACCATGACACCGATCGAGTTCCTGATCCTGGATGAACATACGGCGGCACTGGATCCGAAGACCGCTGAACTGATCATGGAGCTGACCGATAAGATCGTAAAAGAAAAGAATCTTACAACGATCATGGTTACACATAACTTAAGATATGCGATCGAATATGGCAACCGTCTTGTGATGATGCATCAGGGAAATGCGATCCTGGATAAAAAAGGAGAAGAAAAAGACAAGATGTCGGTAGATGATATCCTGGCGTTATTTAATGAAATCAGTATTGAGTGTGGCAACTAAAAGATGTTATACTGAATATGCCAGTAAAAAGCACAGCTTTAAAGGCTGTGCTTTCTTTTGTGGCTGCCGGATACAAAAGAGAAGGATCCGGTGATAAAAAAGAAATGTATAAAAATACAAAGAATATAAGAAAGAGGACATACACATGGCAAAAAGAATTGCGAAATTTGAAAAGGTAAGTTTTGAACAGTTTAAAGGAGGATACACAGATGCGATCGGAGAAGCTTCCGATGAGCAGATCAGGGAAGTCTATGATTCCTTAAAACTTCCAAAACGCGCAACAAAAGGATCCGCAGGATATGATTTTTATGCGCCGGCAGCCATCACTTTAAAACCGGGAGAGACGGCGAAGATTCCAACCGGAATCCGTGCGAAGATGGAAGATAACTGGGTGCTTCAGTGCTATCCAAGAAGCGGTCTGGGATTCAAATTCCGCCTGCAGTTGAATAATACAGTAGGAATCATCGACAGCGATTATTATTATTCAGATAATGAGGGGCATATTTTCGCAAAGATCACCAATGATACAAATGAAGGGAAAACAGTGGAAATTCCGGCAGGAACGGGATTTATGCAGGGAATCTTCATGGAATATGGAATTACGGTAGATGATGAAGTGGAAGAGATAAGGAACGGTGGATTCGGCAGCACGACAAAATAGCCGGAAATGACGGATTCTGCATGAAATATTAAGAACCGGGGCATACTGGAAAGTATAGTCTATGTATATAAGAGGTGAGAAGGACATGACGCGCCAGGAAATCCCGGTTTTTAAGACAAGAGAAGAAAATGTAGCATATATGAATGAAACACTTCCAATCCAGGAAAGCTTTGACCTCATTCAAAGAGATCTGCTGATCGGAGGAAGGGTTTCTTCTTTTTATTTTGTAAATGGTTTTACGAGCGAAGAGACGATGTTGAAGATCATGGATGCACTTCTGAAGGTGAAGGAAGAAGAGATGCCAGAGGATGTGTGGGAGTTTGCCAACGCATGCATTCCATACGTTGAGGTTGAAGTGTTGTTTGATTTTGATCAGATACTGAAAAGCCTGCTGTCTGGTGAAACGTGTGTGTTCATTGATGGATACCGGGCATGTATTGTGATCGACTGCAGGACATATCCGGTAAGAAGTGTGGAAGAACCGGATAAAGATAAGTCCCTCCGAGGTTCCAGAGACGGTTTCGTAGAGACACTCGTATATAATACGGCAATGATGAGAAGAAGAATCCGTCATCCGGCGCTGATCATGGAGATGATGGAAGTCGGGGACAGTTCCAGAACGGATGTGGCACTCTGCTACATGGGAGACAGGGTAGACAAGGAACTGTTGAAAAATGTACGTGACAAGATCCGGAGTGTGGATACGGATGATCTGCGGATGAACCAGCAGAGTCTGGCGGAATGTCTGTTCAGACGGAAATGGTACAATCCATCCCGAAGTTCAAGTTCACCGAGCGTCCGGACACGGCATCGGCATGTCTTCTGGAGGGAAAAGTCGTAATTCTGGTAGACAATTCACCATCTGCGATGATACTTCCGACATCGATCTTCGACATGATCGAAGAGGCCAATGATTATTATTTTCCGACACTGACCAGTGTCTATCTGAAAATATCCAGAACACTGATCAATCTGATGACGATATTTCTGACGCCGGTCTTCCTGCTTTTTATGCAGAACCTGAACTGGCTGCCGAAAGTATTTGCCTTTGTGGCGGTGAAGGATACAGTGAATATACCGTTGATCTATCAGCTTTTGATGCTGGAAGTAGCGATCGATGGTCTGAGGCTTGCGGCACTGAATACGCCAAGTATGTTAAGTACTCCGCTCAGTGTGATCGCAGGTCTGGTTATGGGAGAATTTTCGGTAGCATCGGGGTGGTTTAACAGCGAAGTCATGTTATACATGGCCTTTGTGGCAGTAGCCAATTATACACAGCCGAATTTTGAACTTGGTTATGCGTTAAAATTCATGCGTCTGGCATTACTGGTATTGACCGCATTATTTAATTGGTGGGGATTCGCACTGGGCTGTATTCTGGTGGTGTGCAGTATCTGCTTTAATAAGACGCTTTCCGGAAGAAGTTATCTGCATGTGAGCCTGAAATAATGTAATGTGAAAAGCGGCAATGAATGTGTACACAAAAATAAGAAAATGATATAATAATTTTTATACTAAAGTGAGTATATAAGAGAACAAGTATACAAAAGAATATGCAAGAGAAAGGCAGCGATACAAATGAATCACAGAGACGAAAGACTCGGAAGTGCACCGCTGGGGAAACTGATGTTTTCTCTGGCGGTTCCTTCTGTGGCGGCACAGCTTATCAATGTGCTTTATAATATAGTAGACAGAATTTACATCGGTCATATTCCGGGATATGGAGATGTGGCACTGACCGGCGTTGGGGTAACATTTCCCATCCTTACGATGATCTCGGCATTCAGTGCATTTGCCGGAATGGGAGGCGCACCGCTTGCGTCAATCCAGCTTGGAAAAAAGAATAAACAGGGAGCGGAGCAGATCCTTGGCAATTCGGCAGGACTGCTGATCCTTTTTTCTGTGATTCTGACGGCGTTCTTTTCGATATGTAAGACACCAATCCTTTATGCATTCGGAGCAAGTGATGCAACGATTGTCTATGCAAGAGATTACATATCTATCTATCTGATCGGAACGATCTTTGTACAGCTGGCACTTGGGTTGAATGCCTACATCAGTGGACAGGGAGAAGCGAAGACGGCGATGTTGTCGGTACTGATCGGAGCGGTCTTGAATATCTGTCTGGATCCGGTGTTTATCTTCGTGCTGCATCTGGGTGTGCGAGGGGCGGCAATCGCAACCATTTTGTCGCAGGCGGTCAGCGCGGCATGGGTGGTACATTTCCTGACTTCAGAAAAGACTGTGATGCACCTGTCGCTAAAGAATATGCGCCTGAGAGCGGATGTGATCAAGATGATCGCCGGACTTGGAATCTCGCCGTTCATCATGCAGAGTACGGAAAGTCTTGTGACGATCACGCTGAATACAGGACTTCAGAGATACGGCGGAGACCTGTATGTTGGTTCGATGTCGATCCTGATGAGTATCATGCAGTTGATCACAATTCCGGTGCAGGGGATTACACAGGGAATCCAGCCGATCATCAGTTATAATTACGGCGCAGGAAATAAGGAACGTGTGAAGGATACGATGAAACGGATGATCCTGGTATGTCTGGCAGGAACGCTTTTACTTGCAGGCGTTGCAATCCTTGCACCGCAGATTTATACCGGATTATTTACGAATAATCAGGAACTGTTGAAACTGACATGCCAGGTTATGCCGGTTTATTTTCTGGGAATCTCTATTTTTGGAATCCAGTGTGCGTGCCAGACATCGTTCATTTCACTGGGACAGGCAAAGGTGTCGCTGTTCATTGCGCTTCTCAGAAAGATTATTCTGTTGATCCCGCTTGCAATTATTTTGCCAAAATTCATGGGGGTGATGGGAATCTACCGTGCGGAGCCAATCGCAGATGTAATCTCTGTTGTGACGACAAGTGTTGTATTTATCTATACGATGAAAAAAGTTTTGCGTAATATGTAAGACAATGGTAAGATGAAAGAGACTTGAGGATGAGGAGGTTTTCAATATGAGTGAATATGTAATAACCATCAACAGTACATCTGATCTGCCAAAAGAGTGGGTGTGGGAAAGAAAAATCCCGGTAGTTCCTCTGAACTGTACGATCGGCGGGAATACTTACCGTGATATGTATGATCTGTCCGCAGATGAATTCTACGGCATGTTAAGGGCCGGGGAGATGGCAGTGACATCACAGCCAAGTCCGCAGGCAGCAATCGATATGCTGGAACCAATCCTGAAAGAAGGAAAAGATATCTTGCATCTTAGTTTTTCATCAGGACTTAGCGGTACATATAACAGCATGTGTATAGCAGCAGAGGAACTGCAGGAAAAATATCCGGAAAGAAAGATCGTTGTGATCGATACGCTCTGTGCAAGTCTGGGAGAAGGACTGATTGATTATAAAGCACTGGAACTTCAGAAAGAAGGAAAGAGTCTGGAAGAAGTTGCACAGTGGGTGGAAGAGAATAAATTAAAAATCTGCCATTTCTTTATGGTAGAAGATCTGAATCATTTACAGAAAGGCGGACGTATCTCGAAGACGGCAGCAGTTCTTGGAACGATGGTGCAGATCAAGCCGATCATTTATCTGGATAATGAAGGAAAACTTCAGATCATCAAGAAAGAACGTGGCAGAAAGAAAGCAATGAATAAGATCGTGGATATGGCAATCGATGCATGCGAAGGAAAGATGCCGGATATGGTGATGATTCCGCACGGCAATTGTCCGAAGGATGCAGAGTATGTAGCGGAGCTGGTGCGTAAGAAAATGGGAGTAACGAATATCATGATGAATGATATCGGCACTGTGATCGGCGGTCATACGGGGCCGGGAATGGTTGCGGTAGTCTGCATGGGAGTGCACAGATAATAAAATTTCAGAATACAGCATATAAAAACTGAGATAATAAAAAACTTGAAAAAAGATATTGACAGATGCAGATACATATGGTAAATTATATGTTGCGTAAGGCAAAAAAGAAAGTAGAGTATCCACTCTCACCTTAGCACAATCGGGTGACTAATGGTTTGATATTGAGTATAATACAGATTTGATTATAGATCTGATGATACAGATATGCAAGTGGATAGTCTCGAACTATTCACTTATTTTATTTTATGATGGAGGTGCACGACAATTAGCGATTTAATGATTAACGGGCAGATTAGAGACAAAGAAATTCGAGTGATTGGAGAGAATGGAGATCAGTTAGGTATCATGAGTCCAAGAGAAGCTATGAAGCTTGCTCAGGAAGCAGATCTGGATCTTGTGAAGATTGCTCCAAAGGCTCAGCCACCTGTTTGTAAGATTATTGATTACGGTAAGTACAGATATGAACTTGCAAGAAAGGAAAAAGAGGCTAAAAAGAAACAGAAGACCGTTGAAGTAAAAGAAGTGCGTCTTTCACCAAATATTGAGACAAACGATCTTAATACCAAAGTGAATAATGCTAAGAAGTTCATCAGCAAAGGTAACAAGGTAAAGGTTACACTGCGTTTCAGAGGTCGTGAGATGGCACATGTTCAGCAGAGCAAACACATTCTGGACGATTTCGCTCAGATGCTTGGTGACATCGCAGTCATTGAAAAACCGGCTAAGATGGAAGGCAGAAGCATGAGCATGGTTTTAACTGAAAAACGTTAAAAATACAATACAAGTTGAAGGAGGAGCATATCATGACCAAAATTAAAACTAATAGAGCAGCTGCAAAGCGCTTCAAAAAGACAGGTACAGGAAAATTAAAAAGAAATAAAGCTTACAAGAGCCATATCTTAACTAAGAAATCTACAAAGAGAAAAAGAAATCTTAGAAAAGCAACAATTGCTGATGCTACTAATGTAAAGAACATGAAGAAGGTATTACCATATCTCTAAGATAAGGTTCAATTTGTGAAGGAGGAAGAATAAGACATGGCAAGAATTAAAGGCGGATTAAACGCTAAAAAAAGACATAACAGAACATTAAAGTTAGCAAAAGGATACAGAGGAGCACGTTCTAAACAGTACAGAGTTGCAAAACAGTCTGTAATGAGAGCTCTTACATCTTCATACGCAGGAAGAAAACAGCGCAAACGTCAGATGCGTCAGCTCTGGATCGCTCGTATCAACGCAGCAGCAAGAATGAACGGTCTGTCATACAGCAAGTTCATGCACGGCTTAAAAAGTAGCTAACATCGAGATGAACAGAAAGATGCTTGCAGAGATGGCTGTAAATGATGCAGAAGGATTTGCAACACTTGCAGAAGCTGCAAAAGCTGCTTTAGCTTAATTTTAATAGAGAATTTTAACACGCAGGAAAATCCTGCGTGTTTTTTTATACCAAAGAATACTATGCCGGGTAATTTAACTGTTCATCAGTAATATTCTCAAGAACCTCGGTAAGATATTTCTTAGACAGATATTTCGCCATCGGAAGGTTCATATCCAGATAGTTGCCACAGTCTTTGGCAGCGGCTCCGGGAACTTCACCTTCGAATTCTGCCATAAATGTATACATTTCTTTTAATAACGGCACGATATCTTTGGATTCATAACTTCCGGCGAGGATCAGATAGAATCCGGTACGGCATCCCATTGGTCCGAAGTAGATCGTTTTTGTCGGCATATTCTGCATGATTGCGTAAGAATGTTGCGGCAAGATGTTCGATGGTGTGAACCTCAGCTGTGTTCATCACTGGTTCTTTGTTGGGACGGGTCATGCGCAGATCAAAAGTTGTGATCGGATTACCGGCTACCTGGTCGACACGGGAAACATATACACCCGGAACAAGTCTCAGGTGATCTACTGTAAAACTTGCAATTTTTTCCATAATTAATACACCTCTTTTTTTTTTCAAAATTTTTCAAAATATTATGCAGAAATATTATAGCATTTTCAGCAGAATTTGACTATAAAAAGATGAAAAGGTGTGATATACTGAATTTTATATTGGCATTAGAGGTCAATGCGGTTAACAGTGTCTGTGGAGTGTATTCATGGATGGAAAAGGGTATTTTAGGAGGAAAAATTAGGAGAATGAAGCTTTATCTGGTAAGACATGGAGAAACTGATTGGAATAAAGTAAAAAGGATTCAGGGGCAGGTAGATATCCCGCTGAATCAGTTTGGCAAGCGTTTGGCAGAAGAAACAGCGGAAGGATTGCGGGATATCCCGTTTGATCTGTGTATTTCAAGTCCGTTGTCAAGAGCACATGAGACGGCGAGAATTATATTGTATGGGAAAGATATCCCGATCATCAAAGATGCCAGAATTGAGGAAATGGCATTTGGTGAATATGAAGGAAAATGCTGTGCAAGAGATAACTGGGAACTCCCGGAGGATTTTCACAAATTTTTTAATGATCCGGCAGGATTCGTACCTGGGAAAGGCGGAGAATCATTTGCTGATGTGAAGAAGAGAACCGGAGAATTTCTGAAGAGTCTGTATAAAAAGACTGAGGGTGTATATGAAAATATTCTGATCACCACACATGGTGCGGCACTGGCCGGAATGCTGAATAATATCCGAAAAGAGCCGTTAGAGAAGTACTGGGGAATCGGGGTACACAGTAACTGCGGAGTAACAGAAGTAGAAGTGAAGAATGGAGAGGCGACGATTCTTTCTGAAAATGTTACATATTACGAGGAAACAGTAAGACCATGGGCTGATAAATAAAAATAGTTATAAAAATCATGATATCATAAGAGCAAAAGGAGAATGAATATGGCAATTGAAACAGTGGGACAACAGAAGTATGCAGATTTGACTGCAAAAAGAATTAAGTCGTTGCAGACGGGGATGATAATCTGGATCAGCCTTTTTTGTCTGGCACTGATCTGTTCTTTCTCTAATAATCTACTTGCAATCATTGTGGGAATTGTAGCGGTAGTCTATGCAGTGGTCAATACAAAGGGAAGAAAAGCATTCAACAGTAAACTGGATAAAATAGAAGATAAAAATGAATTCTACCGCCAGATTGTGGCATCAGATGTACTTGAATTGAAAGAAGAACAGCTTCTGGTTGCAAAAGATTATGTCATTGTAGTTGATGCGGATGTATGGATATACGATCTGCATCATATGGAAAAAGTAGAAGTGGGAAAACAAGGAAATGTGAAGAAAACCCTGTTCCTGACAGAACCAAATGGAAAAAAGACATGCCATTTTGTCGACAACTAAGGGGGATGGAAGACAGGAAGCGTTTGATCAGGTGTATTATAGATTGCATGATCGGCTTGCTGTTTAGTTCATCATCGTGCTTACCCCGGTCCATGAGAAAGACTTGGTATTCTGGTTCTAACATCGCTCCATATACGCCAGAACCAGAATACCAAGTCTTTCTCATGTCGTGATAGGCCAATGATAATGAATTCAATAGCGGAATTATAACCCTTGTGTGTAGCTGGGAAGTTTTATGGAGGTCAGGGTAACGACCGCTTTATGCATTTAACAGTAATCTAATTATCTTCCTCCTGAACCGTATAAGTCTGTCTCTTACGAGCCATCTCATCACTTTCAAGATATTCATCATAAGTCGTAATCTTATCAATCAGTTTACCGCCCGGTACGATCTCCATGATACGGTTGGCTGTGGTCTGCACGATCTGGTGGTCTCTGGAAGAGAAGAGCAGTACACCAGGGAATTTTGTCATTCCGTTGTTGAGTGCGGTGATGCTTTCCATATCCAGGTGGTTGGTAGGCTCGTCGAGGATCAGTACATTGGCACCGCTGATCATCATCTTGGATAACAGACAGCGTACCTTCTCTCCTCCGGAAAGAACACGTACCTTCTTCACACCGTCATCACCGGAGAACAGCATACGTCCAAGGAATCCACGTACATAAGTGGCATCTTTTTCTTCCGAATACTGTGTCAGCCAGTCTACGATGCTGTAATCGTTGTCGAATTCACTCCCGCTGTCGAGTGGGAAGTAAGCCTGAGTTGTAGTGATTCCCCATTTATAAGTACCTTCGTCCGGTTCCATCTCTCCTGCAAGGATCTGGAAGAGCGTTGTCTTGGCAAGCTCATTGCTTCCGACGAATGCAACCTTGTCATCGTGGTTCAGAGTAAAGGAAATGTTATCCAGAACCTTTTCGCCGTCAATTGTTTTGCTTAATCCTTCTACCGTCAGTACTTCGTTACCAATCTCGCGGTTCGGACGGAAGTCGATGTAAGGATATTTACGGCTGGATGGCTGGATGTCATCAAGCTGAATCTTCTCCAGGGCACGTTTTCTGGAAGTAGCCTGTTTAGACTTTGAAGCATTGGCACTGAAACGTGAGATGAATTCCTGTAACTCTTTGATCTTTTCTTCTTTTTTCTTATTGGCTTCTTTCATCTGACGGATCAGAAGCTGGCTTGACTCATACCAGAAGTCATAGTTACCGGCATAGAGCTTGATCTTACCATAATCGATATCGGCGATCTGTGTGCAGACCTTATTCAGGAAGTAACGGTCATGGGATACAACGATGACGGTATTGTCAAAGTTGATCAAGAATTCTTCCAACCATGCGATCGCATCGAGGTCTAAGTGGTTAGTAGGCTCGTCGAGGAGCAGAATGTCCGGATTGCCGAACAGTGCCTGTGCAAGCAGGACCTTAACCTTCTCCGGACCATTTAAGTTCTTCATCATTTCATAATGCATTTCAACCGGAATTCCAAGACCATTTAATAATGTGGCAGCATCAGATTCCGCTTCCCATCCGTTCATGGCTGCGAATTCACCTTCCAGTTCGCTGGCTTTCATACCGTCTTCATCGGTGAAATCTTCTTTTGCATAGATGGCTTCTTTTTCTTTCATGATCTCATACAGTCTTGCATTTCCCATCATAACGGTATCCAGAACCGGATATTCGTCGTATTTGAAATGATCCTGCTGCAGGAAAGAAAGACGTTCACCCGGTGTGATGATGACCTCTCCGTTCGTCGGCTCAAGCTGTCCGGACAGAATCTTAAGAAATGTAGATTTACCCGCACCGTTTGCTCCAATCAGACCGTAGCAGTTTCCTTCTGTAAATTTAATATTAACATCTTCGAACAGGGCTTTTTTACCAACCCGTAATGTTACATTACTTGTACTAATCATATTGGTTTGTATTCTCCTTGTCGTTTGAATCTTCGTTGATAGTGACTGCGCCCGGATTTGCAGACACTGACTAGCATATAGTACCAGAGATAAAGGAAAATAGCAAGGGAAGTTCCTCTTTTCCTTCTATGAAAAAGGGTATATAATGATAGCAGTATCATGCGCAGAGCTGTCGGTGGCAGGTTCTGTAGATAAACGATAAAAATGCGCAGACAAATTTACGAAGATTATAAAGCTAAAGAGAGGTAAGGCTTATGGTAAAAGCAACATTAGTACTGGAAGGCGGGGCAAACCGCGGAGTATTTACATCTGGAGTTCTTGATTATCTGATGGAAAAGGACATGTATATGTCCAATGTGATCGGCGTATCGGCAGGTGCGTGTAATGCGGTTGATTATGTGTCGAAACAGGCTGGGCGGAGCCGGGAATGTGTGATCCATCGTGAGAAAGAATACGATTATGTATATGGTTTAAAGAAGACCCTGAAAGAAAAAGCCCTGATGGATATGGATATGCTGTTCGATAAATTTCCGAACGAAATTTATCCATTTGATTTTGAGACTTATTTTGCATCTGAGATGGAATGTGAGCTGGTGGTTACGAACTGTATCACGGGAGATGCAGAATATCTGTCGGAAGATAAAGATGCGGAACGTCTGATGAAGATCTGCCGTGCATCGAGCAGTATGCCGCTTGCGGCACCGATTGCAAATGTAGACGGAATCCCGTATATGGACGGCGGCCTTGCTGATTCCATTCCAATTGAATATGCATTGGAAAAAGGAAATGACAAGATTGTTGTAGTATTGACGAGAAATCCGGGCTACCGCAAGAAGAGAGCGGTAAAAGCAACGGAACAGCTTTATAAAAGAGCTTATAAGAAATATCCGAATCTGGTACGTACGATCATGACAAGAAATGCTGTATACAACAAGCAGATGAAACTGATCGAAAAGCTGGAAGAAGAAGGAAAGATATTCGTGATCCGTCCGCTGATCCCGACTGTGTCCCGTATGGAAAAGGATTATGACAAGCTGCAGCATTTCTATATGCATGGAAACAGACTGATGAAGAAAGAATATCAGGGACTGCTGGAGTATCTGAACGAATAAATATAAAAGCAGATTATAATGTTTATGGAAATAAACAGAGTAAGAAAAATAAAAACAGGATGAGACAGAGAATGGAACCAAGAACATTACTAGATTTTATGGGCGTGGCAGAACGCCTGAAATGTAATATGCGCCATTCCAGAACGGCAGAGAACAGACGGGAAAGTGTAGCAGAACATACCTACCGTCTGTGCGTGTTTGCATGGCTGGTAAAAGAAGAATTCCCGGATTGTGATATGGACAAGGTGATGAGGATGAGCCTGTTCCATGATCTGGGAGAAGCAGTGACCGGAGATATTCCGGTATTTGTGAAGACAGATTCTGACCGAGAAGTAGAAGAAAGTGCAATCAGCAATGTGACAGCGATGCTCCGGAAAGGGAACGAAAAGAACTGGATGCGCTGTTTGATGAACTGGAAAAAGCAGAGACGATGGAAGCGAAAATCGTACATGCACTGGATAAGATGGAAGCATTGATCCAACATAATGAGGCAGATATTGCAACGTGGCTTCCACTAGAATATGATCTTCAGATGACTTATGGAGAAAAAGAATGTAAGGCAGATCCGTATCTTGCGAAGCTGCGTGAAGTGATCCGACGGATATCGGCAGATAAGATTGCCTCAGAGGGAGAAGAAAGGGACAGTCTTACTATATAAGAAAAGGTGTGGAGAATATGCATCTGGAAGAAGTGGCAGCACTTCTGCACAGTACGGACTGGGCAAAAGACAGAACGGAAGAGCTGATCAGAAAAAGTATGGAGAATGCCTGTCCGTATGGATTATTTCTGAGTGACTGCATCAGTGAAGGCGAAAAAGACAGGCAGATCGGATTTGCGAGAGTTCTGACGGATGGTGTGACGACATTTTACCTGATGGATCTGGTCATAGAAGAAGCGTATCGTGGGCAGGGGTTTGGAACAATCATGATGAATCAGATCATGAAGGAAAACGGGCATCTGTATGGTATGCTTCATACACAAACTGCAAAAGCATTTTATGAAAGATATGGGTTCCGGGAAATAGGAAATACAAAGAAAACAGAAGAAATATATATGGAAAAACCGTGTGGCTAAAAATAGCTACACGGTTTTTGGTTCAAAAGGAAAAGGCTAAAGTATTCAGGATTTTCTGATATCTATAGATCTTCCAGGTTAATATCGCGGGGCGTTTCCATATGTTTCAATGTAATCTCATAGATGTGGGAAGTATCGCCATTCTTCATACAATCCAAAATTGCCATATGTTCTTCGTAAGTCTGTTCCATACGGCCTTTATGTGCAAGGGAGAGTTCAGCCAGCCGTTTCATGCGGTACATGAACATGGCGAATACATTTGAAAACTGTTCATTTTCCAGATAATCTATGATTTTTGTGTGAAACTGAAAATCATATTCGGAAAATTCTTTGATAGAATGTGTAGTTTCCATAATATCGTTCATGCACTCCATGATCCAGTCTAGCTCTTTAAAAAGCTTTTTCGCTTTGCGGGTAGAAGAAGCTTTACTGATCTGAACGGTGCAGTATGTTTCCAGTGCAGAACGTACCTGAAATGTTTCATTTACATCCTTCCGGTTCATCTGATGCAACATAAATCCTTTGCTGGGAATAATATCAATATAACCTTCCTGTGCAAGTCTGTGCACGGCATCTCTTAGCGGGGTGCGCGAAATTCCCAGTTCTTTTGATAATTTTGTCTCGGAATAGACTTCCTGATAGGAAAAATGATTCTCCATGATCAATTTCTGGAGATAATTATAAGCTTGTTCATTGAGTGGTGTCATAGTAACTCCTTATATTTCACGATAATTATTTATTTAACAAAATTCATGCGTTTTTCGCTATAAATATCATACAATACGGGCTGAAATCGGTCAAGTGAAAAGGAAAACAAGGGTGAAAAAAGTTGTCTATAATGTTAAGAAAATAACAAAAGAAAAGCGATGTATATGTTAAAAATAGACAAAAATAGAGGCGGAAAACTGGTGAAATAAGAGAAAGAAAAATAACGTCTTGACCGGTATACCGGTATGTAGTAAAGTGTAGTCAGAAACAAAAAAGAACGACATATTTCACTGATCCGAACGGAAATGAACAAGTGTAAACTATGTTGTGAAAGTAAACGATCATGTGGAGTGAAAAAGAGAAAGGATGTATGAAAATGAAAGTAGGATTTATTGGACTTGGTATCATGGGAAGGCCGATGGCAAAGAACTTATTGAATGCAGGTGTAGAGCTGCTGGTATCTGATTTAAATAAAGAAGCAGTTGCAGATGTTGTAAGCAGCAGGAGCAAAAGAAGCAACATACGCAGAGATTGGTGAGCAGTGTGGAAGAATTATCATCATGGTTCCAAGCGGAGCAATTTCCAAATCTATCTTATTTGATGAAGACGGTGTTGCATCTACCATCAAAGAAGGAACCGTTGTATGTGATATGAGTTCTGTAACACCGGTAGAATCAAAGGAATGCTACGAAGGACTGAAAGATAAAGGTGTAGGATTCGTAGATGCACCGGTATCTGGAGGAGAGCCTGGAGCTGTTGCAGGAACACTTGCAATCATGGCCGGAGGAGATCAGGAAGACTTCGATGCAATGAAAGAGTATTTTGACATTCTTGGATCTTCTGCGTTACTGATCGGTGGAAGCGGAAGCGGAAGTGTTACAAAGCTTGCAAACCAAGTAATCGTTAATAACACAATTGCAGTGGTATCTGAAGCATTTGTACTTGCTACAAAAGCAGGAGCAGATCCGGAAAAAGTATATCATGCGATCCGCGGAGGACTTGCAGGAAGTGCAGTACTTGATGCCAAGATCCCGATGATCATCGAGCGTAACTTCAAACCAGGCGGACCGATCAGAATCAACCATAAAGATATCAAGAACGTAGTAAATACAGCACATTCGATCGATGTACCGATTCCATATACAGCACAGCTTTATGAAATCCTTCAGACACTGAAGATCCACGGACATATGAATGATGATCATGGCGGAATTGTTCAGTATTTCGAAAAACTTGCTGACGTAGAAGTAAAAAAGACGGAAGAGTAAAGGAGAATGGACATGGCATTGAATGCAGAAGTATTAACTTCATATAAGAAGATTGACGAAGCTTATATCGATGAACTGTTAAAGAAAGAAATTGAAAAGAATAATAAAAAGATCGTTGTCTTAGACGATGACCCGACAGGAGTTCAGACGGTACATGACATTTCCGTATACACAAACTGGGAAAAAGATACAATCCGTCAGGGATTTGATGAGGAGAATAACTTATTCTATGTCCTGACCAACTCCAGAGGATTTACAGCGGAACAGACAACCAAGGCACACAATGAGATCGCTGCAGTGGTTGACGAAGTCGCAAAAGAGACCGGAAAAGAATACATATTCATCAGCAGAAGTGATTCTACTCTTCGTGGACATTATCCACTGGAGACAGAGCTTCTGAAGAAGAACTATGAAGCCAATACAGGAAAGACGATCGACGGTGAGATCCTCTGCCCGTTCTTCAAAGAAGGCGGAAGATATACGATTGATAATGTACATTATGTAAAATACGGTGAAGAGTTGATTCCTGCGAATGAGACAGAGTTTGCCAAAGATAAGACATTTGGCTACAGTGCAGCGACAATGCCGGAGTATGTAGAAGAGAAGACGAAAGGGGCATACAAAGCTTCCGATGTTACCTGCATTTCACTGGAAGATATCCACGATATGAACATCGACAAGATCGAAGAAGCACTGATGGAAGTGAAAGACTTCAATAAGATCATTGTAAATGCTGTGGATTATGCAGATGTAAAAGTATTCTGTGTGGCATTGTACAGAGCAATGGCAAAGGGAAAAGTATTCATGTTCCGTACGGCGGCAGCTATCGTAAAGGTTATGGGCGGAGTAACCGATCAGCCGCTTCTTAGCAGAGAACAGATGGTGGTAAAAGAGACAGACAACGGAGGAATCATCGTTGTAGGTTCTCATACAGATAAGACTACAAAACAGGTGGAAGAACTGAAGAAACTGACAGACATTGAATTCATCGAACTGGATGCAACACTTGTAAAAGATGACGAAGCATTTGAAAAAGAAGTAAAGAGATGTCTGAATCTGGAAGAGACTTGCATTAAAGCCGGAAAGACAGTCTGCTGTTATACAACAAGAGCACTGATTACTGCTGATACAGGTGATAAAGAGGATGAGTTAAGATTATCTGTAAAGATCTCCGATGCAGTACAGTCACTGGTTGGACGTTTAAGTGTAACACCAAGCTTTGTAATCGCAAAAGGCGGAATTACATCCAGTGATGTAGGAACAAAAGCTCTGGCAGTAAAGAAAGCGAATGTTCTTGGTCAGATCAAGCCTGGAATCCCGGTATGGCAGACAGGAGAAGAAAGTAAATTCCCTCTGACACCATACGTTATCTTCCCTGGAAACGTAGGTGAGGTCACAACATTAAGAGAAGCTGTGGAAGTGCTGACAGCAAAATAAATAACAAAACATGTCAAAAACAGACAAGACGAAATAGACAAAACGTAAAAAAAGGAATTGAGGCAGAGGAAAAGAACTCTGCCTCAGTAAAAAAGAGAGAACATAGGAGGTCTGTATTATGGTAAACGGACTTAGCGGGGAAAGGATGTTGATTGGTCTGGTGATAGGTATCGCAGTCCTGATATTCCTTGTGTTAAAGACAAAAATCCAGGCATTTCTTGCCTTGATCATCAGTACAGTTGTAGTTGGCGTGATTGGCGGCATGCCGCTTACAAACATTACAATCGAAGTAGACGGTGTTGAGAAGACATTTGGTATTGTAAATTCGATCACTTCCGGGTTTGGCGGAACCTTAGGAAGTATCGGAATCATTATCGGATTTGGTGTTATGATGGGCCAGATCTTTGAAGTAACAGGTGCAGCCAAGAGAATGGCACATACATTCTTAAAACTGTTCGGTAAGAAGAGAGAAGAGGAAGCTCTTGCACTGACAGGATTCCTGGTATCTATCCCGATCTTTTGTGATTCCGGATTCGTTGTACTGGCACCGATCGCAAAGGCAATCTCCAAAGCAACGAAGAAATCCGTGATCGGACTTGGAACAGCCCTGGCAGCAGGACTTGTAATCACCCACTCCTTAGTACCACCGACACCGGGACCGTTAGGTGTCTGCGGAATCTTCGGAGTAGACGTAGGAAAATTCATCTTACTGACACTGGTACTTGCACTTCCGATGGCAATTGCATGTATCGCATACTCAAGATTATTCCTTTCTAAGAAATATTACAGAATCCCGAACGACGAAGGCGAGATCGTAGAGATGCCTTATCAGGAGCCTAACTACGAGGCAGCATTTGCAATGGATATGACAGGAGTTCCGGGAGCACTGGAATCCTTCATGCCGCTGATCATCCCGATCATCCTGATCCTGATCAACACAGTAGCAACAGCAATGGGCAAGACAGAAGGATTCATGAATATCCTTGTATTCCTTGGACAGCCGATCGTAGCAGTCGGACTCGGACTGATCGTGGCAATCCTGACACTGGGAAGAAGCCTTGACAGACATGAAGCCCTTGCAGAGATGGAAAAAGGAATGGCATCAGCGGAATCATCATGTTAGTAACAGGTGGCGGCGGAGCGCTCGGCCAGATCATCAAAGACTCCGGACTTGGAACATTTATGGCAGAAGGGCTTGCAAAGACAGCAATCCCGATCATTATCCTGCCGCTTCTGATCGCGACAGCATGAGATTCATTCAGGGATCAGGAACTGTAGCAATGACGACAGCAGCAAGTATCACAGCACCGATCATCGCAGCATCAGGCGTAAGCCCGATCCTTGGAGCAGTGGCATGCTGCGTAGGATCTTTATTCTTCGGATACTTCAACGACAGTTATTTCTGGGTAGTAAACAGAACCTTAGGTGTCAGCGAGGCGAAAGATCAGTTAACGATCTGGTCTGTAACATCAACGGTAGCATGGGCTGTCGGTGTGGTTGAAGTGTTGATACTTAATATATTTATGTAAAGAATATCAGAAATTCTTGTATACTTTGATATACAAAAATGAGCTGGCCGGAAAGTGTGGAATGAGTAGTGCCCCATAATTTCCGACCGGCTTTTTTATATCAAAGTATGTAAGGAAATGTATTGGTGGCTAGCTAAATAAAAATAAACAAAAATAAACATGATATATTGTGAAAACAAACAAAAAGATTGATAAAAAATAGATTATATTGACAAAAATAAACATTAGAGATAATATATAAACATAAATGAACAGTATAAAACGTTTGAAAATGTGAAAAAAGGAGAATGATTATGCCGCAGTGTGTTGTAATCGCAGATGACCTGACAGGGGCCAATGCAACAGGAGTATTACTGAAAAAGATGAATTATAAAGCATACACAGTTATGAACACAGAACGGATCGAACTGTCTACTTTGTCGGACTGTGACTGTGTATTATACCCGACAGACAGCAGAGGAGTAGATGCAAAAATCGCATATAACCGGGTATACAATGTCTGCAATCTGCTTAAGGATGACGATGTCAAAGTATATGCCAACCGGATTGACAGTACACTTCGCGGAAATCTCGGAAGTGAGACCGATGCGATGCTGGACAGCTGGGAGAGGATTATATAGCAATTGTGGCACCGTGTTTTCCGGCTTCGGGAAGAATTATCTGTGGCGGATATATGCTGGTGGACGGACTGCCGTTACATAAGACGAATATTGCAGTTGATCCGAAGACACCGGTGAAGATATCAGAAGTAGGAGAACTTTTTTAAGCAGCAGAGTAAATATCAGGTATCCACGATCTATATGAAAGATCTGATGCATGGAAAGCATTATCTTGCTGATCTGATGAAAAAATGTGTGGAGGAAGGAAGCCGGATCATCACTTTAGACTGTATTACACAGGAAGATCTGACTTGATCGCCGATGCAGTGATCACCAGCGGATTAAAAGTGATTGCCGTAGATCCGGGAGTATTTACCGCAACGTTATCCAGAAGCTGATCACGCCGAATAAGAAAAAACAGAAGACCAAGATCCTTGCAGTGGTAGGAAGCGTGAATGCCAATACCACGGCCCAGATGGAAGAATTGTGGCTTTCACAGAGAACGCATAATGAATTCGTTCATACAAGAGAACTTCTGGAAGGTGAAAAACGCAGAGAACTGGAGATCAGAAGGGTGGTCAATTCCATTCTGGGTGAATGCGACAGGAATAATATATCAACCGTAACCGGAGACGGAATCTATCCGGAGAACAGAATTGATTTTACACCGTATATGGAGCGATATCAGTGTTCACTGGATGAAGTGACAGAAATGATCAATAGTGGATTCGCGGAGATCACGTATCGTATCTTCAAGGCAGAAGATACATTCAAAGGACTGTATACAAGTGGCGGGGATATCACAGTTGCTGTCTGTAAAAAGTTCGATACCGCAGGCTTAAGTCTGTTGGATGAAGTACTTCCACTTGCAGCTTACGGACAATTCTTAAAAGGAGAGTTTGAAGGTGTACATATCATTACCAAGGGTGGAAGTCAGGGAAATAAAGATGCGATCAATAAGTGTATTACTTATTTGAAAGAAAAATTATATATCTAAGAAAGGGTGAGAGAAATGAAGAAACCAGTTATTGCAATTCCAATCGGAGATCCTGCGGGAGTAGGACCGGAGATTGTAGCAAAATCCATTGCATCCGATGAGGTGTTCCAGATTGCGGTGTGTGTCATCGTCGGAGATCGGAAGATCGTAGAAAAAGCAATCGAGATCACAGGAGAGAATTTGAAGATCAATGAGATCAAAGAGCCGGAAGAGGCAGTCGATGAAAAAGGAGTCCTGAACCTGATCAATCTTGACAACGTGGATATGGATACATTTGCCTATGGAAAAGTCAGCGCTATGTGCGGAAAAGCAGCGTATGAATACATTGCAAAGAGTATTGAACTGGCAAATGCGGGAAAGGTCGATGCAGTGGCTACTACTCCGATCAACAAAGAATCCCTTCATGCGGCAGAAGTTCCGTATATCGGACATACAGAGATCTTTGGAGCACTGACACATACAGAAGATCCGTTGACAATGTTCGAGACGAATGGAATGAGAGTATTCTTCCTGACACGTCATGTATCGTTAAGGCAGATGCTGGATATGATCAAAAAAGACAGGATCATTGATTATGTAAAACGCTGTACTAAGGCATTGGAAAGACTCGGTGTGAAAGAAGGAACTATGGCAATTGCAGGGTTAAATCCACATAGCGGAGAACATGGACTCTTTGGCTGGGAAGAAGTCGAAGAGATCATGCCGGCAATCGAAGAACTGAAAGCGGAAGGTTATGATGTGGCAGGTCCGATCGGGGCGGATTCAGTATTCCATCAGGCAGCGCAAGGAAAATATACCAGTGTATTATCGCTGTATCACGATCAGGGACATATCGCAACCAAGACACTGGACTTCGAAAAGACGATCGCAATCACAAATGGTATGCCGATCCTTCGTACATCGGTAGATCACGGAACTGCATTTGACATCGCAGGAAAAGGAATCGTAAGTGCGGTCAGCATGATCGAAGCAATCAGACTTGCAGCAAAATATGCACCGAATTTCACGGGAAAACATGAAAAATAAAATTAAGAAATAAAAATGAAAAGGAATTGCGGCAGGTAAATAACTGCCGTAATAAAAAGAGAGAACATAGGAGGTCTGCATTATGGTAAACGGACTTAGTGGGGAAAGGATGTTGATTGGTCTGGCGGTAGGTATCGCAGTCCTGATATTCCTTGTATTAAAGACAAAAATCCAGGCATTTCTTGCCTTGATCATCAGTACAGTTGTAGTTGGCGTGATTGGCGGCATGCCACTTACAAACATTACAATCGAAGTAGACGGTGTTGAGAAGACATTTGGTATTGTAAATTCGATCACTTCCGGGTTTGGCGGAACCTTAGGAAGTATCGGAATCATTATCGGATTTGGTGTTATGATGGGCCAGATCTTTGAAGTAACAGGTGCAGCCAAGAGAATGGCACATACATTCTTAAAACTGTTCGGTAAGAAGAGAGAAGAGGAAGCTCTTGCACTGACAGGATTCCTGGTATCTATCCCGATCTTTTGTGATTCCGGATTCGTTGTACTGGCACCGATCGCAAAGGCAATCTCCAAAGCAACGAAGAAATCCGTGATCGGACTTGGAACAGCCCTGGCAGCAGGACTTGTAATCACCCACTCCTTAGTACCACCGACACCGGGACCGTTAGGTGTCTGCGGAATCTTCGGAGTAGACGTAGGAAAATTCATCTTACTGACACTGGTACTTGCACTTCCGATGGCAATTGCATGTATCGCATACTCAAGATTATTCCTTTCTAAGAAATATTACAGAATCCCGAACGACGAAGGCGAGATCGTAGAGATGCCTTATCAGGAGCCTAACTACGAGGCAGCATTTGCAATGGATATGACAGGAGTTCCGGGAGCACTGGAATCCTTCATGCCGCTGATCATCCCGATCATCCTGATCCTGATCAACACAGTAGCAACAGCAATGGGCAAGACAGAAGGATTCATGAATATCCTTGTATTCCTTGGACAGCCGATCGTAGCAGTCGGACTCGGACTGATCGTGGCAATCCTGACACTGGGAAGAAGCCTTGACAGACATGAAGCCCTTGCAGAGATGGAAAAAGGAATGGCATCAGCGGAATCATCATGTTAGTAACAGGTGGCGGCGGAGCGCTCGGCCAGATCATCAAAGACTCCGGACTTGGAACATTTATGGCAGAAGGGCTTGCAAAGACAGCAATCCCGATCATTATCCTGCCGCTTCTGATCGCGACAGCATGAGATTCATTCAGGGATCAGGAACTGTAGCAATGACGACAGCAGCAAGTATCACAGCACCGATCATCGCAGCATCAGGCGTAAGCCCGATCCTTGGAGCAGTGGCATGCTGCGTAGGATCTTTATTCTTCGGATACTTCAACGACAGTTATTTCTGGGTAGTAAACAGAACCTTAGGTGTCAGCGAGGCGAAAGATCAGTTAACGATCTGGTCTGTAACATCAACGGTAGCATGGGCTGTCGGTGTGATTGAAGTGTTGATACTTAATATATTTATGTAATCTGAGACGAATCGTATAATAAGAAAAGCCTGAGACGGCTGGAAGAACGGATATGCTTCATTGGGAGGTTAATGAATGCGTGTCGGCTCTTACAGCCGTTTCTTTTGTATGTTTTGGCAAGTGACAGCTTTGGCAGAGTGCCCTGCACCTGCAATATCTTGTAAATGAAATAACGACATGTTATCATAAACACAGGAAAAAGAAAGAAGGAACAGGTGTATTATGAAGGAATCAAGCCGTCAGGAACGGATAATAAGAACGTCTTTGATAGGAATCTTAGTTAATTTACTGATCGCGGCAGTGAAAATTGTGATCGGAACGCTGGCATCGTCAATAGCAATCGTGTCGGAAGGAATCAATAATGCAACGGATGCAGGATCTTCGTTTCTGACATATGTAGGAACAAAGCTTTCCGGGAAACATCCGGATGAAAAGCATCCATTTGGATATGGAAGAATTGAGTATCTGACCGGCATGGTGGTCGGTATTCTGATTTTGTATGCGGGGATCAGTATGTTGAAAGAGTCGATAGATGGAATTTTACATCCATCGGATATGAAGGTCAGTATGCTGATGGTTCTGGTCGTGGCGGGAACAGCTGTGACGAAGTTCTGCCTTGGAATGTATACAATAAAGATAGGAAAATCAGTGGAATCGGAAGTACTTCTGGCAGTGGGAGAAGACGGAAGGAATGATTCGTTTTTCTCGGGACTTACGATTTTGTCATCTGTAATATTTTTATTTACAGGATTTTCACTGGATGCATATGCGGGTATTGTATTTTCCTTTGTAGTTATAAAGAGTGGGGTAGATGCGCTTAAGAATACGGCGTCGGATCTGATCGGCCGTTCAGGAAAAGAAGAACTTGCAAGACAGTTATATAAAGAAATCCGTGCAACAGACGGGGTGATCAGTGCGATCGATATGATGTTGCACGATTATGGACCGGACCGCTATTCGGGCTCGGTGAATATCGAAATTGATCATAAAAGAAGCATTGGAGAGGTATATGAAGAGATTCACAGACTGCAGCTTCGGATCATGGAAGAATATCATGTGACGATGGTATTCGGAATCTATGCAGTCGATGAGGATACTTCAAGTGTCGTTGACATCCGTCGATACATTGGAAAATTTGTACGTGTAAATGAGCACGTGAAGAGCTTTCATGCGTTATATCTGAGCAAAGAAACCAATACTCTTTATTGTGATTTTATTGTGGACTATGCGCTCAGAGACTGGGAGGGACTGCGAAAATCATTTACAGACTATATGAAGAAACAGTATCCGGAATATGAGATATCACTGACAATAGAGACAGAATTTGTATAATTTCTATAAATTTATTTATAAAGTAAAAAATGAAAAGACTGCAGATCGCAGATCTGGCGTAATGTGGGAGGAGATAATATGCTTGCGGCAGAAAGACAGGCAATGATCGTTGAATTGATCAAAGAGAATGGAAGTGTGCAGGTAGATGAGCTGGCTAAAGAATTGAATGTAAGTTCATGACAATTCGGAGAGATCTGATGAAGTTGGAAAGCGGTAATATGATCGAACGGTGTCATGGAGGTGCGGTCGCGAAACAAGAGGTTGCTTATGAGACAAAGCAGACCAGTAATAAGAACAGTAAAGAAGCAATTGCAAGAAAATGTGTAGAATTTGTACATCCGCAAGATTCAGTATTTCTGGATGCGGGGACGACAACCTGCGAGATCGCAAAATTAATCCGGGACATCCCAGATATTATCATTGTGACAAATGATCTGGAGATTGCACAGGTATTAAAAAACAGTGATGCGAAAGTATACATATGTGGCGGTATGGTACAGAAAGAGACGGGAAGTCTGTTTGGCAGATATGCGACAGAGATGCTGAAGGATTTCCGGTTTGATGTAGGATTCTTTGGAGCAGCTTCCATCAACGAAGAATTCCAGGTAACAACACCGACACATGAAAAGATGTGGCTGAAACGCCAGGTTCCGAAGCAGTGCGCAAGATCCTATCTGGCAGTAGACCAGTCAAAATTCGGAAAACAATCCATGACCTGGATCAATCAGTTAGAAGACTATACAGGAGTGGTTACGGATCGTGAATTTCTGCCGGAGGAAGTGGAAGTGCTGAAGGCGAGACGGGTGCGGATTATTGTTGTATAATCCTGTTTAATGCAGTATCGTGGTCTCTCGGTCCATGAGAACGCCAAGTCTTTCTCATGTCGTGATTGGCCAATGCTACTGAAAATTCAACAGCGGAATTGTAACTTTTGTGTGTAGCCGGAAAGTTGTGGTGAAAACCTTGACTTTCCGGCTTTTTGTATACTTCCGGTATCACAACGGTTACGGCTCCGCTGTTGAATCATTACAGCATGCGATACCCACGGAATAAAACTTAGGAACTCTTTCCAGTGAATATGGAGAAGGTGTTGGAAAATCTTAAGGGACAAAATTCTGCGTTAGGTTTTCAAAATTTGACTGTTTGAGGCGTATGCCGAGTTTCAAATTTTGAAGCCTGCTTTTAGCAGATTGTCCCTTTAGATTTCCGCCGACGGAATCTGAACAGGAAAGAGTTCCTAAGTTTTATGGAGGTCCGGGTAACGACCGCTTCATGCATTCAATAGTAATTAAATTTAATACGTAATCTCCTGCAAATACAATCCCTTCGGATCACAAGGCGCACTTGCTTCGAGAATTCCCGCAAAGATATCATCAATATCCTGCACAGATCGGTTGCCAAGTCCGATATCCATCAGCGTTCCGACAATGATACGTGCCATATTATGAAGAAAATCATCCGCATGGATCAGGATCTGCATTTCTTCAATGTCACCATAGATATCAATATCAAAGATCTCACGGACCGTAGATTTCGTTTTCTTTGCACTGGAGAAGTTGCGGAAATCATGACGTCCTGTGAGTTTCTCGGCGGCCTGCTGCATCAGACGTTTGTCCGGGATACGGTAGCAATGGTAAGTGTATTTGCGGTCAAAGACGCTCGGTACATCGTCGATCGTCATACGGTATACATAGGTCTTGGATGTGGCGTTCAGCTGTGCGTGAAAACGTTCTGGAACCTCTTTTACATCGATGATTGCGATATCCATCGGAAGGTAACGGTTCAGGTAATGTTTGATGTTCTGTGTCGTTGTGGAAGAAGAAGTCTTGAAATTGGCAATCTGTGCATAGGCATGTACACCGACTTCTGTACGGCATCCACAGAAAAGCTCCAGGTCATCTTCTTCAGTCATTTTTTTTAAAACTTCAGTAATTTTATTAGAGATGGTATTGCCGGATTCATCTTTTCCCAGTCTGGTCCATCCCTGGTAACGGCTTCCGTCGTATTCGATCGTTAATTTTATATTTCTCATGAAAACTCCATTCTGCTGCGAAATGCAGCCTGTCTAATAATTGATGTTGTATATAACTAAATACATGAATTTCAGAATACTTACATTGAAATTAGTTTAAGTATAACAAATCCGGTGCTATAATAAAAGAGCTTAAAAAGAAAAAGAGAGGTGTTTTTTGTGGAAATAGAAAGCAGAAAGGTATCGGATTCAATCGTGGAGACAGTCCATATGGTAAGGCCGCAACATTTGAATGCGTCAGACCGTTTGTTCGGAGGAGCACTTATGCAGTGGATCGATGAAGTGGCGGGTATGGTGGCAAAACGTCACACAAGAAGAAATGTAATTACGGCATCTGTAGACAGCTTAAGTTTCCTGCGTGGTGCATATGTCAAAGATACAGTTGTGATCATAGGAAAGGTAACCTATGTCGGTAATACATCCATGGAAGTAAAGGTGGATACGTATGTAGAAGCGTTAAGTGGGGAGCGTACACCGATCAATCATGCGTATTTTACAATGGTAGCATTGGATAAGAATGACAAACCGGTCAGGGTGCCAAGACTGGACCTTGAGACGGAAGAAGAAAAAGAAGAATGGGAAAAGGGAGAAAAGAGAAGAGAACTCCGTATGATGCGCAAAGAAGAAGGGCTTTAAACTGTCCTTCTTCTTTGCGCATATCTGAGAACGAAAAGGAATTAAGTATTGTTTTTCATGTGTGTACGGACCATCTGCACCATCTGGTCGATCTGATTTTGTTCTTCTCTGGAACGTCCTTCTTTCAGAATGTCGAGGATGAGAGACATTTCCTGTGGAGTGAACTGGATCCCTTTCTTGTTCGCACTGGTGATGAGCGCCATCATAACGGGAGCCAGAGATCTCCCGCTTTTGCCGGCGGTTTGTTTGGCTGCAAGCCGGATTAACTCCAGTTTGACCGGGTCCATTCCCTTCATGGCCGGATGATCCATCCAACTGTTTGAGAAATTGTTTTCGGAAGTGTTTTCATTCGCTGTATGATTTGTTGTTCCATTCATGTGAAGAGTCTCCTTTCATGGCAGAGGTTCCAGGCGAGGAAAGTTCCTGGTCGAACAGGTCCATGTAATTTTGGAACATTTCCATATCTTCGCCGGACATCATTGTCTTCATAAGATCAACAGGTCCTGCAGGACCGCAAGAATCGGAACCTCCGGACGTAGAATCGGTCTGTGCCATCACCATCATTTCCATTATCTGTAGCATAGAAGTCATCTGGTCCATCATATTCCGTTCGTTTTCATCCATATAGGGTGCGAGTTCACCGATAGATTGAAAAGAAAATGCATGAAACGGCAGTCCGCGGAAATAATCCATCGTATACCGGAATTCGGAAAATTTGATATAGACGGCAAGGAAGCGCTGAGTGGAAGGAGGCAGAAAAGAAAGAAACAGCTTCAATTTATATAAATAGGAGGGTGTGACAGATTTATCAAATGGTGTCATTGGTTTTGAAGGTTTTCCGACCATAGTGACTCCTCCCTGGATCAGCGTTATAAATATATATGAAAAAAGAGACGGAAAAATGACTCCGTCTCTTAAGTCCTATGCAGGAAATATTATGTTGTCTAGCATCCGCATCCACAGCCATTGCCGCATCCGCATCCGTTGCCGAAACCACCACAGCAGCAGAGAAGAAGGATGATCCACAGGCAGCTGTCGTTGCCACATCCGCAACCATTGCCGCATCCACAGCCGTTGCCGAAACCGCCGCAGCAACAGAGAAGAAGGATGATCCACAGGCAGCTGTTATTGCCGAAGCCACATCCGTTGTTGCCGCATCCGCATCCGCCGTTACATCCACCACATCCACAGTCTCCGCCGAATCTGTCGCGTCCTTCGCAGCCACATCCACAGTTTGCTGTACCTAAATCGCTCATATTGAATCCTCCAATAATGATGTTTACAGTACATAATATGCAGATGGTGTAAATGTGTGAGATGAAAATTATCCGTAATTAACCAGCCGTTTTAAAGAATGCTGGAAATGAAGCTGCTCTTTTTGGATTTTTACACGTTTGAATCCGTTGAGTTCTTTTTTTGAATATTCATCGTAAAGTTTCAATAAATAAGATACCGGAAGATTTCTGTTCTTGTACCAGGTGAAAAGCAGCCAGTCCATGATCGCGGGCAGCCAGTACTTTTCAGGAATCTCGGCTTCGCGCAGGGTTACGGCATAGCTAAGTGCCTGGGCTGCCAGGTCTGACAAGCGGCCGATCGTGTATTTTCTTTATTCTTATCTTTGAAAAGTTGTTCGCTTTCTAAAGTGATATCGTATAAGGAGTCTGCCGCCCGCCAGTAATTCACGAATGGTGTACCGATGACCGGATCTGTTTCTTCTATATTATTATGCAGGTTGAACAGATCGAAATTCCGGTCAGAGTCTGACGATGGCTTTCCGAATACTTTGCGGTCATAGGAAGCACGCTTCTTTGGGTCGGAAAGTATGCGGTAAGCTTCCAGAATACGCTGCATTTTCTTAGTTGTATCGATACCATCCTTCATGTTGGCATCGGGATGATATTTTTTTGCAAGTCTGTTCTTGGCAGCAGAAATCTCTTCAGGAGAAGCTGTTCGTGACACACCAAGTATCTTGTAATAATTCTTTTTTGCCATTATATTCTCCCTTATAATATATGGACCTGATTAGAAGATACTGCAGACGGCAATATCTTCCATCAGATATATTACGACAAAGTTGCGGGGAAATCAATTTTATTTTGAAAAATTAAGGTGTAAAGAAAAAATACTTGACACCTGCACGGAAGTGTTATATGATATCACAGGTGAAAGACATGAATGAAATATTAGAACAGGCATTATTATATGATTTTTATGGAGAACTACTTACCGATCATCAGAAAGAAGTGTATGAACAGTTTGTCCTTGAGGATCTATCACTTGGCGAGATCGCAAGAGAAGAGGGAATCAGCAGACAGGGCGTACATGATCTGGTAAAGAGATGTTCCCAGACACTGAAAGGCTACGAAGAGAAACTTCATCTGGTAGAGAAGTTCGTGTCGATCAGAGAAAAAGTAAAGCAGATTGATGAATTGCTGGACGGATATGAAAAGGAGAATGCGGAAAAGTTAGTTGCAGACATCCGGAAGATATCCGATGAAATTATAGAGGAGTTATAGCATGGCATTTGACAGTTTGACAGAGAAACTTCAAAATGTATTTAAAAACCTGAGAAGCAAAGGACGTCTGACAGAGGATGATGTCAAAGAAGCTTTAAAAGAGATCAAACGTGCATTACTTGCGGCGGATGTTAACTTTAAAGTGGTAAAAGACTTCATTAAGAGCGTACAGGAACGCGCGATCGGTCAGGATGTCATGAACGGTCTGAACCCGGGGCAGATGGTGATCAAGATTGTAAATGAAGAACTGATCAATCTGATGGGATCTGAGACCACAGAGATTAAGCTTCAGCCTGGAAAAGCCATCACAGTTATCATGATGGCAGGTCTTCAGGGAGCAGGTAAGACAACCACGACAGCAAAGCTTGCCGGAAAGTTCAAGTTAAAGGGCAAGAAACCGCTGCTGGTCGCATGTGATGTCTACAGACCGGCTGCGATCAAGCAGTTACAGGTCAACGGTGAGAAGCAGGGTGTGGAAGTCTTCTCCATGGGAGAAAACCACAAGCCGGCGAACATCGCCAAGGCAGCGATCGAACATGCGCAGAAGAATGGCAACGACCTCGTGATCCTCGATACAGCCGGACGACTTCATATTGATGAAGACATGATGGCTGAGCTTGAAGAGATCAAAGAAGAAGTAGAAGTACATCAGACCATACTCGTCATTGATGCAATGACCGGACAGGATGCCGTAAATGTGGCAAAAGAGTTCAATGAAAAGGTTGGCATCGATGGTGTGATCGTTACGAAATTAGACGGTGACACAAGAGGTGGTGCGGCGCTGTCCGTAAAGGCAGTTACCGGGAAGCCGATCCTGTATGTAGGTATGGGAGAGAAGCTTTCAGATCTGGAACAGTTCTATCCGGATCGTATGGCATCGAGAATCCTGGGAATGGGAGATGTCCTGTCGCTTATCGAAAAGGCGGAAGCCGAGATCGATGAAGAAAAAGCCAGAGAGATGACCCAGAAGCTTAAGAAGAACCAGTTTGATTTTGACGATTATCTGGAAAGTATCAAGCAGATGAAGAACATGGGTGGTCTTGGAAATATTATGAACATGCTGCCGGGCCTTGGAGGCATGGGCGGTAAGATGAAGGGATTAGACGACGAGCAGACGGCAGAAGCCGAGAGGAAGATGGGAAGAATGGAAGCGATCATTCATTCCATGACACCGGCGGAAAGAGCCAATCCGGATATCCTTTCTCCATCCAGAAAGCACAGAATTGCCAAAGGTGCAGGGGTGGACATCAGCGAAGTGAACCGTATGATCAAGCAGTTCAACGAGATGAAAAAACTGATGAAACAATTTGGCAAGCCGGGAAAGAAGAAGAAATTCGGATTTCCGTTCTAAACATGATATACCGCGAATTCCGCGTTATATAGATAAAAATAAACTATGAAAATATTATAATTTTACGGAGGTAAACTAACATGGCAGTAAAAATGAGATTAAGAAGAATGGGACAGAAGAAGGCTCCTTTCTATAGAATCATCGTAGCAGATTCTAGATCACCAAGAGACGGAAGATTCATCGACGAGATCGGAACATATGATCCGAACTGTGATCCAAGTGCAATCAAAGTTGACGAAGAAGCAGCTAAGAAATGGCTTGCTAACGGAGCTCAGCCTACAGAAGCAGTTGCAAAGATCTTAAAGGCAGCAGGCATCGAAAAATAATTATGCCACTGGAGGTGTGCATTTATGAAGGAATTAGTTGAAGTAATTGCGAAAGCATTAGTCGACGATCCAGAAAGCGTTGTTGTAAATGAACGCGAAGAGAAGAAGACGACAGTTTTGGAAGTACGAGTTGCTGAATCTGATATGGGTAAAGTAATCGGAAAACAGGGCCGCATTGCAAAGGCAATCCGTTCAGTCGTGAAAGCCGCAGCAGCAAAGGAAGATAAGAAAGTTATCGTAGATATCATGGACTAAATAACTAATGGGGATTCCCATTTTGTCCCGGGACAGGCCCGCTTGTGGTCTGTCCCGCTTATCTTATATGGCAGAATCATATGTACAAAAGAAGCCGCTGGAGCGTCGGAAACGCAGAAAGTGAAAAAGGAGTATTTATGGAAGAATTATTACAGGTAGGTGTCATTACTTCGACACACGGAGTGCGTGGGGAAGTTAAAGTATTTCCGACCACAGATGACCCGAATCGTTTTAAATCGTTAAAACATGTACTGTTAGACACCGGAAGAGAGAAAAAATCTCTGGAAGTCCAGGGTGTCAAATTCTTTAAACAGTTTGTAATCCTGAAGTTCAAGGGAATTGATAATATTAATGATATTGAGCGTTATAAAAGATGTCCACTTCTTGTAGAGCGTAAAGATGCGGTGGAACTGGAAGCGGATGAATACTTTATCGCCGATATGATCGGAATCGAGGTCGTAACAGAGGATGATAAACCGTTCGGAACATTAAAAGATGTTATGGAGACCGGTGCAAATGATGTCTATGTGATCGATACAGATGAACACGGCGAGGTATTGGTTCCGGCGATCCGCGAATGTATCCTGGATGTTGATATAGAAAATCAGAAGATGAAGATCCATCTGATGGATGGTCTGATCTAGAAAGAGGATAATCTATGAATTTTTATATTATGACGTTATTTCCGGAGATGGTTATGGATGGATTGAATACCAGCATCATCGGACGTGCGGTAAATAAAGGGCTTCTGTCTATAGAGGCATTAAATATCAGAGATTATGCATTTAACAAGCATCACAGCGTGGATGATTATCCGTATGGCGGAGGTGCAGGTATGCTGATGCAGGCAGAACCGGTGTATCAGTGCTATGATGCACTGGCAAGGCAGATTACGGAAAGAAAGGCAAAAGCCACAGAAGAAAAGCTGGCATCTGGTGAGAAGAAAGAGATGTCAGGAGAGCAGAAGCGTACCAGAGTCATCTATCTGTCTCCGCAGGGAAAGACATTCAACCAGTCCATGGCAGAGGAATTTGCACAGGAAGAAGATCTGGTATTTTTGTGCGGTCATTACGAAGGCATTGATGAACGTGTGTTGGAAGAGATCGTTACAGATTATGTATCTATCGGAGATTATGTCCTGACAGGAGGCGAGCTTCCGGCAATGATCATGATCGATGCGATATCCCGGCTGGTTCCGGGGGTACTTCATAATGATGTGTCCGCCGAGTTTGAGAGCTTTCAGGATAATCTGCTGGAATATCCGCAATATTCCAGACCGGAAGTATGGCATGACAGAAAAGTGCCGGAGATACTGATGTCCGGGCATCATGCCAATATTGAAAAATGGAGACGTGAACATCTGTGATCCGCAACTGCCAAAGAACCGGCCGGATCTGACTTGAAAAAGCCGAACTTAACAGAAAAGAAAAAAACTGGCCGAAGAAGTGCAAAAGAAG
>ENA-OQBJ01000105-OQBJ01000105.1-human-gut-metagenome-genome-assembly--contig:-NODE-105-length-42865-cov-9.956385_pt1 | contig 42865 bp, 39 predicted proteins | sample MGYA00242743_ERZ504545 | MGnify/ENA primary metagenome ERZ504545 (study PRJEB26092, sample SAMD00036252) | human gut metagenome | host: Homo sapiens | study: EMG produced TPA metagenomics assembly of... | reverse complement strand
TTATTGTCTTATTTCGATGTAAGCCACTTACTTTATAGAGCCTTTTCGGGGTGCAAAGGTACGATTTTTTCGGCAAACTACCTAAATATTAAGGAGACTTTTAAAAAAGGAGAGTTGGTTTTAACTTTATATAACTATTAAAAACGAATATTATAAAGAAAAAGCGGAATTTAGCAGAGAATTTAGTCTTAGTATGTATGCTGTAGTACATTATGCCTCACCTTTTGGTGTGCCGAATGGAGCGATTGTACGTTCTTGCTCATCAGGCAACTCAATTTTACCGAAGGACTGCTCGTAGTTATAAATATTACTCTGCAATGCCTGGAGCAATCGCTTAGCATGCTCAGGTGCCATGATAACACGACTCTTGATCTGAGGTGCAGGCATGCCAGGAAGTGCACATGCGAAATCCAAGATGAAGTCTGAACTAGAATGTGTAATCAGTGCCAAGTTAGAGTATGTACCCTCTGCAACTTCAGGCTGATGCCCATCTGGAACTGATTCTGCTGCTGTTGATTATTCTTATTTTCTTCCATAATTTTACTAAGTTAATAGGATTAAACTTTAAATGTTAGTGCAAATTTACACATAATATCTGAAAAAAACGAATAATCTGCCACTTATTTTTAAAAAACATCATAAGACAACAGAAGATGGAATCCTGATTCTTTGCTTTTTTTCATCAGTTGCAGATAACAAAAGGGTGCGCCATAGACTTATGACGCACCCTCATTATACCTATTTATATATAGTACTCTATTCTACGATTATTCTCCTATTGGAGAATCAGCATAGTCGAGCACATTTTTCTTATTAGCCTGCATACGCTCATATTCTTCTTTAGAGCCTACGATGAGCTTATCCCACTGACGAAGGCCAGTACCTGCAGGAATCAAGTGACCACAGATTACATTCTCCTTCATACCCTCAAGGTAATCAACCTTACCACGGATAGCAGCCTCATTCAAAACCTTAGTAGTTTCCTGGAATGATGCAGCACTCATAAAGCTCTTAGTACCAAGAGCTGCACGAGTAATACCCTGGAGGATCTGTGTAGAAGTTGCAGATACGGCATCACGAACCTGTACAAGTTTCAAGTCGCGACGCTTCAATGCAGAATTCTCATCACGCAATCTACGAGCCGTTATGATCTGACCTGGTTTGAGACTTTCACTATCACCACCGTCAGTAACAACTTTCTTACCCCAGATACGATCATTCTCTTCTGCAAAGTCAAGTTTATCAACCAACTCTTGCTCCAAGAAGGTAGTATCACCTGGATCGTCAATACGAACCTTACGCATCATCTGACGTACCACAACCTCAAAATGCTTATCATTAATAGCCACACCCTGAAGACGGTAAACGTCCTGGATCTGGTTAACAATATACTCCTGAACAGCGGTAGGACCCATGATGGCGAGAATATCGCCAGGAGTTACACTACCATCAGAAAGAGGAGTACCAGCACGTACAGCATCATGTTCCTGTACCAAGATCTGCTTAGAAAGAGATACAAGATACTTCTTCTGATCGCCAGTCTTAGATGTTACGATGATCTCACGGTTACCACGCTTTACCTTACCCATAGTTACCTCACCATCGATTTCAGATACAACAGCAGGGTTAGAAGGGTTGCGAGCCTCAAGAAGCTCAGTTACACGAGGGAGACCACCAGTGATATCACCTGCACCACCTACAGCACGAGGAATCTTAACCAAAACCTCACCGGTATTAATTGTCTGTCCATCCTCAACAGCCAAGTGACCACCTACAGGGAAGTTGTATGTACCAAGGATTTCACCATTAGCATCGATAACATCACAAGATGGAACCATTGCCTTATTCTTGGAATCGGTGATAATCTTCTCCTCCAAACCTGTAGTCTCATCGACCTCAGCACGATAAGTCTGATCCTTCTGAACGTCATTGAACTTCAATGTACCCGCATACTGGCTGACGATAACGGCGTTAAATGGATCCCAACGAGCGATAACAGTATCCTTTTCTACGATTTCACCCTCCTTGTGATACAATGAAGAACCGTAAGGAACATTCAAAGTTGCAAGAACGATGTTTGTATTAGGATCCACGAAACGGATTTCAGCCAAGTGGCTTACTACCTTTTCGCACTTGATATCGTTGCCTTCCTCATCTTCCTCTACGAATGGTACTGTGCTCAACTCGTCAAACTCGATACGAGACTTATTCTTCGCAGCAATCTTAGCATTGGCAGCTGCATTAGATGCAATACCACCGGCGTGGAATGTACGGAGAGTCAACTGTGTACCAGGCTCACCAATAGCTTGAGCAGCGATGACACCAACGGCTTCACCCAACTGTACCATACGGGCTGTTGCCAAGTTACGGCCATAGCACTTCATGCAGACACCCTTTTTGCTCTCACAGGTGAGAACCGAACGAATTTCAACACTCTCGATAGGAGATTCATCAATAGCCTTTGCCTTAGCCTCGGTGATTTCTTCACCAGATTTGACAATCAGTTCACCAGTTGTTGGATGAATAACATCATGCACAGAAACACGACCCAAAATACGCTCATAAAGAGATGAAATAATCTCATCACCATTCTTTAAAGCTGTACAAACCAAGCCACGCAATGTACCACAATCCTCTTCGGTGATAATAACATCGTGAGAAACGTCTACAAGACGACGAGTCAAATAACCAGCATCGGCAGTCTTCATAGCGGTATCAGCAAGACCTTACGGGCACCGTGAGAAGCGATAAAGTACTCCAATACAGACATACCCTCCTTAAAGTTAGAAAGGATAGGGTTCTCGATGATCTGCGCGCCTCTGCACCAGCCTTCTGAGGTTTAGCCATCAAACCACGCATACCAGACAACTGCTTAATCTGATCCTTAGAACCACGGGCTCCGGAATCAAGCATCATGTATACGGCGTTGAATCCCTGGTCAGCTTCGGTCATCTCCTTCATCAAGATATTACCCAAATCTGTATTTACGTGAGTCCACGCATCAATAACCTGGTTGTATCGTTCCTTGTTGGTGATGAAACCCATATTATAGTTATTGGTAATTTCCTCAACCTCCTTGCGACCGCGCTCAACAATAGCTTCCTTCTCTGGTGGAATAATAATATCACCAAGGTTGAATGACAATCCTGCGACATAAGCCATACGATAACCTAAGTTCTTGATTCCATCAAGGAATTCACAAGCCTTAGCCATACCAACAGCCTTGATAACATTAGAAATCAAACCACGGAGGGTTTTCTTGGAAATCACATCATTGAAGAAGCCAACTTCATCAGGAATGATACCATTAACGATGACACGTCCAACAGAAGTTTCTACCATTCGTTTCTGGATTGTACCATCAACCAAGTCGTCAACTACAACCTTAATCAAAGCATGAAGATCACATCGGCCCTCGTTACGAGCAATCAATGCCTCTTCAGGACCATAGAATGTCAAGCCCTCACCCTTTGCACCTGGACGAATCTTAGTAATATAGTAAAGACCAAGCACCATATCCTGAGAAGGAACGGTGATAGGCGCACCATTAGCTGGGTTGAGAATGTTATGACTCTGGAGCATCAGGATTTGAGCCTCCAAAACAGCCTCATTGCTCAATGGAAGGTGAACAGCCATCTGGTCACCATCGAAGTCGGCGTTGAACGCTGTACATGCCAATGGATGCAACTGAATAGCCTTACCCTCAATCATCTTAGGCTGGAATGCCTGGATACCGAGTCGGTGAAGCGTAGGGGCACGGTTCAACATAACCGGATGACCCTTCATTACATTCTCAAGAATATCCCAGATAACTGGCTCGCGACGATCAACAATCTTCTTGGCACTTTTTACAGTCTTTACGATACCACGCTCTATCAACTTACGGATGATAAATGGTTTGTAAAGCTCTGCAGCCATCAGTTTAGGAAGACCACACTCACCCATCTTCAACTCTGGACCTACAACGATTACAGAACGGGCAGAATAGTCAACACGCTTACCCAGCAAGTTCTGACGGAAACGACCCTGCTTACCCTTTAAAGAGTCAGAGAGTGACTTCAAAGGACGATTGCTCTCACTCTTTACAGCAGAACTCTTGCGTGAGTTGTCGAACAAGCTGTCAACAGCCTCCTGCAACATACGCTTCTCGTTACGGAGAATAACCTCAGGAGCCTTGATTTCAACCAATCTCTTCAAACGGTTGTTACGAATAATCACACGACGATAGAGGTCATTCAAGTCTGATGTTGCAAAACGACCACCATCCAATGGTACCAACGGACGAAGCTCAGGTGGAGTAACAGGAATAATCTTCATGATCATCCATTCTGGCTTGTTAATACCTTTACTAGCACGGAAACCTTCTACAACTTGCAGACGCTTCAGAGCCTCAGTTTTACGCTGCTGACTTGAATCGTTATTTGCGCGATCGCGGAGTTCGTATGACAAAGAGTCAAGGTCTACATTCTGGAGCAACTGATAAATTGCTTCAGCACCCATTTTTGCTATAAACTTATTAGGGTCAGTATCGTCCAAAAGTTCATTGTCACCATTAGGATCATACTGGTCAAGAAGAGCCATATATTCATCTTCTGACAAGAGATCAAGTTTGTGAGAACCGTTCAATTCAAGACCATCAGCATCAGTCTTTCCCTCAAGAATACCAGGCTGGATAACTACATACTTCTCGTAGTAAATGACAGCATCAAGTTTCTTGGTCGGCATACCCAAAAGGTAACCAATCTTATTTGGAAGAGAACGGAAATACCAAATATGAGCAACAGGTACGACAAGCTCAATGTGACCAGAGCGTTCACGACGAACTTTCTTCTCTGTAACCTCTACACCGCATCGGTCGCAGACGATTCCCTTATAACGGATACGCTTGTACTTGCCGCAGGCGCATTCATAGTCCTTAGTAGGACCAAAAATACGCTCGCAGAACAAGCCATCACGCTCCGGCTTATATGTACGATAATTAATGGTTTCCGGTTTAGTAACCTCACCATACGAATTTTCCAAGATCTCCTCTGGCGAAGCGAGACCGATGGTAATCTTCGTAAAATTATTCTTTACCTTTGTATCTTTTTTGAAAGCCATGTTTCTATATATAAATTAGGGGTTCTCAAAATTAATCAAGTTTGATGCTCAAACCAAGGCCACGAAGCTCATGGAGCAATACGTTAAGTGACTCAGGAATACCTGGAGTTGGCATTGGATCGCCCTTTACGATTGCTTCGTATGCCTTGCTACGTCCTACAACATCATCTGACTTAACAGTCAGGATCTCCTGCAAAACGTGGCTTGCACCGAATGCTCGATAGCCCAGACCTCCATCTCTCCGAATCGCTGACCACCAAACTGTGCTTTACCACCAAGTGGCTGTTGTGTTATCAAAGAGTATGGACCGATAGAACGAGCGTGCATCTTATCCTCAACCATATGACCTAACTTCAAGAAGTAAGTCATACCAACAGTAGCTGGCTGGTCAAACTGCTCTCCAGTCTCACCATCATAAAGGTAAGTTGAGCAGAAACGTGGCAAGCCTGCCTTATCTGTCCATTCAGAGAGATCATCCAATTTAGCACCATCAAAGATAGGAGTAGCAAACTTTACACCCAACTTTTTACCTGCAGCACCCAAGATACACTCGAAGATCTGACCAAGGTTCATACGTGAAGGCACACCCAATGGATTCAATACCATATCAACAGGACGACCGTCAGCCATAAATGGCATATCCTCCAAACGAACTACCTTAGACACAATACCCTTATTACCATGACGACCGGCAAGTTTATCACCAACCTGGATCTTACGCTTCTTAGCAATATATACCTTAGCCATCTGAAGAATACCTGATGGAAGTTCATCACCAATAGTGATAGCAAACTTACGACGCTTTAATTCAGCATCAAGTTGCTTATACTTGCGGATATAGTTCATAATAAGTCTCTGAATCAAGCCATTGGTATGCTCATCCTTAGTCCACTTATTAGACTGAACACCATCATACTCCAAATTCTTCAAGGCTGTAGCAGTAAAGGTACTGCCCTTGGTGATAATCTCAGCACCTGTATAATCCTTAACACCCTCAGAAGTCATACCTTCTGTAAGCGTAAGTAACTTGTCTACGAGGATATCCTTCAAGTCATCACCCTTTGCCTCATACTCCTCATCAATCTTAGCAAGAATAATCTTATCCTGCTTCTTTGACTCACGGGTCTTGATAGCACGAGAGAACAACTTCTTGTCAATAACAACACCGCTCAATGATGGATTTGCCTTCAATGAAGAATCCTTCACATCACCAGCCTTATCACCAAAGATAGCGCGAAGCAACTTCTCTTCTGGTGAAGGATCACTTTCACCCTTAGGCGAAATCTTACCAATCATGATATCACCTGGTTCAATTCTTGCACCAACACGCACGATACCATTATCATCAAGATCCTTTGTAGCTTCCTCGCTGACATTAGGGATATCAGATGTGAATTCCTCTACACCACGCTTAGTTTCACGGACATCAAGAGAGTATTCGTCAACATGTACAGATGTCAATACGTCATCACGAACCATACGTTCAGAAATAACAACAGCATCCTCATAGTTGTAACCCTTCCAAGGAATATAAGCTACAAGCAAATTACGGCCCAAAGCAACTCACCGTTTTCTGTCGCATAACCCTCAGTCAGGATATCACCCTTCTTTACACGCTGTCCCTTATTACAGATAGGACGCAAGTCGATGGTCATATTCTGGTTGGTACGACGGAACTTAGGAATACGATACTCCTTCAAAGCTGGTTCGAAGCTTACAAACTCATCGTCTTCTGTGCGATCGTAAAGGATACGGATAGTTGTAGCATCAACATATTCGATAACGCCCTCACCTTCTGCAGTAACCATAGTACGTGAATCCTCACAAACTTGCTTCTCAAGACCAGTACCAACTATTGGTGCATCATTATGAAGCAATGGTACAGCCTGACGCATCATGTTACATCCCATCAACGCACGGTGACCATCATCATGCTCCAAGAATGGAATCAAACCTGCGGATACAGAAGCAATCTGCTGTGGAGAGACGTCAACATAATCAACTTGATCCGGACCTACAACAGGATAATCAGCATCCTGACGACACTTTACTACATCACGAATGAAAGAACCATCAACAGTCAAAGGCGCATTACCCTGACCGATAATCTTAGACTCTTCATCCTCAGCAGTCAAGTATACAACATCCTCATTAGCCATATCGACCTTGCTATCATTCACCTTACGGTAAGGAGTAACAATAAAACCAAGATCATTAATCTTTGCATACATACAGAGAGAAGAAATCAAACCGATGTTTGGACCTTCAGGACTCTCAATAGGACAAAGACGACCATAGTGTGTATAATGTACGTCACGAACCTCGAAACCGGCACGCTCACGAGACAAACCACCAGGACCTAAGGCAGAAAGACGACGCTTATGAGTTACCTCAGCCAGAGGGTTAGTCTGGTCCATGAACTGTGACAATGGATTAGTTCCAAAGAAAGAATTGATAACACTAGAAATTGTCTTAGCATTAATCAAATCTGTTGGAGTAAACACCTCATTGTCGCGAACATTCATACGTTCACGGATAGTACGGGTCATACGTGCCAAACCAATAGAGAACTGGTTAGCCAACTGCTCACCTACAGTACGAACACGACGATTAGACAAGTGGTCGATATCGTCAACTGTTGCACTAGAGTTGATCAGCTGAATAAGATATTTAATGATTTCAATAATATCTTCCTTAGTCAAGACACGAACATCAATGTCAGTATCAAGATTCAATTTCTTATTGATACGATAACGACCTACCTCACCCAGATCATAACGCTTATCCGAGAAGAACAGGTTTTGGAAAACCTCACGTGCACTTGCGTCATCTGCAGGATCAGCATTACGCAACTGACGATAGATATAGTTAACAGCTTCCTTCTCAGAGTTACTTGGATCCTTTGCCAAAGTATTGAAGATAATAGTAAACTTGTTGGCAGCTTCCTCATCCTTATGAAGCAGAACAGTCTGAGCTCCACTCTCAACAATCTCCTCAATATTATCAGCAGTAAGTTCAGTCTCACGCTCCATGATTACTTCATTACGCTCGATAGATACTACTTCACCAGTATCCTCATCAACGAAGTCCTCATTCCAACTCTTCAAAACACGAGCAGCAAGCTTACGACCAATAGCAGCCTTCATATTCTTCTTGTTAACCTTCACCTCCTCGGCGAGATCAAAAATCTGAAGAATATCCTTATCCTGTTCGTAACCAATAGCACGCAACAATGTGGTTACAGGCAATTTCTTCTTACGATCGATATATGCATACATTACATTGTTAATGTCAGTTGCAAATTCAATCCAGCTTCCCTTGAAAGGAATGATACGAGCAGAATAAAGCATGGTACCATTTGCATGAACACCCTGGCTAAAGAACACACCAGGAGAGCGATGAAGCTGAGAAACAACAACACGCTCAGCACCATTAATTACGAAAGTACCATTATCGGTCATATATGGGATAGTACCAAGGAACACATCCTGAATAAATGTACCGAAATCCTCATGATCAGGATCAGTACAATACAGTTTCATCTTAGCCTTCAAAGGTACACTATATGTAAGACCACGCTCCAAACACTCATCAATAGAATAGCGAGGAGGGTCGATATAGTAATCCAAGAACTCAAGAACGAAATTGTTACGTGTATCGGTAATAGGGAAGTTCTCAGAGAACACCTTATACAAACCGTCATTCTTGCGTTCCTCAGGCGGAGTATCCAACTGTAAGAAGTCCTTGAAAGACTTTAACTGCACATCGAGGAAATCCGGATATGGATACGGATTATGCACGCTGGCAAAATTTACTCTGTTATCAACAATTTTTGTAGCCATTAGAAGTTATTAAATGGGTTTTATTAATAATATAATAAAAGACACAAAAAGGTTAGGACTCACCTACTTGGAGAATCCTAACCATTTATATAAAAAATGTATTACTCTAATTACTTGAGCTCTACCTTAGCACCGGCCTCTTCGATAGCCTTCTTAAGGTTCTCAGCCTCGTCCTTAGCTACACCTTCCTTGATTGTAGAAGGAGCACCGTCTACGAGATCCTTAGCCTCTTTCAAACCGAGACCACAAGCCTCCTTAACAGCCTTTACAACCTGGAGCTTAGCGCCACCAACCTCAGCGAGGACTACGTCGAATGTAGACTTCTCCTCAGCTGCAGCTGCACCACCAGCAGCAGGACCAGCAGCTACAGCTACAGCTGCAGCAGCAGGCTCAATACCATACTCGTCCTTGAGGACTGTTGCCAACTCATTAACTTCCTTAACAGTAAGATTTACTAACTCTTCTGCAATAGCTTTGATATCTGCCATTTTATTCTAAATTTTATTTTTGTTTATACTATAATTAATGATAACATTGTGATTGATTACTCAGGACGCTCGCCCAATGTCTTAAGCACACCATGAATAGTGTTGCTTCCTGATTGAAGAGCTGAAACAACGTTCTTTGCAGGTGACTGGAGCAAAGCAACAATCTCTGCGATAACTTCGTTCTTGCTCTTGAGAGCTGAAAGTTCTGCAAGTTTGTCTGCGCCAACGTAGAAGCTTTCCTCTGCATAAGCAGCCTTCAGTGTTGGAACACCTTCCTTGTCATATTCCTTCAACAACTTAGCTGGTACATTAGCTGTATTGGCAAACATTACAGCAGTAGTACCCTTCAAGCAGCCATAGAGCTCAGAGAAATCGATATCTGAAGCCTCGAACGCCTTGTGAAGCAAGGAATTCTTAACAACAACCATCTTAATCTCGCTCTGGAAGCACTTACGACGGAGTGCGCTTGTCTTCTCAGCATTCAATCCTGTAACATCTACAAGATAGAAATGAGGAAACTCCTGCAACTTCTGTCCAAGTTCAGCGATAATAGTATCTTTAACTTCTTTCTTCATTTTACAAAACTTTTAGAGTTATTCAACTGATTTAGGATCAATCTTGATACCCTTACTCATAGTGCTAGAAATAAAGATACTCTTGATATATGTACCTTTAGCAGCAGCAGGCTTCAGCTTGATAACTGTGTTGATGAATTCCTTAGCATTTCCATAGATCTGCTCAGGAGTCATGCTAACCTTACCGATTGAAGTATGGATAATACCAGCCTTATCAACCTTAAAGTCAATTTTACCTTGCTTAACTTCCTTTACTGCCTTAGCAACATCCATAGTTACAGTGCCACTCTTAGGGTTAGGCATCAAACCACGAGGACCGAGTACACGACCCAAAGGACCAATCTTACCCATACAAGAAGGCATTGTGATGATGACATCAATATCTGTCCAACCACCCTTAATCTTCTCAACGTATTCGTCAAGACCTACATAATCAGCGCCTGCTTCCTTAGCAGCAGCTTCCTGATCAGGAGTACAGAGTGCGAGCACACGAGTAACCTTACCTGTTCCGTTTGGCAATGAAACAACGCCACGAACCATCTGGTTAGCCTTACGTGGATCAACACCTAAGCGTACATCAATATCAAGAGATGCATCAAACTTGGTAGTGGTAATTTCCTTTACCAACTCTGAAGCCTCCTTCAATGTGTATGCCTTCCCTGCTTCAACCTTATCAGCTACTGATTTTTGATTTTTTGTCAGTTTACTCATTTTTCTAATTGAAGTTTTAAATTATTTACCAGGGAAGTCCCCTTTTACAGTAATACCCATACTTCTTGCAGTACCAGCGATGAGCTTCATAGCTGATTCTACAGTAAAGCAGTTCAAGTCCTTCATCTTATCCTCAGCGATTACCTTTACCTGATCCCAAGTAAGAGAAGCAACCTTCTGACGATTAGGCTGAGCAGAACCTGACTTGATTTTGGCAGCCTCTTTCAATTGAACTGCAGCAGGTGGAGTCTTGATAATAAAATCAAAAGACTTGTCAGTATAATAAGTAATAACTACTGGCAACACTTTACCTGCTTTGTCCTGGGTACGGGCGTTGAATTCCTTGCAGAATCCCATAATATTAATACCCTTAGAACCCAATGCAGGTCCTACTGGAGGTGAAGGATTCGCAGCGCCACCTTTAATCTGTAATTTGATTAATCCAGCAACTTCTTTAGCCATTTCTTTGTTAATATTTAAAATTGAAACTTATAAGGAATAACAATCTCGTAACAGAATCCTATTCCTTTTCTACTTGCATAAAACCTAATTCCAACGGAGTTTTACGTCCGAAAATCTTAACCGTAACTTTCAGCTTATGCTTTTCAGCATTAACCTCTTCAACGATTCCGCTGAAACCACTGAATGGACCTTCCATAACCTTAACGGTATCATTAACCAAGTAAGGACAATCAAGATTCTCCTCAAACTCAGTCTCCTCTGCAGAACCCAGCATACGATTGATATCGCGCTGTGAACTGGTGTTGGTTCATCCAAACCTCCAAGGAAACCCAAAACATTAGGGAGGAAACGCAACGTATGCGCTACATCACCCTTCAGTTTGGCCTCCACAAAAACATAACCTGGAAGAGAGACCTTTTCTTTAACGACTCTCTTTCCATTACGCACAGTTGCATGCTTCTCAACTGGAATCAACACCTGAGAAACATTTGCTGCTAGTAAATCATTGTGCTTCATTTCAGCTTCGATGTATTCTTTCACCTTAGCTTCTTTACCACTAACGGCTTTAAGCACATACCATTTATTTCCTGCGTCTGCCATTTCCTTAAAAAATTAACCTGGATAAACTACACCCATAAAGGCTTTGAAAATAGAATCCATCGCGAACACAACAAGTGCAATGACTAGGGAAGCAGATAATACAACCATTGCACTATGAGTAAGTTCGGCACGTGATGGCCAAGTAGTCTTATGCGCAAGTTCATCGTAACATGCCTTGCAATAATTTACTATTTTATTCATATTATCTTCTATTTAGCACGGGTTGAAGGGCTCGAACCCTCGACACCTGGTTTTGGAGACCAGTGCTCTACCAACTGAGCTAAACCCGTAGATAGACTCCCGCTCCCGTAGGAGGGGAGTCTGTTATATATAGCAAATTAGATAAATCTAAATTACTTGATATCGTCGAGAATTGTTGTAATCTGACCAGAACCTACTGTACGACCACCCTCACGGATAGCGAAACGAAGACCCTCGTTCAAAGCAACCTTGTAGATCAACTCTACCTCAATCTCTACGTTATCACCAGGCATTACCATCTCAACTCCCTCTGGAAGCTTGATTTCACCTGTACAGTCCATAGTACGGAGATAGAACTGAGGACGATACTTGTTACCGAATGGAGTGTGACGACCACCCTCTTCCTTCTTCAATACATAGATAGAAGCCTTGAAGTGATCGTGAGGAGTAATAGCACCTGGGTGTACAACTACCATACCACGCTTAACCTCAGCCTTATCGATACCACGGAGAAGCAAACCTACGTTATCACCAGCTTCACCCTCAGCAAGAATCTTACGGAACATCTCAACACCAGTAATAACTGACTTCTTGTCCTCACCAAGACCGAGCAACTGAACTTCGTCACCTACCTTGCAACGACCTGTCTCAATACGACCTGTAGCAACAGTACCACGACCTGTAATTGAGAATACATCCTCGATAGGCATCAAGAATGGCTTATCAATCTCGCGCTCTGGCTCCTGAATCCACTCATCAACTGTATCCATCAAAGCCTCAACAGACTTAACCCACTTCTCAACACCATTCAAAGCACCGAGAGCAGAACCGCGTACAATTGGAGTATCCTCCTCATAACCATACTGCTCGAGAATCTCACGAAGCTCCATCTCAACGAGCTCAAGCATCTCCTCATCGTCAACCATATCGCACTTGTTCAAGAAAACAACCAAACGAGGTACGTTTACCTGACGTGCAAGAAGTACGTGCTCACGTGTCTGCGGCATAGGACCATCCGTAGCAGCACAAACCAAGATAGCACCATCCATCTGAGCAGCACCAGTAACCATATTCTTTACATAGTCAGCGTGTCCAGGACAGTCAACGTGTGCATAGTGACGCTTTTCTGTTTCATACTCAATGTGAGCTGAGTTGATAGTGATACCACGCTCTTTCTCCTCAGGAGCATTATCAATCTGATCGAATGACTTAACTGCCTCAGATGTACCGAGCTTCTCGTTCAATACCTTAGAGATAGCAGCGGTCAGAGTAGTCTTACCATGGTCAACATGACCAATTGTACCAATGTTAACATGCGGTTTGGTACGCACGAATTCTTCTTTAGCCATAGCTTTTCTTTTTATTTATATAAATGAATAATCTGTTCCTCTACCATCCTAAACATCTAGAACGATAGAGCTGTAACTGAGAGTTGAACTCAGGACCTCTTCCTTACCAAGGAAGTGCTCTACCACTGAGCTATTACAGCAAGTTAATAAATTGAGCGGAAAACGGGGCTCAAACCCGCGACCCCCAGCTTGGAAGGCTAGTGCTCTATCAACTGAGCTATTTCCGCTTATCAAAGAAAGTGGGTAGTGATGGATTCGAACCACCGAAGCATAGCCAGCAGATTTACAGTCTGCCCCATTTGGCCACTCTGGTAACTACCCAAACTTTTCTTTTTTTTCTGAGCCTCTTGTCGGATTCGAACCAACGACCCCGAGATTACAAATCACGTGCTCTGGCCAACTGAGCTAAAGAGGCAATCTTTGCAGCCGCAATACGGCTAAATTTCCATCTATCGGAAAACGGCTGCAAAGATACAACTATTTTTTGAATCAACAAAATTTTTTCGAGTTTTTTTTATCGATTCCTTGATTTTTCTTTAAATTTGGTCAATTGAACCTTCATTGAGTCCACTGCCTGGTCAATTCCTTCCTCAAAAGTGTCACATGTCTTTTCTACGAACAACTTGGTTCCAGGGACAGCAACTTCCAGATGAACTTCCTTATTCAAGGCAGTAGCAGGCTTCACGACCTTTAATTGCACCTCTACTTTCTGTATATCTTCAAAAGTTTTTTCTAACTTGGCGACTTTCTTTTCGATAAACGCCTGTAACTTCTCGGTAGCGTCGAAGTGAATCGACTGAATCTTAATTTCCATAGTTACCTCCATTTTTTAAAGGTTACGCCCGAGGATGGGCTTCAATATAAACTCGTTTCAACTGTTCAAACGTTGTATGCGTATAAATCTCGGTCGTCGAGAGTTTCGCATGTCCTAACAGTCTTTTCAAACTTTCTATTCCAGCACCATGATTCAACATTGCAGTAGCAAACGTATGCCTCAACACGTGCGGGCTTTTCTTTTTCAACGAGCAAACCCTTGCGAGGTTCTCCTTCACGATTTCTCTGACTTGAACCGGACTCATCCGTCCGCCCTTATCCGCAAGCAAAAGAGCTCCAGACCTAACCATCACTCTTTGTGCTCTTAGAGCCAAATATTCCGAAAGAGCATTTTTAAGCTCGTCACCAAAAGGAACTATACGTTGTTTGTTTCCCTTACCCGTAATCTTTATCTCTTTTTTGATAAAGTTCACATCGTCAACATCAAGCCCTATCAACTCTGACAATCGCATCCCCGTCTCATAGAACAATATTATAATAGTACGTGCGCGTACATTATTATAATCATCGCCCCACATTTTCCTGTCAAGCAACTCATCCATCTCATTTTCTTTCAAGAATTGAGGTAGCGGTTTACTTTCCTTAGGTCCTTTGAGGCTATGAGCGGGATCCGACTCCACATAATGTCTGACTAAAGCAAACCGATAGAACATTTTCAAAGCACTCAACCGGCGATTAACCGAGGTTGCCTTATTTCCTGCATCTATCATATGCTCCATCCAGTTGCGAATCATATCAGAATCAACAGATTCCCAAGTGAAGGATTCAGATAAGTTCCTAGCATACTGCTCAAAGAGTTTCAAATCTTCGCGATAGTTTTCTACCGTCCTCTGCGACCTGTTCAGTTCAGAGCGCAAATATTCCAAGAACTTATCTATACTCAACATAACGTCGTACCTTTTTCATTTCGGCAACGAAGTTACGAAAATTATTTTAAACTACCAAATTTTTTGAGGATTTTTTACTTTTATTCCTCGTTTGCACGCAACTGCTGTACGTAGATGGCGTGTTCCATCTTGAGACGCTTCAAAACAGAAGGCTTGTCATACTGCTGACGAGCACGAAGCTCCTTAACAACACCTGTCTTTTCGAATTTTCTCTTAAACTTCTTGAGAGCTCTCTCGATGTTCTCACCGTCTTTAACTGGTACAATAATCATTTTTTTTGCTTTTAATTTATTATGTTAAACTTATGTTATTCAATGCGAAATATGGCAATGCCACAATTTGCGGGTGCAAAATTACATCTATTTTATCAAACTACCAAGTTTTTCTTCAACTTTTTACTCTAAAAGGTTCATTTTATGGGTTTTGTAGCATTTTCAAGCCATTTTTTCTCCTCTTCATCAAGGAAAGGAGACAATTTTTCATAAACTGAATGATGATAAGCATTGAGCCAGTCAATCTCTTCAGGCAACAACATATCAACATCTATAGGAGTGGTATCTATAGGACAAAGAGTAAGAGGCTCTATCTGCAGGAATTTACCGAACTCAGTAGACATGTAGTCTGAAATCAGCACCGTATTTTCTATTCTTACGCCGAACTTACCTGCCAGATACAAACCAGCTCATCCGTCAAGGTCATTCCAGCTCTCAAAGGTGTAGGCATCCACTCCATTCTTATTTGATGAGGGCCTTCGTGCACACAGAGATACGAACCTACTCCATGGCCTGTACCATGCAAGAAATTATATCCTTCACGCCACATACACTCTCTACCTACAGCATCCAACTGTGTTCCTGATGCACCATCGGGGAATTTAGCCAATTCCAACTGAATATGCGCTTTCAGAACCAAGGTATAAATATGCTTCATCTCTTCAGATACGGTCCCCAAGGCTATGGTACGGGTAATATCTGTAGTACCATCCTGGTATTGAGCCCCAGAGTCTATCAGGATCAAGCCTTCCGGTTTCAGAACGACATCAGTTTCAGGAGTTGCCTCATAATGGACAATTGCGCCATGCTGCGCATAGCCGGCAATCGTATCAAAAGAAATATCTCTGAACTGTTTCTGTTCGGCACGTAGCGATGTTAATTTCTCATCAATGGAAATTTCAGTTTGTCCGCCAGCCTCAACAGCAGGTTTCAGCCACTTCAAGAACTTAACCATAGCAACACCATCTTTAAGCATCGCACTACGGTAGCCCTCTATTTCTGCTTCATTTTTCACAGCCTTCATAGCCGGAATAGGAGAAGCTGCAGCAACAATTTCCTGGCATTTTACAGTTTTCCACAGATAATAGCTCGTTTCATCTCCATCTAACAGGATATTATATTCCGAATATGATTCAAGGCATTTTTCCACCTTATTATAAATATAGAGAGAAACCTGATTGTCTTGAAGATACTGTTTTACTTCAGGAGATAATTTATTATCATCCACGAAAAGAGAAACTTTATCGCTCTCAATCAACAAATAACTTACAAATACAGGATTGCAATGAACATCTGTACCTCGAAGATTCAAAGTCCATGCAATATCATCCAAAGCAGAAACGAGCATACCATCTGCATGAAGTTCTCTCAAAGACTTACGGATACGGACCACTTTAGAGGCTAGCGTCTCTCCAGCATATTCCAACGGTTGAATTTCTACAGGATTTGCAGGAAGCGAAGGACGATTCTCCCAAATCTGTTCCAAAGGGTCCAAATTAGTTCTAAGCGTAATTCCACCGAGTTTACGGAGAGAATAGCTTAAATCTTTAACATAATTATAAGAGTTGACCATGCCATCAAGTCCAACCTCAGGAGATTGTACATCCTGCAATTCTTTTCCCAACCATTCTGCGATAGTAGGCGTACCTTCATTTTCAGTCTCATCAGCTGATATTCAGTATCTTCCAACTGTTCTTCCGCAGCCAGGAAGTAGCGGGAATCAGTCCATAAAGCAGCCGATTTCATTGTAACGACAGCAGTACCAGCCGACCCGTTAAAACCAGAGATCCACTCTCTACCTCGCCAATGGTCGGCAACATACTCGCTCTGATGAGCATCTGTACTAGGGAAGATGAAAGCAGAAAGATGTTCACGCTTCATCAACTCCCTCAATCTAGCTAAACGTAATTTGATTTCATTCATAATTGTTATGCAATTTAATGTTTAACTTAACTCCAAATAATGCATTTTGCTAATTAGAGATTACAAAGATAACATTTTTAAGAATTAACAACAAATTTAAGCGCAAAAATATGCACGATTTACATTACTTTTTATTAATTTTGCGGTCGGAAAGTAGAAAGAAGGAGTTTTACAAACTTTATTCCAGATACATTCCGCTATTTTTCAGGAGAAAAAGATTATAAACATTTTAATAAGAATTGTAGTTATGAATTTTTTAACAAATGACAAACTCGTTATCGTCGGTGCAGGCGGTATGATCGGTTCTAACATGGTACAGAGCGCTTTGATGCTCGGTCTTACTCCAAACATCTGTCTTTATGATATCTTCGAGCCAGGTGTACATGGTGTTTTCGATGAGATTCAGCAGTGCGCATTCCCAGGTGTTAACGTAACTTATACTGTTAACCCAGAGGAGGCTTTCACTGGTGCTAAATATATTATTTCTTCTGGTGGTGCTCCTCGTAAGGAGGGTATGACTCGTGAGGATCTTCTTAAGGGTAACTGCAAGATTGCTGCAGAATTTGGTGACAACATCAAGAAGTACTGCCCAGAGGTTGAGCACGTAGTTGTTATCTTCAACCCAGCTGACGTTACAGCTCTTACAGCACTTATCCACTCAGGTTTGAAGCCAAACCAGTTGACATCACTCGCAGCTCTCGATTCTACTCGTCTGCAGCAGGCTTTGGCCCTCGAGTTCGGTGTACAGCAGGATAAGGTTACTGGCGCTCACACTTATGGTGGTCACGGCGAGCAGATGGCTGTATTTGCTTCTCAGGTTAAGGTTGACGGCAAACCATTGGCAGAGATGGGTCTTTCTGACGAGCGTTGGGAAGAGATCAAGCACCACACAGTACAGGGTGGTTCTAACATCATCAAGCTCCGTGGCCGTTCTTCATTCCAGAGCCCAGCTTACAACGCAGTCAAGATGATCGAGGCTGCTATGGGTGGTGAGAAGTTCACTTTGCCAGCAGGTTGCTATGTAACTGCGACAAGTGCGGTTTCAAGAACGTAATGATGGCTATGCCTACTACTATCGACAAGACTGGTGTTCACTTCACAGAGCCTACAGGTACTGAGGAAGAACTCGCTAGCCTCGCTAAATCTTACGAGCACCTTTGCAAGATGCGCGATGAGATTGTAGAGCTTGGCATCGTTCCTCCAGTAGCTGAGTGGAAAGAGATGAACCCTAACTTGTAATTCTCCGCTTCGGATTTTTAGAAGTTAACTCGATAAGGGCTGAATCGTGAAAATGCTTCATGATTCAGCCTTTTTTCATTTATTTTTCCCCTATAGCGACCATTTATCCCCAAATACGCCATATCGTTACATTTTTCAGTAAATCAGGTTATACGAGTTTGGCATTATTTTTGTAATTTTGCACATAGAAATAACAAATTAAAAAGGATAATAGAAAATATGGAACTGATAAAGAACAAATCATTCGGAGGCGAGCGTCCTCTTTTTGGTGCTCACGATGTGCGTTTAGAAGATATTACGATTACAGACGGCGAATCGGGCATCAAATGCTGCCAAAACATAGAATGCCACCATTCCAAGTTTTATGGCAAATACCCTTGGTGGCATGTGGACGGTTCTCTTATCACAGACTGCTACTTCGCCCCAGAAAGCCGTTCGGCCATCTGGTATAGTGATAATATGGTGATGAAAGACTGCACCATCGATGGGCCTAAGTTCTTCCGCGAAATGAAGAATCTGGATTTGGAGAACGTAAACATCACAGATGCTGATGAGACATTCTGGAAGGTAGATGGCTTGAAACTGAAGAACGTAAAACTCCACGATGGAACTTATCCATTCATGTTTTCCAAGAACATCTATGTAGACGGACTGGAGAGCGATTCCAAGTATGTATTCCAATACTGCAGAAATGTGGAGATTCACAACGCAAAGATTACAACCAAGGACAGTTTCTGGGAATGCGAGAATGTAACCGTCTATGATTCGGAACTGAATGGGGAGTATCTGGCCTGGCACAGCAAGAACATCAAGTTCGTACGTTGCCACATCAGCGGCGAGCAGCCTCTCTGCTACATGGACCATATAACTCTGGAGGATTGCACCTTTGATAAGGAATGCGACCGTGCCTTCGAGGATTGTACCAACATCGATGCACAGATCAAGGGAAGCATCACCAATATCAAGAATCCTATTTCCGGAAGAATCGAGGCAGACGAAGTGGGAAGCGTAACTTATACTGAGTTTGCCAAAGCGCCAAAGGGTGCATGTGAAATCACTGATAAATCGAAATAGTTTAAGAGGTAATGATAGAAATGGCAACAATTAAGTTAATTACTAATTGCACCCATAACTAATTGTTCTTACACTTAACAGAAATCTCCGTTCATAGACATTGAACGGCCGTTCAAAAGCTTTGAATGTACGTTCAATGTCTTTGAACGGAGATTCAAAGTCTATGAACGAAGATTTCAATTAGGAGAAAAAGAGAATCATCCTATATAAATAAGAGATTTATCCTATATAGATAGTAGAAACAACATAGATAGAAAACAAATATGAAATACAATTTTGATGAAATCACCGAACGTCGTGGAACCAACTCATACAAATGGGATTTGGTGAAGGAAGACGGCGTTATTCCGATGTGGGTAGCAGATATGGACTTCCAGACTGCTCCCTGCATCATCGAAGCTCTGCAAAAGCGCGTAGCTCATGGCATCTTCGGCTATACCCTCGTACCTGATTCTTATTACGAGGCTATCATCAGCTGGTTCTCCCGCCGCCACCAGTGGAAGATAGAGAAAGACTGGATTCTCTATACTTCAGGCGTTGTACCAGCCATTTCTTGCTGTCTGAAAGCCATCTGCATGCCTGGCGAAAAGGTATTGGTACAGACACCTGTCTACAACTGCTTCTTCTCCTGCATTACAAACAGCGGCTGCGAAGTAGTAGAAAACGAACTGAAACGTGTGGGCAACTGCACTTATGAGATAGATTTCGAAGACTTCGAGCGCAAATGTGCCGATGAGAAGACCACAGCCTTCATCCTCTGCAATCCTCACAATCCAGCCGGAAGAGTGTGGAAGAAAGAGGAACTTGAGCGAATGAACGACATCTGTCTCAAGCACGGGGTAAAGGTCATTGCCGATGAAATTCATTGCGAGCTCATCATGCCAGGCTATCAGTATACTCCATTTGCCAGCATCAGCGAGGCTTGCCGTGACAACTGCGTAGTATTGAATTCTCCATCAAAGTCATTCAATATTGCAGGACTTCAGATAGCCAACATTATCTGTCCGGATGCAGCATTGCGCCGCCGCATCAACCGTGCCATCAACATCAACGAGGTTTGTGACGTAAACCCATTCGGCGTTATCGCTCTCCAGGCAGCTTACAATGAGGGAGAAGAATGGTTGGATGAATTGAACCAATATCTCTACGAGAACTATCAGGCAGTAAAGGAATTCTTCAATACCGAATTGCCACAAGTTCGCGTTACCCGCCTTGAAGGCACCTACCTGGTATGGCTCGATATCCTGCCTTTCGAACTGTCAAGCGACGAGGCTTATGAAAAGCTGATGAACGATGGTAAGGTATTCGTCAACAGTGGTACGATGTATGGCAGAAAGTCTGGTCAGGGCTACCTGCGCCTCAACATCGCCTGTCCTCGCAAGACCCTGATGCAGGGTCTGATCCGCATTGCTCGGGTTCTCAGCCAATATATGGATGAAGAGGATTTAAGCGGATGCCCTGCATAAAAGAGCAAAGAAAGAGAAAAGATTTCTAAATAAAATGTTTAAAACAAGATAAGATGGAAAATGAAGTTTTGAAAGCCATTAAGGAGAGAAGAAGCATTCGTCGCTTCAAGGCAGATCAGATTACCGACGAAGAGTTGAAGACGGTATTGGAAGCCGGCACATGGGCAGCAACAGGTCATGGAACCCAGGAGCCTTTCATCATTGCCGTTCAGAATCCTGAGATTTGCGCCCAGCTTCGCAAGATGAACGCAGAAATCATGGGTGTAGAAAGCGATCCTTACTATGGAGCGCCAACCATCGTTATCGTTCTGGCACCAGAAAGCAACGTTAACGGTGTGAAAGATGGCAGCCTTATCTTAGGCAATATGATGCTTGCTGCCCACTCTATCGGCCTTGCATCTTGCTGGATTAACCGTGAAGACGGCATGTTTGCATCAGAAGAAGGTAAGAAGTTGATGAAAGACTGGAATCTTCCAGAAGGTTTGATGGGAGTAGGAGCCTTAGCCTTGGGTTATGCTTCTGCGCATCCTCATACCGTAAAACCAAGAAAAGAGGATTACTACCGCATTATCAAATAAAGCAGGATGCCTGGTTTACGGCACATACATACTACAAGAAGTCTCATGAAGAAAAACATTCATGAGACCTTTTCTTGTATATGTATATAATCAAGCTATTACAACTTTACACTTGCCAAGACCTTATCAGTAGCGCCAGCCAAATGAGCCACGAAGCGCCAGCCTTATCGCCAGCCTGTTTCAGGAAGGCCTCATCATTCATCAGAGAACTCATCAAACCTGAGAAATCCTCATTGGTATTGATTTCAAAACCTCCATCCGATTTCAGCAAGCCCTGAGCCTCCTGAAACTTTTTATTGTTCGGACCAAAGATAACCGGCATATTCCATACGGCAGCCTCCAAGGTGTTATGAATACCTACACCAAAGCCACCACCGATATAAGCCACATCACCATAGTTGTACATACTGCTCAACAATCCGAAACAATCGATGATCAAGACATCAGCCTCCGCAGCTTCTTCAGGAGTAGTTTGCGTATAGCGCACCACCTTCTTGCCCTTTATCAGAGAAAGAATCAGCTTCAGATGCTCTTCAGCGATGACATGAGGAGCAATCAGCAGGCGCCAATCCTTATGCTCATTAAAGAAAGGTATAAAGATATTCTCATCTGGCGGCCAAGAGCTACCGGCAACAAATACCTTGAAATCATGATGAGGTACATCCGCAGACTGAGATGAAGCTACTCCTGTTCTGAAAGCCTCGCAAATCGGCAATTGCTTGGCAGCCTCCTTTATCTGGAGAACACGGTCGAAACGGGTATCTCCTACCACATCCACAGCCGTGATGCCGATACCATCGAGCAATCGCTTACTCTCTTCGTTCTGTACGAAGAAACGGGTAAAGCACTTCAGCACTCCAGCATAGCTTCTGCCATACCATTTGAAGAACACCTGATCCTCGCGGAAGATACTGCTCACGCTATAAGTGGGAATGTTGCGATGCTTCAGGATATGAAGGAAATTAGACCAGAACTCATACTTGATGAAGAAAGCCATCACAGGACGTACCAGTCTAAGGAAACGGATGGCGTTCAACCGAGTATCCACCGGCATATAACAGATGATATCAGCCCCCTCATAGTTCTTGCGCACCTCATAACCTGAAGGAGAATAGAAGGTAAGCAGAATCTTATACTGAGGATAGTCCTTACGGATACGTTCCATCAAAGGTCGTCCCTGTTCAAACTCACCGAGCGATGCAGCATGAAACCAAATGTACTTAGCGTTAGGATCCACCTTCTGCTTCAATATTTTGAAAGCCTCACGCTCACCACGCCACATCTTGCGCACCTTTTCATTAAACAGACTTGCAATGCTATGCCCCAAAGGACGAAATATATTACGATATTATAGATCATGATATTTCTTTATATTGGTTACTATCTATAAATACGTGAACTCTCTGAATAGCCTTCAGCAACATGCTGCAGAAAGCCATTCAGAGAGAAATTATTGTGAATTAACCCAAAACTTCGATTGCCTTGCGAAGACGGCGCAGAGTTTCCTCCTTGCCAAGGAAGGCAGAGATATCGAACATACCGGGCCCTTGCCCTCACCTACGAGAGTCAGACGGAATGCGTTCATCACATCACCCAGCTTATAGCCCTTATCCTCTACCCATTTCATCACGACAGGTTCCTGACCTTCGATAGAGAAATCCTCAATACCTTCAAGCACATCAGCAAGTTCTGTCATCTGCTGTGCAGAATATTCCTTCCAGCGCTTCTTGGCTGTCTTAGCATCATACTCTGTAGGAGCAATGAAGAAGAAAGAACACAATGGCCACAGTTCATAGACAAAGTTCACACGATCCTTCATCATGTGTACCACCTGCTTTACGCGGTCCAGAGTTTCCTCTACACCATTGTTGGCAACAATAGGGGCAAAGAGGTTAGCTATTTCATCATCGCTCTTCATCAGAATGTATTCGTGGTTGAACCAGATTCCCTTCTTGAAGTCGAACTTGGCACCTGCCTTAGAGCAACGTGAAATATCGAAAGCCTTCACCAGTTCATCAAGAGAGAAGATTTCCTGTTCTGTACCAGGATTCCAGCCGAGGAGAGCCAGGAAGTTGACTACAGCCTCTGGGAAATAGCCACTCTCACGATAACCGGAAGAAACCTCGCCAGTCTTAGGATCATGCCATTCCAGCGGGAATACCGGGAAACCGAGGCGGTCGCCATCACGCTTACTCAGCTTACCTTTACCTTCAGGCTTAAGAAGCAAAGGAAGATGCGCAAAACGAGGCATGGTATCTTCCCAACCGAAAGCCTTATAAAGAAGTACGTGCAAAGGCGCACTAGGCAACCACTCCTCACCACGGATTACATGAGAGATTTCCATCAGGTGGTCGTCTACGATATTTGCCAGGTGATAAGTTGGCAATTCATCAGCACTCTTATAAAGTACCTTATCATCCAGGATATCACTCATAACCTTCACGTCACCACGAATCATATCGTTCACGTGAATTTCCTGTCCCGGTTCAATCTTGAAACGTACAGTATACTGCTTTCCGTCAGCAATCAGTTTATTAACCTCTTCCTTAGAAAGAGTCAGAGAGTTGCGCATCTGCATACGAGTATGAGCATCATACTGGAAATTCTGGATTTCGGCACGTTTCGCTTCCAACTCCTCAGGAGTATCAAAAGCAATATACGCCTTATCATTATCCAGGAGCTGCTGAACATACCGCTTATAGATATCACGACGTTCACTCTGGCGATAAGGTCCATGCTCTCCACCGAAACTTACACCCTCGTCAAACTGGATACCCAGCCACTTGAAAGATTCCAGGATATATTCTTCGGCTCCAGGCACGAAACGATGAGAATCTGTATCCTCAATACGGAACACCAGCTCACCTCCATGTTGGCGAGCAAACAAATAATTATACAGAGCGGTACGAACACCGCCAATGTGCAATGCACCCGTTGGACTAGGGGCAAAACGCACCCTTACTTTTCTATCTGCCATGTCTTTTTATAGCTATTTTCAAATTTTTCTGCAAATTTACATCTTTTTTTGCGATTTTAGCCGTTTTTTTTCGTATTTTCGCACTGTAAAACGAAATAAGTAAGAAAAAAGTAGGAAAATGAGCATATTTAACAACCCAGAAGAGAACTATTGGCGCAATTTCGCCACAAAAACGGTTTTGATATTAATTACCGTTGCTATCATTGTTTGGTTCCTTCCTCGCAACGAAGGAAGGATGTTCCGGTACGATGTTGGAAAGCCATGGATGTATGGTTCCGTCATCGCAAAATTTGACTTTCCGATCTATAAGACCGATGAAGCCATCAAGCGTGAACAGGATTCGCTGATGAAGCAATTCCAACCTTATTATTCTGTCAATGAATCCATCGGCAGCGAACAGGTGAGCCGTTTCCTGCACGACTTCAGCCAAGGTGTACCAGGTTTGCCAAAAGAATATGTGGGCCTCATAGCCCACCAGCTTCAGCACCTTTATCAGACCGGCATCATCGCTACCACAGAATATAATCGTATCTACAAAGATTCTACAGTATGATACGAATTATCAACGGAAAGAATGTGAAGAGCGTACCTATCGGTTCGTTCTACTCTACTATTGCCGCTTACGAACGCATCTTCTACGATGAGAAACTGGCAACCCAGCGACAGCTTTTATCCCGTTGCAACCTTAACAATTATGTTGAAGCTAACGTCATATACGATAAGGAAAGAAGCGAGGCAGAGAAAGCCGACATGATGAGCAGCATTCCACTGGCAAGCGGAATGGTGATGAGCGGACAGAAGATTGTGGATCGTGGCGAAGTGATTACGAACAACACCTACCGGGTGCTCAATTCATTCGATAAGGAGATGAAGCGCCGTAGTTCTACCCAGGAAGAACTGACAACCACTATTATCGGACAGGTACTGTTTATCTTCATTCTTGTCATGCTGTTTACCTCTTATCTCTCACTTTTCAGAAAAGACTATTTTGATAAGCCGCGCAGCATTACCATGCTTTATGCGATGATTACACTGTTCCCTATCTTTGTGTCACTCATGATGAAACACAATTTCTTCAGTGTCTATATCATCCCATTTGCCATGGCGCCTATCTTCGTACGTGTGTTTATGGACTCTCGTACAGCCTTTATCAGCCACGTTACGATGATTCTTATTTGTGCAGCAGCAGTAAAGTACCAGTACGAGTTTATCATCGTACAGCTGGTAGCTGGTCTTGTTGCTATTTACAGTTTGCGTGAACTCAGCAAGCGCTCGCAGATATTCATCACAGCCCTGTTGGTAACTATAGCCAGCGGTGTAGTATATCTTGCCCTTCAGCTGATGCAGGACAACCAGGTGTTCAACGTAGATGCCAGCATGTATACCTACTTTACCGTAAACGGCATCTTCCTGCTACTCTCTTATCCGCTCATGTACATTATAGAAAAGATGTTTGGATTTACATCTAATGTTACACTTTTCGAGTTGTCAAATACCAACAAGGGATTACTTCGCAACCTGAGTGAGATTGCTCCAGGCACCTTCCAGCATTCTATCACCGTAGGTAACCTGGCAGCAGAGATTGCCAACCGCATCAGAGCCAACAGTCTTCTGGTACGTACCGGAGCACTCTATCATGATATCGGTAAGATGACTAACCCTGTTTTCTTCACAGAGAATCAGGCGGGCGTTAATCCTCACGACCAGTTAAGCGACCTTGAGAGCGCACAGATTATCATAAGCCATGTTTCAGAAGGTCTGAAGATGGCAGAGAAGGTTGGTCTGCCAGGCATCATAAAGGATTTCATCACTACTCATCACGGAACGGGCATCACCAAGTATTTCTATATTAATTACTGTAATGCTCACCCTACAGAGGTGATTGACAAGTCGCAGTTCCAATATCCAGGACCGAACCCATTTACCCGCGAACAGGCCATCCTGATGATGCAGATACGGTTGAAGCAGCTTCGCGCTCTCTGAACGAATATACAGAAGAAAGCATCAGTAACCTCGTCAATAAGCTCATCGACGGACAGGTGGCAGATGGTTTCTTCAAGGAGTGCCCTATCACGTTCCGAGACATCGCTCTCGCTAAGCAGGTACTCATCGAACGACTCAAGGCTATTTACCATACCCGTATTTCGTATCCTCATTTGAACGTAAGACAGAATGCCGGCAAAAATACGAGTCAGGAGTCTAAAGAACAAGAGTAAAGATACAATTCGTGAAGTTCTTATGCTGTAAAGCGTATAAACGGATATACAAAAAGGTAAAACATAACCGATAAAAGCCCTTTTTCTTGCACAGTTTTTCAAATCTGTGCAAGAAAAAGGGCTTTTTACGTTAATATATTTTAAATATTTAATGAAACTAATAGTGAAATAGAACATTATAATTACCTTTGCGGACGTTTATATTTAATTTTATTAAGATGAAGAAACTAAAATTAGTTAGTTTAGCCATTGCGATGGCTTGTGCAACCCCATCTTTTGCAGGCGGTTTGCTCACCAACACCAATCAACATGTAGCATTCAACAGAATGATGAGCCGTGAGGCTTCAATTGGTATCGACGGCGTTTATTACAATCCAGCCGGAGTTGTATTCATGGGTGAAGGTCACCATCTTGCCATCAACTGGCAGTTGGCTTACCAGACACGTAGCATTGAAAATGATTATGCATTGTTCACAAACAATGTGAACAATCCTATTACTCCTCGTACATTCAAGGGTGAGGCTTTTGCGCCTGTCATCCCTTCATTCCAGTATGCTTATAATAAAGGTAGATGGTCACTTCAGGCTAGCTTCGCCCTCACAGGTGGCGGCGGCAAGTGTACCTTCGATAATGGTCTTGGCTCGTTCGAGAAGATCGTAGCAGAGACTGCAATGGCTGCTTGCGGTTTGGCAAAAACTGTTGACAACGTATTGGGCAATACACTTGGACAGCCAGGAATGCAAATGTTTACAACCGATCAAGCTTTCGGTCAGAAAGGCGAATATAGTTACAATAGCTATATGCATGGACGTCAGTACTATTACGGTCTCTCTGTAGGTGCTGCATATAAATTCAGCGACAACTTCAGCGCATTTGCGGGCGTACGTGGCGTCTATGCTTCAACAAACTACTATGGATATGTTGAAAACATCAAGGTAGGCAACATGCCTCTTTACAAGGTACTCGACCCTAACAAGGAAAATGCAGCCAACATTGAATTGAGCTGTGACCAGAGCGGCATCGGCTTTACTCCTATCATCGGTGTAGACTTCAAGACAGGCAAGTGGAACTTCTCTGCAAAATATGAGTTCAAGACTCGCATACGTTTGAAGAACAAGGCTGTAAATCAGGCTCCTAGTATCAGTGCTCTCCCAGACAACTTGTCCAGACAGATGGTTGGAACATTGACTCAGGTGTTCACAAATAAAGGTATGACTCCAGAGAATGCTCAAGCTGTAGCAGCAAATACTACTCAAGCTGTTTTGACTAACGGTGATGTAGTAAATACAATGGCTGGCTTGAAGACCGAGTTCGACACCAAGCTCAAAGAGGCTATCGGCGAATACGAAGATGGCAAGAAGATTGCGGGTGATATTCCTGCTTATCTGGCTCTCGGTGTAGGCTATAGTCCAGTAAATACAGTAAGAGTAAACGTAGGTTTCCACTGGTTCGATGACAAGCACGCTACATCTTACAACAACCGACAGGAGAAGTTGAAGCGTGGTACATTGGAGTACAACGCAGGTGTCGAGGTAGACGTAAACAAGAAGATTACCTTGAGTACTGGCTGGCAGAATACTAACTATGGTTTGAGCGATGAGTACATGGATGACAAGTCATTCGTTGTCGGTTCCAACTCTGCAGCAATCGGTGGTGTTTATCACATCAACAAGAAGATGGATCTGAACGTAGCTTACTTCCATACCTTCTATCAGCACAAGAAGACTTCAGAGAATGTAGAACTAACAGGAAATACCTACAGTTCAGATTACACACGTAACAACAACATATTCGCAGTAGGTCTCGACATCAACTTCTAAACATAACTACAATTATCATAATTAAAAGGCTACCCGTTCTTGCAACAAGTAACGGATAGCCTTTTTCATTATATTTACCAATCTTATTTTCTTCCATTCTGCCGGAGAAAGGGATGAGCAGGAAACTACAATGGGTCTACATCATAATAAATCTGCAGAGCTCCATATCTCGGATCCTTTCCCATCTGTTGCTGAGCAAACTTCAGATATTCTCTTACCTTCTGCTGGTCAATACCATTTTCCAGTTTGATAACAATCTTTCGAATGTTCATCGTCTTAACCCTTGCCACAGCAGGTTTATCGGGTCCCAACACACGCTCGCCAAACCAGCTTCTCAGCGTTTTGCTGAGCTCATGGCTAGCCTGTTCGCATACCTTATCATATTTATGTTTTACATACACATTAATCAGGTGGAAGAAAGGTGGATAATGAAAAGTTCTTCTCTCCTCCAGAATACCCTGATACAAGCCTTCATAATCATTATTCACCACCTGTCCGATTACCGGCAAGGTAGGATTCTTGGTCTGTAGAATCACCAAGCCACGCTTACCTTTTCTTCCAGCTCTACCACTCACCTGTGCCATCATCATGAAAGCATGCTCGTAGGCGCGGAAATCGGGATAGTTGAGCATCGAATCAGCATTCAGGATGCCTACTACACTCACCTTATCGAAATCGAGACCCTTAGAAACCATTTGCGTGCCTATGAGAAGATTCGTTCTGCCTTCAGAGAAGTCTGCGATAAGTCGTTCGTAGGCATTTCGTGTACGTGTTGTATCCAAATCCATTCTGGCAATCTTGGCTTCCGGAAAGATTTCCGCTATCTGATCTTCTATCTTCTCGGTACCAAAACCACGTCCCATGATTTCCGTACTGCCACAGTTAGGACATTCTGTAGGAACCGGATAAGTGTAACCACAATAATGGCAAGTCAGCAGGTTGATACTCTTATGCAACGTAAGCGAGACATCACAGTTCTTACATTTCGGCACCCAACCACATACCTTACATTCAACCATCGGCGCAAAACCACGACGATTCTGAAAGAGGATTGCCTGTTGCCCATTCTTCAAAGCCTCTCTTACTGCAGCCAAAAGCTGTGGAGAGAAAGGACCGCTCATCATCTTACGGCGGCGCAAGTCTTTTACATCTACCACCTGAATTTCCGGCAACTGAATACCTTTGTATCTTGTCTTCAGTTCTACCAGTCCATACTTACCTTGCTGCGCATTATAATAACTCTCCATCGAAGGCGTAGCCGTACCCAATAAAGTCTTTGCCCCATACATTTTGGCAAGCACAATGGCAGCACTTCTGGCATGGTAGCGCGGAGCGGGATCCTGTTGTTTAAAGGAAGTCTCGTGCTCTTCGTCTATGATGACAAGTCCCAAATTCTTAAAAGGCAGGAAGACGGCACTTCTTGCACCCAGGATTACATCATAGGGATGATCAGAGAGTTGTTTCTGCCAGATTTCTACACGCTCAGCATCACTATATTTAGAGTGGTAGATGCCCAACCGGTCACCGAAAACTCTATGAAGGCGCTCCATGATTTGTACGGTCAGAGCGATTTCCGGCAGAAGATAGAGCACCTGCTTATGCTCCTCTATGGCTTTTCTGATAAGATGAATGTAGATTTCCGTCTTTCCGCTGGATGTCACACCATGAAGCAATACAACATCCTTTTTCATCATTTGCATCAGGATTCCATTATAGGCATCTTGCTGAGCCAAGGAGAGAGGTTTAATCAAGTCAAGATGAGATTCTCCATTCGTATTCAATCGTCCTATTTCCAATTCATAAGTAAAGAGAATTCCCCTGTCGATAAGCGCCTTGACAACAGCAGCCGTACAATGGCTCTCGTTCATCAGTTCTTCCTTGGTCACTTTTTTTATGCCTTCCCTAGGCGTATCGCCATCAAGACTGTCCCAATGCGAGAGACTCAGAAAGGTGGTCAAGGTTTTGGCTTGCTTCAAGGCTCTCTGCACCAGGTTGAGCGCTACATGAAGTGCCTGCTCACTACGGTACGTACTGGCAAGTTCTACATAGAGTTCCATCTTGGGCTTGAATTTCTCTGTAGACTTCAGACCACCAGGCATAGCTGCATTGTAGACATCGCCTAACGGAGCCATATAATAATAGCCAATCCATTGCCACAATCTCATCTGCTGAGGCAACAGCGAAGGCGTATTGTCAAGTACCGCCTCAACAGGTTTGCAAGAGAATGCAGGCTTATCATCATGCAGTCGGGTAGCCATTGCGATATATTTCTTACTTTTACCAAGAGGAACCAGCAAGCGTACCCCAGGCACAACATTCCCTTCCATCCCATCAGGGACAGAATAAGTAAAGGTTCCGTCGAGCGGAAGGGGTAATATCACATCTACATATTTCATATCTAATCTTCTTTAACCTTGAAATATCCATCATTCAGGCTTTCGACTTGCAAAGTTAGCAAAAAAAAGCAGATACCCATCATCGGATACCTGCTTTTATATATTTTAAGATGTACTAGGCGAGACCATACGATGTTCTCACACATAATCTGTCCTGTTCTTTTGCTAGATTAGAACCAATAACCCAAAGCAATCTGCCAACTGTTATTCTTACTGTTACCATTTACAATATTTTTGCCTGTTTCCTCCCAGGTAACATCTGCAGTCTTACCGCAAGCGATGTTATAGTTTGCAGAGAGCTGGAGATGGCTCAGCAGGGTAACACCCAGACCTACGTTTACACTGAAGTTTGTTTTCTTCAGAGAATAACAGCCTGATTTATTCCACTCGAAGTTCTTGTCACCAACGTTGATACCCCACTGTGGACCAGCGAAAACGAAAACATTAGCCAAGCTGCTCAAACCGAAGCCATAACGTACGTTTACTGGGATATTAAGAGATTTCTGAGTCATTGTAGTCTCTGCATCATCTACAGACACCTTAGCTTCCTTCTGATCGTACAAGGCAGCAGCATCAAAACTCAAGCCAACAATAGGGATAGTAACCTTAACCATTGGACCAACAAAGAAACCTGTCTTGTTAGATGCATCGAATACATCGTTACTCAAAGACATGTTAGTAACATCCAAACCGCCCTTCAAACCAAACTTAATCTGGGCATTAGCATTTGTAGCAAACATCATGGCTGCTACAACCATTAATACTGATAAAACTTTCTTCATTCTTTATTTACTTTAATTCTTATATAAATTAATGACGTTCTCTACGAACCGTTACTCTAGCTGAGCCACCAGAAGAAACATTGCTTCCTCTTGACCTGCGTTTTTTAACAGTAGAAGTCTTAGCTGGTTTAGATGCAGAACCACTTCTTCTGTTACGGCTTTTCTTCAGAGTCTTGGCATCCATATTCTTTTCTGCCTTGCAATACTGTCAAGAGAATCTTTCCGAGCCTGATTACCCCAGATATTCTTCTCAAAGGCAGCCAACTCAGCTTCTATGCGTTTCTGTTCCTTCGCCATGGCTGAATCCGAAGGACAGTATTGTGCCAGGGTATTGCCCTGCATATTATTGGTCTTGTAGATTTTACCCTGATACAGATTCTTGGTAAAATAATCTTCTGCACTCATCACAGCAGCATTGTTCACATTACTGGTCATCAGCTGCTGCTTAGCCAGGAAAGGAGCCAGATCATCATACTTCACCCAGAAGAGCGGATACTTGTTTCCTACATCTCCAAAGTCATCATTACGGGTCATGATAGGGCACAAAGCCAATACCTTGGTATGGAAAGAAGCTGTTTTCTGGTCATAATAAGAAGTCTCCTTCACATAGTACGCCTTCACTTCTGCTGACGGAATATCGCTGTCATCAATATGCACCTTTCCATTATCAGTCTTCTCGTAGTAGATATGATAATTATCTACGAATGCTTTCGGAGTAAGACGGTTGGCGGCAGAAAAATCTTCATTACCATCCATACGATACTGATAAACAGGTACTCTACCCGTAAACATCAGTTTAAAAATATAGGTAAAGAGATTCATCTTACCATCTGTTGGCTCTACAGGATAATACAAGGCAGCATTGGCATCATCTGTGAGATTGAGTTCACGATAGATGTCTCTTCTCCAAACCACATCCTCATCCATCGGGATGGCTGTAGGGAAATAAAGTTTGGCACGCAAGGTCATATTGTCAGCATTCGACTGTTGTGCCTTTTGCTGAGCCTGCTTTCTGCGAGCCGCTGGCTGTGCATGATGCTCTGCACCATTCCCAAAAGCATGAATATGAATAATATCTTTTTCATTACATTGAACTTTGAACATTGAACTTTATGATAAGTAAAGCCGTTGAATTGGCTTTCCCGTCGGACGCCGAACGTTGTTTCTTCACTCTTCGTTCTTCACTTACTTCACTTACCTGACGATAACTTCCATTGCTGCCGGCAGATTTCGGGTAATTCCATCAGGACCTACAGCCTTGATATGCGAGATATAGAAGCGTCGGTTTCTTGACAGTTTTCTGAACTCTTCGCGCTGTCGTTCTGAGAAATTGGAACCCGCCGAAGCCAAAGGTATGGCATTGCCCATATTATCGAAGAATACGGTTTCGAAGCCCAGCACCTTAAACGGAATATCAAGGAGTCCGTCATCTATGGCTGCATGAATGCCTGGAGCACCCATCAGAGCACCTTTCGATAGAGCACCACCTCTAAATCTATCTGTACCCATCGCAATATAAGCTGTTGGGTCAGGAAGTTTTCTTACATGGAATACGAATGGAGGCAGACTTCTCACCTGTCCCTTATCGCGGGCTGTCACATGGATGGTAACATCCTTACCTACCGCTGAAGGTTTAGCCACGAAATGACCATTGCCCTTAGCCACGAAAGAACCGCCTGTCATGGTTGCAGAGATAGCATTTGCCGGAACACCAGGAACGCTGATGCTGATAGGATTGGCATAGCCTGCATAGAGCACATTCATCAGGTCGGCAGCAACGGTAGCTGTATTAGGAACAGGCAATACGGTGTATTTCTGAACGAAATTGCGTCGCATCATCTCGCCATTCTTGCCTCTCATCAGAATGTAACCGCCAAACTGATGCTCACCTACGCCACCTGCCACAAAACTGTATCTGCCATTCTCGCATTAAGCCTACTACCATTCACATAGATTTCCGGGCGCTGTGTACTGTCTATTGCAGCCATCACCACATGCGAATTGAAACGTTCACCGGCATAGAGGGTTGTTTTCTCTGGAATAACGAATGCATCGAGTTCATTCACATTCAGTTCTACCAGATCTATATTTTTCTTCTCCTCATCCGATTTCTTCCCATCATCGGCAAGACTTTTCTTGATTTTCTCGACAACAGACTTGCCTTTGACACCGAATTCCTCATCCGTAGGAGTATTCAGCGCCAACATAGCCATCAGGATGACATACATCAGGTTAATCATCTTCTGGCGAGGCGAAACCGGTCTTTTCTTGATTGCCATGGATATAAATTTGCTTGATTCTATTTATTTTCTTCGTCTTTACTCTTCACTTGTTACATGAGGAGCCGCCACACGCATATTGATGGTCATGGCATCAATCATACGGGTATAAATCTTGTTCAACTGTTCTATCTGCTTTGCCATCATCTTGGTCTGCTCATTGATCTGGTCAATGGTACCAATCTGCTGGCTGGCACTTTTCAGCTGCATCTCGTATACCCTGCTGATACCTGTCAAGGTACGGTTCAGATTCTCCATCTCCTCGCTGTCACGAGTCAGTCGGCTACTCTGTTCGTTTACCTTACTCAAGGTTTCTACCAGGCTCTTCAACTGTTCTACGTAGCTGTCTGAACTTCCACCACTTCAGGATTAAGTGGAGTCAGTTCTGGCGCAGCAGTCATTACAGGAGAGACAGGAGAAGAAACCTGAGGTTGAATGGTTTCAGAACGATTCTTGGCAGTCATCATTTCTTCAGCCGACACCTTTCCTTCCAGATACTCCTCTGTAGCATGGGTAGGCAAGTCTCTACCTTCGGCAGTCTTGTCGAAAGGACGGTCGAAAGCAGAAAGGAAGAACACGAGAATCTCGGTTCCCATACCTAAGAAAAGCATGAGATTGGCACCAGGAAGATGGGTCAACTTAAAGAGGGTACCAGCGATTACGATAGAGGCACCCCAGCTGTAAGCATAGTTAAGGAATGTCTGACCCGGCACACTATCCATCCACTTCTGTAAGCGGTATACGATATTGAATTTGCTATAATAGCTCATATTATTTATCTCCTATTCTTATTCTTCAATGGTTTCTGTTTTCCGCTAGCCGTAGTAGCAAAACTTCTCACACAACGGAATCCGATGTATGAGCGAGGCTGATTCTGGTACTCGAAAGTGCGCCATGCCGAACGGATAAACGACTCTGGGTCTTTCCAGGAACCACCTCTTACACTCTTCTTCTTCAAACGGTAAGGATCTTCTATGGCAGCATTATACTGTAAAGTTGGGTTAAAATCGCTCATTGCGTCAACACCCGCCTCTGTATAAACGGTACTTGTCCACTCTGCCACATTACCAGCCATATCGTAAAGTCCATTAGAATTTGGCGAATAGATAGCCACCTTACTGGTTATCAGGTTGCCGTCTTTGGTATAGTTGCCCCTGTCTGGTTTGAAATTGGCGTAAAAACAGCCATCCCCATTCTTCACATCCGCATTGTCCCAAGGAAATTCATTCTGGTTCTTGCCTCTTGCAGCATATTCCCATTCTGCCTCGGTTGGCAGACGGTAACGCTGCACATATCTAGCTTCAGGACCTAAACCCTTCAACAGATAGTCTGTTCTCCAGGCGCAGAAGGCATTTGCCTGTTCCCAGGTAACACCGACTACCGGATAGTCATTATACGCAGGATTGCTGAAATAACTTCTCAGATAGGTTTCATTCTCTGCATTTCTGAAGTCGTTTACCCAACAGGTAGTGTCAGGATAAACATTCACGATATAGGTATTCAGGAAATCCCAAGGTCCTGAAAGTGGACGGTTGATGGTCTCACGCACCACTCTACCTCATCATCGTAATAAGCAGTATCTTTCGAAATCATCACCACCTCGTCCGGATTTATCTTCACATCGGTGTTGAAGGTACGTTCCTGGGGATTCAGACGGAACTTACGCTGAGCCGCAGCTGTATAATCATAGATTTCGTATTTATAGTTGAGCTGGCGCCAGTCGATGAGTTTTTCTCCTGTAACCGGATTGGTTTCATACAAACTTTCAAAAGCTCTCTGCTCATCCTCATTAGGTTTCTTAGGCAGCGCTTTCTTCCAGTTTACATGAGGTGTAACCGGATCGCCATTCTTATCTTCAGTAATCATGTAAGTCTCGTCGCCTCCATAAGCAGGATCAGCCAGACGGGTACGAAGAATAGAATCGCGCACATAAGCCACAAACTGCTTATATTCTGAATTGGTGATTTCGGTATCATCCATCCAGAATCCATCCACCGACACATCCTTGCGTGGTGTTTTCATTCCCCAGAGTGAGTCTTGGGTCTCCATTCCCATTTTCAGGAAGCCACGGTTTATCTTTACCATACCATAAGGGGCTGGCTCTACAAAGCTTCTACCGCTCACGCCAACCACCTCGCCACCTCTGCCTGCAACAGAAGCTTGCTTGGCACCGAAGCAGCCACTCAAGGTGAGCAATATAGCGAATGCACTAAGGAGCAATATACTTTTCTTCATTGTTTTATGATTCTACTATGTTCTTATTTCTATTTACATTATAATATTCTGACGCTCTGATGACGGTTTCTGCCTTTCTTGGTCAGGTTGATATCGGTCTGATACCCTACAAAGAGTTCATGACTGCCATTTCCGGCACTGAGTTTAGAGGTGTATGCCTCGTAACTGTAACCAAGCACTACCCCATGGAAACTACCGCCTACCAGCACGGTTACCGATCTGTCCGGACTATAGGTTACTCCACCATACAACATCCGTTTTTCATATTGGTAAACCAATCTTCCTGTCAGGTCGCCTCGCCATGTGGTACCATCTGTTGTAACAAGAACAGACGGCTTTATTGTTAAGAACGGATTTCTCAGTCGAATATTGTATCCACCTGTCAAATAATATGTGGCATCTATTTTCAATTCGTTGGTCTCACCTAGATTTATCGTAGGCGATGTAAGATGCTGGGCAGAAAGTCCTACGTACCAAGCCTTATGCTGGTAATACAGACCCAGACTCAAATCCATTCCGCTTCCATTTACGTCTGAAGTAGAAAAGGCAGGGTCACCACTTTCTCCCAAATCCACCTTGCTTCCATCAAACTTCTCACTCAGCATGCCTCCTTGCACACCCACGCTCAGCGTTCCACCCAGGAGTTTATTCTGCAAAGCATACTGTAAAGCCAGTCGCTGATGAGTAAAAAGACCAATCTGGTCATTCAGTAGCGACAAGCCTACTCCATGCCGGTGATTGAGCAAGAAGAAAGGCATGTCAGCCGCCACCTGAAAGGTACGGGGGTTATGTTCGAATCCAGCCATATCAAATGCGTAGGCGGCCGTAACATTGAGTTTCGACTGCTTACCCACAGCAGCAGGATTGAATGATGGTTCCATGTCAAAATAATGACTGAAGGAAGGATCATACTGTGCCCTCATTTCGAGCACCCCCACTAGCAGAATCCATATAATGATAAATTTTTTCAACACAATAAGATAACGGAATTTCTTACACATTATTATATATAAGCAAGAAACAAAAGATGAAAAAGGCTACCCTCTTATAAGAGAGCAGCCCTATCATCGAGATTAATACTCGTCATCATTCCAGAGGAATATTAGGCTGAATACCAAACACTTATAGCCTTCTAACTTTTTTATTGAACATTTTATTAAGGAGTAAAAGTCGCTAAAAGGCTTTTCTAAACCTATCTTGCAACTCCTTGATTCGCTCTAAAAGTTTTTCGAAAGATAAAGTCTAACCATAGATAAAGTGGTTACACATCTCTGCATAATCACCTTCCCAATCCTTCATCAACTCTTGCCTAGGAACGAAATCAATCTCACTAGGCATCAACTTAGAATAATCTACATACCCAACAGCATAGTATATGGAACGATGCTTAACTATACGCTCATACAAATCAATATCCTGCAGGGCTTGTTTGCCAAATTCTGTATCCATCAAGCGTTCGAGATCATAAAGATGTCTAGACATTCGGACATGACGAGGAGTCTGTTTCTGAAATTCCTCGCATAGCAGGAATGCCTTCTCTAGGAATGTTCGAGTAGGCACAACTGTTCTGACCGTAGCTGTAGCCGCCGCATCTTCTCCAGGGAAAGTCTGCTCAATATATGATGAAATCAAACGGTCTTCCGTAGGTTCATTCATAGACAAGCAACTAATCTCTATCTTAACTCTTGGCGGAATATACTCTATCGTATGACCAAGCATAGACTCATAATGAACGAGAATGACAGATGGATCCTTATCACTTGCAACGGGACTTGCCTTACCATCCTCATCAATTTCCTCTACTACATTTTCTATATGGTATCCTTCCACACCAAGTTTCTTTAGATTTTCATCCAACTCTGCTGAAACTGTATCAAGAAAATACCTACGTGCCTTCTTGCGAAGTTTTTCACGCTGATTCTTTGTCGTCTTCTCTATACCGAAGAATTCATGGCTTACAGATAAGTCTATATCCTCACTGAATCTTTCTATCAAATTCCATCCTTTACTGAGACTTGTACCTCCCTTAAAGATGAGTTGATCTGCACATGAACATTTGAAAAGAGCGTTGAGCACCACAGTTACCCACCAGTCCTTTTCAATTGCAACCTGATTAATACGAAACTTCTCTTCTGCACGTTGCAACATTGCTATTCGTTCATCTATTGTGTGATTTAACCAAAGTGTCATAATGCTCGTTTTTATCTATTATATCAGTTATCAGCTTTCTCATCCATACTGGCATGAGAGTAAGGTCTTGTACAAACAAGTCTTTATGTTCCTCTTCATTGACCAATTTTCTTATGGTAGAGAGTTCTTGATTACCTACATTCTTTTGTCCTAATGTTCTAAGAGCTTGTACAAGAAGCGCTGCCAACACTGTCTGAAAAGCAAAGTTCTTAGGAACACTTCTCTTCAACTCTATAGTCCGATTTCCAAGAGTCAAGACTCTTCCACTTCCCGATGTCAGATAAGTATATTTTGTAGGCACCTGTGTTGAGAGTCCAAGTTTGTTGAGCGCTGTAACTCCTGAAGGTTGTATTTGTACCTTATCTCGCTGGGCTATAGCCATCACCATTTCATCTATTGATGGATAGACTATCCCAAATCGGGTATTCTTAGGGCGAAGATAAACCCCATTAGCTAATCGAACTATATTTCCCTTTTTTTCTTCTACAGAAAGTGCACGACTTACCACCTTCTCATTATCATTGATGTCAGAGAAGTCTGAGATGAAGAGAATCTGCCCTTCACTTGTCTCGTATATACGGTTTGCTATTTCTGCCATATCGTTTTCTTTCTTTAATGGTGCAAAGATACAAAAAAATCAGCGATATGTGTAACACCCCGCCGATTTAATTAACTTTTTTTATGTAGAAAACTTTGCAAATATTTTCCACAATCACTTATTTTTATTCACTCTTAGCTGTCTGTGGTACTCACGGCTCTTGCGTTGTAGTTCTTCCTTATGACTGGCATAATATCGACGTTGATACTCTTTTTTCGTGGCAGTTTTTCACTCTTTAAGAGACATACAGGCAAATTCTCCGAATGAATCTGGATACTGCTTGATTATTGCAGTAAAGACTGCGGACAAGACCTGCACGACAATGGAGTTTCCGGCTCGCCAATATAGAGAATAGTCAGAAGTCTTACGATGACGACCATTTATAAACATAAGTTTCGCTATTTGTTCTTTTGTGTAACCTTCTTTACCTCAAATCCGCAACCTATAGGGTTTAGTGGGATTTTGCTTGCAAAGCGACAAAATTCATTTTATTGTACATATTTCTTGCACAACAGAAATGTCGCAGACACAAAATCCCCTTACCCCATAAAGCGACTTGAGGTAATACGCTGGTTTAACCAGAAAAGCATGGTCTTTAACCAAAGTCTGTCTTGAACAGGTTGGCATAAGCATTGTTGTCTGAGTAAATGTTCAATACATGCCTACGTGATGTCTTAATCCATTTCGCAGGAACAGAGATGAACTTGAAAACAAAGGTCTTGATTCTGCTGGTGGCACGCAATCCAAATTCATGGGTTTTCAATCTCTGCATAATAGCTTTGTAGAAGTTTCTGATGAGAGCTGTCATAAGCAGGAATACAGTATTCTGTGCCATGAACGATTTTGGCAATCGATTCCAGCCAAAGTCATTGTTCATGTCATCGAAGATGCGTTCCTTGCCACCACGAAGATTGTAGAATTCCACGATGTCTCTTGCACTCGACTTGTAATCGTTAGTCAGTATACATCTGTAGGTATATTCGCCTTCCCAAATGTCAAGGTCTCCATCTATTCGCCTTTGTCTCTGTATGACAAGACGATACGGTTTTCCTTTCCATTTCTCAACAAGGATAGAATTCAACTCAAACTCAATACCGTTGATTTCAACAGTTTTCCATCCAGTTAAGGCAAACATGGAATCGTAGAAAGAAGAGCATCTGTTGGCACGAATATAAAAATGCCTGCAATGAGCCTCTACCATATCTACGATTTCCTCCGAACATGAGCCGCAATCCATGCGGGCACGAGAAATATATATTTCCGAAGCCTCCAATCGCTTGAAGATTCTTTCCAAAGTTTCTTTTTGGTTGAAGCGTACGTTTGTGTTGCCGTCTCTATTTTCAATACCAACAATCATGTCGTTAATGACAGCTACGCCTGGACTATAGCCCAAGAACTTCTTGTAGGTTGGTTTTGCATCATACTTCTCTGTTTCAATGAACTGATGGTCAAAGTCAAAATCATACTCTTGACCGGATTTCAATTGACCAGTAGCAAGCAGGGCATTGACCAGTAAGCAGTTCATCTTGTCTGCAGTATTGAAATCATAGGATTTGCCAGAAGCAGACTTATAGGTGATGCTCTTAAAAGTCAGTTCTTCGATAGCACGTAATATGGTGTCTGCGCTGCAAGTGCGAAGAGTTGGATGAAGAGACAAATGTTTCATCAGGTGAGTTGTAACATCCTCAATACATGAGCCACCACAAAGATATACGCACATCAGAGAGCGTAGAATCTCGCTATATTGATAACCAAACATAGTGCATCTCAATCCCAAGGTGGAATCTATGGTTTGAGCTAAAAGAGCATCAAATTGCTCCATAATCGAAAAAATTCCCCCAAAAGGAGTGAGTTTCTATGATTTAATTTGTATCTTTGCCATGTCATATTAGAGTTTTGCTTGTCTTCTTTTCGCAACACTAAGGTAAGTGAAAATTCTGACATGGCAAAATCCTGGGTAGCTTTTTGTTGCTCAGGCACTTATAAATAATATTAAACTATAGTGTTGCGGAATTAAGAAACATGAAAAAAAACAGAAAAAAGCAAATCGTAGTTTTGTGTATAGCTTTAGTTTGCATCTTCATCTTGGTGTTCTCATTGTCCCATAAATCAGCTACAAAAGGTAGCGCGAATCCTCCATTAACAGATGTTTTGACTGATAGCATTTCTCAGATTGTCTCGCTTGTCCTGGTGAAATTGGTGTGGCGGTTATTATTAATAACACAGATACGGTTAGTGTTAATAATAAAAGCATTTATCCTATGATGAGTGTATTTAAGGTTCATCAGGCATTAGCTCTTTGCAATGATTTTGACAAAAAAGGCCTTTCCCTTGATACCTTGGTAAAGATAAATAGGGAAAAACTTGATCCAAAGACATGGAGCCCTATGATGAAAGATTATTCAGCACCAGTTATATCGTTGACAGTAAGAGATCTGTTGCGCTATACTCTTTCCCAGAGCGACAATAATGCAAGCAATATCATGTTTAAGAATATGCTCAATACTGCACAAACAGACAGTTTTATAGCGAAACTCATACCACATTCGAGTTTTCAGATAGCTTATACAGAAGAGGAAATGTCCGCTGACCATGACAAAGCTTACTCTAATTACACATCTCCTCTTGGTGCTGCAATGTTGATGAATCGTTTGTTTACAGAAAGTCTTATCAGTAATGAGAAACAAGATTTCATTAAGAATGCATTGAAAGAATGTAAAACAGGTATAGATAGGATAGTAGCTCCACTTCTTGATAAAGAAGGGGTTGTAATAGCACATAAGACAGGTTCTGGTGGTGTCAATGAAAATGGTATTCTTGCAGCTCAGAATGATGTAGCCTATATATGTCTGCCTAATAAGGTCTGCTATACCTTAGCTGTATTTGTTAAGGATTTCAAGGGAAATGAATCACAAGCGTCACAATTTGTTGCGCATATATCAGCGGTAGTATATTCTTTATTAATCAATACTGCGTTAAATTAATATTTAATCGTCTGTAAATCAATAACTTATATTAAGAAATGCTTATGAAAACTTAACTGTAAAAAGTTGGTCAAGTCGCTGATTTTCAGTAACTTTGTAGATCACGACAAATACAATATTACATGAATACAGGACTTGACCAATATATGGATATCTTTAAAGATGCAGTTGAAGATTCAGCTGCAAAGATAACAAAAAAGTTTCGAGAAAATACTCATCGAGGTGATAATTTTGTTCATGGTAATACCAAGAAAGATAAATTTCACCCAAATGGGGAGGTATGGCTTGCATGTTGAGCAAACCTATCGCAACGCATTCGGCTTGAAAAAGTCGAAGTGCATTGATTGGCTCAAACTTAATGTCTCACTTGCCAAGCGCTTCTTGGGTAAACAGGGAAGATGGGCTATTGCCATTGATCCCAGCTACATCAGTAAAGCTGGCAAGAAAACACCACATATCGGTCGTTTTTGGTCAGGATGTGCTCAGTCTGTTAAACATGGTCTCGAAATCATGGGTATTGGACTCATTGATATTGATACCAAAGACTGCATGATGTTAAGAGCCCACCAGTCGCTAAATAATAAAGAACTGAGTCTTAGAAACAAGACTATGGTAGATTTCTATATCAGCGTCATTAAGCGTTACCGCAAGGAACTTCTTAAACTCTCAACCCTCATAGTTGCAGATGCTTACTTCTCTACAAGTACATTTGTTAATGGGATAAAGAAAGAAGGGTTCTCTTTGATAAGCCGCTTTCGTGACAATGCTTGTCTCTTTTATGTCTATG